>MTBK01036009.1_pt1 | contig 116524 bp, 113 predicted proteins | sample 1535981 | NCBI WGS metagenome assembly MTBK01 (sample SAMN06109225, study PRJNA356200) | anaerobic digester metagenome | isolation source: biogas reactors fed with pig manure or primary and secondary sludge | place: Spain | collected 2016-06-30
ACCTTATATAACCCATGCATCCTCCGCTTCAGGCGAAACGGGGGGGTGCATTGGTTTCAGGTTCTGACGCGGCAGAAAAGAATCGCTCCCAGTCCGCCGAAGAGGATATTGGCGGTCCAGGCCGCCAGGAAAACGGGCAGCGTTCCGGACCTGCCCAGAGACATGCAGAAGGCGTGAACAATCCAGTAGGAAAAGCCCAGGAATAATCCCAGCGCCAGACTCTGCATGATTCCGCCGCTTCGCTCCGAGCGGATGGAAAACGACATGCCGATCACAACGACAATCAGACACACCAACGGGAAGGCGATCTTGCCCTGCAGATCGACCAGGTAGCGCGAGACGTCATACCCTTCCGCCCGGATCTTCTTCACGTAGCGCCGCAGTTCAAAATACCCCATCTTTTCCGCGTCTTTCTGAATAATCTTGAAATCGTCGGGGCCCTCCGGCAGCGCGATGATTTTTTCTTTCGGCCATTCCAGCGATGGGGGAGCTTCCGGCTGAAAGGTCGTGACCAGCAGATTGTAAAACACCCATGATTGGTTTTTCCATTCCGCCCGTTCGGCGTCGATGCGGGTTTTCATCGTGAAGTTGGGGTTCAATTGGTTGATGGTGACGCCGTACAGAATGTTTTTATCCACGTCGAACATTTTAAAATTGTAAATGGCGTTTTGGCCGCAATACCAGATCTCATCCTGCTTGAAAAATCCCAGGGCCTGCTGTTTCTGCACATCCACTTTAATAATGTGTTCCGTTTTCTGGACGCTGGCGGGTGTGATCATCTCCGTGAAGAAGAACAAGAAGACGGATACGGCCGCCGCGACGGCCAGCACGGGAAGCGAAATGCGGTACAGGCTGATGCCGTTGGCTTTCATGGCTGTGATCTCGCTGTGTTTGGACAAAAAGCTGTAGGTCAGCAACGTCGCCAGAAGGACCGCAACGGGCAGGGTCATGGAAATGACGAAGGGGATGGAATACAAAAAATAGGAAGCCATCTGGGCGATCGCGGCATGGTTGCTCATGAACATCCGGCTTTTTTCGAAAAAATCGATGATCACGAAAAGCACGATGAACGAAACAAATGTAATGAAGAAAAACCTCAGAAATTCTTTCAAAATATATTGATCGATCAGTTTCAAGATTGTATCCTCACGGTCCGGGTTTGTCGCCGCGCAAGAGAGAGCCCAGTCTTCGGGAAACGAAAAACTCCCGGTGGGCCAGATAAAACAAAACAACGCCCAGCAGCGCAAACAGCACATTCGGCGCCCAGACGCCAAGGGCCGGGTCCATTTTGCCGTTTTCCACCAGCGCTTCTCCCCCGATTCGCAGCAGGTAATAGGCGGCAACGATGATGAGGCCGACGGCAAACCCCCGGGATTTTACCGCCCGGTGGCGCGTGATGCCCAGCGGCATGGCCAGCAGTCCGAAGAAAAGACAGGACAGGGGGATGGAAAATTTTTTATGAACTTCGATGGCCAGTTCGCGCGCGGCTTCTTCCGCCAGGCCCGGCTGCTTCATTCGCTCCAAGAGCTCCGAGAGCGTCATCTCCGTGCTGGACTTGGATTCGTCGGTGAAAGATGCGAGCGTCGAAGACAGGTCGAGGTTGATATCGTAGCTTTTAAAATCCACTTTCCGGTAATTTTTCAAATCCTTGCTCACGGTGTGAATCGAGCCTTCTTCCAGTCGCAGTTTCACGATCATAAGTTTCGGATCGGACACCAGGAAGGCTTTTTTGGCGAGGATCGTATTTTGTTCGCCCAGCACGCGGCTGTCCGAGATGAGCACGTTTTCCATCGATTCGCCGTCGGCCGGGATAGTTTCGGCATACAGGAGCAGTCCTTTGAAGTCGGCGTTGAAAACTTTTTCCTTGATGCCGATGCCGGTGTTTTGCGAGGCCAGCTCAAAGAGGAGTCGCTTGGCGGCGAAGTTGCTCTGGGGGGCCAGAAAATATCCGATGACGATGGCGCAGGCGAAAGCCAGCACAGCGGCGACCGCTACCGGGTAAAAAAGCTGGAGCAGGCTGACGCCGGACGCCTTCAGGACGGTGATTTCATTGTCGGCGGACAGGCGGCCCATGGCAATGAGGATGGAAACCAAAAGAGCAATGGGGATGGTAAACAGCATGAAATTGGGCATGATCAGGGCGATCAGATGCCCGATGTCCAGAGCGCTGATCCCCTTGTTGACCATCAGGTCCATGATCTGCAGGATTTTGCCCATCAGCAGGACAAACGTCAGGACAAAGAAAATGATGACGAAGGGCAGGGCAATTTCCCAGAATATGTAGCGGTTGATAATTTTATTCATAGCGCACTTTAAAAATTTTTAAAAAACTATCACGCATCGGCAATTTTACACAAGCAAAACATGCACCCATGGCAAAATGGTTTTTACCTGCCGGACCATATTGTTTTGTTGACAGTCGGGTGTTTTTTTCCTATATTCCCCAAATATTTTGCAGAACTTGCCCGCCGTAGAAGGGAATGAGCATATCATGAAAGTGGACACCATGCGCCGGATCGATTACTATGTCGGCGTTCCCCTTTGCCTGATCGGCACGCTGCTGTATAAAATGGGTCGCTGGTTCGTCAAACCGGGAAAGGCGGTGGTCCGCAGGGTTTTGTTTATCGAGCTTTCGGAGATGGGCAGCGCTATTTTAGTTGATCCGGCAATGAGAAAGCTGCAACACGAAACCGGGGCGGAGCTTCATTTTGCCATTTTCAGAAAAAACAAGCCGAGCCTGGATTTGCTCAAAACCGTCCCGGATGAAAATATCTACACCTTCCGGGACAACGGGCTTGTGCCGCTGATGGTGGACGCCCTGCGTTTCTTTTTCTGGACGCGCAAAAGAAAGATCGACGCCGTCATCGACCTGGAGCTTTTTTCCCGCGTAACCGCTCTTTTGACCGGTTTTTCCGGAGCGCCCGCAAAAGTCGGGTTTCACGCATTTTTCAATGAGGGTCTGTATCGCGGCGGTTTCCTCACCCATCGGGTCTCTTACAATCCTCATATTCACATCGCGGCGAACTTTGTCGCGCTCGTCCACGCGCTGACGGCCGAAAAAGAGGAAATTCCCTATTCCAAGACCAGCGTGTCCGCCGACGATCTCGTTCTGGCCAAAGCGGAGGTTTCCGACCGGGAGAAGGAGGACGTGCGCGCGATCATTCGGAGTTGCCGCGCGGGCTTCGACCCGCAAAAGGATAAGATCATCCTGATCAATCCCAACGCCAGCGAGCTTCTGATCCAGAGGCGCTGGCCGCCGGACTACTACGTCAGGCTGATGAAAATGATCCTGGAGAAGTGTCCGAAGGCGCTGGTTTTGATTACCGGCGACCCCAGTGAACGGAAAGAGGCCGGGCAACTTCAAAAACTGGTGGGCGCCGACCGGTGCGTCAATTTTGCCGGAAAAGTCCGGTTCGCGCAATTGCCCGCTCTATACAGTCTGGCCGAGTTCATGGTGACCAACGACTCCGGTCCGGGGCATTTTGCGGCAGTCACCGATTTGCCGACCTTTGTATTTTTCGGGCCGGAAACGCCGGCGCTGTATGGGTCGCTGGGCAACACCACGCCGCTTTACGCGGGCCTGGCCTGTTCCCCCTGCGTCAGTGCGTCCAACCACCGCAAGACCGCCTGCGCCGACAATCGCTGCCTGCAGGTGATCGGGCCCGATCAGGTTTTTGCGGCGATCGCCCCCCATCTGGAGCGCATCAATGCCCAAGGCTGAAAAATCCATCCTCTTCCTGATTTTGTTCTTTTCTCTGATTCGCCTGATCGTTGCGCCTTGCTTTGGTCTGGGCGTGGATGAGGCGCATTATGTTTTATACGCCAAATATCTGGACTGGAGCTACTTGGACCATCCGCCCCTGGTGGGCTGGCTGCATGCGCCTTTTTACTACAGTTTCGGAACGAATGAATTTTTGGCCCGGCTGCCCGCCGTTTTGCTTTTTGCCGCGACCTCCTGGTGCTGCTACACGATGATGATGCGGATCACAAAGTCCGTTCGCTGGTCGCTGTGGTCCGTTTTCGCGCTCAACTGTTCTTTTATGCTCAACGCCCTGGGCCTGATGCTTCTGCCGGATTCCATATTGCTTCTGCTGGTTTTCCTGCTGATTTTTACCGCGGAGCGCCTTGCGCACGACCAGCGGCCGCGGAACTTCATTTTTCTGGGGATTCTCCTGGGACTTATGGGCCTGGCCAAATATACGGCCATTCTTTTCGTGCCGCCCCTGATCGTTTTTTTTCTTCTGAAAAAAAGATACGATATCCTGTTTTCACCGTATATGTTTCTGGCGGCAGCCGTTGCGCTGGCACTGGTGTCTCCGGTGTTTTACTGGAACGCGATGCACGATTTCATCAGCTTCAAATATCAGGGCGGTCATGTGTTCGGATCGCTCGCGACCGGCTTTAAAAGCATTCTGGAGTCGCTGGCGGCGCAGTTTGGCGCTTACAGTCCGTTTTTGTTTATCGTTGCCGTTTACGGTTTTTTCAAAGTTGTCCGGGAATCCAATGATTACCTGCGCCTGTCCGTCCTGTTCGGCGGGACGATTTTGGCGTTTTTTCTGATCACGTCGGCGTATGAACGAACGCTTCCTCACTGGCCGTCCGCTTTTTATGCGCTGTTCATCCCGATCGGAACCTGGTGCTTGCTGGCGTCGCACAAAAAATGGCAGAAAAATTTTTTGTATGTCGCGGCGGGAATCAGTTTCTTTGCCCTGCTGCTGGCCTACACGGAACTGGCCGGAAAATTCATTCCCTTTCCCGATTACAAGTCTCCTTTCCGGGATATTTACGGCTACCCCGGGATGGCCGCAAAAGCGGATGAACTCCTGAAGCAAAATCCTTCCTCCCGTCCCCGGGCGATTGCCGTGACGAACTGGACCATGGGAAGCCGGGTGATGTATTACAATCTGCCCTACGGACATGAGGTTTTTGTGATGGATGCGCGGCAGGATCAATTCGATGTCTGGCAGACGAAATCACCGCGGGGATATGACCTGCTGTTTCTGAATACGGAGTTTGAGCAAATCGACGTGGCCGGCGCTCTGAAGTGCGATCAGGTGGATTTGGCGGGCCGTCTGGATTTGGCGCTGAACGGATCAAAAGTAAACCGGGCGGCGTTTGTCTGGTGCCGCAATTATCAGGGAGTGAAGCCGTGAAAAAAAGATGGACCGCGCTTGCGCTGATCATCTCGGGCGCCGCTCTGGCCGGGGTCGCTTACGTCTGCATTGACATTCCACTGGTCCATTTTTGCCGCGGACTCGGCCGCCCCGTGCTGGATGCGACGGAATGGATCACCATGGCCGGAGAGTCCCATTGGTACTTCATGATTTTGGCGTCGGCGCTGCTGATCTTCCGGCTGATCGCGAAAAACAGGAAATGGACAATCCGGATGTTCTTCCTGCTCGCGTGCATCTCGGCTTCCGGGTTGATCAATCTTCTGCTCAAGTGGATTGCCGGGAGAAACCGGCCGGTCAATCTTTTTGACCACGGATTATTCGGTTTTGATTTTTTTGAGGCGGGCTATGCGTTGAATTCTTTTCCTTCCGGCCATACGGTGACGGTTTTTTCCCTTGCCGCCGCCCTGACCATACTGTTTCCCCGCTTCGGCGCTTGGACCTTTCTTCCGGCCGCGGTCATTGCCGCAAGTCGGGTGATGCTTACGTCGCACTACTTGAGCGACGTCATTGCCGGCGCGGTGGTGGGTATGGTCTCCACGCTGGGAGTGAAGTACGTTTTTGACCGCGCAAACGCGGACTTTGGCCCGTCGAAAGAGAACCGGAACGCAAGGCGCGCCCCGCGTGACCCTCGGGCCATCCGGCGCGCCGGGGCCGGGGACTCGGCGGCATTGGAAAGATAACGATGATTCAGGAGCAGATTTTCGAGTGAAGAAAAGATACGTTTTGTTGATTGTTCCTTTTTTGCTTTATGTCGCCCTGCTGGGGGTCCTGCCGCAGATGGAGCCGGACGAGGTTCGCTACAGTCTGATCGCCGGCGAAATGAATGAAACGGGCAACTATGTAACCCCCCGCATTAAAAACACCATCTACCTGGAAAAGCCGCCGCTGGTTTCCTGGGCGACGGCGGCCTCCTTTAAAATCTTCGGAGAAAACGACTTTTCCGCGCGCCTGTTTTCCGGTCTTTGCGCCTGGGGATGCATTCTCCTGGTATTCTGGATCGGACGGCGCTTCCGGGATGAAAGAACCGGCTTGTATGCCGCAGCCGTGCTCACTATTTCCGCCTTCCCGTTTGTGCTGGGCAGAATAAATATCCTGGACATGCCGCTCACCTTGTTTCTCTGCCTGGCCGTCTGGCTGGGATACCTTTCCGTGGCAGGGGAAAAGAACCGGTGGTTTTCTTACGGGTTTTATTTTGCCTGCGCCCTGGCTTTTCTGACCAAGGGGATTGTCGGCGTCGTTTTTCCCTTTGCCATTCTGGGAATCTGGCTGGTCTGGGAGAGGCGCTGGCGTTCGCTTCCGCGGCTGATTTCTCCCGTGGGGATTCTGATCTTTCTGGCGGCGGTCTGTCCGTGGCTTTATCTGGCGCAAAAAGAGAATCCGGATTTTTTGTGGTTTTTCTTTGTGCGGGAGCACTTCCTGCGCTTCACGACGCAGATGCACGGCAAGACGGAGCCGTTTTATTACTTTCTGCCCGTGCTGATCGGCGGCACGCTGCCCTGGTCCGTTTTTCTGATTCGCGCCTGGCAGCCTGCAAAATGGAAAGAGGCGTTTTTCAGAAAAGAGGGAAACCGGTTTCTGGCCGTCTGGTTTCTGTTTATTTTTCTCTTTTACACCGTTTCCTCCTCCAAGCTCGTTACCTACATTGCCCCGGTGTTTCTGCCCCTCGCGCTTTTCGCGGGCAACATTTTTTGCAGCTATGAAGAAGCGCCGACTGAGCCGGCCGGGAAGCGGGGAGCGCTTTACCGGCTGCTTTTGTGGGTCCAGTTCCTCGTCATTGTCGCCGCGATGCTTCTGCCGCCGGTATTGAAGCAGTATCATGATCCTTCTCTGGGGCTGGTCATCATGATTTCGGATGCCTGCTGGTGGATTTACGTTCTGCCGGTTTTCGCGGCAGCGGGGCTGATGGCCTTTATTCCGGATTGGACTGCCCGGCAAAAGGGAACAGGCTGGTTTCTTTCTGTGTATCTGCTTTGCTGCCTTTTGCTTGCGGGCCTCCTTTTTCCGCTCAATGACTTTTTGTCGCCCTACCGCAGCGCGCTGGTGGCGAAAGAGGCGATAGCCAGACACGTGCCACAGGGAAAGCTTTTGTATCAGTACCGCGTAAATTTCTACGGCATTGATTTTTATAATAAAATCCGGACGCCGATTGTCGAGGATTTCGGTGAAATGGGCGACGGCATCGCAAAACTGCCGGAGGCCGAAAGGAAAACATATTTTCTTTCGAGACAGGATTTTTTTGAAAAAGTCAGGCAGAAAAAGGAAATTTATTGTATTACACAGCATGAAGCAAGGCTCCGGGAGCTGCGCGCGCAGTTTGCCCGGATGGACATTCTCTGGGAAAACGGCGCGTTTTATCTGCTGCGCATTCGCCATGAAGGCAAAGGATGGAAGCCCTATGAAGATTCGTAAAGATTTCCTGCCATTTAGCCGCCCGTCCATTGGAGAGGCGGAGATCAGCGCCGTTGTAGCCTGTCTGAAATCCGGCTGGATTACCACCGGCGGGTTGTGCAAAGCGTTTGAAGAGCAGTTGTGCGCGCTGACCGGCGCTCCCCGCGCCGTCTCGCTCAGTTCGGCCACCGCCGGAATGCATCTGACGCTTGCGGCCCTGGACATCGGGCCCGGCGATGAAGTGATTACGCCCTCGATGACGTTTGCCTCGACCGTCAACATGATCGCCCTGCATCAGGCAAAACCCGTCTTCGTCGATATTGATTACGGAACACTCAACCTGTGCTGTGACGAGATAGAGGAAAAAATAACCAGGCGGACAAAAGCGATTATTCCCGTTCATTTCGCCGGCGCTCCGGCGGACATGGACCGGATCAACCGGCTGGCCCGGAAATATTCCCTGAAGGTCATTGAAGACGCGGCCCACGCGGTCGGCGCTTACTACAAAGGGACGCACGCGGGCGGCTTCGGCCATCCCGCAATCTTTTCCTTTCACCCGATCAAGAACATTACAACCGGAGAAGGAGGCATGATTACACTGAAGAGCGCCTCGCTGGAAAAGAAATTGCGTCTGGCGCGATTTCATGGAATAGAGAGAGACGCTTGGAAACGGTACGGCAGAGGGGGGAATCCCTCCTACGATATTGCGAACCCGGGCTACAAATACAATCTGCCCGACCTGCTGGCGGCGCTGGGGCTGGCTCAGATGGAGCGGTGGCGGGAGTTCAATGCAAGGCGGCGGATGCTGGCAGGGCTTTACCTCGACGGTCTGCGGGGGACAGAGGGCCTGGATTTGCCTGAAGTTCCGTCCTATGACCACGTTCATGCCTGGCATTTGTTCATTGTCAAGGTCAGGGGCATTGCGCGGGATAGCTTTATGCGGAAACTGGCGGATTACAATATCGGCTACGGTCTGCATTTTTCCCCCGCCCACAGTCTGTCCTATGTGAAGAAACGATTCGGCGTGAAGGCAAAATCGCTTCCCCGGACGAGCCGGGCGGCCGGGAGAATCATCTCCCTGCCGTTATTTCCGGATATGACGGAAAATGACGTTCACTACGTTTGCGCGGCTGTAAAGGAGATTTTGAAAAATGTCTGAAACGCGAATCTCGGTGGTGATTCCGGTTTATAACGAGGAAGCCAACCTTCAGGCGCTGATGGGCCGGCTGCTGCCCGTGATGGAGTCTCTGGCCAAACCGTTTGAAATCATCCTGGTGGACGACGGCAGCCGCGACCGGTCGCTCGCGCTGTTGAAGGAATTTTCGTCTCACCCGTCAATTTGCGTTGTGGAGCTGACGCGCAATTACGGCCAGCATGCCGCCATCATGGCGGGGTTTTCCGTCACGCGGGGCGATATCGTGCTGACGATGGACGCGGACCTGCAGAATCCTCCTGAAGAAATTCCCCGTCTGGTTCGCGTGATGGAAGAAGGGGGATACGACGTGGTCGGGACGATCCGCAGGAGCCGCAAGGATTCTTTTCTGCGCATCCTTCCTTCCAAAATGATCAATATCGTCGCGCGAAAAATAACCGGCGTCAGCCTGCGCGACTGGGGCTGCATGCTGCGGGCTTACAGTCGCCCGGTCGTGGAGCGGATGCTCACCTGCCATGAACAGGCAACTTTCATTCCCGCCCTGGCTACCGTTTTCGCCAAGCGCGTCACGGAAATCGAAGTGGCGCACGAAGAGCGGTTCGGCGGCAAGTCCAATTATCCGCTTTGTAAGCTGATCAATCTTCAGTTCGATCTGGTGGCGTCCTTCTCGGATTTTCCGATCAAGCTGATCATGTACGGCGGGATTCTGATGTCGCTTTTGGGCGTGTGCTTCGGCGCGTTTCTGGCGGTCGCCCGCCTCGTTTACGGCGTGCGCTGGGCGGCGGAAGGTATTTTTTCTCTGTTTGCCATTTTGTTCGTATTTGTCGGCCTCCAGTTTTTTGCCCTGGGTGTGATCGGCGAGTATATCGGCCGGATCTTCCGGGAAGTCCGCAAAAGACCGGAATTCGTGATTGAGCGCGTTTATGGCCGGGATGGGGGCCGTCCGTGAAAGCAATTGTTTTAGCCTATCACAACATGGGGCTGGAGGGTTTGGCCGCCCTCAGGCGGCACGGCTTTGACATCGCCTTTGTCTTCACGCATGAAGACGATCCGGAGGAAAACTGCTGGTTCGGCTCCGTAAAGGAATGGGCGGAAAAGCAGGGGATCGGCTGCGCGACCGACCCGGTCAACTCACCCCTGTGGATTGAAAAAATAAAACGCCTTCAGCCGGATGTCCTTTTTTCCTTTTACTACCGGAACATGGTTCGGCCGGAGGTTCTGGCGATTCCCCGCGTCGGCGCTTTCAATCTGCACGGCTCGCTTCTGCCGTCTTACCGGGGCAGGTGTCCGGTCAACTGGGTTCTGGTCAACGGAGAGGAAGAAACAGGCGTCACGCTGCATTATATGGTGGAAAAACCGGACGCGGGCGACATTGTGGGCCAAAAAGCCGTGAAAATCGGTTTTGAAGATACGGCGCGAACGCTCTACGACAAGCTTTGCGATGCGGCCGGCCGGCTGCTCGACGAACTGCTTCCCCAGATGAAAGAGGGGAGATTTCCGCGCACGAAACAGGACCTGTCCCGGGGAAGCTATTATGGCGGCCGGAAGCCCCAGGACGGGCGCATCGCCTGGGAACAATCCGCCATAAGCATCTACAACCTGATCCGGGCCGTGACGGAACCGTATCCGGGCGCGTACGCCTTTGCCGGAAACGGCGGAAAAATTCTGATCTGGCGGGCAACACCGGTCGTGTCGGCGGACGCAGGCGGGCCGGGCGATGTCATGATCGACGGACAATCCGTGCTTGTGAAAACCGGCGACGGGGCTGTAAAACTTCTGGAGATCGAGGCGTCCGGGGCGAGATGGAGGGATGCGGACATCAGGGACTATTTTCAACAGGGAAAGGTGAAAAAACTTACATGAAGATTTTAATATTGGGCGTCAATGGGTTCATCGGCCATCATCTGGTCAACCGGATTCTGGCCGAGAAGCCGGACTGGCAGGTGTTCGGAATGGACCTGGGAACGGAGCGGATCGGCGCCGCCCTGCACAATCCCCGCTTTAATTTTCTGGAAGGGGACATTTCCATCAACCGGGAATGGATTGAATACCATATCAAAAAATGCGACGTCATCATGCCGCTGGTGGCGATTGCCACTCCAAAGGCCTATGTGGAAGACCCTATCGGCGTCTATCACCTGGATTTTGAAATGAACGTCAACATTGTCAAGCAGTGCGTCAAATACCACAAGCGCGTTGTTTTCCCCTCCACGTCGGAGGTCTATGGCGTGTGCGCCGATCCGGAATTCAAAGAGGACGAGAGCTACCTGTCGGTGGGCCCCATCAATAAAGAACGCTGGATTTACTCCTGCTGCAAGCAACTGCTCGATCGTGTGATTTACGCCTACGGTACAAGGGGGCATCTGGAGTTCACCCTTTTCCGTCCCTTCAACTGGATCGGACCGAGACTCGATTCGCTGGATACGGCCAAGGAAGGAAGCTCGCGCGTCGTGACGCAGTTTATTGCCGAGCTTCTGTTGAAGCGCCCGATCAATCTGGTGGACGGCGGCAGGCAGAAGCGCTGCCTTACTTATGTGGACGACGGCATCGCGGCGCTCATGAAGATTCTGGAAAACAAGGATGATATTTGCAGGAATCAGATTATCAATATCGGCAATCCAGAAAATGAGTGTTCGGTAAAGGAACTGGCGGTTCTGCTTAAAAATTTGTTTCAGGAACACCCCGACCACCGGAAGGATTCCACCTATTCGGAAATCGTGGAAGTCCCGGCGGATGTTTATTACGGCAAAGGCTACCAGGATATTTACACCAGAAAACCCAGCATAGAGAAGGCCAGGAAACTGCTCGGCTGGGAGCCCAAAATCGGCTTGCAGGAATCCCTGCGCCTGACGCTCAATTCGTTTCTGGAAGAAAACCAGGCGGCAACGCTTTAACTAACCGGCTTAAATACGGAAGAATCGATGGGCAGGCTCGGGTTGAAAATCGATGTGGACACGCACAGGGGAATGAAAAACGGCGTTCCGCGTCTTTTGCGCGTCCTGAAAGATTTTTCCGTCCGGGGGACTTTTTTTTTAAGCATCGGGCCGGACAATTCCGGACGCGCCGTGCTGCAGCTTCTTAAAAACCCTCTTTTTTTAAAAAAAATGCTGAAGACCCGGGCACCCGGCCTGTATGGCTGGAAAACCGCGCTCTACGGAACGCTTCTACCCGCTCCGATGATTGCTCTGTCTTTTCCCGCGCTGGTCCGTCAAATCCTCGACGAGGGCCATGAAGTTCAGTTTCACGCCTGGGACCATCGCCGCTGGCAGGATGACCTTCCGAAAAAGCCGGAGCAGTGGATTGAGAAGGAGTTCGCAAAGGGGGTGTGTGGTTTTGAGAAGCTCACGGGGCGGAAACCAACCGCGTTCGGCGCCCCTTCCTGGCTGATTGACGATCGCGTTTTGCGAATCGCCGGGAAATATCCCTTCGAATACCTGAGCTGTACGCGGGCCAAAACACCGTTTGTTCACGTCTCGCCCGGTCTGCCGGAGCTCCCCTCCGATTTGCCCTGCTTTGAAGAACTCGACCGGCAAAATGACCTGGCCACGATCACCGGTTTGATGAACGACGGACACGACCACATCCTTCCGGTGCATGCCGAGGTGGAGGGGGGGATCTTTGAAGAACGCTTCCGGCGACTCTTGAAGGACGCTTTAAGGATGGGGATGGGGATTACGGCGCTTAACGATTTAAAAAATTCCTTGAATACGGACCGGCTCCCCAGGCGAAAATATCGAATGGATTTGCTGCCGGGAAGGCATTCTCCCTGCGCGGTATAAAAGAAGATCCCTTAACCCCTCCCCAAGACATTGAATTTGCGGGACAATAGTCATTTTCCCGTTCTGAAGGTGACGTGACTTGTTCTTGACTTTGATTTTTCCCTGTGTTAGGAATGCAAAACTTTACACCTGTTTGTCTTCTTTAATTTCAGCTGTTCAGGGGGAAAATGTCCGATAAATTTTTCACACTGATGGTTATACCCCGAAGAAAGAGCTCTGTAACCAAGATCTCTCTTTCCGGTAAACTGATTTACGGCCTTTGCGCCGGAACCATTCTGGTGGTTTTTCTGACGCTCTATGTTGTTTATGATTATGCCGGCATTAAAAGAGATCGCATGGAACTTTCCCGCCTTCGGCAGCAGACCGTTCAGCAAACAAAAGAAATAAATGCGTTGGCCTTAAAGATTGACGGCTTTGCCGACCGAATGGAGGAAATCAAGCAATTTGACAAGAAATTGCGAATCCTGGCATCGGAGCAGATCGGGCAGGGCGGAAAAACACCATTGGGCATTGGAGGATCCGATAACGATCAGATTCGCCTGCAGCAGCTTATTGACGAGGACCGGGATCGCCTCGTTTCCGGCATGCATGAAAGCATCGACCGGCTGAACGCGGAAGCCACCGAAAGAGAATCGAGTTTCAATGAACTTTTAAATTTTCTTCGGGAGCAGAAATCCCTGCTGGCCGCAACGCCTTCGATCTGGCCTGTCCGGGGATGGGTCACCTCGGAATTCGGCGTGCGGAAAAATCCGTTCGGCAACGGCAGGGAGTTTCACAAAGGCATCGACATCGCGTCAAGATCGGGGAAAGAAATTATCGCCACCGCGGACGGGTTTGTTCTGGAGGTAGCCTATCGTCCGGGCGACGGCAACGTCATCAAAATTGATCATGGGTATGGGGTTTCCACAAGCTATGCGCATTTATCAAAAGCAGCCGTGAAAGAAGGCGTTGGGGTAAAAAGAGGAGACGTGATCGGATATGTCGGCAATACAGGCCGAAGCACCGGTGCGCATCTTCATTACGGCGTGATTGTGAATGATGTTCCGGTCAATCCGAGAAAATACTTGAAATAATCCAAGTCTTTGAATTGAAAGGATGCAACCGCAACAACGGGTGGAAAGCGGCAGCGTCCCCATGTGCGGGAAAAGAACTGCCCCGGCGGGCAAATGAATGTTTTTGTTAAATGAATAAATATGCTAAAAGCTTCCGGTAACGGTAAAAACCGGTTTTTTTAAAGGTGGTCCATGCTGAACGTGATTCTCAGGAAGATCGTGGGAACTAAAAACGATCGTGAATTAAAACGACTCTCCGTGCTGCTTAATGAAGTCAATCATCATGAAAAGGAGTTGATGACGCTTTCCGATGCGCAGTTAAAGGAAAAGACTCCCTATTTCAAGGAAAAGCTCGAAAACGGTCTGACGCTGGATGATATTCTGCCGGAGGCGTTCGCCGTGGCCAGAGAAGCGGCGCGCCGAACATTGATGATGCGTCCTTTCGACGTGCAGATTATCGGCGGGATTGTGCTGCACGAAGGTAAAATAGCGGAAATGAAAACCGGCGAAGGAAAAACACTGGCCGCAACGATGCCGTTGTATCTGAACGCGCTCTCCGGCAATGGCTGCCATGTGATCACCGTCAACGACTATCTGGCCCGGCGCGATGCGGAATGGATGAGCCCCATTTATTCTTTTCTGGGGTTGACGGTCGGCGTCATTGTGCACGGCATGGACGACGACGAACGCCGGAAGGCCTATGGGGCGGATATTACCTACGGCACCAACAATGAATTCGGCTTTGATTATCTTCGCGACAACATGAAGTTCAGTCTGGAGGAATACGTTCAGAGGGAATTCAATTACGCGATCGTCGATGAAGTGGACAGCATTCTGATTGACGAGGCCCGCACACCGCTTATTATTTCCGGAGCGTCGGATGAATCGACGGACAAATACTACAAAATCAACCAGATCATTCCCCGCCTGCGCAAAGACGCGGATTACACGATCGAAGAAAAAAGTAAAACGGTCGTCCTGACGGAAGAAGGCGTGTCTCATGTTGAAAAACTGTTGAATGTCCAGAACCTGTACGAGCCGCGCAATATTGAAATCGTTCACCATGTGAATCAGGCGCTTCGGGCCCACACGCTGTTCAAGCGCGATGTGGACTATCTGGTGAAAGACAATCAGGTGATTATTGTCGATGAGTTTACCGGGCGGGTGATGCCGGGCAGGCGCTACAGCGACGGACTGCATCAGGCCCTGGAGGCCAAGGAGAAGGTCAAGATCGAAAAGGAAAACCAGACGCTGGCCTCCATTACGTTCCAGAATTATTTCCGCATGTACAAAAAGCTGGCGGGAATGACCGGCACCGCCGATACGGAAGCCGCGGAATTCAAGAAAATCTACAACCTGGATGTCGTGGTGATTCCGACCAACATGCCCATGATCCGGCAGGATCACAACGACCTGATCTACAAAACGGAGCCGGAGAAAATCAAAGCCGTCATCGAAGAAGTGAAGGCGCTGAACAAAGCCAGGCGCCCGGTGCTGATCGGCACGATTTCCATCGAAAAGTCCGAGATGCTTTCCAAGCATCTTGCCCGGGCAGGGGTCAAGCACCATGTGCTGAATGCCAAAAATCATGAAAAAGAAGCGGAAATTATCGCCGGAGCGGGTCAGCCCGGGCAGGTCACCATTTCCACCAACATGGCTGGCCGCGGGACGGACATCAAACTGGGAGAAAATGTGGCTGATTGGGGGGGGCTGCATATTCTGGGAACCGAAAGACACGAAAGCCGCCGGATCGATAATCAGCTGCGGGGGCGGTCCGGTCGTCAGGGAGACAACGGATCCTCTCGCTTCTATCTTTCCCTGGAGGATGATTTGCTGCGGGTTTTCGGCGCCGAGCGGATATCTTCGGTGATGGATACCGTGGGCCTTGAAGAAGGCCAGCCGATCGAACATAAATACATTTCCCGCGCCATCGAAAACGCCCAAAAGCGCGTGGAAGGACAGAACTTTGATATCCGGAAGCACCTGCTCGATTACGACGATGTAATGAATAACCAGAGAAAGGTTATTTACGAACAGCGCAAAAAAGTCTTGCGGGGAGAAGACTTATGGACTGATATTGAAGAAATGGTTGAGGAAATCACCGGTGATTTGCTTTTTGAATTTGTCGGCGAAAAGAATCATTTCCAGGATTGGAATCTCAAAGCACTCGAGGACGCGGTATTTCAGCAATTTAAATTCCGCCCCAATATCGCAAACGCGAAAGACCTGACGTCTGCCGATGCCATCCGAAGCCTCATTGTGGAAAATGTTCAGCAATATTTACACGGCAAGGAAAAAGAATTCGGTCCGGATCTGATGACGCATCTTATTAAAGTCATCATGCTCCAGGCGATCGACACCCACTGGAAAGAACATTTGCTGTCCATGGACCACCTGAGGGAAGGCATCGGTTTGCGCGGATACGGGCAGAAAGATCCGGTCAGAGAATATCAGCGCGAAGGATATGCGATGTTCATGGAAATGATTGCGCGCGTCAAAATGGACACGCTCGAAAAGCTGTGTCTGGTCCGGATTCAGACAGAGGAAGAAGTCGAAGAAATACAGCAAAAGCAGAAACAGGATTACATCTTAAGTCGGGGAGAAGACACGCCGGCCCCTCAGACGGTGAGGCGTGCAACCGAGAAGATCGGCCGGAATGATCCCTGTCCCTGCGGCAGCGGCAAGAAATACAAGAAATGTTGCGGAGCTTGAGTTTTAAAGGAGTAGCGGTCATGACGAAATCCACAAATAAGGCAAGTGTACCCGGTTTTTTGGCCCATGGTGTATCTGCCGGCATCAAAGGCGGCAAGCAGAAGGATTTGGGGCTGATCTTTTCCACCATCCCGGCAAAAGCCGCCGCGCTGTTTACCAAAAATACCTTCAAGGCGGCGCCGGTGCTGATTGACGCCGAGAGGATCAAAAGGGGGATGGCGCAGGCCATTCTGACCAACAGCGGCTGTGCAAACGCTGCGACAGGCAAAGAGGGGATGGCGGATGCTCTGGCGGTTTCGGCGGCCGCGGTCAGGCAGTTGAAAATTCCCGAGGAGCATCTGCTGCTTTGTTCTACGGGGGTGATTGGCAAGAGGCTGCCCGTCCGGAAAATTGAATCCGGCCTCGGCAAACTGGTCAGGGGGCTCAACGAATTCGGCATTGAGGACGCGGAAGCGGCCATGATGACCACGGACAAATATCCCAAAATTGCCGTCCGCAAGGGCATTGTCGGCGCGAAAGACATTACGATTTGCGGCATTGCCAAGGGTGCGGGCATGATCGAGCCGAACATGGCCACGCTTCTGACCTATGTGATGACCGACGCGCTGATTGACACCAAGGCGCTCAATACCGTCTTTCATCAGGCGATCGATTTAACGTTCAATGCCGTCAGCGTGGATGGCTGTATGAGCACCAATGATACGGCCATTATTCTGGCCAATGGTCTGGCCGGGAATAACCCGCTGGAGCGAGCTCAGGCAAGACTTCAGCGGTTCAGGGAGATGCTGACGGATGTGCTTGCCGAACTGGCGCAGGCTGTGGTCAAAGACGGCGAGGGAGCGACCAAATTCATCACCGTCGTGGTGGAGGGGGCAAAGTCAAAATCCGACGCCAGGCGGGTGGCGTATTCCGTCGCCAATTCCAATCTGGTCAAAACCGCCTTTTTCGGCGAAGATCCAAACTGGGGAAGAATCCTTGCCGCGATCGGCGCGTCAGGTATCCTGCTGGAAAAGGAAAAAGTCAGTTTGTCGATTGGAAACATGACCGTCTTCGTCCAGGATGCGCCCGCCAACCTGCCGCCGACCGGACTGAAAGAAATTTTTCGGGACGGCAATATTGAAATCCGCATCGGCCTTGGAGGCGGCGACAAGTCCTATTCAGTATATACGTCGGACCTGTCCTACGATTATGTGAAAATCAACGCTTCTTATTCCACATGAGGAACGTATTGAAAAAACGTTAATTTTATTGCCGAAAATGTTATTTACGCTTGATCAATCAATGGTTTTGTGATAATTGCCCCAAAATTTCACACACCTCCTGATTGACGGCAGGTTGCTTGAGTTTTCAAGTTTGCCGGCAAGACGACGGGGGTGGCGGAAAAAAACAAAGGAGAAAACATTATGTCAGCCATTTCCATGAAACTGTTACTCGAAGCCGGTGTCCATTTCGGGCATCAGACCAACAAGTGGAACCCCAAAATGAAGCCTTATATCTTTGGGGCCCGCAACAACATTTACATTATCGATCTGCAACAAACCGTGGGCATGTTCCAGTCCGCCTACAATTTTGTCGTGGATACGGTCGGCCAGGGCAGAGAGATCCTCTTTGTCGGGACCAAAAAGCAATCCCAGGAGGCCATTCGCGAAGAGGCGACGCGCTGCGGCATGCCTTTCGTCAATCAGCGCTGGCTGGGCGGCATGCTGACCAATTTTGTCACCCTCAAAAAGAGCATTGATCGCCTCAACAGCCTCACCAAGATGTTTGGCGATGATTCCGTGAAGGCTTTTCCCAAAAAAGAGATCACCAAGCTGCAAAAAGAGAAGGACAAGATGGAAAATGTTCTGGGCGGCATCAAAAACATGAAAACGCTGCCTGCCGCCGTTTTCATCGTGGATCCCAACCGCGAGCGGATCACGGTGCGGGAAGCGAAAAAATTGAATATTCCTCTGGTGGCCATTGTCGATACCAATTGTGATCCTACGGACATCGATTATGTTATTCCGGGAAATGACGACGCGATCAGGGCCATCAAGCTGTTCTCTTCAAAATTTGCGGACGCGGTGCTGGAAGGCAAGAAACGGTTTGAAGAGAAACTGGTCGCACAATCCAATAAAGAAGCGGGAGCCCCGGCTGCGGTCCAACAGGAAGCAGAGACGGATATTCCGGAAAGCGTCGAAATGGAAAACGGTTCGGACGCGTCTGCTTAAGAGAAGCATTCACAACGCACCTGCGCGAAAAGCATATTCAGGCAATAGAATTTCAGGAGGATAAGACAGTGGAAATTACGTCAACCATGGTGAAAGAATTGAGAACGAAAACAGGCGCCGGCATGATGGATTGCAAGGAAGCGCTTGTGGCTGTAAACGGCGATTTTGAAAAAGCGATTGATTTTTTGAGAAAGAAAGGGCTTTCGGCGGCGACCAAACGCTCGTCCAAAGCGGCCAAAGACGGAACCATTGCGTCCTATATCCATATGGGCGGCAGAATCGGTGTGATGGTAGAAATTAATTGTGAAACGGATTTTGTGGCGAAAACCGAGGATTTTCAGACCATGGCCAGGGATATTGCCATGCATATTGCCGCATCCAATCCGTTGTGTGTGCGTCCGGACGAAATTGACGAAGATGTGCTCGACCGGGAAAAAGAAATTTACCGCAGCCAGCTTCGTGAGGAGAAAAAGCCTGAAAAAATTTGGGACAAGATCATTGAAGGCAAGCTCAAGAAATACTACGAAGATGTTTGTCTGGTGGAACAGAAATTTGTCAAGAATCAGGACATTACTGTCGGAACGCTGATCAGCAACATGATTGCTAAAACAGGCGAAAATATCGTCATTCGCCGTTTTGCCCGCTTTCAACTCGGCGAGGAATTCAAAAAATAATGAGCAAAAAGACAAAAGCCGCGTACAAAAGAATCCTTTTAAAGCTCAGCGGTGAAGCTCTTCTGGGTAAACAGCCCACAGGTGTCGATCCGGATGTGGTCGGCTACATTGCCGATGAAATCAGGTCGCTTGCGGAGCTGAAGATTCAGATCGGCATTGTTATCGGAGGCGGTAATATTTTCCGGGGCACGGAAGCCTGCACCCGGGGCATGGAACGCACGACCGCCGATTACATGGGGATGCTGGCGACGGTGATCAACAGTCTTGCCCTTCAGAGCGCGCTGGAGTCGAAAGGGCTTGCTACGCGCGTCCTTTCGTCCATTGAAATGCGGGAAATTGCGGAGCCTTTTATTCAACGCAAAGCCCTGCGCCATCTGGAAAAAGGCAGAATCGTCATCTTTGCCGGCGGAACGGGAAATCCCTATTTCTCAACGGACACGGCCGCCTCCCTGCGGGCGATGGAAATTCGGGCGGACGTTATTCTGAAGGCAACAAAAGTAGAAGGGGTTTACAGTGCGGATCCCGCCCTGGACCCCTCAGCAGTGATGTTTAAAAAGATAAGTTATATCGATGTGTTGACTAAAAACCTTAAAGTGATGGATTCAACGGCCATTTCGCTTTGCCGGGACAACCGGCTGCCTCTCGTTGTCTTTAACCTGCAGAAAAAAGGCAATATTTACGGTGTTGTTTGCGGTAAAAAAATTGGAACATACGTAGGAGAATGATCATGAAAGAGCAGATTTTTTCAAAGTTTACAGACAATATGGAAAAAACCATCTCTTCTCTGGAGAAATCATTCAGCAGGGTAAGAACCGGACGGGCGTCGGTTTCCCTGCTTGACGGAATCAGGGTGGACTATTACGGAACGCCGACCCCGATTGCCCAGGTGGCCAATCTTTCCGTGCCGGAAAGCCGTTTGATTGTCATTGCTCCCTGGGACGTCACGACGATCGGCGCCGTCGAAAAGGCCATTCAGAAATCCGACCTGGGATTGATGCCCTCCACGGACGGCAAAGTGATTCGCCTTTCCATTCCGCAATTGACGGAGGAGCGGCGCAAAGAACTGGTCAAAGTTGTGAAAAAAATGGCGGAAGAAGGAAAAATCAAGCTGCGCAACGAGCGGCGCGACGCCAATGAAGCGCTGAAAGAATTAAAAAAGAACAATAAAATGTCCGAGGATGAAATGCACGACGCGCAGGACGAGGTTCAGAAATTGACGGATCGTTATATCGAAAAAACGGACAAGATTTTTGCGGCTAAAGAAAAAGAAATCATGGAGATTTAAGACGGACCGTAACCGAACAGGCGCCAATGGGGAGTGTAAAACTCCCCATTTGTTTTTGATGCCGGTTCATGTTTTCCGGCTGACGGCGCCGGCCCGACAGCCGGTGTAAACACACGGACAGCCTCCATTTGGCCGCCTGCTTTTCCTGAGCATGGCCGGACATCAGGGGACAGACCCTATGCAAAAAATAGATCCCGATCATCTTCCCGGACACATCGCCATCATCATGGACGGCAACGGGCGGTGGGCCAAACAGCACGCCCTGGGGCGGATTCGGGGACATCAAAAAGGTGCCCAGGCGGTGCGCGCGGCGGTGACGGCGAGTCGGGAACTGGGGATTGCCTGTCTGACGCTGTTCGCCTTTTCTTCGGAGAACTGGGGCAGACCCGGCGATGAAATCAATGCTCTGATGGATCTGCTGGCGGATTATCTGGACAAAGAAGCGCCGACCCTCCAGAAACGGGAAATCCGGCTGACCACCATCGGAGACATCGATCGCCTGTACGAGCCCGTGAAAAAAAAGCTGCTTGACGTTAAAAAACTGACGCAATCCAATGACAAGATGGTTCTGAATCTGGCGTTGAGCTACGGCAGCCGGGATGAGATTCTCGCGGCCGTCAAAAAGATGCTGGCCGACAGCCGGGAAGGAAAACTGAATCCCGATTCCGTGGATGCGGACGTATTCGGACGCTATTTGTACACGAGCGAGCTGCCCGACCCCGATCTGTTGATCCGGACGAGCGGCGAATATCGCATCAGCAATTTTCTTCTCTGGCAGATGGCCTATACAGAGCTTTACTTTACGGACGTTTTATGGCCTGATTTCAAAAAAGACGATTTATTAAAGGCGATTGCCGCCTATCAGCGCCGGGAAAGACGTTTCGGCTTAACCAGCGATCAGGTTTCCGGCAGGAAATAACCGCCCAAAGGAGCGCGCGATGGCTACCCAGAACTCCAATCTCCAGCGATGGCTGACCGGCCTTGTTTTGGCCGCTGTGCTGCTCCTGATCATTGTCCGGGGCTCGCCGGCCGTACTGACCGCCGTCATTACCCTGGTAATTGTCATCGGCCTTTGGGAATACAACAGCATTGTTTTCGGCCCCGGGCACAGGGCGGAAAAAACCGAGAGTCTGATTGTCGCCGTTTTGATTCCCTGGGTCGTGCTCGCGGGCAATGCCCAGTGGATTGTCGCGGTTCTGACCTTTGCGACGCTGATGGTTTTCATGGTTTTTCTGTGGCAGGCCAAAGGGCCTTCCCTGGATCTGTCCTCCGTGATGAAAGTACTGTTCGGCATTTTGTACATTCCGCTTTTGACCTCGCACTTTGTTTTGCTGCGGCTGCTGGAGAACGGCGTTTACTGGGTTCTCTTGGTGCTGGTGATCGGCATTATCGGAGACACGGTGGCGCTGTACGTGGGCAAGTCCCTGGGCAAAAGAAAGCTGCTGGAGGCAGTCAGCCCCGGTAAAACCGTGGAAGGCACGCTGGGGCTCATCCTGGGCGCCACCCTGGCGACTGTCGTTTTCGGCTGTTTTCTGTTCTCCCAAATTCACTGGGTCCATTTTCTGATCCTCGGTTTTGTGGGCAGCATCATCGGCCAACTGGGTGATCTTTGCGAATCCGCCATCAAAAGAAGCCACGGGAAAAAGGACGCCAGCGCTCTGCTGCCCGGGCACGGCGGGTTGATGGACCGGATGGACAGCCTGATCTTCCTGGCGCCTTTTGTATATTATTACCGGATATTTGTGATTGGCTGATGAAAAAAGTAACGATTCTGGGCTCTACAGGCTCTATCGGTGTCAGCGCGCTGGATGTCGTAGCAAAAAATCCGCGAAAATTTCGCGTGGCGGCTCTCGCAGCGGGCCGTAATGTAACGCTTTTGGCCCGGCAGGCGCGGGCGTTTCACCCCGAAGCCGTTTCCGTTCAAACATCGGAGGATGCAAAACATCTTCATGCCCTTCTGGGAAGCCGGAACCCGGTGCGCATTCTCTACGGAGAAGCGGGCGCGCAGGAAGTTGCGGCGCATCGGAGCGCCGACATTGTTCTTTCCGCCATTTCCGGCGCGGCGGGCCTGAAGCCCACCCTGGCGGCGATCGAGGCGGGGAAAGACCTTGCGCTGGCGAACAAGGAAACCATGGTCATCGCCGGGCATCTGGTGACGAAAAAAGCCAAACAAAAGAAGATCTGCGTTCTCCCCGTGGACAGCGAGCACAGCGCGATCTTTCAATGCCTTGCCGGACAGAATCCGAAAAACGTAAAAAGGATTATTCTCACGGCGTCCGGCGGTCCGTTTTATTCCTTATCGCGGACGGATTTGAAAAAAGTGACGCCGGCGCAGGCGCTGCGGCATCCGCGCTGGAAAATGGGCGCAAAAATCACGGTGGATTCCGCGTCTCTGATGAATAAAGGTCTGGAGGTGATTGAGGCGGAATGGCTGTTTGGCGTGGACGTCTCCCGCATCGATGTTTTGATTCATCCGCAGAGCGTCGTGCATTCCGCAATCGAACTTCTGGACGGATCCGTTCTGGCGCAGCTGGGCATTGCCGACATGAGGATTCCTATTGCGTATGCATTGTCCTATCCGGACCGTCTGACGAACCATCTGCCGGAGCTGGATCTGGCGAAAACCGGCAACTTAACGTTTTGCCTGCCGGACACGAAAAAGTTTCCCTGCCTTCGTCTGGCGTATGAATCCGCGCGGGCGGGAGGCACCTCCCCGGTGGTTTTAAACGCGGCCAATGAGGCGGCGGTGGCTGCGTTTCTGGAAAATAAAATTTGCTTTAATGATCTTCCCAAAGTAATAGAAAAGGCCCTGGACCGGCATTCGGTGAAACAAAACCCGTCGCTGGAGGAGATTCTTCATGCGGACGGGGAGGCCAGAAGAGAAGCGGCCGGTATTCTGAAAAAGCTGCGGAGAGGATGATCGATTGGTTACCTTCATTTCATTTATTGTATTGCTGGGAATTCTGATTTTTGTACATGAACTGGGGCATTTTCTGGCCGCGCGCGCCGGGGGCGTCGGCGTCCTGAAATTTTCTCTCGGGTTCGGACCCAAAATCTTCGGGAAGAAAATCGGCGAAACAGAATATGTTCTTTCCTGGATTCCGCTGGGCGGATTCGTCAGACTGCTCGGCGAATCGGGAACGGAAGAACTTCCGCCGGAAGACGCGAAACGGTCTTTTTACAAACAGCCGAGATGGAAGCGTCTGCTCATTGTGCTGGCCGGTCCCGTCTTCAACTTTCTGCTGGCCATTGTCATTTTTTTTGTGGTTTACCTGTACGGCCTGCCTAACCTTCTCCCGGTCATCGGAGAGCTGTCGCCGGATTCCGCCGCCGCGCAGGCGGGCATCCTTGAAGACGACAAAATTCTGTCGATCAATGGCCGCCGGATAAGCTTCTGGGACGAGATCCGGCCCGTCATCCGGAAGTCCGGAGGACGGGACCTCGCCATTCTGGTTCAACGCGGCGCTGAAGAGAAAACCTTTGTCGTCAAACCGAAACTCTCGAAGACGAAAAACATTTTCGGCGAAGAAGAGTCGAGCTACTTAATCGGCATTGCACCGGCCGGCCGGACGGTCATCGAAAGGAAAAACCCGTCGGCGGCCATGGTTTCAGCGGTGGGCAAAACATGGGAGATCAGTAAACTCACCGTCATTTCCGTGGTAAAAATGCTGGAAGGGGTGCTTTCCCCCCGGACGCTGGGCGGACCCATCTTCATCGCCCAGGTGGCGGGAAACCAGGTGAAGGAAGGTATTATCCCGTTTATTCTTTTCATGGCAATTCTTTCCATCAATCTGGGGGTCATCAATTTGTTTCCTATCCCCGTTTTGGACGGGGGGCATATCTTCTTTTATCTGATCGAGATGACGGCCCAAAAGGAAATTCCGGTCAAAATCAAGGAATGGGCCCAGCAAATCGGGTTTGTCATTTTGTTGATGCTGATGCTTTTTATCATCATGATCGACATCGAGAGACTCAATATCAAACCCCTCAACGATCTTTTAAAGTTCTTCAAGTGATATGCTGACCCTGGCTTTCGATACGTCTTCCAGGACCGCGTCGGTCGCTCTGCTTCGCGACCGTCACGTTTTATACAACGCCATCCTGCACAAAGACCGGAACCATTCGGAAGTGCTTCTTCCAGCCATTGACGAAGCCTGCCGCCTGTCGAACGTTCCCGTGCGGAACATTGATTTGTTTGCCTGTACGATCGGCCCCGGCTCTTTTACCGGATTGCGCATCGGGGTCAGCACGCTCAAAGGCCTGATGCTGGCGACGGGCAAACCGGCGGCGGGGATTTCCTCGCTTGCCGCTCTGGCCCTTAATGTGGGGGAGACGGACGCCGTCATCGGTTCGATGATGGACGCCGGCCGCGGTCAGGTTTATCTGGCCTACTACCGGTACGGAGAGGACGGCGTCCTCCATCCGGTCGGGGAACCGCAGGCCCGGGATCCGCGCAGCGTGGAGGATCCTTTTTCCGAGCCGGTTATCTATGTCGGAGACGGCGTCCTCCGGTATGCCGGGTTGATTGGTCCCCTGTCCGCGCAGAAAAATAAAATGGCTCCGGCCGAACAGCAGTTCATCAGCGCCGCAGCCGTTGCAGATCTGGCGCTGGAAAAATACTTCCACGGGGATTTACTGGATCCGGCCCGGTGCGCGCCCGTTTACCTGCGTTCGGCGGATGCCCTGCCGGCAGCGGGCAACGGATGACGGCGCGGTCGCTTGCCGCGGCTTCCCGGAAGACAGGAGGAATTCTTTTGCTCCCTCACAGTTGCTATGCCATGATGACCAAGAATATCAAAACGATCCTTGTCGCACTGATCTTCATTTCAGCTTGTGTTTTGCGGCCGGACGGCGCCGGTGCGGAGAATGTTCTGCCGGGAAAGATCCCGTTTTCCCTCCTGATGAAAACGGAGGCGCCCATTTCTTCCGCCGCAGTTCGGAAAATCCATCCGCACGACGCGGGCGCCTTTACGCAGGGACTGCTCATGATGGACGGTTTTTTGTGCGAGTCCACCGGCTTGCTGGGCCAATCGACACTGGCCTGCAAAGAAATTGAGACAGGCAAAATCATGAGGCAGGTTCAACTGCCCCCGGAGTTTTTCGGAGAGGGCATCGCGCTTTTCAAAAACCGGATTTATCTGCTGACCTGGCAAAATGAAACCGCTCTGGTGTATGATGCCGCCTCGCTTCGGGAAATCAGAAGAATCCGATACAAAGGAGAGGGCTGGGGGTTGACTTCCGACGGGAAAAACCTGCTGATGAGCGACGGTTCCCCGGTCATCGTCTTCCGCGATCCGGAATCCTTTAAAATTCTGAGAAGCATTCGTGTTTCCGACGGGGACAGGCCGGTTTCCCGGCTCAATGAACTGGAGTTTATCCGGGGGGAGATCTGGGCGAATATTTACATGGAGGACGTCATCGCCCGTATTTCGCCCCAAACCGGCAGGGTTTTGGGCTGGATCGATCTGTCCGCGCTTCGTTCTTATCTTTCCGCCAATGCACGCGTGGACGTGCTCAACGGCATTGCGTGTGACGAGAAGACAAACCGCGTTTTTGTGACCGGCAAATACTGGCCGCATGTTTTTGAAATTCAGTTTTCGCGGTAAAATTCTCAACGGCAGTCCGGCCCTCGAGACCCTGTCGCAATTCCTCCCTCGCCCGTATACGACTTGACCATCCGATATTTTTACACTATAAGCGTCGCAACCCGTCAACGGATGCGGGATCTTTTCAGGAGGAATCAATGAGAGTGGTTTTATTGGGCGCGCCGGGCGCCGGCAAAGGCACCATAGCCAAACTGCTTGCGGAATTCGACGGCTCCGTGCCGATTTCCACGGGAGACATTTTGCGCTCTGCCGTGAAAGAGGGGACGGATCTGGGGAAAAAAGCGAAAGAGTTCATGGACAGCGGAGATTTGGTCCCCGACTCCCTGATCATGGAAATCATGGAAGCGAGGCTGCGCAAGCCGGATTGCCGGAAGGGCTTCATTCTGGATGGATTTCCGCGAACGATTTTTCAGGCCCGGGAACTCAAAAATCTTCTGGCGAAGTTGAGCGTCAAACTGGATTTTACGGCCAATCTGGAAGCTCCGAGGGATATCATTCTGGATCGTCTGACCACACGCAGAACCTGTTGCAACCCGGACTGCCAGGCCATTTACAACATTAAAAATAATCCGCCGCAGGAAGACGGCGCCTGCAAATTGTGTCATCATCAGACGATGCAGCGCGACGATGAAACCGAAGAGGCCATTGCCAACCGTCTGGAAATTTATCATCAGAAGACCGCGCCACTGATCGGCTATTACGAAAAAGAAGGATTATTGAAAAATTTTCTTTCCCTGATTGCCGAAGATACCATTGCGGATATTCAAAAAGCCCTGAAAGTCTGATCCCTCTATTGCACAATGATCGCTTATGAAAAAGAACTGAATCCTGAACAATACTGCGTTGTCATGGAAGAAGGCGGACCGATTCTCGTTCTGGCCGGGGCCGGAAGCGGCAAGACGCGGACACTGACATACCGTGTGGCGCGCCTGCTGGAAGACGGGGCGCCGCCGGAACGCATTCTCCTGGCAACCTTTACCAACAAAGCCGCCCGTTCCATGCTCTCCCGTGTGGAAACCCTGGTGAACAGTTACACCGGAAAAATTATGGGCGGCACGTTTCATTCGATCGCCCATCGGATTTTGAGAAGCTATGCTTTGCTCCTGGGGTACTCTAGGAGCTTTTCCATTGTGGACGCCGAAGATGCGCGCCAGATCGTTGCGCAGTCCATGAACGACCTCCACATCGACGCCAGGCTCTCCAAATTTCCCAAAAGCGCGATTCTTGCGGAAATGGTCAGCCTTGCCGTCAATACCGAAAGCGCGCTGGAAGATGTGGTGGAATCCCGCTTCCCTTTCTTTTTGCACCTGACCCAGGAAATCCATGCGATTGCCCGGCGCTACGAGCAGAAGAAAAAAGAACTCAACGTGATGGATTTCGACGATCTCCTCGCCAACTTCCGCCGTCTCCTCCGGGATCATCCCGATGTGCTGCAGACGCTTTCTCAACGGTTTCAGCATGTGCTGGTGGACGAATATCAGGATACCAACGTTCTCCAGGCGGATATTGTTGATTTGATCGCCTCCGGGCATCGCAACCTGATGGTGGTGGGAGACGATTCACAGAGCATTTATTCTTTCCGCGGCGCCAATTTCGAAAATATTCTGTATTTTCCCAAGCGCTATCCCGACTGTAAAATATTCAAACTGGAGACGAACTACCGCAGCACGCCGGAAATTCTGCATCTGGCCAATCTGAGCATCAACCAAAACGAAAATCAGTTTTCCAAGGTGCTCCATGCCGTTCGCGACAGGGGAACCAGGCCCATCCTCGTTTCCGCGCAAAATGTTTTGAAGCAGGCGGACTTTGTCGCGCAACGGATTAGCGAGCTGGCCCGCGCCGGAGTGGCGTTCGGCGACATGGCCGTGCTCTACCGGGCGCACTATCATTCGATGGAAGTGCAGATGGAGATGGTGCGGCGCGACATTCCCTTTGACATCCGCTCCGGCATCCGTTTTTTTGAGCAGGGGCACGTCAAGGACGTGACCTCCTACATGCGCGTGCTGGTCCGTCCGGACGATGAACTGGCCTGGCGAAGATTGATGATGATGTATCCCAGAATCGGCAAGGTCACGTTTAAAAAAATCTGGGACAGGCTTTCCCGGCAGGAGAACCCTCTGGAAGCGCTGCTTGCGGAATCGTTTCTCAAAACAGCGCCCAAGCCCGCGCAGGCGGGCCTCGGTCAATGCCGGAAGACATTGCAGGCGTTGCTTTCTCTGGAAGTTTCCGATCGGACACCCGGAAAAATCATCAATCTGCTCCTGCATCAGGGCGGCTACCGGACGCATCTTCAAGATACATATTCCGACGCGGCCGGGCGGGAAGAGGATCTGATTCAACTGGGAAATTTTTCCTCCAGGTTCGAGACTATGGAGGACTTTCTCAACGAACTGGCGCTCTTAACCAATATGTCCAAAGAAGAAGATGTCGGGGAGCGGCAGGGCGACCGGGTGATCCTGAGCACGATTCATCAGGCCAAAGGCCTGGAATGGTCTTACGTGTTTATCATTGGGTGCGCCGACGGCATGATCCCCCTGCAGCGCGCGCTCAGAGAGCCGGGCGGAGAAGAAGAGGAAAGAAGGTTGTTTTATGTGGCGGTGACGCGCGCCAGAGATCAGCTGTATCTTTCCTATCCCGTCCTGGATTACAGCCGTTCCGCGGGCACGCTGATGCTTTCTTCTTCGCGTTTTGTGGATGAAATAGCCCCCCTGTCGCCACAGGACGAACAGCGCCCATTTGAACAGTGGGCGCTGTTCGATGATGTTTGAGAGGCATTCTGCCAGGGCGCGTCATACCCCGCCGGCAGCACAGGCGGCGGCGCGGTAAATGGTGGCGCAGACCAAACCTCCCGCCGCTCTGGTTTTTTTAAGTTCTTCCGTTATTCCGTTTCGTAGCAGGCCAGAACCTCGCCGAAGTAAAGCGTGTGATAATCTTTTTTGGGATAGACCGTCGAATTATAGCTTTCATCCAGATGAGCCGGGTTCATGGCGGATTTATAAACGATTCTGCATTCGAAGTGAATTCCCGGAACCGCAATGATCGGGGATGCGACGCGCTGCCCGTTTGCCGTTTTCAGAGTGCAGCTCTTGAACTTGTCCATATCCCGGCCCGATTTGGTTCCGCAAAAAGCCGTTTCCCTGCTCAGGTCGCCGGAAGGCACGGTGACCGTAAAGTCTGACGCCTTTTCCATGAGGCCGAAGGTGTGGCGGGAGTCGCGAACGGCCACCATCAAAACCGGTTTCTGCCAGACCACGCCGAACATGGCCCAGCCAATGGTCATGGTGTTGAGCGCATCCGCCGCCTGAACGGTCAGAAAAGCGCCTTTTCGGATTTTGTTCATGGCTTCGTCGGCCATGCTCATATATTTTAACTTTTTCATCTTAACCTCTCTTTTGACAAGCGTCTTTGACGCGGCGGCCATGCCTTTTGCCGCCTTAGGCTTCGTGGCATTTTTCCCGTAAACCCTTTCATACGCGGCACAGTACGGACAGATTCCTTAAGGCACTGCCGGGAAAATTAAACAATCTTCAGCGACAATTCCATCAATTGTTCAATACTCACGCCCGACGGAGCGTCGGACATCAAATCCGCGGCCTTTTGTGTTTTCGGGAAAGCGATGACATCGCGGATCGATTCCGCCCCCGTCATGATCATCGTGAGCCGGTCCAGACCGAACGCCAGTCCTCCGTGAGGCGGCGCCCCGTATTCGAGAGCGTCGAGCAGAAACCCGAATTTCAGCCTCGCCTCTTCATCGCTTAAGCCCAGCGCGCTGAAGACCTGCGCCTGGGTGTCCTTGCGGTGGATGCGGATGCTTCCGCCGCCGATCTCCGAGCCGTTGAGCACCAGGTCATAGGCCCGGGCCCGCACCTTTCCCGGATCGGTGGTCAAAAGCGGAATGTCCTCCAGAAACGGCGAGGTGAAGGGGTGATGCGTGGAGACGAACCTCTTTTCCGACTCCGAATATTCCATCAGCGGAAATTCGGTGACCCAGGTAAAGGCCAGTGCGTCTGGGTTGATCCGGTTCAGCTTTTTGCCCAAGTGCAGCCGCAGATTGCCCAGGGCGTCGCAGGCCGTTTTGGTCGTGTCCGCGACAAAGAAGATAATGTCGCCTTCTTTAGCGTCCATGGCCCGGCCGATCGCAGCCGCTTCCTCGGGTTTCAAAAACTTGTAGATGGGGGAGGTCCAGTCGGCGGCATTGACCTTGGCCCAGGTCAGTCCTTTGGCGCCGTACACGGCCACAAAATCCGCCAGAGCGTCGAGGTCTTTCCGGGAAAGAGAAGAGGCCTGGTCGGCTTTGACTGCTTTGACGACGCCCCCGGAAGCAATGGTTTCGGCGAACAGCTTGAAGCCCGAATCCTTCACGATGGCCGTGAGGTCCGTAATCTCCATGCCGAAACGCACATCGGGGTTGTCCTTGCCGTAACGGCTGACGGCCTCGGCGTAGGTCAGCCGGGGGAACGGCAGCGGCAGATCGATGTTCAGACAGGTCTTGAAAATCGCCGTCATCAGCCCCTCCATCATCTGCAAAATGTCTTCTTCCGAAACGAAGGACATCTCCACATCGATTTGCGTGAATTCCGGCTGGCGGTCGGCGCGCAAATCCTCGTCGCGGAAGCATTTGACAATCTGAAAATAACGGTCAAATCCGGAAACCATCAAGAGTTGCTTGAAAATCTGCGGGGATTGGGGAAGCGCGTAAAACGTGCCCCTGGAGATGCGGCTGGGAACGAGATAATCCCGCGCGCCTTCGGGTGTGCTCTTGGTCAGGAAGGGTGTTTCCACTTCAATGAATCCGTTGTCGTTGAAATACTGCCGTGTGGCAATTGCCAGCCTGCTGCGCAAAAAAAGATTCTTTTGAAGGGTGGGACGCCTTAAGTCCAGATAGCGGTATTTGAGTCGGACATTTTCGGAAATGTCTTCATCGTCGAACGAGAAGGGGGGTGTTTTGGATTCATTCAGGATTTCCAGTTCGGAAATGACGACCTCCACCTGCCCGGTGGGCATCGTCGGATTCTCCATACCCGCGGGCCTTCGGCGTACTTTGCCTTTCACGGCCAGGACATATTCGCCGCGGATCTTGTGCGCTTCTCCATGGACGGCTTCACCCGCTTCGGGATGAAAAACAATCTGTGCGATGCCTTCGCGATCCCGCAAATCGACAAAAATGACGCCGCCGTGATCGCGCCGACGGCGCACCCAGCCCATCAAAACAACTTCTTTGCCTTCATCGGCGCTGCTTAAGCTTCCGCAGTAATGGGTCCTTTTTTTGTGTGTAATAAACCGGCTCACAAAATATTTACCTCGCTTTTAAAAGATCCGTAACCGCTTCCAGGACATGGTCCAGCGGCAGACGTTGTTGAATTTTCGTGTTCATGTCGCGCAGTTCCACGCAGTTTTCCTCAATTTCCCTTTCCCCGAAGATCAGCGCATAGGCGCTGTTGAGTTTATCCGCGCGTTTCATCTGACTTTTCAGACTTTTACCGGAATAATCCATGGCCGCGCAAATTCCTTTCCGGCGCAGTTCCTGGGTCAGGGTAAAAGCGATTTTTTGCGCGCGCTCTCCCAGCGCGGCGATAAAAATATCGGTCGAAAAGGAGCTTTGGCCGTCGGGCAAAAGACAGGCGATCAGTCTCTCCATTCCGATACCGAACCCGATGCCGGGAACGTCGGGACCGCCAAGAAATTGAACCAAGCCGTCGTAACGGCCTCCGCCCGCCAGAGAATTTTGCGCGCCCAGCTCGCCGGATTTCACTTCAAAGGCCGTCCGGGTATAGTAATCCAGGCCGCGCACCATCCGCGGGTTGATTTTATAGAGCAGGTTCAGGTCATTGAGATAGCCTTTGACTTTGGAAAAATGCTCCGCACAGCCGGCGCACAGGAAGTCCGTGATAAGAGGGGCGCCGGCAATCACCGAACCGCAGGATTCCACCTTGCAGTCGAAGACGCGCAACGGATTAGTGTCCATGCGCCTTCGGCAGTCGGGGCACAGGGAGCTTTCGGAGCCTTTCAAATAATCGACCACCGCCCGGGAGAAAACCGGACGGCAGGCTTTGCAGCCAAGCGAGTTGATCTCCAGTGACAGGTTTTCAACGTTCAGGGAATGCAGAAAGTGCATCAGCATGAAGATGACTTCCGCGTCAGAGGCGGGGCTCGCGTCCCCGAAAAGCTCCACGTCGATCTGGTGAAACTGACGGAAGCGTCCCTTCTGCGGACGTTCGCGGCGAAACATGGGCCCCATGGTGTAAAGCCGAATCACCGGATCGGACACGGAGAGGTTGTGCTCAATGTAGGCGCGGATGACGGATGCCGTGGCCTCCGGGCGCAGCGTCAGCAGTTCGTCATCGCGGTCGCGAAACGTGTACATCTCCTTTTCGACGATATCGGTCGTTTCGCCGATACTGCGCTGAAACAGCGATGTTTTTTCCATGATCGGCACGCGGATTTCCAAAAAGCCGAAGCATTCAAATATCTCGCGGGATTTCAGTTCCACCCGGCGCCAGACGGGGGAATCCTTGGGCAAAAGATCTTTCATGCCCTTGATTGCGGTTATTTTCTCCATCGTCATGTCCTCAAATAAAACCAAAGCGGCTCCGGGGCCGCTTGGGGGAAAACACGCGCCCTACGCCCACGCGGTCTTTTTGATATTGTCGAGCGTAATTTCCTTGACGGGATAGAGGTCTTCCACGATTTCTTCCGGTTCGAACCAGAGCTTGATTTCTTTTTCCGCGTCTTCGGGACTGGAGGATGCGTGGACAACATTTTCAAACACGCCCGACGTCGTGATGCGTCCGTATGCCCCGCGGATGGATACCGGATTGGCTTTTTCCGGGTTTGTCTCGCCGACGATGTCCCGGATTTTGGCGATGGCTTCATCCCCCTGATAGACAAGGGCCAGCACCCTGTGGGTTTTGTGGACGTCCCCCACAATATACTGGATCAGTTCTTCAAAAAACGGCTGATCCTTCAGGTGTTCGTAATGCCTGGCGGCCTGATCGCGGGTTACACGCACGACCTTTGCGCCCATGATGGTCAGCTTCGCTTCCGAAAGCCGGGAAATAATGTTGCCCGTCAGGGACTTCACAAGTCCATCCGGTTTGATGATGATGAGTGTCTGTTGAATGGCCATAGCTTTTCCCCTATTCATATGATTTGATTATTGGCTCTGTATCCTGGAGCGCGCTTATAACGTAAAAAAAGTATTTTGACAATGATGAATGAGAGGGGATTTCCGGCCGTTTTGTGGGCGCACTCCGTCAGTGCCTGATCCAGGGGGTGACACGAAGAGACTGCCCGTCGGAATCGATGGACACGGCGCCGTCCCGGTCCGTACGGAAGATGGTCGTTCCGGCGGACAGGTAGCGCTCCAGAACGTCAGGGTGGGGGTGGCGGAACACATTGTTTTTCCCGGCGCTGATGACGGCATAGCGGCTGGATACGGCGCGGATAAAGTCTGTCGAGCTGGAACTGCGCGAGCCGTGATGCGGTACAAAAAGAAGGTCGCTTTTCAGGTCTTTTCCGGAGGCGATCAAAAGCGTTTCAATGGCTGTGGAGATGTCGCCCGTCACCAGAAATCGTCTGTCTTTGTAGGTCGCTTTGAAAACCAGAGAAGCATCATTCGTTTCTGTGTAGGACAGGTCCGGAACGGTTGGAGACGGCGGGCGCGGGGGCCACAGGAATTGAAATTGTACTCCGGATACAACGACAGGCGGCGATTGCGCCGACAGGGTTCTGATCTTGATGCCGCGTTCGGCAACCGATTTTTCCCACAGACGGTAGAGATTATTGTCCGCCGTCAGGCCGGCGTCCCAGACTTCGCGGACGTCAAAGTTATTGACGATGTAGATCAATCCCTGGAGATGGTCGGGGTGGGGATGCGTCAGCACGACGATATCGATTTTCCGGATTCTTTTCGCGCAAAGAAAAGGGGCGATCACGGCCTTGCCCATATCGAAGGAACTGTCGTGCAGTCCTCCGCCGTCAATCAGCATGTTCACGCCTCCGGGCATCCGGAAAAGTGTTGATGAGCCCTGGCCGACATCGATGGCCGTAATGTTCAAAGAGCGGGAATACTCGTCCTTCAGGACAAGTAAAGCGGCATCGGCCAGAATCAGCGCGGCGCAGACCAAAAGGCCGGTTTTGATCCACAGCGGCCGTCTGGCCGGAACTCCCTGAAGGTTCTTTGGCCTGTTCGGCGTCAGTGCTTCAATCAGAAAATACACGAACGCGTAGAAAAGCGCTATTTCCGCGGCATTTGGCTTTATAAAGTTCAAAGACGACCAGGGAAGCAAAGCCAGCTCTTCAATGATTCTGACGGCAATCCCGGTGAAAAAGGAAGCGATGGAAATAAAAAAACCGGCAAGTAAAGCCGAGAACACAGATGTCAGGATGAAAATCATGGCGGGAATCAGCGCCAGCATGCCCAGCAGGGGAACAGCGATAAGATTGGCGATCAGGGTCACGGCCGAAACGCGGTTGAAATAAAAGGCGATGATTGGCAGAGTTCCCAGCGCGGCGGCGGAAGAAACCAGAAGAAAAAGGCACAGGCGGTGGATGCCCGCCGCGATCCAGCGGGGCGTGGATGAGGGCAGGGGGACATGCCGTTTGCCCAGCTTATCAACCGCGTAAAGAATGGCAAAGACCGCGCTGAAAGACAGTTGGAATGAAATTTCGAACAGCGCTTCGGGCGAGGCGATCAGGATGATCAGCGCCGCGCCGGCAAGGATATTGTAGAGGTTTTTGGGCCTGCCGACCAAAAGCGAGACCAGAAAAGCCAGTGCCATGAGCGTGGAGCGAAGAACGGGGGTTCCCATCCCGGCGATCAGCGCGTAGATCAGAACCGGAATCATGGTCGCGGCCGTCGCGGTTTTGATGATGTTGAATCTCAGCATGCAATATTCCGAGGATTTCAGCGCCAGTAGAAACAGGAAAAAAGCCGACGCCGCGACAATGCCGACATGCAGACCGGAAATGGACAGAATATGCGAGGTTCCGGTCCGGGCGAACTGGTCGCGCACGTCCTGCGGAATGGCTTTTTGATCGCCGATGGTCATGGCCTGCAGGATTTCTCTCTGCGGGGAGGGGGCGTGGGCTTCCAGCAGGCGCTTCAGGTACAGACGAAAGCGCTCCAGCTTCAGCTTCAGACCGCTTGCGGTGTCGTGACGGATCAGCACGATGTCCGCCCGGTTCCGGACAAATCCTGATACATAAAGGCCGCGGCGGTTTTGGCTGCGCTCGTAATCGAAGCGTCCGGGATTGTGAAAACCTTGAATTTTCTTGATGTTCGTATGAAAACGGATGAAATCGCCGTATTGAAACGAAAGTCCGGACGGTATCGCCACGCGAATTTTTCCCGTTACGGGCAGGGGTGTATGGTTGCGAAGGACCCTCCGGCAAAGAACGACCAGCGTGTTTTTATCAGGGAGCGCCTGTTCTGCGGAAAGAACAACCCCTTCCAGGGTCATCTTTCCCTGATCGGCCAGATGCAGAACATGACTCTCCTTACGGGCGAGGAGGGGCTGCTTTTGGGTATTCAACATCCCGGCTGCCAGCATCAGCAAAAGAAGCAGAACCAGAGCGGCGGCGTTCCAACGGCGCCTGAAGCACAAAAGCAGGAGCGCCAGAACCGGCAGCATTACGGCCAGTAAAACTTCCCCGGGCAGGAGAAAGCGATCACCGATCAGAATACCGGTCATCAGGGCGATCAGAGGATACCATAAGGGGCTGCGCATGGGAGACAGGTCCTCTCAACGGGAACCGTTCAATTCATTGGCTAAAAAATACAAAATATTATAAAAGCATTTCAAGATACGGACGCGAAAGAGCAACGGAACAGTTTATGCGGCAACCCATGGAATATGACGAGAGAACCTGGAGAAGACTCAGGCTGCTGATCGTGAGCAGGGCGGTCATTCTTTCCGCGTTTCTGCTGGTCATCCTGTTTCTGGGCACCGTCAAATCGATTATTTTCATCTCCCGGGATGTTCTGCACGCCATTTATGCCGTGATCATCGCGATGTGCATCCTGTCCGTTGTTTATACACTGCTTTTAAGAAAAAAAAAGTATTTTCAGATCAATATCTATTTTCAGCTGGCCGTGGATATCGCGCTGGTTTCGTTTCTGGTGTATCTGACCGGCAGCATCGGCAGCAACTACTCCCTGCTTTACACGCTGGTCATCATTTATGCCGCTATTTTTCTGGGGCGCAGGGGCGCTCTGGTTTTTGCGTCGACCGCAGGGAAGGGACGCCGATGTATCTGGGGTACGCGCTTTCCCCTTTGAAAGACAGAAACAACGAGCAGATCGGACAAATTCTGATATTTCAGGATGTGACGGAAATCCGGCGCATGGAGGAAAATCTCGAGCAAAGCAGGAGGCTTGCCTTGATCGGCGAAATGGCCGCCGGCCTTGCCCACGAAATGAGAAATCCCCTGGCGTCGATTACCGGCCGGAAATCGTGGTCATCCTGATTACCGCCTATGCTTCCGGCGAGACGGCCGTCAATGCCATGAAGGAAGGCGCGTATGATTACGTGGAAAAAAGCGGCAACGTCGACGAATTGAAGCAGATTGTCCGGCAGGCCCTGTTAAAACAGGGGTCGCTGGGTGAGGGACAGGCGTTGAAAGAAAATCCGGCGGCCCAGACTTCGTTTTGCGGTATGATCGGGACCAGCCGGGAGATGGCCAAGGTCTTCGCGACCATTCGCAAGGTGGCCAATACGCCTGCCAATATCCTGATTCTGGGTGAAAGCGGCACGGGCAAGGAGCTGGTCGCTCGCGCCATTCACGAAAACTCGTCCCGCGCTTCGATGCCGTTCATGGCCATCAACAGCGGCGGAATTCCGGAAAACCTGCTGGAAAGCGAGCTGTTCGGCTACAAAGCTGGCTAGAAAAGCGAGACTGTAAACTAATCTGTGTAAATGGAATTCTTTTCATACTGCCTGTAGTTATTCCATTTCTCAGGGGCGTCCCTTGTCCTTCCCATTGCATGAGCGTTCCGGTTACGGGACGCTCATGCGTTTACAGACCCTGACCATATTTTGATAATGCGCCAGCTTCATTAAATCCTTTACTGTTTAACTTTCTTCTGTTATCTTTTTTTCGCTTTTTACCGTCCGGGACCGCCTGCCGTTTGGGTTGATTGGTCCATCCCTTTGCAAAACAGGCCGCCCGGGTGATTCATTTATTTTTTTCTATGCTTTACAATAGTGATGATTGAAAGGGGTGTGCAGCCATGAAATCCATCCTGACAAGAATTACATTCGTTGCTTTACTTTTGATACTGTTCCTTCCCAGCCTAACAGCCGCCGAGACAAAAACCTTCATCAAGGAATACACCTATCAGGCAAGCGATGAAGACAGCAAGCACTCCTGCCGGGTCATCTCGCTTCGCGAAGTGAAAAGACTGCTCCTGGAAGAACTGGGGACGTATCTGGAAAGCGAAACGGAAGTGAAGGATTTTCAGCTTACCCGCGACCAGATCACCGTGCTCACCGCCGGTATTGTCCAGACGGAACTGGTCGAGGAAAAATGGGACGGCCGCACCTACTGGATCAAAGCCAAAATCAAAGCCGATGCCAACGATGTCGTCAAGGCCATTGATACACTGCGCCAAGACCGGCAGAAGACCAAAGAGCTGGAAGAAATCAGAAAGAAATCGGATTCGCTCTTAAAAGAAAACGAGCGCCTGCGCCGGGAACTGACAACGGCAAAGGGAGTAGAGAAAAAGAAAGACACGGATGCCTATAAGAAAACCATCAAAGAGCTTGACGCCGCCGAATGGTTCGAAAAAGGAGTTGCGGCAGCCACTTCAGGCAATTATGCCGAGGCGCTTGCCGCATTCAGCAAGGCCATTGAGCTGGACCCGAAAGATGCAGCGGCCTATAATAATCGGGGGTTTACCTATGATAGCCTTGGCAACTACAAGCAGGCGATTGCGGATATAAAAATAGCGGCTCGTTTGGGACTTAAAGAAGCGCAGGATTTTTTAAGAGAGTTTAATATTGACTGGTAACAGGATGGATTCCTGAACATTCACCGGCTGTTTCCCCTGCCTGCCTTACTCTAGATTTTGATTTCAGGCTGCCTTCAGTGTGCAATTTCAGGGGCGCGAAGAGTATAAAAAACCCCTTTTTTAAGTCTGCGTGTGGGGGATAGTGTGGTGGAGAATACTCTTAAAGAAACAATGGCTTATGAAAGCTCATAAACCATTGTTTTTGTTTTGCTCAAAGTTGTAACATCCTTTATAAAAGAACCGCAATCGGACTGATTTTTATGCACAACAAACCCGGAAGATCCCCTTTCCCTTTTCCTTTCCATATGCCGAAGGCCTCATCAATGGCTGTCTGCTGCCGCAGACGCTGGAGTTCGCGCTTCAGCGCCCGGCTGACGAACTTGCTTAATTCGCTTTTTCCGACAGTCGTCTGCAATTCGTTCAGCAAGTCTTCAGGAATCTGAAAATCGGCTTGCTTCAATGCAGTATTCATACGCCTTGCCTGCGGAGCTTTTTACGAAGCCGTCTGAATATGCCATTTTTTCGACTTCTTACGAGTTCATCAACAGTGAAATGCTACTGTAGCTTGCAGGTTGTTGCCGATCAGGTTGCCGGAGTTGGTTTGCTCTTCCGGTTGCGAAGCATTTCCCAGATCATCAGGACGGCGCCGACGGTGATGGCGGAGTCCGCCACGTTGAAGGCGGGCCAGTGCGACGCGCCGAGATACACATCCAGAAAGTCCACGACTGCGCCAAACCGGATCCGATCAATCAGATTGCCGACCGCTCCGCCGAAGATCAGCGTGAGGGAACCGGCCAGCAGCAGGTTTCGCGGATTGCTTTTGACGAGATAATAAACAATCAAACCGGCGGCTGTAATGGTGACGCCGATGAAGAAGACATAACGAAATGTCGGGGAGGCGTCCGCCAGAAAACCGAAAGCCGCGCCGGGATTCATGACATAAACCAGGTTGAACAATCCGGGAATGACCATCAGCGTTTCATGAAGTGAAAAACGCGCCATTACGGCCGATTTGGTGATCTGGTCCAGCGCGATGATGACCGCCGCGCCCAGAACGAATATCAAAAGATTTTTCTTCAATTAAATTCCTCGTTGCGTTTTGGGGAATGTGCTGAAAAGGAATCAGTGCCCCGGTGGTGGAACGGTTTGAAACCGTTCCCTGCTCGTCACTTTTTACAGGAATACAGCGTGAGTCTTTAGGCCCGCATCAGGCGGACCTGAAGGTCCGCACTACATTCGTTTTTCCCATCGCCTTTTTTCTACAAATTTGGCAGGCAGCGGGCGCAGACCGTGGGATGCTCCGCATTGGCGCCTACCGATTCTTCATAAATCCAGCAGCGTTCGCATTTGGCGCCGCGGGCCTTTTCCACGCCGACCGCCAGCCCCTTGATTTCCTCGCTTTTGTAAGGGTTAGCGATGGCGGATTCATCGACCAACTGCAGTTGCGAAACAATCAGAAGCGCGCGCAGGTCTTCCAGGCGTTCGGCAAACAGGTCTTTCATTTTATCCGGAAGAGCGATGCTGATTCGGGCATCCAGCGAATGGCCGATCACTTTTTCCTTGCGCGCCTGTTCGATGGCTTTGGCGATTTCGCTTTTGGCGTCAATCATGGCCCTCCAGCGCTCACCCAGAGAAGCGTTGAAATACCTTTCTTCCACTTGCGGAAACTGCGTCAGATGGACGCTTGCTTCTTTGCCGTTCCACGCGGGCAGGGCCGCCCAGACCTCTTCCGCGGTGAACGTAAGGATCGGAGCGAGCAGGCGGGTCATCGCGTTTAAAATGATGAACATCGCCGTCTGGCCGGAACGCCGGGCGTCGGAGGCCGTTTTGCTGGTGTAGAGACGGTCTTTCAAAACATCCAGGTACAGCGCGCTCAAATCCACTGTGCAGTAATTGTAGAGCGTGTAGAAAACCATGTGGAACTGATGGCGTTCATAGGCTTCCGTCACGCGCCTGATCACTTCCTGCAGGCGGTGCAGAGCCCACCGGTCCATTTCCAGCATTTGGTCACAGTCCAGACGGTCGGTCTCCGGCGCAAAGTCGGACAGATTGCCCAGGATGAACCGGCTGGTGTTGCGGATGCGCCGGTAGGCTTCCATCAGGCGCTTGAGAATTTCCTCGGAAATACGGATGTCGTCGGTATAGTCTTCCGCCGCCACCCACAGCCGCAGGATCTCCGCGCCGTATTTGGAAACGGCTTCTTCCGCGCCAATGGCGTTGCCGCCGGATTTGGACATCTTTTTCCCTTCGCCGTCCACCACAAAGCCGTGGGTCAGGACGCTTTTGTAGGGCGCCCGTCCGCGGGTTCCGACGGATTCCAAAAGGGAAGAGTGAAACCAGCCCCGGTGCTGATCGGAGCCTTCCAGATACATATCGCAGGGAGAGCTCAGCTCCGGCCTTTTTTCCAGCACCGCCGCGTGGCTGACACCCGAGTCAAACCAGACATCCAGAATATTGGCCTCTTTGGTGAACTCCGTTGAACGGCAGTGAGGACAGGTGGTGTGTTTGGGCATCAGGTCTTTCGGCTCTTTTTCGAACCAGACATCCGCGCCGTTTTTTTCCACCAGCGCCACCAGGTGGTTGAGCATGTCCTGCGTCAGCAGTTCGTTTTTGCATTTGGCGCAGTAGAAAATCGTGAGCGGAACGCCCCACAGCCGTTGGCGGGAAATGCACCAGTCGGGGCGGTTTTCCACCATGCCGTAGATGCGGTCGCGCCCCCAGGAAGGTATCCACTGCACCTCGTTGATGGCCGCCAGCGCCTTCTTGCGCAGGTCGTTTTTCTCCATAGAGATAAACCACTGCTCGGTCGAACGGAAGATGATGGGCTTTTTGCAGCGCCAGCAGTGCGGGTAGGAATGCTGCATGGGAACGTGCCCCAAAAGAGCGCCCGCCTCTTTCAGTTTTTGAATAACGCTGTCGTTGGCGTCAAACACGAATTGTCCGGCGAAATGTTCGACTTCTTCCGTGAATTTTCCCGCGTCATCCACCGGTGCATAGTTGTCCAGACCGTATGTGAGGCCGATTTCATAGTCTTCCTGGCCGTGGCCGGGTGCGATGTGCACGGCGCCCGTGCCGGCTTCCAGCGTGACGAAAGGGGCCAGAATCAGCAGGCTGTTTCTCTGAATCAGGGGATGGACGCACTTCTGTCCTTCCAGCACCTCACCCTTGAATTCATCGAGGATCTCATAGGCTTTGCCGCGGTATCCGAAAGCGTCCAGACAATAATCCAGCATGTCTTTGGCTACGATGAGAACGTCGTCGTCGATTTTCACGGCGGCGTAAATAAAATCATCCTTGACGGCGATGGCCAGGTTGGCGGGAATCGTCCAAGGCGTGGTCGTCCAGATCACCATGAAAACTTTCTGTCCCGCCAGTTTGGGTCGAATTGCCCCGATGTCCGATGTGAAGGCGAACCGGACATAAATGGAAGGGGTATGGTGGTCGGCGTATTCTACCTCGGCTTCCGCCAGTGCCGTCTTGCAGGTGGCGCACCAGTACACGGGCTTTTTCCCCTTATAAACGCTGCCGTTCAGAAACAGTTTGCCGAACTCATGGATCGTGGCGGCTTCATAAGGATAGGCCATGGTCAGATAGGGATTCTCCCATTCTCCGAAAACACCGAGGCGCTTGAATTGATCGCGCTGAATGCCGACATACTTTTCCGCGTACACGCGGCAGGCGCGGCGTTTTTCCACCTGGGACAGGCCGGAATTCTTGCCGCCCAGCTCCTTGTCCACCTGGTGTTCGATCGGCAGGCCGTGGCAGTCCCAGCCCGGGACGTATATGCCGTCGAAGCCGGTCATGTTTTTGGCTTTGATCACGATGTCCTTGATGATTTTGTTCAGCGCCGTTCCCAGATGAATATTGCCGTTGGCATAGGGAGGGCCGTCGTGCAGGATGTAGGGCTTTTTGCCTTTGGCGCTCTCGCGGATCTTGCGGTAAATGTCCATGTCATCCCATTTTTTCAGCATTTCCGGTTCGCGCCCGGCCAGATTTGCCTTCATGGGAAAATCGGTTTGGGGAAGATTCAGGGTTTTTTTGTAATCCATAGGGTTGCTGCTCCTGTCTAATTAAAAAAATAGCGGTTAAACCGCGAATGATTTCATCTGCTTGTGTGAAGCGTTCATCCGAGCGCTGACCTATCACATAAACCGCTTTGTTTCAAGCACAACTCTTGCCCGGACGAGGGTGTTTTCTTCGTCTGCGCCGGTAAGTGAATTCTTATTGCAACAGGAAGAATATTTTGTTAGTTTTATACCGCTTTTATCGAAGAGAAAATATTTTGGACGCCAACTATAAAGGAGGACAATATGAAGTTGAAATTCGTTTCCATAACCGTTTTGACGGGTATTTTATTGTTATGGACATCCGCCGCTTTTTGCCAGAATGCAATCAGCATGTCCGAGTGGGTGGAAAAAGTCGGCCAGGGTTCGGTGAACTGGTCGGCAGGCTTTATCGAAGCCAAAGGAATCGGCGCGCCGCCGGAGCGCTATTACGGAAAACCTCAGGCGCGGCCCCTGGCGCAGCGCGCCGCGAAAGCTGACGCTTATCGCAATCTGCTGGAAATCACCAAGGGGGTTCAAGTGGATTCCCGGACGACGGTAAAGGATTTTGCCGTGGAAAGCGACATTGTCAACACACAGGTTAGAGGCCTGGTCGATGGCGCGCAAGTTGTGAAAGAGGAATATATGTCGGATGGAACCATGGAAGTCACCTTGAGAATGCCGCTCTACGGGGAATTGTCCAAGATCATGATTCCCGTTTCCATCCAGAAGCGCAAAGAAATTCCGCCGCCCGCTCCCGTTGTGGAAGCGCCGGAGCCTCCTCCCGCGCCGGTTGTGGACGCACCCGCGCCCCCTCCGCCTCCGGCTGTTGTTGCCTATACGGGATTGGTGGTTGACGCCCGCGGTATTCAGGCGCGTCCGGCCATGTCGCCGCGCATTTACGACGAGGACGGCAAGGAAGTGTACGGTTCGGCCAATGTGGACCGCGAATACGCCGTCCAGCAGGGAATGAGCGGCTATGCCCGGGACCTCACCGCCGCGCAAAGCAATCAACGCGTCACGGCCAGCCCGATCACGGTTAAAGGATTAAAAACCGGCGGCGCGGGCCGGTCCGATCTCGTGATCAGCAATGCCGATGCCCAGCTCATTCGCGCCTCGGCGGAAAACGCGTCTTTCATGAAACAATGCCGCGTCATGATTGTGCTGGATTAAATCGTCCGCGAAAGATTGAATCAACGAGGCCGCAGTCACGAATATTTGGTGGCTGCGGCTTTTTTCCGGTGTTGAATCCATGTCCATCCCCCTTTAACAAATAGGGAACTCATCAAGGGAAATAAGATTGTTCAAGAGAATAAGTGTTTTATCGGAAGAAGTTGCCAACCAGATTGCCGCCGGAGAAGTGGTGGAAAGACCGGCGTCGATCGTCAAGGAGCTGGTGGAAAACGCCGTCGATGCGGGGGCCGGCGACATCCGCGTTGAGATTGAAAAAGGCGGATGCCGCTCTATCCGGGTGTCGGACAACGGATCCGGCATCGAAAGGGAAGACGTCGCGCTGGTTTTTGAGCGCCACGCCACCAGCAAAATTGCCCGGATCGATGATATTTATGATGCCGGATCGTTCGGCTTTCGCGGTGAGGCGATGGCCAGCATTGCTTCCGTCACCCGTGTGGAGCTCTTAACCCGCCGTCCCGAAGATCTGGCCGGGACGCGGGCGCTGGTTGAGGCCGGAACGATTTCCGAAATTACTCCTGCGGGTCTTCCTCCCGGAACGCAGATTACCGTGACGGAGCTTTTTGCCAATGTGCCGGCGCGCCGGAAGTTTCTCAAGACCGAAGCCACTGAACAGAGCGCCTGCCTGGATGCGGTTACCCGCTTGGCGCTGGCGCACCCGGAAATACGCTTTTCCGTCCGGGCGGACGGACGCAGCGTATTCGCGGCGCCGGCCGCCGCCGGTGTAGCGGACCGCGTCGCCATGATTTTGGGAAAAGACTTTACAGATCATCACCTGACGATTGCCGAATACAAGGAAAATATCGAACTGAGGGGCTTTGTTTCCACGCCGGCCTGGACGAAGTCCAATTCCAAAAGTGTTTATCTGTTTGTCAATTCCCGTTTTATCCGGGACAATTCCATGATGCACGCTCTTTTGGCGGCCTACCGCCAGGTGATAGAGCCGAGGCGCTTTCCCGCGGCAGCTCTGTTTCTTCGTCTTCCGGGGGAGGAGGTGGACATCAACGTGCATCCGGCCAAGCTGGAAGTCCGCTTCAAAAACTCCCGCGGCGTTTATGACCTGGTGTCCGGAGCGGTCTCACGCGCCCTGGCCGGAGCGCAGGCCTCCCGGGACGCTGTTGCCTATCGCCTCGCGCCGCGGGAGAAAGCATCCGTTTCTCCGGGATTCTGGAGATCCAGCCCCTACCGGACATCATCGGATAAACCGCAAGATGTGTTTTCACGGCAGAATCTGCGGCAGGCCATTGGCGGGGATTTGTTCGCCCGCGCCGGGGAACAGGATGTTCCCAGCCACGTGGAGGACGCCTCCTGCGAAGAAAGAATTACGTTTGGCCATCGAATCTATCTGGGGCAGTTTGCCGGCACGTATCTTGTGTTTGGAAGCCCCGGCGGCCTGATGCTGCTGGATCAGCACGCGGCGCATGAGCGAATCCTTCTGGAGCGTCTGAAGGCATCCGAGAAGGAACAGGCGGCAAGCCAGCCTCTGTTGATGCCGGAAGTGGTGACACTGACGCCCGCGCAGATGAGCCTTCTTTCAGAAGCGCTGCCGCTCCTGGCGGGCATCGGTCTGGAACTGGAAATCTTCGGACGGGACGCCGTCGTGGTGAAGGCCATGCCCGTCGCGCTGCCGAACGTCGAACCCCGCCGGCTCGTATCCGATCTGGTCGACCAACTGAGCGACGGCCAGGCGACGCCTTCGTTTACGGAGCGAAAGGAAAAAATCCTGGCGTCCCTGGCCTGCCGCGCAGCGATCAAAGCCAACGCGGAACTTTCCGCCGGGGATGTCGCCGCTCTGTGCCGGGATCTGGAAAAAACCCCTTTTAACGCCACCTGTCCGCACGGACGCCCGATTTGCGTGAAGTTTACCCTCTATGAAATCGAACGACTGTTCAAACGAAAGTAAGCCGCCCGGGATTCCGCTGGTGGTGATCTGTTCGCCCACGGCAACGGGAAAGACCCGCATTGCGCTGCAACTGGCGGAGTCCCTGGGCGCGGAGATTGTCAATGCGGATTCGCTGCAGGTCTATCGTTATCTGGATATCGGCACGGCCAAACCGACGCGGATGGAAAGGGAAAGGGTCAAACATCACCTGTTGGATGTGGTGAACCCGGACGAAGATTACAATGCGGCGCTTTATTGCGAACAGGCCAGAGCGCTGATTGCGGATCTGGCAGGCAGGGGCAGGCGGGCGCTGGTGGTTGGGGGAACGGGTCTGTATATCCGCGCGCTTTTGCAGGGCATCATCGACACGCCGCCGGTCGATGAAAATATCCGCAGGTATTACAAGGAGCTTCGGGATCGCTACGGCAGGACGTATGTTTTCGGGCTTCTGCGCAAAAGAGATCCGCTGGCGGCTGATCGCCTCAATCCCAACGATTCCGTGCGCGTCATCCGGGCGCTGGAGGTGCTGGACCAAAGCGGACAATCCATCCTGGAGCTGCAAAAAAAGCACCGGTTTGCAGATTGTCCTTACGCGGTCTTGAAGATCGGCCTTCGCGTGGAGCGCGATGAGTTGAAAAAGAGAATCCACCGGAGAACCGAACAGATGGTGGAAACGGGACTGCCCGATGAAGTGCGGGGGCTCCTTGACAGGGGATACTCTGAAGCGCTTAAACCCCTTCAGTCTCTCGGATACAAGCAGGTCATTTCATTGATCCGGGGACGGTGCGGCTGGGATCAGGCAATTGCCGAAATCAATCGCGAGACCTGGCAATATGCCAAACGGCAGCTGACCTGGTTTCGCGCGGACAAGACGATCGCGTGGTACGGGCCTGATGAAACACGGAAAATTGAAGACCGGACGCGAAAATTTCTAGCGCAATATTGACTTGACTTCAGAAGACACTGAAGCTAATGATACAAAGCCTTTTGGGAAAGAAAGGCATGAATTTTCAGGGAATAACCCTTTGACAGAAAGGAGCGAAATATGTTTTGCCGCGCGAACACAAAAAAGGTCCTCTTCACGATCGTGTTGTTTTCGGCTGTTTTGCTGATTGCCGCGTGCGGGACGAAGGTCCGTCAGCCGGCAAGCGAGCTCGATACTCCGGAACATCACGTTTTTACAGGAATGAAGCTGATCGATCAGGAAAAATATTCCGATGCTGAACGGGAGTTTACGCTGGCGCTGGAGCTAAACGATCAATATTCAAAAGCGTATACCGGAATGGGCCTGGCGAAAGCCTATCAGCAGAACTACACCGCCGCTTTTGAACAGTTGGAGAAGGCATGGGGCACGGCGAAGGCAGACGACGAGCAGTTGGCCGTTCATATCGGTTATATCCGTGTTAATACGCTCAGCAAGGTTGCCTGCATGAAAATCGGCGTGGACTGTGAACAGGACAAAAGCTGGCTGAAAAAATGCGTCAGTTCTTACGAAAAGGCGGTAAAACTGGATCCGTCCTCCTCTGCCGCTCCGTATTTCATGGGACTGGCCTACAAGACGGCCCTTGACTACGGCAAGGCCAGCGCCATGTTTGCGAAAGTTCTTGAAATCCGGAAAGATTATGTCAGTCAGGCCAATGCCCAGTGGAATCTGGTCCAGAAAATCCAGCGGGCGATGCCCGGAACAGTGACGGGCAAAAAGATTGCCCTTCTGGAGAGCATTTCCCGCGCGGACGCCGCGGCCCTGTTCATGGAAGAGTTGAAGATCGATGTTCTTTACAAAAAGAGAACACCGAAAACGTTTGATACGTCCTTTAAGGATCCTGAAAAGGCTGCCCGGAGCGCCGGGCCGGCCCCACTGACGGCCAAAGACATTGCCAACCATCCCTTGAAAGCGGATATCGAGGGGATTCTGGCGATCGGTGTTCGCGGTCTGGAAATCAATCCACAGGGCAATTTCGAGCCTGCGGGCGCCCTGAACCGCGCCGAGTATGCCCTGATGATCGAAGATATTTTAATCAAAGTGACGGGCGACAACGCGCTGGCCACCAAGTTTATCGGCTCGACATCGCCCTTTCCCGACCTCCGGTCGGACCTGCCTTACTTCAATGCCGTCATGGTGGTGACCTCCCGGGGCATCATGGAAGCCACGGACATTACGACCGGCGAATTTGCGCCGCTCAAGCCCGTGCCCGGAGCGGACGCTCTTTTGATCATTCGCAAAATCAAGGAAGAACTGAAATTCGATTAAAACGAAGATGATTTTGGAAACAAGGAGGCGGGAAGGGGTTTGTCCCGCCTCAAATTTTAATGAGGACAGACGGCAGGAAAATGACCGTCCGAAAAAGGGCGCAGGCCCTTTTTGATGATCCACAGACAGGAGAGCGATATTTTCATGGCGACCAAAGAGTTGGGCAAGGCGTTTGAACCGGCCGATGCCGAAAAAAGACTGTACGACTACTGGCTGAAGAATAGGTTTTTTGCCGCAAAGGACAAATCCGAATCTCCCGCGTTTTCCATTGTCATTCCGCCTCCCAATGTGACCGGAATGCTGCACATGGGCCATGCGCTCAACAATACCCTCCAGGACATTATCATCCGCTTCAAGAGAATGCAGGGGTACAACACCCTGTGGATGCCGGGGATGGACCACGCGGGCATCGCCACGCAAAACGTGGTGGAGCAGCAGTTGCGCAAGGAGGGGCTCTCCCGGCACGATCTCGGCCGCGAAAAATTTATCGCCCGCGTCTGGGAATGGAAGGAAAAATACGGCGGCGTCATCATCAATCAGCTCAAACGGCTGGGCTGCTCCTGCGACTGGGACCGTGAACGGTTTACCATGGACGAAGGCCTCTCCCAGGCGGTCCGGGAGGTTTTTGTCCGGCTCTACAACGAAGATATGATTTATCAGGGCGACTACATCGTCAACTGGTGTCCGCGCTGCCACACCGCGATTTCCGACCTGGAAGTGGAATTCAAGCCTGACCAGAGCAATCTGTGGAACATTCGCTACCCGTTTGCCGACGGCACGGGCGAAATCGTCGTCGCCACGACGCGGCCGGAGACCATGCTGGGCGATACCGCCGTGGCGGTGCATCCCGATGATCCGCGCTACCGGGACAAGATCGGCAAAAAGGTCATGCTGCCGCTGATGAACAAGGAAATTCCGATCATCGCCGACGATTACGTGACGATGGATTTCGGCTCCGGCGCCGTGAAGATCACCCCCGGTTCCGACCCCAACGATTTTGCCATGGCCCAGCGCCACCATCTGGAGATTATCTCGGTCATCGACACAGAGGGGATCATTAACGAACACGGCGGAAAATACAAGGGACAGGAACGCTACGAGGCGCGCGCCAACGTCATTGCCGATCTGGAAAAGGGCGGTTATATGGTGGGCGTCGAGCCTTACGCGCATAATGTCGGCCAGTGCTACCGCTGCAAAACGGACATCGAGCCGATGGTGTCCAAACAATGGTTTGTCAAAATCAAACCGCTGGCCGCCAAGGCCATGGCCGCCGTGACGAAAAAGAAAACGCGCATTGTGCCTTCCTCCTGGGAGGCCACGTATTTTGACTGGATGAACAATATCCGCGACTGGTGCATCTCGCGGCAGTTGTGGTGGGGGCACCGCATCCCGGTCTGGTATTGCGGCGGCTGCGGCAAGGTCATCGTCTCGACGGCCGACCCCGACAAGTGTCCGGCCTGCGACGGCACGTCATTGAAGCAGGACGAAGATGTTCTGGATACGTGGTTCAGCTCCGCTTTGTGGCCGTTTACGACGCTGGGCTGGCCTGAAAGAACCCAGGCGCTCAAAACATTTTATCCGACCTCGCTGCTCATCACCGGCTTCGACATTTTGTTTTTCTGGGTGGCCCGTATGATGATGATGGGCCTTTATGTCATGAAAGATGTGCCGTTTAAAGACGTCTATCTTCACGCGCTGGTGCGTGATGAAAAAGGCGAAAAGATGAGCAAATCCTCGGGAAACAGCATCGACCCGCTCGTCATGATCGACCGGTACGGCACGGACGCGTTCCGTTTTACGCTGGCGGCCTATACCGCGCAGGGACGCGATGTCCGCATGTCGCCGGAGCGCATCGAAGGCTACAAATTCTTTGTCAACAAAATCTGGAACGCCGCCCGGCTGACGCTTTCCAATCTGGCGGATTACGATGAAAACCGCTCACTCAATGCGCCCGACGCGCTGCCGGAAAAATGGATCAAGGCAAAACTCAACGAGACCATAGAGGAGGTGACCCGAAGCCTCGACGAATACCGATTCAACGACGCGGCGGCCTCCATTTATAATTTCATCTGGCACGAATACTGTGACTGGTATCTGGAAGCGAGCAAACCCGCGCTGTACGGGAAAATCAGCCCCGAGCGGAAGCTGGCAACCCAACGGACCCTGAAAGAGGTTTTCGGCGCCATGATGCAGCTCCTGCATCCCTTCATGCCGTTCGTCACCGAAGAGCTCTGGCAGGCGCTCTCCGGGAGCGATGAAAACTCAATCATGGTCAGTCGGTTTCCGGTTGTTCGGGAAGAATGGAGTGAGAAGGAAGCCGAAAAAGAAATGGAAATGCTCATGGACATCATCACGTCCGTTCGTAACATTCGGGGGGAAATGCGCATCCCGCCCTCCGTGAAGCTGAAAGTACTGATTTCCACGGCGGACGAGGCCACCCGGGCTTCCGTGGAGAACGGGGCGCGCTACATCGTCAACCTGGCCAATCTTGAATCCCTGACAGTCGAAGAAAATCTGAGGGAGCCCAAAGGCGTGGCCACCGGCATGGTTGGATCGACAAAAATTTTTGTTCCCCTGACCGGCATCGTGGATATTGCCGGGGAAAAGGCGCGTCTGGAAAAAGAACTGGCTAAAGTGTCCAAAGATCTCGAGCAGAGCTCGCGGAAGCTGGCCAACCATGATTTCCACGACAAGGCAGCGCCGGAGATTATTGAAAAGGAAGAAGGCAAACTGAAGAGTTTTCAGGAAAAGTTTGTTGCTCTGGAAGGGGCGTTAAATAAATTGAAAGAGATGAACAGGCAGGGAATGGCTTAAAATCGCTTCCCGTGGCCGGATCTCTGCCGGGGTGCTTTGTGGAAAACGGTTTAAAGCCGTTCTCTACGGCGTTTGTGTTTGTTGAAATGAAGCCGAAAATGATCGATTCCCGAATTCAAAAAATCATCAGGGACGCCCTGGCCGAGGACATCGGCACGGGCGACATTACCACGCGGGGCACCGTTCATCCGAAAAAAAAGAGCCGGGCGGTTGCGGTGGCCAAAGAGAATTTTATTGTTGCGGGTCTGGAGGTTTTTGAAGCGGTATTTCAATGTCTGGATCCGGACATCGTCGTCAGGAAAGTGGCTGCCGACGGGAGCCGGGTAAGGAAAGGCGCGGTCCTCGCGCGGGTGGAAGGCCGATTGTCCGGAATTCTGCAGGCCGAGCGCACGGCGCTGAATTTTTTCCAGCGCATGTGCGGCATTGCGACACTGACCGCCGCCTACGTGGATGCCGTCGGCAAAACAAAAGCAAAAATTTATGACACGCGAAAAACCGTTCCGGGTCTCAGGGTTTTGGACAAGATGGCGGTTCGCCTGGGAGGCGGAACTAATCACCGCTTCGGCCTGTTCGACGCCGTGCTGATCAAGGACAACCATATCGAGGCGGCAGGCGGCATTGCTCCTGCAGTGGCAATCCTGCGCAAGCAGCTGAAAAAGCCGCTGCGAATCGAGGTGGAAACCAAAAACCTGCGGGAAGTCAAAGAAGCCCTGGTTTGCGGCGCCGACATCATCATGCTGGATAACATGACGATCCATGCCATGAAAAAGGCCGTGGACTGGGTTGCGGGCCGCGCTTTCATCGAGGCGTCCGGTAATGTCACACTGAAGCGCGTCCGCGAAATTGCCTCAACGGGTGTTGATATGATTTCCGTGGGCGCACTCACCCATTCCGTCCGCGCGGCTGATATTTCGCTGAGGATAACAGGATGAAGGCAGGAGACAGGAGCGGGAAGGGATTTATTGCTGTTCCGACAGCGGATGGCCCTTAACTTAATTCTTAAATCTTGAAACTTGCACCTTATATGCCCTTGAACGAAGCATCCCTGAAAAAACATCTTGCCGGAAAATTCATCGGCCATTCGCTGCACTATTACGAAGAAACCGGCTCTACCAATGACGAGGCGTTTCGGCTGGGTGCGCGGGGAGCACCGGAAGGAACGGCGTTGATCGCGGAGCGTCAGAGCGCGGGCAGGGGGAGGATGCAGCGTACCTGGCACTCGCCTCCGGGCGCCAATATTTACACGTCCGTTATTTTGCGTCCGCGCTTTGAGCCGGAACGCGCGCCGCAGATTTCCCTGGCGGCGGGCGTGGCCGTCGCCGAAACGCTCGACCACTATTGCCCGGGTAAGGTTTTCCTGAAATGGCCCAATGACGCGCAGATCGGCGGAAAAAAGGTCTGCGGCATTCTGACGCAAATGAAAACGGCGGCGGGCGCTATCGATTTTGTCGTTGTGGGTATCGGCGTGAATGTCAATTGGAATCTTGAAAAATTTCCGGAGGATATTCGAACGATGGCCACCTCCTTGTCTGCGGAGACAGGGAGGGAAGCATCCCGCCTGGAATTGATCATTCTGCTGTATGAAAACCTGGCAAAATGTTATATGGAACTGGCGCAAAACGGGTTTGCGCCCCTCAGGAAAAAATGGCTTGAACGGACTGCCATGATCGGCAAGCCGGTTTCGGTCCTGTTCGGGAACGAAACCGTCAGCGGAGTGGCGGCGGATCTGGATGAAGACGGTTCTCTGGTGATCCGGACGGACGGCAACAAAAAGGTCAAGGTTGCATCGGGAGACGCGACGGTTAAGAAGGGGTAACGATTTATGCTGCTGGTGATTGACGTGGGCAATACGAACACCGTGCTGGGCCTTTTTGACAGGGATCATCTGCTGCACGACTGGCGAATCCGGACGGAGATCGATCATACCATTGATGAATACGGCGTGCTGATTTACAACCTCTACCAGTCCACCCGCATGAGAGTCAAAGAGATAAAATCCGTCCGGGCGATTATTATTTCCTGCGTCGTGCCGCCGATGCTCAATATTCTGGAGCCCCTCTGCGTCAAGTATTTCAACATCATGCCGGTGATCGTCGGCCCGGGTATTAAAACCGGCATGCCGATCTTTTACGACAATCCCAAGGAAGTAGGCGCGGACCGGATTGTCAATGCCGTGGCCGCCTATGACAAATACCGTCAGGAATTGATCATCGTTGATTTTGGAACGGCGACGACCTTTGACCATGTTTCGGCCCGGGGAGAATATATGGGGGGCTGCATCTCGCCGGGGATTGTGATTTCCAGCGAAGCGCTTTTTGAAAGGGCGTCCAAGTTGCCCCGCGTCGAATTCGGCAAGCCGAAGACCATTGTTACCAAGGACACCGTCAGCGCTATCCAGGCGGGCATTATGTTTGGTTACGCCGGCCTGGTGGACGGCATCGTCAATCGGATGAAAGCGGAAGTCAAAACCAATCCCCTGGTCATTGCCACTGGGGGGCTGGCGCGGGTGATTGCGCAGGAAGCAAAGACCATCGACAAGATTGAAGAAAGGCTGACGCTGGACGGCCTGCGAATTATCTATGAACGCAACAAGAAGTGACTAATGCTGAATGTGGGATTAACGGGCGGAATTGCCTGCGGAAAATCAACCGTTGCGGAAATGTTTGTGCGCCTGGGTGGCAGTCTGATAGATTTTGACAAACTGGCCCATGAAGCGCAGGCGCCGGGAAAGCCCGCCTGGCAGGAGATCGTCCAGTGTTTCGGATCGGAGATCCTGCTGCCCGATCAGACCATCGACCGCGGCAAAATGGCGGACATTGTCTTCCGCTCCCCGGAGCAACTTCGGAAACTCAACGCCATCGTTCATCCGCGGGTATTTGAGGAATGGCGTTCCCGTCTCGAAAAAATCAGGGCGCAGGCGCCTCACGCGATTGTTTTTTCCGATGTGCCTCTTCTTTTTGAAAGCGGGATGCAGGATCTGTTTGACCTGACGATTCTGGTCGTCATTGAGCCGGAACAGCAGATGGAGCGCCTGATGGCGCGCAACGCCGTTTGCCGGGAGGATGCCGAATTGCGACTGGCCAACCAGATGCCGATTTACGATAAAATACAACTGGCGACCCTCGTGATCGACAATCAATGCGCGGTGGAAGACACGGAAAGAAAAGTCGCGGCAGTCTGGGAGGATTTGCTGGTCAGAGAAAAAGCAAAGGCGCTGAAGACGGAAGCTTGACGGGTTGCCGTGTCGTTTGGCCGCCAAGGGAAGAGACGCAGACATACAACACACAAGCGGAGGGTAAATATGATCGAAAAAAACGTAAAAACGGATTTTTGCCAGAACGTGTCCGAGCCGGTGATCGGGGAGGGCACTTACGTGCATACGCTGGCGGCGGTTATCGGCAGCGTTGTGCTGGGGAAAAACGTCATGGTCTCGCCGATGGCGTCCGTGCGCGGCGACGAAGGCCAGCCGCTCCACGTGGGAGATGATTCCAATATTCAAGACGGCGTGATAATTCACGCGCTGGAAACGGAGTTGGACGGCAAGCCCGTGGAGAAAAACCGCGTGGAGGTGGACGGGAAAAAATATGCGGTGTATGTCGGATGTCGTGTGTCGCTGGCGCATCAGGCGCATATTCACGGACCGGCCGTCATCATGGACGACACCTTTGTCGGCATGAGGGCGCTGGTTTTCAGATCGTTTGTTGGAAAAAACTGCGTCATCGAGCCGGGCGCCATGGTCATCGGCGTCCGGGTGGCGGACGGACGATATGTGCCGGGAGGATCGGTGGTCAAGACTCAGGCCGACGCCGACGCGCTGCCCGCGATCACCGCCGATTATCCGATGAGGGAGATGAACAAGGGCGTTCTGCACGTTAACAAGGCTCTGGCCAGGGGATATTTGGCGGCGCGATAAGTATTTGGAGGACAGACAGCGCCGGTTTGTCATCTTGACAAACCGGCCGATTCGCATCACGGCATGTTGGTCAAAAGAAAAACTTCCGTTCATTCTTTCCCCAAAGGCGTTTGTCTTTCCTGCGGCGCGGGAAACATCGGCAGGCGCCGCTATTGCTCCATCCGGTGCCGTCAGCATCTCCGACAGAAACTCAATACGCGAAGCGGTCTGATGCGGGCTCTGAACGCGCGTTATGCGACATTTTATTTTACGGATACGCTGATTGTTCTGGATGTGGTTGTGCGAGGCGTTCGGGAGGTCTTTCGCTACAAGGCTCGCCGCGCGGCCGGTGTCAAACCGGCGGAAGATTTCGGAAAGATGAGCAACCGGCTGGGGGACGCCTGGTGGGCTGAGGAAAAAAGAACCGCCAAGACCTATCTGGCGTCGAGGCGCGTTTTAGAGATGGCCGAAAGGCTGGCCCTGGACGAGGGGCTCAAGCGCCCCCGATGGGTAAAAGTTCCCAGCGTCAAGCTGGAAAGCATCCTGCTTTTGGGTATGGTCAAAGCGGATCTGGCCGGTCCTGAATTACACAGGGTGATTAAAAATGCTTACCGCCGCCAGGTGAAAATTCATCATCCCGACGCCGGAGGGACAACCGCCGCTTTCCTCAAGATTCACAACGCGTATCACGATCTGCTTCGCTGGGCCGAACAACCCACCTTCATCCGCCGCCGCGGCTTTCCGGATAAATGGTATTACGACGGCGACCATGAAAAATGGGTTCAGCCGATGCCGTTGAAAAAAGGGTGAAGGCTGCTTTGCGGTTGAGCAATTGCTTTCAGCCCGCACGCCCAGATTCAGGTGCTGGTGAAGACCGTATCCCTGAAGGACATGATGAAATCAAAAATTGAACCCTTTCTTGACAGGAAGGAAATTTGCGATGACCATGATATCGAATTCATGCTCATAAGAGGCATTGTTCTTGAGGCCGACAATGCCGACATATTGGAAAAACTTCTTACGGCGATCAAAAAGCTCGGTAAAAAAGACTTTTCCGTCAAGCTTGGTTCGTTGCTGAACGCTCCCCGGCGAAAATATTACCGGGAGAATGGTTTTCGCATTCTGGAGTTGGCGCTGCGGAATCAGCACATGTAGCAGCAGAGATCGCGTCTTCAGAAAGAACGATTTGTCCGCATTTACGGAAAGGGGTTCCATGAGAAGTCGTTGGTGAGCGCAAGCAGTTTACCGTCGTAGTCGAGTGTCAGGCCCAGGTTGAATTCATCAGGTTTGCCGGTTTGCGCTTATTTGTCATTTTCCCCAGCCTCCGTCCGCGGCTTCGTAAGCTTCCATCATGTTTTGTTCCACCTGTCGGCGGAGCGCTTCGAGCAAATTCCGGTCTGCGTTGCGGGGCACGGTGATGAAGGCCCCGAAGCGAATCAGGATACGGGTGAAGGGCTTGGGAATCATGAAGCGGTCCCAGCTCTTTGCCGTCCAGGACCTTTGATAGGAGACCACCGCGGGGCAGATGACCGCGTTTGCGATCCGGGCCAGCGCCGGCAGCCCCGGTTTGACGACGCGGGCCGGTCCGGTGGGCCCGTCCACGATGTGAACGCCAATATGGTTTTCCGTAACTTTCTGCGCCATCGCTTTCAAAGCCTTCGCGCCGCCGCGCGTGCTGGAGCCCCGAACGGGAATCCAGTTGAGGCGCGAAACGATTTTGGAAATGAAATCTCCGTCGCGGCTCTGGCTGATCATGATGCAGGGCGTCCATTGAAAAAACTGCGGAACGAAAAAGCCGCCGAAAAGGCGTTGGTGCCAGCTGGCAAAGAGGATTCGCCCTTCACTCTCCAGATGCTTCAGAACTTTCTCCTCGCCCTCGATTTGCACGCGGAGCGTTTTCGCGTAAAGACGCAAAATGAAAAAGATGGCGGATGTCAGAACATGATTCAATAAGAAATATTTGATTTCCCTGGCTGTCCATGCGCGCTGGTTTCGGGTCATGGCGGTGTTTCTCCACCCAGCGTTTTATACAGAGTCACGAGATTGTTGACCGAGGCCAGCCGCAGCAGGATCAGGCTCTGCTGGGCGCCGTACAGCGATCGCTGCGCGTCGAGAACGGAGAGGTAGCTGTCAATTCCTTTTTCGTATCGCATTTCGGAAAGGCGGTAAACAACGGCCATCGCGTCCACTAGCGACTGCTGCGCCGCCACGCGCTGGCTGACCATTCCTTTTTCGGCCAGAGCGTCCGCCACTTCCCGGAAGGCCGTCTGAACGGATTTTTCATACTGGGCGACGGAAATTTCCTTTTCGAGTTTGGTGACGTCGTACGCGTACCATAGGCGGGGATCAAAAATCGGCATGACGATCTGCGGCGCAAATGTCCATACATCCGAACCGGCTTTGAAAAGACCCGACAGGTCGGCGCTGGCCGTTCCGATGGAGGTCGAAAGCGAAATCCTGGGGAAGAGGGCCGCGCGGGCCGCGCCGATGTTGGCGTTGGCCGCTTTGAGCCGGTGTTCCGCCGCCAGAACGTCCGGCCGGCCGAGCAGCACTTCGGACGAGAGGCCGGGAGAGATATCCCGGGGCAGTGTCACGCCGGAAAGATTTCGGGGAAGCAGATCCGGCCCAACGGGAGCCCCGACAAGAAGGTTCAGGCCATTTTCGTCCTGCGCGACGAGCTGCGTGTAGCGGGCGACGTCGCCCCGTGCCGTTTCCACTTGGGTTTGCGCCCGGCGGAGATCCAGCTCAGAGGCCAGACCGATTTCGTGGCGTTTCCGAATCATGTGATAGGCCGTTTCCTGCGCTTCCAGCGTTGAGGAAACCAGTTGAAGGGCTTCCCGGTCGGCGGCCAGGGCCAGGTAGGCTTGCGTCACCGTTGCCACCAGCAGAATCTGCGCGCTGCGGCCGGCCTCATCGGTGGCCAGGTATTGCTCCAGCGCGGCGTCTTTCAAGCTGCGGATGCGGCCGAAAAAGTCGATTTCCCAGGAAGCAAGGCCCAGATTAACGCTATACTGTTCGGCGGTATATGCGCTTCCCGAGGAGGAGAGGTCCGCCGGAACCCGATTCTGATGCCAGTTTCCGGTTGCGTTGACGGTCGGTAAAAGCGTCGCGCGGTTGATGCCGAACATGGCTTTGGCTTTTTCCACGTTCAGGCCCGCCACCCGCAAATCCCGATTGTTGGCCAGCGCGGCGGCGACGACTTCCCGGAGCCGGGGGTCGGTGATAAAGTCCCGCCAGGCCGGCACGGACGCCCCGGATGGCTGTTTCGTGTCCTGATAGGAGGGGCCTTCCGGCCACTGTCCGGGCACCGGCGCTTCCGGTCGTTCATATTTCGGCGCCATCGTGCAGGCGGCCAGAAAAACCGCACAGACCAGCGGCAGAATCAGCATTTTTTTCATATCATTGAACCTCGGACAAATATACGCTTGCGCCGGCCGCCTTATTTCGGCCGGCGGCTAAATAATTTATTTTTCAGCCCGGCAAAGAAGTTGTTTCCGCTTTTGCCTGCCCGCGTCTGCTGCCTGTGCTGCCGGCCGAAAAGCATTTCCGTTAACACATAAAAAAGAGGCGCAAAAACAACCACCAGGACCGTGGCCGTTACCATGCCTCCCAGCACGCTGGTGCCAATGGCGTTTTGCGCGCCCGCGCCCGCGCCCGTGGTCATGGCGAGCGGCAGGACGCCGAAGCCGAAAGCCAGCGACGTCATCACGATCGGACGGAAGCGGAGTTTCGCCCCCTCCAGGGTCGCTTCCATAAGCCCCATGCCTTTTTCCAGCCCACTCTTGGCGAACTGGACGATCAGGATGGCGTTTTTCGTGGTGAGTCCCAGCGTGGTCAGAAGACCGATCTGGAAGTAAACGTCATTGGCGAGCCCGCGTGTGCTGGACGCAATGATGCCGCCAATAACGCCCAGCGGAAGCACCAGTAGGATCGAAATGGGAATCGTCCAGCTTTCATAAAGCGCCGCCAGGCACAGAAAAATCACGAAAATGGAAAAGGCGTATAAAACCGGCGCAAGAGAGCTGGCCATCCGCTCCTGGTAGGAAAGCCCGGCCCAGTCAAATCCAATCCCCTGGGGCAGTTGCGCGACCGCTTCTTCCATCGCCTGCATGGCTTCTCCCGTGCTTTTTCCCGGCGCCGGTTCCCCCCAGATATTAATGGAAGGGAATCCGTTGAAACGGTTCAGCTGGGGAGAGCCGGAGGTCCAGCGGCCGGAGGCGAAAGACGAAAAAGGGACCATCTTTCCTGAAGTATTCCGGACATAGAGTTTCTCCAGGTCCTTGGGCAACATGCGATAGGGGGCGTCCGCCTGGATGTACACCCTTTTCACCCGGCCGCCCTGCATGAAGTCGTTGACATAGGCGCTGCCGAAAGCCGCCGAGAGCGTCTGGTGGATGGAGGTGATGGGAATTCCCAGGGCGCCGGCCTTTTCCCAATCCACGTCGATGCGGTATTCCGGCACGTCTTCCCGGCTGTTGGGACGGACCTTCGTTACACGCGGATCCTGGGCGATGATTCCCAAAAGCTGGTTTTGCGCATCCATCAACGCCTGATGGCCAAGGCCGCCCCGGTCCAGGAGCTGAAAGTCGAATCCGGTGGACATGCCCAGTTCGGGAACCGCCGGAGGAGTGAAGGCAAACACCAGGGCGTTGCGGATATTCGCAAAGGCCATCGTGGCTCTTGCCGCCACATTATTCGCTTTGTGCTCCTTCTTGTCGCGAAGGTCCCAATCCTTCAACTTTACGAACACCATTCCGTTGTTTTGTGACCGTCCGGAAAAGCTGAACCCGGTGAGAGAAAACACGGATGCCGTGACCTCTGCTTCATTTTCTCTAAAATAGTCCCCGATTTGTCTGGATACCTCCAGGGTCTGTTCCATCGTCGATCCGGTCGGCATCATTACCTGTGTCATCAGGGTTCCCTGATCTTCGTCCGGGAGATAGGCGGTGGGCATGCGCAGGAACAGAACCCCCATGACTGCAATGATCACCAGGAAAACGGCGAGGTAGCGTTTTTTTCGGGACAGAGAGTGTCCGACCATTCCCACATACCGGTCTCGCAGTCGGAAAAACACACGGTCAAACCACCGGAAAAAAGGGCGCAGAAAGGGCAGCGCATTCTCCGCCGGCTCATGTCCGGCCCTCACCGGTTTGAGGAGCCCGGCGCAAAGCACAGGCGTCAGGATCAGGGCAACGGCCACCGACAGGAGCATGGAGGAAATGATGGTTACGGAAAACTGCCGGTAGATGACGCCGGTGGAGCCGGGAAAAAAAACCATGGGACCGAAAACGGCCGACAATACCAGGCCGATGCCGACCAGCGCGCTTGTGATCTGCTCCATGGACTTGGACGTGGCCTCCCGTGGCGGCAAGCCCTCCTCGACCATGATGCGCTCCACGTTTTCCACAACAACGATAGCGTCGTCCACCAGGAGGCCGATGGCCAGCACCATGGCGAACATGGTCAGCATGTTGACGGAGAACCCGAAGAGTTTGAGAACCGCAAACGTTCCCAGAAGCACCACCGGCACGGCGATCGTGGGAATCAGGGTGGCCCGCAGGTTCCCCAAAAAGAGCCACATCACCAGAAAAACCAGGAAGACTGCGATGAAGAGGGTCTTGACCACTTCATTGATGGACACCTTGATGAAGGGCGTGGTGTCCATGGGATAGGAGACGCTGACGCCGGCGGGGAAGTATCGACTCATTTCCTCCATCTTGGCTTTGACGGCGTCGGCGGTATCCAGGGCGTTGGCGCCGGCGGCCTGACGAATGGCGATGCCCACGCCGTCTTTTCCGTTGGTCAGGCCCTTGATGTCGTAAACCTCAGAGCCCAGTTCAGTGCGCGCCACATCGCCGATGCGTACAACGGACCCGTCCGTATTGGTGCGCAGGGGGATGTTGGCGAACTCTTCCGGCGTCGAAAGCATGTTCTGGACGACGATGGGGGCGTTCAACCGCTGGCCGGGAATCGCCGGGGCACCGCCGAACTGGCCGGCGGAAACCTCAACGTTGTAGGCTTTCAGCGCCGCGATGACATCCGTAACGGTCAGGTGGTATTCCGTCATCTTGTCGGGATTGATCCAGACGCGCATGGTATAGCCGCCGCCGAAGATCTGCACTTCGCCCACGCCCGGCACGCGGGCCAGGACGGATTCGAGTCTGGTGGTGGCATAGTCTGCCAGGTCGATGTGATCCATGCGTCCGTCTTCGGAAACCAGGGCCACGACCATAAGGTAATTCCGCGTGGATTTGGCGACCGTGACTCCCCGGTTTTGAACCACGTCGGGGAGGCTCGGCAGGGCGGTCTGGACCTTGTTTTGCACCTTGGTCCACGCAATGTCCACGTCCGTTCCCGGAGCGAACGTCAGCTCCAGCCGGGAGCCGCCCGCGGAGTCGCTGGAGGCGGACATGTAGATCAGATTGTCCAGGCCGGTCATTTTCTGTTCGATGGCCTGGGTGACGCTGTTTTCCACGGTCTCTGCGGAGGCGCCGGGGTAGGATGAAGAGACCGCGATGGAAGGGGGCGCCATTTCCGGATACTGGGAGACGGGCAGGTTGTAGATTGACAGCAGGCCGCCAGCCATGATGATAATGGCGATAACCCAGGCAAAAACGGGACGTTGCAGGAAAAATTTCGATAGCATCAGAAGCCTCCGTTAATTCGCCTGGGCAGCCGGCGGGGTCGCCTTCTTTTGTTTCTCTTCAGAACCGTTTTTAAAGGACACGACCTTAACAAAGACGCCTGGTTTTACCTTCTGCATCCCCTCGACGATCACCCGCTCGCCCTCGGACAGCCCCGCGGAAACAAGCCACTCGTCGCCAATGGCGCGGTCGAGCGTCAGCGGTTTCTCTTCGACCTTTCCCCCGGCATTCACGATCAGCGTGTAGGGGTTCCCTTTAGGGTCGCGGGAAACCGCCTGCTGAGGAACGAGGATGGCGTTTTTGCGGGTTCCCTCTTGGATGACTGTGCGGACGAACATGTTCGGCAGCAGAATGCCTTTCGGATTGGGAAAAACCATGCGCAGGATGACCGATCCGGTGGTCAAATCGACGGTAATGTCCTGGAACTGAAGGGTGCCCCTGAAGGGATACTCCGAGCCGTCCTCCAGCAGAAGCCTGACGCCTTCGAAATGTTCCTTGCTGATTTCGATGCGGCCTTCCTGAAGCTGGCGGCGCAGACGGAGGATTTCAGCCGTGGACTGTGTGACGTCCACATACATGGGATCCAGCTGTTGAATCGTGACCATGGGTTGGGACTGGTGCGTGGTGACCAGGGCGCCCTGTGTGACGCTGGAGCGGCCGATGCGTCCGGAAATGGGGGCCGTAATGGTGGTGTGTTCCAAGTTGATCCGGGCCACTTCCACGGAGGCCTTTCCAAGCTGAATATCCGCCTGGGTCTGCTTCAGGGCCGCGGCGGCATCATCGTAATCCTGCTGGCTTACCGCTTTTTCGGCGAGCAGTTCCTTCAGACGGGCGGCTTTCAGCCGGATCGTGGTCAGATTCGCTTCGGAGCGGGCAAGCGAGGCTTTCGCGTTATTGAGCGCCGCCTGGTAGAGGGATGAATCGATCTGAAAAAGCACCTCTCCGGCACGGATGTTGGCGCCTTCCGTGAAGAGACGCTTCTGGATGATGCCGGCCACCTGGGGTCGCACTTCCGCAATCAGGTGAGCCGAGGTTCGTCCCGGTAGTTCCGTCGTGGTGGCAACTTGCCTTTCCTGAATGGTTACCACGGAAACTTCGGACGGGGGAGGGGGGCCACCCTTGCCCTTATCCGAGCAGCCGTTCAGGAGAAATCCTGCGGCGAGAAGACTGATGACGATCATTCGGAAGGTGATGGTGTAAATCTTCATTCGGCACCTCTGTATTTATTTTTTAATGGCATCCCAGCACGCTTGCGTAACCTGTTCAATGGTCGCTTCATCCAAACGTAGAAATCCAAGAATATGATCGCGCATCAGCGTTTGCAGCGGACCGAAAGCCAGGGCGAAGATCGCGGAAATCGGCAGGGCTTTGAGAATTCCCTGTTCGACGCCGCGCTCAAAAATGTCGATCATGATTTTGTTTCTGTCCGATTTGCCCAGAAGCTTTTCTTTGCGGTTGGATATCCCGTACGGAGAGATGGAAAACTGCTCCATATAGAGGAAATGACGAGGATAACTCATGAAATATTTCAGTATTGCCCTGTTCATGTAGAGAAATTTTTCCCGGATGGATTCTCCGGCGGGATATTCGTCCTGAACTGTTTCATTGATCCTGTCTTCCAGATTCCGCGTCAATGCGAGGATCAGGGCGTCCTTGCTTTCAAAATAACGGTAAATGGTTCCGGCGGCAACACCCGCCTCTCTGGCAATCAGAGACATGGGAGAATCATGAAAACCACGCTCGGCAATCAGATTCAGGGCCACATCCATAATATCGGCGCGCTTGTCGGTTTTTATCATCAATCCCTGCCCGTTTCACTATGTGAATGAACATTCATTCGCGAGTGGATGTCTCTACATGGAAGAGGTGGGATTGTCAAGTATTTTATGCAAAAAACGTAAAAACGCATAATTCATTTGACGATTCCAGAATTCGACAGGTTTTAATGCTGTTCAGGAATTTTTTCTTTCCTGCAGAAGCCAGACCGCCAGCGCCGCCAGCGCAAGGGCGGCAAAGGCGCTGGGCCACAAGGGGATTTCCTGTCCCGCGGCCGTCACCGGAAGGCCAACGATAAAGCGTATTAACTGGGCGACGGCCATCAAAAACAGGATGATCGCGATCACCAGAGATGCAGGTCGTTTCATCTTATTCCTCCTCTTTCCGATGCCGGGCAGGCTTTTCTCCCGTGCCGTTGGTTTGATGTTTTCTGTTCGTTCTCCAGGACGACATTCCATTTGCCCGGGCGGGGAATCCCTCCTTCCCGGCGGCTGAAGTTTAGCATAACGCGATCAAAAAAAGAAATCAAAAGAGCCTCGTTTTTTCCGCTTCCCGCATCAGCGGGTCGCGAAAATCAGGATGCGCAATGCCGATAATGGCAAGAGCGCGGTTTCTCATGCACTTCCCTTTCAGGACAAGAGAGGTAATATCCACCGACGTGCCGAAAGAAAAAAGCCCGCTTTGTTCATGGGGCTGACCGTCGTCATGGCGACATTCATTTCATCCATGTACTCTTCGATCAGACGGCGAAGCTGATGGAAATAGTTCGGGATAAATTACGAAAGCCCTTCGTAAACCAGCCCCCTCTCCTGGTAAGAAAATATTGACCTCTGGGAAAACACCGGCCGGGAAATATTCCGGTGATTCAAATCTTTCCGGGGGCGAGCTTTTCCACATCCTCCGGCGTGTTGAGGTTGGAAAAAAGACGCCCGTCCGGATTGAACGGACGAATCTGCTCTTCGCCGATGGCCAGCACACGCATGTCGCGGTAAAAGCCGGTGATCTTGAGCTTGTCCATCAGCAACAGACGTTTGATGGAAGGCAGGCAGTTGCGCGAATAAATCGCATGCAGGGGTTGATAGCCGTGGGAAAGCTCGGGAACAACGATGTCGTGCTTTCCCGTTTGCCGGATCATATACGCGATAAAATCCCGGTTTAAGAAAGGCATGTCGCACGGGCAGGCGAAGGCAAGGGGGTTTTTGGCGTAAAAAAGGCCGGTATAAATTCCGCCCAGCGGCCCCTTGCCCTTGTAAATGTCGGTCACGACAGCTGCGTCGTCAAACTCCAGATAGGAGAGGGGGTCGTTGGTGACGATGAGGATTTCGGAAAACAGCAGGCGAAAGATGTCGAGCGTCTGATCCATCATGCGGGACGAGCCGATTTCCAGAAAGGCCTTGTTGACGCCCATCCGGGTGTTCCTGCCGCCGGAAAGAATGATGCCGGTGATGTCTGCGAGGCTGCTCAATGGTGCGGTTCCTTGTCATGCGTTTTTTGTCAATGGCATACCATAAAACACGCAAAGTGATTAAGCGAAAAAAGAGCTGCTCCGGCTTAAAAGAGGCGCGTGGTCCGCCCGCTTTTTTACCGGATGATTTTCCGGTCAAGGGACGGAGATTGCACGCTTGCGCGCTCCACCATGGTGGAGACATCCCCCTTGCCCCGGAACCGCTTCACGTTGAGCATGAAAATTTCCAGTTTGGCAAGCACATTGGGCGGAAGCAGGTTTCCGTCGATTTCGATGGAGATGGTCGGATACTTTCTTTCCCTGGCCCAGGGAGTATAGAGGCCCTCGATGACGCGGCCGATCAGGCAGGCGAAGGGAGAGATATTGACGATGCCGGAGTAACCGTCCATCATGGCCGTGGCGGCGACGCCGCTGGAAATAGCGATCTCCGAATGCAGTTCATGGCTGACGAAATGCTTTTCTGTGTTTTTCATGATGGCCTGCATGTCATGCGGCGTGCGCGGCACCAGGCCGGTCGCCCCCAGCGTTTCACGGATGTTTTTTTCCACGCGCTTTTTGTAGAGATGCTCGATGCGCCAGCCGAGGATATCCCGGAATTCCCGCGCAAAGACGCGCCGGCGCCAGGGCAGCAGGTTGAGCCGCTTTTTGAGTTCGTAGTGGCGGACAAAATCGCAGTAGTAGAACCACTCGATGACGTTCGACACCTTGCCGACAATGCCGTGGCGGCTGAACTGCCCGATCAGTTCATCCACGGCGAAGTCGTCGCGGCGGACGTAGATTTCGCCGACAATCAGCACCTTGGGGCAATCCTCCATTTTTCTGGCCAGCGGTATTTTGGAGATGGTTTGGGCGATCTCCTTCAGAACCGGTAAAACCCGCGTAATATCTTGTTCGGCCACGTCCAGCATTTTCTGCCAGATCTGATCGTAGATTTTCATGGCCCCGGCGGGATCGGCGGCGCACGTTCTCAGCGACGTTTCCACATCTTTCATGTAGTCGCCGATGACGGCCGCCCACCAGGCGTATTTGGTAAATTCCGGTCCGAGTTCGTTGTAGGAATTGTCCGCTTCCAGCGTGAAGACGACGACGTTTTCCAGGCGCAGGTCACGGAAGAGGTTTTCGTAGAATACAAAGTACTGGCCGGTCCGGCAGGGCCCCGTGGTTGTCGGCACGAAGAGGATGTAAATTTCATCCTTGCGGTACTGGTCGGAGGACAGGTATTTCAGCGCGCTGCCCAAAACCAGATGCGAGGGTAGACATTCCTTGCCGGAGGCGTGATTGCGCGCCATTTGCAGCGTGTAAACGTCCGGTACCGGCATGGTTTGGGCGTTGATGCCCAGGCCGCGGATGGTCGCGCCGACGAGCTCCGCGGAGAGCCGGCCCATGTTGGACAAAAGAAGCTTGACCCGCGGGTTTTGTTTGATCGGGATTTTTTCGCCGGTGGCGCGGTTGAGAATGTGGATTTCCTCGCCGGGGCGGTTGATGAAGCGCAGGCCGTTGTCGTAGCGTTCCTCGCGGATGTCGTCGATTTTGGTGCGGTAGCCTTCGATGATGTCCAGAAACGCCTCGATGCGCGTGTCCACGCCGGCGTCCGCCGTGTGGGAATCCAGCTCCAGAATCAGAAACGGCTTCGCGCCCATGATCCACTTCAGATAATGCAGCATGAAAGAATCGGGCGCGCAGGAGAAATTGGAAATGAAGGTAATGTAGATGTTGTCTTCGTTTTTCAGCAGGGTGCCGGACTTCATGTCCTGCTGGCCGTAGTACCAGTACATGTTGGGGTAAATGGGCTGGTCGGCAAACGGCAGAATGTCGAAGGGGATAACCGAATACCCGCGGGAAGTGTATTTTCGGGGAATGCCCATGTTGGCGTCGCCGGTGAAGGAGTTGTAGGGGCGGCCCAGAATCGCGATGACGGGCCTTTGTGCCTTGCGTGCGTCCTCGATCGCCTGTTTCCCCAGCTCGGTGAATTTGGCAAAGCACTCCATCTGCTTTTCATAGGCGACGGCAAAGGCCTTTTTCGCCTCTGTCTCGCCGAACCCCAGATCCGCCGCCATGGCGACAAACGGTTCGGCGGCCTTTTCCAGCCCGTACATGAAGCTGACGACCGGCGTCAGGTATTTTTCGGCTGGAATTTCGGGGAAAGCTTTTTGGATGTAGTAGGGCAGTCCCTGCGTGATGGGACAGAAATTGGCGGGCGCCGTTTTTTCATAACTCTCCATGTCCCGGAAATGGGGCAGAAAGATGAAGTCCACCTTCCGGTTGAAAATGTCCTGGACCGCGCCGTGCGCGATTTCAGCCGGGAAGCAGTAGCTGCTTTCCACCCGGGCCGCCCCTTCCTGCGGGATTTCCCGGGACAGGAGGGTCTCCACGCCCAACGAATGGAAGAACCAGGAATAAAGCGGCCAGAGGGTGTAAATGGAGAAACAGCGGGGGATGCCGATGATAACGTCTTTTTTGCGGGTAAGCGCGGCCGGGTCGGGGGCGCATTCCCCAAAGAGAATGTCGTTTCGTTTTTCGATGTAATCCGTCACGGAGGCTTCGTCGAACGCTTTTTTCTTCCGGAGATTCGCGTATTTATTGCAGCGCCCGCCGAACATGTATTTGTGGCCGTTGACGACAAGCACGCGGATCGGGCAGAAGTTATCGCAGGCCTTGCACGGAAATTCCTTTTCATAAACGATGTTTGTGGCCAGAATCGCGTCGAGATCATAGGCCTGTTTGGTCAGAAACCCTTCGGCAAATTTCTGCCGGGCCAGGAGGCCGACGCCGAAGCATCCCATCAGTTCTGGGTCGGGCGGCACCAGAATGTTCTTGTCCAGAAGCATCGCGAAAGCCAGAGGCACTGCCTTGTTTTTGGCGACACCGCCCTGCAGAACAATGTTTTGCCCGATCGTCCGGTTGCCCACCACCCGGTTGAGGTAGTTCGACACGATGGAGGTGACAATGCCCGCAGTGATGTCCTCGCGGGAAGCGCCCTGCTGAATAGCGTTACGGATGTCGGAATTGATAAACGCGGAGCAGTGCTCGCCGAATTTCAACGGCGCGTCGGCCGCCAAGGCGATGTCGCCGATCTGAGACGCCTCGGGGATGTTCAAATCGCCCTGCGCCGATTCTTCCAGAAAGGAACCGGTTCCCGCGGAACAGGCTTCGTTCATGGCGTAGTCGATCGGCACCTTGTTTTTCAGCAGGACATACTTGGCATCCTGGCCGCCGATTTCGAAGATCGTGTCGATATCGCCGCGGTAGTAGGAAGTGCCGACGGCGTGGGCGATGATTTCGTTGTAAACGGCGGGCGTTTCCAGAAAAACGCCGAGGATTTCGCGCGAAGACCCGGTCGTGCAGGCAAGCGATATGCGGATTTGTCCGTCGCCGATATCTTCACGGATCTGTTTTTGAATTTCCTTCAGGCAGTTTTTGAGCGCGCGCACCGGGTCGCCGTGCGTCCGTCCGTAGAAGGACGCGGCGACTTCGCTGGTTTCGAAGTCGATGAGGCTGGCTTTTGTGGTGGTGGAGCCGCCGTCCACGCCGAGGATATACTCACGTCCGGCGATGACTTTCCCTTTTTGCGACGGAAGGTAGGTGACTCTGCCCTGTGCGCTTTTCAGGCTTTTGAACCGCTTGAACAAAACGGAGCTTTTTTTGAAAAGGGCGTCCGGTGCCGGGAGCGGACTGCCTGCGGAAGCGGCCATCAGCGCCGCGCCGTAAGCTTCGAACCAGGGCGCCTGTTCGGGGACTATAAATTCGATTTGCGGCATGCGCTCCCGGATGAAGCGCAGAATATACGGGTTTTGTGTGACCCCGCCTGTCAGCAAAACTTTCCCCTTTTCAATTTTGGCCCTCTTCAGGAAATCGGCGACCTTGAGGGCCATGACCTCGCTCAACGAAAGGACAATATCGCCGGTTGTGGCTTCGCCCTTGTTCAGGCGGTGCGTGCAGTCGCTTTTCATGAAGACCGAACAGCGCGAGGAAAGCGTGAGGACACGGCAGTCGTCCGGGATGTGCCGGATGTCGTCGAGCGTCATGTTCATCCGGGCCAGCTGCTGCTTGAAGAATTCACCGGTGCCCGACGCGCATTTGTTGCCGGAAAAACTGGTGATGATTTTGTTGTTCTTGTCGATCGTATAGACCACCAGATCTTCGCCGCCTAAAGAGACGAGCGCATCGATGGAATCCGTGCGGTTTTGCAGAGCCGCCTCGATGCAGAGCGGTTCGATAACGCTGTGGATGTTTAAAAGATGTCGTCCTTCGGTGCCGGTGGCCAGGGTTTGAGTACCGGAAGGCAAAATACGGCCCGAAAGCAGCTTTGTGAGCGTGTCGGGAAAGTTGCCTTCATGAGACTCCACGGCGCTCCATACGATGCGGTCGTCTGCAAGAAGCGCCGCTTTGACGTTTGAGGAGCCGACGTTGATTCCCAGACTGTACATGATTTCTCTCCTAAAAAGTCTTGCGGATTGAAGTATTACGATTTTACGAAATCGTCAAGCATTCCGGATAATATTTTTGAATCCCTTTGAAAATCAACGCCCTTGTAAAAAGTAAAGGACTATGGATTCCCGCCGGCAAAAAAAAGCAGCCGGTCGCGTCCGCTGCCAGCTGCTTTTTGTTCTTCCAATATTTACGAGGGAGGTTTCATACTCCCCGCCAGGATCAGTGTCCTTCCTCCATCGCGCCCCCGATATACATCATGGCCAGGAGCATGAAAACCAGCGTCTGGACAACCGCTGTAAAGATCATCAAAAACATGATGGGCAGCGGGACCAGAAGAGGAACCAGAAGCAGAACGACCAGCAGAACGATGTCTTCGCCGGCGATGTTGCCGAATAACCGGAACGTCAGTGACAGAGGCCGCGACAGGTGGCTGATGATTTCAATGGGCATCATCAGCGGAATCAGCCACCAGACCGGTCCCAAAAACTGCTTGAGGTACTTGATGCCGTGGGTACTGACGCCGACGATGTGGGTCATGAAGAAAACGACCAGCGCCATGGCCGCGTTGGTATTGATGTTGGCCGTCGGAGACTCGAACCCGGGAATGATGCCGATCAGGTTGCCGATCAGGATGAAAAGCCCCAGCGTGGCGATCAGGGGAAAAAACTTTTTGCCGTTTTCTCCCATGGTTTCCATCAAGAGACTCTGGAGGCCATCGATGATTACTTCCATCACATTTTGCAGCCGGCCCGGATAAACCTGAAGGTTACGGGTGGCCAGGAAGGAAAGCACCGTCAGAAGGACGACGATAAACCATCCGTAAGTGACCTGAGGCGGAAAGTAGCTGTTTTCCAGAAACAGTAGAGGGTGCATACGTTAACGAACCTCCTCAATAAAATTTTTTTTTGCCAGGGTGGTAATCACGGTAAAAACCATGTTAATCACGACCACGGAAAGTCCGATGACCAGGCCGACGGCTTCCACCGTACCGGTGGTCAGAAGCAAAAACAGCACGACGGCCGTGAGGGCCAGGCGAATGAAATATTGAATCATGGTGGGGCGTTTGACGTTGCCGGAGAGATTTTTGAACAGTCTTTGCAGGCCGAACGCCATGCCGTGAAAGTTGAGGATGCTGATGAAGCCGCCGAGCAGGACGCCCAGGTAAAACTTTGCCGGCGTAAAAATGACGGAAGGAATAAAAAGAACCGCCAGGATGACCCAGTTGGCCGTTTCAAGTTTTTTTTGGAGCGGGTCTTTGGCGATGAGGTTCACTTTTCAATCTCTTGATGATAATGTCTTCATCAGTGAAATTTCGTTTTATCAAAACATAGATGTTGCGAAACCCGGCCGAAATTCCGATCACCAGGAAAACGACGGTAAACGCGTAGCCGGAATCAAATTTCCGGTCCAGATAGCTTCCTAAAAGGAGGCAGCCAAAAATCGCGAGAACCATTGCGATGCCGATGCTGCTGGCATAAGCCATCTGGATGCCTAGTTTTTTGGTCTCGCTATCCATTTGGTGAGTGGCTCCTTAACACGCAGGGTGGTCAAAGTCAATCAAAAACATGACCGCCGTTCATTTATTTAAAAGATGACGATGCTCTCTGTACCACGCGATGGTTTTCGCAAGCCCGGTGGTCAGATCCGTTTTTGCCTTAAATCCAAATTCTTTCAATGCTTTGGATGTGTCCAGCATTCGCCGGGGTTGGCCGTCGGGCTTGGAAGTATCCCAGACGATTTTTCCGGAAAACCCGGATAAACCGGCAACTAATTCCGTCAGTTCCCGGATGGAAATTTCAAATCCCGCCCCGATGTTTACCGGCTCGCTTTTATTGTAGGAATCGGCCGCCAGGCAAATCGCTTCCGCCGCGTCTTCGACATAAAAAAATTCCCTTGTTGCCGAGCCGGTTCCCCATGCCTCGAGGGTGTCCGAACCCCGGTCTATCGCGTCAAAACATTTTTTAATCAACGCCGGAATGACATGAGAGGACCGGGGGTCAAAATTGTCGCCAGGCCCGTACAGATTGACCGGAAGCAGAAAAATGGAATTAAAACCGTATTGTTGGCGGTAAGCCTGGGACTGCACCAGCATCATTTTCTTGGCCAGTCCGTAAGGAGCGTTGGTTTCTTCCGGATACCCGTTCCAGAGGTCCTCTTCCTGAAAGGGGACCGGCGTAAATTTCGGATAGGCGCAGATGGTGCCCAGCGCGACAAATTTTTCGATTTTGCGCACCCAGGCCTCGTGCATCAGTTGCGTGCCCATCAAAAGATTGTCGTAAAACAGCTCGGCCGGCTTTTCCTGATTAAACCCGATGCCGCCTACTTTGGCCGCCAGGTGGATGACGATGTCCGGACTTACCGCATCGAAAAGCCTGCGGATATCTTCCAGGCGGGTTAAGTCGTAATCCGGCTGGTCGGCGACATCGATGCTCCGGCAGCTGTACGAGGAGAGTTGGCCGATCAAATGCCGTCCCAGAAATCCGTTGCCGCCCGTCACCGTAACGCGTTTGTTTTTCAGCATGGCCGCCGTCTCCCAACAATCAACTGATTCGTTCGGTGTTGGCGCAGGAAAACCCCGCGTCCACGAGGGTTTTTTCTTTTTTGGCCGCCTCCAGATCGGAGGCGATCATCATGTCGATCAGTGCATCGAAGGAAACCCGCGGTTGCCAGCCCAGTGCTTTGCGGGCCCTGGACGCATCGCCCAGCAGAACATCTACCTCCGTCGGGCGGAAATAACGGGCGTCCACCTCCACGTGTTTGGCGTAGTCCAGCCCCAGTTTGCCGAATACTTTTTCCGCGAATTCGCGTACCGAGTGTGTTTCGCCCGTGGCGATCGCGTAGTCGTCCGGCTTGTCCTGCTGGAGCATAAGCCACATGGCCTCGACGAAATCGCCCGCAAATCCCCAGTCGCGCTTGGCTTCCAGGTTGCCCAGGTACAGCTTGTCCTTGAGTCCCAGCTTGATCTGCGTCGCCGCGCGGGTGATTTTGCGCGTGACGAAGGTTTCCCCGCGGCGGGGCGATTCATGGTTGAAAAGGATGCCGTTGGTCGCAAAGATTCCGTAGGCGTCGCGGTAGTTCTGCACGATATGGTAGGCATAAACCTTGGCGGCCGCGTAAGGGCTCCGGGGTTGAAACGGCGTTTTTTCGCTTTGCGGCGGGGGCGCCGCGCCGAACATTTCGCTCGACGACGCCTGGTAGAATTTTGTCCTGATGCCGGTCTTGCGGATCGATTCCAGAATCCTCAGCGTGCCCAGGCCGGTGATGTCCCCGGTATATTCGGGCATGTCAAAGCTCACGCGCACATGGCTTTGCGCACCCAGATGATAGATTTCATCCGGACGGATGGAGGAAAGCAGGTCCATGATCTGTCCGGAAACGGAGAGGTCCCCGTAATGCAAAAACAACTTCGCGTTCGGGTCGTGAAAATCCCGGTACAGATGATCGATGCGGTCCGTGTTGAATGTGCTGGAACGCCGGATCAACCCGTGAACCTCGTAGCCCTTGCCCAACAGAAATTCGGCCAGGTACGATCCGTCCTGTCCGGTAATGCCGGTAATCAACGCTTTTGTCATAATTTCTCCTTTTTATAAACGCCAGTATGCAATCCCCAGAGACTGCGCCTGGGTTGGGTCAAAGACCGATTTGACGTCGAGCAGAATCGCGCGGTTTTTGCGGCACAGCGATGCGATCTTTTCGAGGCCCCATTTCATATATTCCCGGTGAGCCACCGCCAGAATGACGGCGTCCACGTCTTTCAGGTCTTTGGCCTGAGCAAGCTCGACGCCGCAGTGCTCCCGCACCTCTTCGGGAAGGGCCAGCGGATCATGCGTCAGAACCTTCACGCCAAAGTCACCAAGCTCACGGATAATGTCCACGACGCGGGTGTTGCGCAGATCGGGGACATTTTCCTTAAACGACAGACCCAGCACCGCCACGCGGTATTTTTTGACCGGAAGGTCCGCGGCGATCAGCATCTTGACCGTTTTTTGAGCGATATATTTTCCCATATTGTCGTTGATCCGCCGCCCCGAAAGGATCACTTCCGGACGGTAGCCGATGCTTTCCGCCTTGTAGGTCAGGTAGTAGGGGTCCACGCCGATGCAGTGGCCGCCCACCAGGCCGGGGCGAAAATTGAGGAAATTCCACTTGGTTCCGGCTGCCTCCAGAACTTCCAGCGTGTCGATGCCCATCTTGTTGAAAATGATGGCCAGCTCGTTCATCAGCGCGATGTTGATGTCGCGTTGCGTGTTTTCGATGACCTTGGCCGCTTCCGCGACTTTAATGGAGGAAACCCGGTGCAGACGGACCTTGACCACCGCGCTGTAGATGCCTTCGAGCAGATCCAGCGTGGGGGTGTCGGAGGCGGAAATGATTTTGATCGTATTGCTTACGGTATGAATTTTGTCGCCGGGATTGATGCGCTCCGGGGAGTAGCCGACCGTAAAATCCCTGCCGAATTTCAGTCCGGAAGTCCGCTCCAGAACGGGAACGCACACATCTTCCGTCACGCCCGGATACACCGTCGATTCATACACCACGCAGGCGCCGGCGGCCAGGTGTTTGCCGATGAGTGCCGAGGCATTTTCCAGGGCGCTTAGGTCGGGGACATGAAAATGATCCACCGGCGTGGGAACGGCGACGATGAAGAGCCTGCAGGACGCTATATCTCCGGGTTTGGAGGTAAACGTAATTTTTGCCTTCTTCAGTTCGGCGTCGGAAAGCTCCATCGTGCGGTCGTGACCCTTCCTGAGTTCCGCGACGTTTGCTTCGCTGATGTCAAAGCCGATCACCTTGAAGTGCCTGGAGAGATGGGCGGCCAGCGGCAGGCCCACGTAACCCAGGCCGACAATGGCGATTTTATTTTTCCCCGCGTAAAAAGATTGGGCGGTCAGCGTTTTGTTCATGGTCGGATTCCTTCATTGCCTTGATGTCTTTGGACAAAATGGAAAAACCTCTTACCGTATTGACCCAGCCTTGTCAATCTATTCGGAGATGAGGGGTGTTTCTAAAGCCTGTCCAGTGTCTTTTCCACGGCGGACAGCGTCCGGTCGGTATCCTGTCGGGTGTGGGCGAAGGACAGGAATCCCGCTTCAAACTGGGAGGGCGCAAGCCAGACGCCGTTTTGGATCATCCCGTGAAAAAAGCGGGCGTAAAGGTCCGTGTCCGATCGCAGGGCGGAAGACAAATCACGAACAGGGCCTTCCTGAAAAAACAGGGTGAACATGGAAAAGGCGCGATTGACACAGACGGCGATGCCGCGGCCAGCGAACAATTTTTCCATTTCCCGGCAGAGGAGGCGGGCTTCTTCTTCCAGCGCCGCATAAGCGTCTGCTTTGGACATCAAAATTGAAAGTGTGGTTATGCCGGCGTTCATGGCCAGCGGATTGCCGGAAAGGGTTCCGGCCTGATACACGTCGCCTGACGGCGCCAGTCTCTCCATGATGTCTTTTTTCCCGCCTACGGCGCCCACCGGCAGACCCCCGCCGATGATTTTGCCCAGACAGGTCAGGTCCGGCTGAATGTGGGCCAATCTCTGATAGCCGCCGAACGCAAAACGGAAGCCGGTGATCACCTCGTCAAAGATGAGCAGAGCGCCGTGTCTGGCCGTCTCGTCCCGCAGCGCTTCCAGAAAGCCTTCCTCCGGCAGGACAACGCCCATGTTGCCCGCCACCGGTTCAACGATGACGGCCGCCAGATCATCCGCGTAAAGCGCCACGGCCTTTTCCAGCGCTCCGATGTCATTGTAAGGCAGGCTCAGCGTCAGGCGGGCCACCGTTTCCGGAATACCGGGTGATCCGGGGATGCCGAGCGTCGTGACGCCGGAGCCGGCCTTGATCAGCAGGGAATCGGCATGGCCGTGGTAACAGCCGTCAAATTTGAGGATTTTGTTTCTGCCCGTGCAGCCGCGGGCCAGACGAATCGCCGTCATGGCGGCTTCCGTTCCGGAGCTGGTCATTCTCACGCGCTCCATCGAGGGAATGGCCTCGCTGATCAGCCGGGCCATCTGTGTTTCCGCCACCGTGGGCGCGCCGAAGCTGGTTCCCCTCCGGGCGGCTTCGCAGACGGCTGCCGTCACGTCCGGATGGGCGTGTCCGAGAATCATCGGTCCCCAGGAGAGAACGTAGTCGATGTATTCTTTTCCGTCGAGATCGTAAATCTTGCTGCCCGCGGCGCGGCTCACGAACGCCGGGTCGCCGCCGACCGATTTCCAGGCGCGCACCGGCGAATTGACGCCGCCGGCAATCACACGGCCGGCTTCGGCAAACACAGGGAGGGAAGTCTTGTTCATCAGAAATACTCCGGAGATGTTTTTTTGTATTCTTCCAGGCTTTCCAGCAGCAGAAAATCAGGGCAGAAAATTTCCCGGGACATCTCCTGAAGCAGGCCGGAAATGTCGTTTGTCTGCGCGTGGAGCATGGAAAAGAGATTGTAGCGGCCGGCAAAAGAGGGCTTCCGCTCGTAACAGTGGGAAATGTACGGCAGCTCCGCCAGCCTGCGGCCCGCGGCGTCAAGAGCTTCCGGCGGCACAGACCAGACGACCAGGACATTTTTCCCGTACCCTGCCTTCTGGTGCCGTAGAATGGCAGTGACTTTGCGAATGACACCCTGCCGGATGAGGTCCCGGATCCAGGCGATCAGCTCATCGCCGGTCAATCCGCAGGCCCCGGCAATGGCCGCGAAGGGTCTCGGGGAAAGGGGGATGTCCGATTGCAGAATTCTGGCCGCTTTTAACTGCCCGGTGCTGAAAATATTCATAAAATTTTCTTTATCCTGCCTGCGGCGTAAAATCAAGCCGGTCTTTGGATAAAGCTATCCGAATCCGGATGTAAATATTGCTTGACAATCAGGGTATTGATCGCTAAAAGAGCACTCAAATGACCGGTAGTCGTCAAAATTTAAAGGAAGGAGGTTAGAAAAATAGCATACTTGACGAATCCGGCCTAACCAATTCGTTAAAAACAGGAGGATGTTTTTCATGAAAAAGAGTTTCGTATATTCCGTACTGGCCATCGCGTTGATTCTTGTTTCCGCTCCCTTTGCTTTCGCGGCTGCCGAAGCAGCTCCGGCAGCAGGCATTGATTATACCAAAGCCATCGTTCTGGGCTGCGCTCTTCTCGGCGCGGGCATTGCAATCGGCTTCGGCGCAGTCGGCGCGGGTCTTGGCCTTGGTCAGGCAACCAGCGGCGCTTCCAATGCCGTGGGAAGAAACCCCGAAGCACAGGGCAAAGTTATGCTGACCATGATGGTCGGTATGGCCATGACCGAATCCGTCGCGATTTACGCGCTGGTTATTTCTCTGGTCATGCTGTTTGCCAACCCGATCTTGAAGATGATTGGTTTGGGCTAATCCGAATTATCAGCTATCCTTAAAGGGGGAAGAAGCAAATAACAAAGGCCTTCTTTCCCCTTTTTTATGTTTCATCGGTTCCGACCCTGCCGCGCAGTTCCTTCTTTTGCGACAGCCGCTTCTTTTCATCCAGCATTTTTTCCTTTGCTCTTCGGCTTCTCCTCCTTTTTTGCCGCCGGATCTTTTCCGCTTTTTCCTTTTCGGCCGCCACAAATCCCTTTTGACGCTCTTCGATTTTATTGAGGAGCAGGCGGCGCGCCAGATGGCGGTTCAGGCTCTGGGATCTTTCTCTCTGGCATTTCACGGTAAGGCCGGTCGGAAGGTGAACCAGTTGAACACGGGAGGAGGTTTTGTTGACTTTCTGCCCCCCGGGACCGGAGGAGCGGATAAATGATTCTTCGATGTCGCGTTCGGAAACGCCGAGCATCTGCATGCGCAGCGCAAGCGCTTTTTCTTTTTCAGCGGAAACCGGCATAGGCGGCTCCTCAAAACTCAGGGGATGGAATAGAGTTCGTCGCCGATCAGGTTGATCCAGTTTTCGGCGAGAATTTCCCTTGCTTCTTCCGGCTTATCGACGCCGATAATCACAATGGTTTCTTTTCCGATGCGGTTGATCGTCGTGTAAAGGTAGAGAATATTGATGTCGCCTTTTGCCAGCGGCTTCAGGATGGCGTTGATGTGTCCCGGGTGCAGGGGGATTTCCGCGGCCAGCACCGGCGTCACTTCCACGTTGAAATTGAAACTCTCCAAAAGCGCGGCGGCCCGGTCGGGATCGTTGACCACCAGCCGGACGCGGCTGTCCTCTTCAATACTGGCGGCGGAGACGGCAATCGTGTTGATGTCTTCCGTGTGCAGAATATGCGTCATCCTGGCGAAAGAACCGGGAACATTGCCCAGCAGAACGGAAATTTGTTTAACGGCCATACCTGTCCTCTACTTTTGAACGTAGTCGTATCCGGCGGTAAACGCCCGGCGGTTGATGTCCGCAAGCGACTTTTTCCGGCTTCCCATGATCGTTTCCAGGGCTTTCAGATAAACTTCAGGCGGGACAATGCCCGATTGTCTGACGAAGGCACCCATCATCACGATGTTGGCGGTCCGGATGTTGCCGAGTTCCTGGGCCATGTCGGAGCAGGGGAGATAAAAAGTTGTGACGTCCTGGCGGCTGGGGGACGCCTCGACAATCGAGGAGTTGATCAGTATGCTCCCCCCCCGGGTGACGCGGTTTTGAAAGGTAAACAGCGCGGGTTGGTTCATGACCACCAGGTAGTTCGGTTCCGACGCGACGGGGGAGGCGATTTCTTCATCGCTGACCGCCACGGTGCAGTTGGCCGTTCCACCTCTCATTTCCGCGCCGTAGGCGGGCAGATAGGTGACATGAAAGCCCTTGCTCATCGCGCTCTGGGCCAGGCTGGTGCCCATCATCATGACGCCCTGGCCGCCAAAGCCTGAAAAGATTGTTTTGGTGATCATGGCCGGACCTCCGTCTTTTTACCGGACAGCCCCGTTTGATCTTTATATACGCCGGGAGGAAAGATTTTGCTCATGACCTCGTCAATGTATTTGCAGGAATCGACGGACGACAGCTTCCAGTTGGTCGGGCAGAGGGAAAGCACTTCCACTAGAGAAAAACCCAAACCGGCCATCTGGCACTGAAAAGCTTTCCGGATGGCTTTTTTGGTTTTGTTGACGCCGGCCGGTGAGCTGACCGAGCAGCGCTCCACATAGGCGGCGCCGTCGAGCTGGGAAAAGATTTCGCTGACCTTGACCGGATAACCGTCCACGGCCTGTTTACGGCCCGAAGGCGTAGTGGTGGAGCGCTGATTCAGCATCGTGGTCGGGGCCATCTGTCCGCCGGTCATGCCGTAAACGGCGTTGTTGATAAAGATGACACTGAAATTTTCACCGCGGTTGGCGGCATGAAAACTTTCGGCAATGCCGATGGCGGCAAGGTCGCCGTCGCCCTGATAGGAAAAAACGACCCGGTCGGGAAGACAGCGCTTGATGGCCGTCGCCATGGCCGGACCGCGTCCGTGGAGCGCTTCGATCATGTCCACGTCAAAGTAATTGTAAGCCAGAACGGCGCAACCGGCCGGCGGAACGCCGATCGTGATGCTCCGAATGCCCATCTCGTCAATCACTTCGGCGATCAGCCGGTGGACGATGCTGTGCCCGCAGCCGGGACAGTAATGAAAAATATTTTCTTTCAGGCTCTCGGGATGCTTGAAAACAATCTTGGCCATGGTTGAATCAGTCCTTTTTCTCATAAACCCTGGCGATGACGTTGGCCAGTTCCGAGGGCGTCGGCACCGCGCCGCCCGGTCGTCCGTGAAATTCAATATTGGCGAACCCCTGCAGGGCCAGACGGACGTCCTCCAGCATCTGGCCGGCGCTCATTTCGAATACCAGGAAATTTTCAACCTTTGCCGAAAGGCTCCGCAGCTTCATTTCCGGGAAGGGCCACAGGGTGATCGGACGGAAAAGACCGATCTTCATGTCATGGCCGCGCAGCCTTTTGATGGCGCCCTTAGCGATGCGCGCCGCAGTTCCGTAAGCGACGATGACCAGAGTGGCGTCATCCAGCCGATGCTCTTCGAAGCGGGTTTCGTTTTCGGAAATCACCTTGTATTTACGGGCCAGTTTCCAGTTGTGCGCTTCGCTGTCCACCGGGTCCAGAAGAAGGCCGCGGATGAATTTGCTTTTGCCGCCGCCCGCTCCGCGCAGCATGAATTTTTCCGGATACTGCCTTGGTTTGGGCTTTTTGAAGATCACCGGCTCCATCATCTGGCCCATCATGCCGTCGGCCAGAATCATGGCCGGCGTGCGGTATTTGTCGGCCAGATCGAAAGCGTCCATCGTCAGGTCCGCCAGTTCCTGGCAGCTTCCCGGCGCGAAAACGATGGTGCGATAATCGCCGTGGCCGCCGCCCCGAGTGGCCTGAAAATAATCGCCCTGCGAGGGAAGGATGTTGCCCAGACCGGGACCACCGCGCATAATGTTCACGATGATTCCGGGAAGCTCTTGCGCCGCCATGGAAGAAATGCCTTCCTGCTTCAGGGAAATGCCGGGGCCGGAAGAGGAAGTCATCACTCGGGCGCCCGCGGCCGAAGCGCCGGCGATCATGTTAATGGCCGCCACTTCGCTTTCAGACTGAATGAAGATGCCGCCTTCAGCGTTTCTCATGTGTTCGGCCATGTATTCGGTCAGTTCATTTTGCGGTGTGATCGGATAACCGGCATAAAAACGGCAGCCCGCGCGGATCGCGGCTTCGCCGATCACATTGTTTCCCGACATCAGGACTTTATTCACGATAAACCTCAATGGCGATTTCCGGACACATGGTCGCGCAGATAGCGCAGCCGTTGCATTCTTTGGTTTCATCGACGCACACGGGATGATACCCCTGCGCGTTGTATTCACTGGACGGCAGGATATGGCCTTTGGGGCAAAAATGCACGCAAAGACCGCATTCCTTGCAGAGTTCCTTTTTAATGCGAATATAACCTTTCAAAACATATCCTGAAATCCGTTTTTGCCTGTGGCACAATTCCGTTTGGCGGATGCTATCTTGCCCATAATGTTCATAATGTCAAGAATTTTTAGATCATAGCTCGCAGCGCATAGGTTATTGCCTGTCGCCTCTCTGCTGCTGGGGTTGTGTCAGAATGATCAAAGGCTGTCATTCTCGTGAAGTCTGCCCCCGAGAAGCCGAGGGGCGGTAATCCATAGAAGACGTGTGGATGCCCGACAGACACTTTCGGGTATGACAGATTGGGGGTGTCATCTATGACAAATAGGAATTGCGACACAGCCTCTATTGCCTCTCTCATATTTTTCCGATCTGGAAGCCTTCCAGCTTGATGGCCACCGAGCGCTGCATCAGATCGATGGAAACGACGAAAAGCTCTTTTTCCAGATCGCTTTTGATCACCGTGCCCTCGATGCCGGCGAAGGGCCCGTCCAAAATCCGCGCCGGTTCTCCCGCTTTCGGGTACTGCAGGGAAAACATTTCCACTTTCTTCTCCACGATGCGCTGGATGGCGGCGATTTTTTCATCCGGCACGGCAATGGGCTCGGTGTTCAATTTCTTGCCCAGGATACGGACGACGCCGAAGGTCTTGAGAATGGCCAGCTTGGTTTCATTGTCCAGTTCGGCATTGACGAAAAGATAACCGGGAAAAAGCGGCACGGCGATCTTCTTCTTCCGGTCTTTTCGCTTGCTCCAGACCTCCATCTCCGGCAAAAACGTCGTCAGACTTTTTTGGGCGAGCAAGGCGTGGGCTTTGTATTCGTGTCGGCTTTTTGTGGAAACAGCATACCAGGGCATGGCAGAACACCTAAACAAGTTTCTTGAAGTTTTTAAAAAGTTTCAATTATGACGGCCTCGTAATATTCCCGTTCCTCCCGCGCAGGCGGGCGTCCATAATCATATCCGGGCCTTTTTTAAATATTTTCCGCACGGACAGGTCTTTTGCGTTTTTCAGATCGCGAATCTGAAGATCGCCTATGGCTTCAATCCCTTTACCGAGAATCTTCGGCGCAGTCACCACAACCAGCCGCTGGACCAAGTCCTCTTTCAGCACGGAGGTGATGATCCCGGCGCCGCCTTCAATCAGCACGGAGGAAATATTTTCGGCGGCCAACTGCAAAAATAATTTTTTCAAATCCACATGCCGCTCCCGGTCGGGCGCAACCGTAATCAGGCGGACGCCGGTTTCGGAAAGCCTCCGGAACTGGGGATCGGAAGGTTTTTTCGTTGTCGCAATCAGCGTGGGGGCTTCGGATAAATTGCGCAGCACGTTCGCGTCCACAGGCGTGGCCAGACCGGAATCCACGACCACTCTCAGAGGGTTGCGCCCCCGGACCAGCCGGACCGTCAGCGTCGGGTTGTCTTTAAGCACGGTCCCGATTCCGACCAGAATGGCGTCGTGTTCCGCGCGAAGCCGGTGGGCGAGTTTCAGGGAACCGGGAGAGCTGATCCACTGGGAGTTCCCTGTGGCGGTAGCGATCCGTCCGTCCAGCGTCTGGGCGTATTTGACCGTGACAAACGGCAGTCCCGTTTCCATAAAATGAAAGAAGGCTTCATTGAGACTGCGGCTTTCGGTTGCGAGCACGTCCCGGGTCACTTCGATTCCCGCGCTTTCCAGGCGGACGATACCCCGGCAGGAAACCAGCGGATTGGAGTCGGTAGCGGCGATCACGACGCGCCGGATTTTGTGCCGGACAATGAGGTCGGCGCAGGGGGGGGTCTTGCCGGAATGACAGCAGGGCTCCAGCGTCACATAAAGCGTCGAGCCGGCAACCTTTCCCTTCGCGTCTGCAATTGCGTTGACTTCCGCGTGATTTTCACCACAGCATTGATGGTATCCCCGGCCGATGATTCTGCCGTTTTTGACGATCACGGCGCCCACCATCGGATTGGGGCTCGCATAGCACCGGCCTTTCGCTGCCAGTTTCAGGGCCATTTTCATATATTGTTCGTCGGTCATGAAACTTCAATTACCTCAACGGCCCATCCAATGCAACGACATTTGTGAGAGGCTTGTGCCACATTCTTATTGACTTCCAGCCAAAAGAAAATAAGATGCTCATCAATTGTATCGAGGGAGCTTTGCGAAATCTCTTTTTCCGTCATTCCGGTGAAAGAGACTGTGTCGCAGCAGCGGGAAACACAATAAAAGTCGTCATTCCCGCAATCCCCTGGCGGGAATCCAGTTATGGAAAATACCGGATTTCGTATCAGACCGGACTACGAAGGTGCTATTGATGATTTTTTTTGATATTTTTTCCTTCATCTTCGGCGCGGCCGTCGGCAGTTTTCTCAACGTCTGCATTTACCGCATCCCTGCGGAAACATCCATCGTGAAGCCGGCCTCCCGCTGTCCTTCCTGCGGACATCCGATTCGTTTCTACGACAACATCCCTATCCTCAGCTTTCTGATCCTGCGCGCCGGGTGTCGCGACTGCGGGGCCAAAATCTCCTGGCGCTATCCGCTGATTGAACTGATCACCGGCCTGCTGGCGCTGCTGCTTTTCAGCAAATTCGGCTTGAGTCTTGTTTTTCTTGTCTTTTTCATTTTTGCCGCCGTTTTGATCGTCATTGCCTTCATTGATCTGGATCACCAGATCATTCCTGATATTTTGTCTCTGCCGGGGATCCCCGTTTTTTTTCTGGCGGCCGTCTTTATCGTGAAACTTCCCTGGCTGGAGGCCCTGATCGGATTGCTGGTCGGCGGCGGGGTCCTGCTGGCTATTGCTTTCGTCTATGAATTGATCACCAAACGCGAAGGCATGGGCGGAGGCGACATCAAATTGCTGGCCATGATCGGCGGCTTTCTGGGCTGGAAATCATTGATCTTCGTTTTACTGTTCAGCTCTCTTGCCGGCGCGGTCGTGGGAATTACGGCCATGATCATCAAGAAACAGGACACGAAATACGCGATTCCCTTCGGCCCCTTCCTCTCCGCGGCTGCCGTCGCCTGGATTTTCTGGGGAGAAGTTTTCATTAGGTTTCTGATTTACAGGAATTAAAACCGGTGAAAAACGCCGTCAAGTCATGCAAAAAACCGGCAAAGTGTCGAATCTTCAAACCGGGAACCATTGACAACGGGCATTTATGAACGTAATATACCGCTAAATTAATGATATTGATGCTTTATCGGATAAAGAATGGGATATCTGGCATATCATTTGCTGTTTCGCCAACAGGCGGATATTAAGGATTCAGGGGAGGCAATGGTTAAAAAACGAACATGCGGTTTTACACTGGTTGAGATGATGGTTGTCATTGCCATTATCGCGGTGTTGTCGGCGATCGCCGTTCCCAACTTCATGGAATACGCCAGAAATCAAAGGTTGAACGGAGCGGCCCGGCAGGTCTATGGTGATCTGATGAATGCCAGACAGCAGGCGGTCACGGAGAACAAGAAAATCATTGTGCAATTTGTGAACAACCACCAGTACAAGTTTGTGCGGGACGATGAAACGCTGGCCTTACGGGACATCCATCCGGATTATTCCGATGTGACGTTTTCCGCTGGTTCCAATCCCGCCTTCCGGCCCAACGGAACGGGAAATAATCTTACGATCACACTGACGAGTTCCTCCACGGGGAAGACCAAATGCATTATGCTCAGCATTGCCGGCCGGATCAGAATCGGTGATTGCTCCTGACGTGTTTGGAGGCTTGTTAAGGAAGCGCGGCATATGAAAAAAAAGATATGGACAAAACGAAGGCAGAGTCGGGGATTTACGCTGCTCGAAATCGTGGTGGCGATCCTCATCCTGACTGTCGCTCTGCTGGGTCTGGCTTCTCTGACCTCCACCATCATCAATGGAAATTTTTTCAACAAAACATTGACCGTTGCGACGACCCTGGCAAAGGATAAACTGGAGGAGCTCAAAAGCGAGCCTTTGATGGGGACAGCGATACCCGCGAGTTACAACGGCACGGACTACCGGGGGGCGAATCTGGAAACGGCGACCTCGACAAACGCTTATTTCACCCGCAACTGGAGCGCTTCCGGGACCGATCCGGTGACCATCACTGTTACAGTCACTTGGCCGACGAACCGGTCTGTTGTGCTGAAAACCATACGGGCGAGAGATTGAAATGAAGGCAGACTCCAAAGGCTTTACGATGATCGAATTGCTGATTGCCATGGTCGTGGGGCTCGTGGTCCTAGCTGCGACCTACAGTGTTTTCGCGCTTCAGAACAAAACCCTCGCCACGCAGGAAAAATTGGCTTCCAGCTATCAGAATGCGCGCATTGCGATGGACATGATGATTCGGGACATCAACATGGCGGGGTACAATTTCACGGGCACCGGTTCAACTTTGTCCCGTTGCACAGGCGCGCTACCAAAGGCCGGGACGGTATGCGCGGGGATCTCGGCGGCCAATGCCAGCTCCATCACGATCACAATGGATGTAACAGATGACGCGGGCACAGGCAGCTCGGATGGAGACTGTGACGACGCCAATGAAAATATAACCTATGACTTATACACCTCGTCAGGCGGTATAAAGGCGCTGGGGCGCAAATCCTCCACGTCAGCCAGCAAGCAGCCTGCTGTGGAATATGTGGAGTCGCTGAACTTTGTTTACGAAAAAGAAGACGGAGACACACCGACGGATCTTTCAGAGATTCGAAGAGTAAAAATTACGATCATCACCATAGCGCCGACGGAGAACCCTGCTTATACGGATCCGACGTACGGAGACCATTATCGGCGCTTTACCCTTACAGGGTATGCCACTCCCCGAAACCTGAAATATTGAGAGGAGTTATGAAACACGGAATTCAATTTTTCCCGAATCGCAGACACTTGACGCCTCTTCGCAACGAAAAGGGAATGGTCATGGCGGTCATACTCATGCTCGTTGCCGTGCTGGTGATTCTGGGAACAACCGGTATTTTGACCGTGACAACGGATATGAAGATTTCCGCCAACTACCGGGAAAATGCCAGGGCTTTTTACGATGCCGAAGCAGGAATCAACGTCGTGCTCGCCAAAATCAACGAGGGCAGTTTCGACTGGCCGGACAGCGGCGATTCGCAACCCGTTTCGGTAGCGTGTCCGGCGGATTTCAAATTCAATGGCTGCGCCGTTTCAGGCACCACCACCAGCGTAACCGTGACAAATGTTGATGGGACCTATTGCTTTCAGGTGACGGGTCACGGCGACAACAATGCCGTCAAAACCATCGAAGTGCGCTTCAAAAGGAAGCCGGTGTTCGGCGGCTTCGGCCTCTTTGCCGATGGCGCTGTTGATTTGAAAAACAGCGGCCAGGTTTACAGCTACAATTCCACTATTACCCCGAACCCCAACCCGACAGGTGAAGCAAAATGGTCTGGTTCTACCCAAAAAGGAGATGTCGGCTCAAATACGGGAATCTCATTGAAAAACAAAACCTACATTGATGGCAACGTGAGACGAGGGGGGTACTATGACAGCGATAATAAGTTCCACGATGCAAATTATACATCCACTAGTGCATCAGAGGTCCATGGATCCGTGGCTAAATTGGGCGCACGTGTAGATCCCGATCCGCTGGGGGCGGTGGGCGGAGAACTGGCAACTAAGTTTACCACGTACAGCGCAACCAACGATAATACCCTGACCGGTGTTTCAGGCGTGTCCGGTACAGTCATTAACGCGAGCGGCAAAGATGTGGTGACTCTGGTCGGCAAGCCGGGAGGGGCCAATTATTACATTTCCAGTCTCACACTGAAAAACAGCGCGACGCTGAACGTCAACATCGCCGACGGTCCGGTCAATATTTACCTGACGGGCGCGCTGGAGCTGAAAAACAATTCTACGATCAATGTTACAAAGACACCTGGTGTTCCAGGGTCACCGCTGGATTTTTCCATTTTTTCCAATTCCACGGACAGTCTCATTTTCAAGAACGGCAGCGATTTCAAAGGAGTGGTTTATGCGCCCTATGCACCCATTGAGATGAAGAACAGCGCCGACATATACGGTCTGATCTGGGGAGGTTCCATTGACATCAATAATTCGGGACAGTTTTATTTTGACGAGGCTCTGAACAATAAATTCGTCTCCAAAAAGGTGGTCGTTGTTTCGTGGAAGGACGTCATGTAAAGAAAGCCCCGGCCTATCGAATCTGAATCATCCGAATGCCGCTTGCAGGTGCATCCGGAATCACTTTCAAAACGCTGCTCGTAAAATGGCCTGCGGGATCTTTTCAATTATTTCCAAGCAACGGATAATTTACCGTCATTTTTGACGGTCTTGTAAAAGTCAATTTCGCACTCTTTTCGTTTTACCGGCGAAAGCCGGTATCCAGCAACTACAGTTGGTTATGGACCCCGGCACTTGTGCCCTTTAGGGTATTCGCCGGGGTGACGGTTTGAGTTACTTTTTACGAGTTCATCATTTTTGATTTTTCAATAGTTTTGACCGTATTTTTTTTCAATTCCCATCGTTCCGCCCGCGACGAAAAAGGCAATCATGCCCTCTTTATCTTCCCAGTACCGGGGTGTAACGAACCGCCTGCCGGTTTTCAGATGAATGGTATAGGCGGCGTGGTCCCCATTGGGCAAACAAAAAATGAAATCAACAGCAACGCCATCATCTTTGTTTTCATTTTTTTGTCTCCTTTAACGTGAATATTCGATTGACACGCGGGGCCATTTTCCATATGATTTTTCTCAAAAAACCGTCAAATCATCCTTGCAGAGGAACAACATTTTGTGAATCAGGCAACCGGCAGCAATGTAACACCTGCAACCAGGGTCCCCATTTCCGCATCCGTCGTTGGGAAGAGGAGCAGGGCAGATACCGAACGTCTGTGATCGCGCTGATCGCCTATGCCCTGAGGGAAGACGCCGCAAAAAGCGAGGAAGCGGGCTGCGATACCCATCTGACCAAACCCATCAAGAAAACGGTTCTCCTTGCGGCCATCCGGCAATTTGCCCGCAATTCCGGTCATTAGAACAATCCTGACGGTTGAGCTTGCAGTGGGGCGCGGCAAATGATAAAAGCCGTCAGCTATTTTTTGAGGAAAGGTTTTGAGACGTTTGCATGAAGAAGAAGCTGATTGCCCTGATTACCCGTTCCGTTGAGGTCTGCGCCGGTAAGGGGCTGCTGCCGGATGTGGATTTGTCGCGCATCGAAATCGAGGTGCCGGCCAATCCGGAACACGGTGACTATGCCTCCAATGCGGCCATGATTCTGGCCTCCCAGGCTAGACAAAATCCACGCAAGATTGCCCGGACGATTTTGGAAAACCTGGAGGATACGGAAGGCCTCCTCGAAAAGGCGCAAATCGCCGGCCCCGGATTTTTGAATTTTGTACTCCGGGATGATATATGGCGCAACGTGCTGCGGGATATTCTGGAACAGAAGGACCGTTACGGCTGTTCCCCTGTCGGAGGAGGGAAGAGAGTCCAGTTGGAGTTTGTCAGCGCCAATCCCACCGGACCTCTGCACATCGGCCACGCGCGGGGAGCGGTGGTGGGAGATGTCCTGTCTAATCTGCTGGCGGCAACCGGCTACGCCGTCTCCAGGGAATATTACATCAATGACGCGGGAAGCCAGATGAACAATCTGGGAAAATCCGTGCTGTATCGTCTGCGGGAGCTGGCCGGGGAAAAAATCGAATTTCCGGCCAACTGCTACCGGGGAGATTATATCAAGGAAATCGCGGAGGAGATTTTCCGGAAGGAAGGCAAGCGTTTTTCCGGTGAAAACGAGGACGAAGGGATTCAACGCTTCAACGAAATCGCCGGCGGATTCATCCTGGAAGGGATCCGGCAGGACCTGAAGGATTTCGGCGTGACCTTCGACAGCTATTTCAGCGAGAAGAAGTTATACCGGGAAAACGGTGTCGGGCGTCTTCTGGACGATCTGAAAGAGCGGGGCTTCATTTATTCCGACGCCGGGACACTGTGGTTCAAGACCACCGCCTACGGCGACGACAAGGACCGGGTGGTGATCCGGAAAAACGGAGAGCCGACCTATTTCGCGGCCGACATCGCCTATCATGCCGACAAGTTTTCCCGCGGGTTCGACATGCTGATCGACATCTGGGGCGCCGATCACCACGGATACATCCCCCGCCTCCAGGCCGCGATTCAGGCGCTGGGACGCGACAGGGACGATCTGAAAATCATTCTGGTGCAACTGGTCAATTTGTTGCGAGCGGGCGAACCGGTGGCCATGTCCACCCGCGCCGGAGAATTCGTCACCTTGCGCGAAGTGCTCGACGAAGTGGGAAAGGACGCGGCGCGCTACCATTTTCTGATGCGCCGGTCGGACAGTCATCTGGATTTTGACCTGGAAGTCGCCAAAAAGCAGTCCAACGAAAATCCGGTCTTCTACGTTCAGTATGCCTACGCGCGAATCTGCAGCATTCTCCGGATGGCGCGGGAGCGGGGAATGCCACGGCCGGATTTCGCGGCGATCAACCTCTCCCGGCTTGCCGAACCGGAGGAAAGAACGCTGATCAAAATGATGGCGCGTTATCCCGAAATGCTGGAAGGAGCGGCCAAAACCCTTGAGGTTCACCGCATCACTTTTTACTTAAACGAGCTGGCGGGCGCGTTTCACGGCTACTACAATAAACATAAGGTGATTACGGAAGATAGGGAACTTTCGGCCGCGCGTCTGACGCTGGCGGCGGCCCTGCGCCAGGTGCTGGCCAACGCGCTCGGAATCATGGGCGTGGGCGCGCCGGAGAAAATGTAGGGAGGTCCCATGGCATCGGCAAATATCAGGAAGTTTGAAATCCGGCTGGGGCAGACCGGATTAACGGTTTTGATTGTCGGAATGGTTATCCTTCTTTGCGCTTCCTTTCTTTTCGGGGTCGGGGTGGGAAAAAATATCGACACGTATCCTGAAAAAATTTCCTCTCTGCCGCAGCATTTCCTGGCGCTGTTCTGGCGGCCCGCCAAGATTGCCGTCAGCCACAGTAAGCAGCAAAAAGCGACGACGCAGCCCCAAACGGGAAATGTGGATCTGGCGTTTCATCAGGCTCTGACCAGTTCCAAAACCGTGCCGATTCAACCCCGGCCGGATGTCAAAAAGACGATGGAGGTTGAAGCTTTCGCGCCAGGCGATACCGCTCTGCCGGCGCAGCCTCCGTCTTTGCGCCAAAAGGAAAAAGCCGCGTTGGTAAAGAACGAAGCGGTGGGGCAGAAGAAGGCCGCCGTTGACAGTAAATCCAAAGGCAGACAGGCCGATCCGGCCTCCGGATCCTATCAAGTGTATGTGGCGTCCCTGAAGGACAGGGCAAAGGCCGATCAGGTTCACAAGATTGTCTCCCAGGCGGGGTATGCGTCGAAAGTTGTGAAAGTGGACCTTAAAGAGAAAGGTCTGTGGTATCGTGTGATCGCTACGGGATTTGATTCCAAGGCCGCGGCCGCGGCAGCGGCCGATACGCTTTCTAAAAAGGCCAGGACGAAATGCTTTGTCCGCCAGACTGCGCCGGATACGCTCAGGCCCTGACGGTCGCCCGGGCGAAGATGAAGGTTTGAAAAATGTTTGAAAGTCTTTCGGAAAAACTGGAAGGAATTTTTAAGAAACTCAGAGGCCGCGGCGTCCTCAATGAGGAAAGCGTCAATGCCGCGCTTCGGGAAATCCGCATGGCGCTTCTGGAAGCGGATGTGAACTTCAAGGTCGTCAAGGATTTTATTGAAGAGGTCCGGTTGCGCGCCGTCGGCAAAGAAGTGCTCGATAGTCTCACGCCCGGACAGCAGGTGGTCAAGATCGTGCATGCCCGCCTGGTGGAACTGATGGGCAGCACCAGCTCCAACATCAGGTTTGGCTCGCGGATTCCTGCGCCGATTATGCTGATCGGCCTCCAGGGGTGCGGTAAAACGACCACGGCCGCCAAGCTGGCGCGTCTGCTGTCGGCGGAAAAAAGGGTTTACCTGGTGTCCGCCGACGTTTACCGGCCCGCGGCGATGGAACAGCTGGCCGTTCTCGGCCGGCAGATCAAGGCCGGTGTTTTTGATGCCGGCACCCGGAAAGATCCCGTAAAAATCTGTATGGAGGCGGTCGAACAGTCCCGAAGGGAAGGGTACGAGGTTGTCCTGATCGACACGGCCGGCCGGCTGCACATCGACGAGTTGCTGATGGAGGAGCTTCGCCGGATCAAAGCGGCGGTCAACCCGGCTGAAATTCTGTATGTGGCGGACGCGATGACCGGTCAGGATGCGGTCAATGTCGGAGTGAAATTCAACGAACTGATCGGTATTGACGGCGTCATCATGACGAAAATGGACGGCGACGCGCGCGGCGGTGCAGCCCTGTCTCTGCGGGCCGTTGTGGGCAAGCCGCTCAAATTTGTCGGTGTCGGCGAAAAAATGGACGCGCTGGAGGTTTTTCATCCGGAGAGGATGGCCAACCGGATTCTCGGCATGGGGGATATTCTGTCGCTGGTGGAAAAAGCGCAGGCCGCCATTGATGAAAAAACCGCCCGGCAAATGCAGGAAAGTCTGCGCAAAAACGATTTTACGCTGGAGGATTTCCGCAACCAGCTCAAACAGATCAAAAAAATGGGGCCGCTCAAAGACATGATCGGGATGATTCCGGGCATGGGCAAAATCAAAGCGCTCAAGGGCATGGAGCCGGATGACGGGGAGCTGGTGAGGATCGCGGCGATCATTGATTCCATGACGAAGAAAGAGCGCGACAATTATCTGATGATCGACGGCCGCAGGCGTAAAAGAATAGCCCTGGGCAGCGGAACAAAGGTTCAGGACGTCAACCGGCTGCTGAAAAATTACATCGAGATTCGGAAAATGATGAAAAAAATAAACTCCAAAGGCGGCATGAAAACTTTGATGAGGAATTTTCCCTTTTAAAAGCAAATGAATTGTGTTAAAAACTTAAATAATTTTTTTTGAAGGAGGATGAGAGTAAAACTACATGGCAGTTAAAATTCGATTAACCCGCATGGGTGCGAAAGGCAAACCGTTTTATCGCATCGTCGCCGCAGACAAAGCATTCCCCCGTGACGGAAGATTTCTTGAGATCTTGGGAGTTTATGATCCCAAAAAGAATCCGGCGGAAGTAACGGTCAAGGAAGACCGGGTTCGCGACTGGCTGTCCAAAGGCGCGAAGCCGACGCTGACCGTTTCCCATTTGCTGAAAACAAAAGGCATCGTCGCCGCCGTAAAATAGCAGGGCTGCCGCCGGTCCTATTGTACAAGATACAAGATTAGAACTTCACCTCGCGGAACCGGAAAAGTATGCGAATGTTGAAATGAATTTTCAGATGCATTAACCAAAACCAGTGGAGGGGCTGACGATGAAGGATCTGATTAAGTATATTTCTCAAGCTTTGGTTGATAATCCTGATCAGGTGGAAGTAACGGAAGTTATCGGCGAGCAGACGTCCGTTATTGAACTGCGTGTGGCCAAAGAGGATTTGGGAAAAGTCATCGGCAAGCAGGGAAGGACGGCCAAAGCCATCCGCACCATTTTGAGCGCCACATCCGCCAAAGTCCACAAACGCGCGGTGCTGGAAATCATTGAATAAAGATGGATGATTTTGTGTTCGGGGAGATCGTCAAAACCCGCGGTCTCCACGGCTGTGTGAAGGCCCTGTCTTTTTTAGAATCGGCAAAGCTTCTGGAAGGATTGAAGTTTGTTTGCCTGGAATCCGCGTCCGGTTTGAAAAGCCGTCATGAAATAAAAAAAATAACTTCTTTCGGTAAATTTCTGTTTATAGAGTTCACGGACATCTCCAATGCGGATTTGGCCCGAAAGCTCGTCGGGTCAAAGCTGCTGATGCCCCGGGACAGGCTGGAGTCTCTCCCCGCGGATGAGTATTACTGGCACGACATCATCGGATTGGAAGTCTATGCGCAGGAAGGCCGTCACCTGGGACGCATCGAAGCCATTTTCCCTACGGGCAGCAATGATGTTTATGTCTGCCGGGGAGACCATGGAGAAATTCTGATTCCCGCGACGGCCGGCGTTGTGGAGCAGGTTGACGTTGCCGGGAAGAAAATGATCGTCAATCTTCTGAAAGGCCTCTTGCCGTGATTCGATTCGATGTCCTGACCATTTTTCCGGAGATGCTGCAATCGCCCCTGGAATTCAGCCTTTTGAAAAAGGCCCGGGAAAAGGGATTGATCGAGATCGGTCTGCACAATATCCGCGATTGGGCGCAAGACAAGCACCGTATGACGGATGATGCTCCCTACGGAGGGGGCTGCGGAATGGTCATGAAAGTCGAGCCGGTAGCGCGGGCGGTGGCGGCGGTGAAACAGCCTGGAGAGGCTTCGTTGGTTGTGCTGATGACGCCCCAAGGGGAAGTCTTCAACCAGAATATAGCGGCCGAGCTTGCGAGGCTCGAGCAGATTATCCTGATTTGCGGACGATATGAAGGGGTTGACGAGCGGGTTCGGGAACACCTGGCCGACCGGGAGATCTCACTGGGCGACTATATTCTGACGGGGGGAGAGCTTTCCGCGCTGGTGGTCATCGATGCGACCGCCAGACTGGTTCCCGGCGTGCTGGGAAATGACGATTCCGCATCCAGGGAATCTTTTTCGCAGGGGCTTCTGGAATACCCGCAATACACACGTCCGGTCCAATATTCCGGCTGGCAGGTTCCGGAGGTGCTGCAATCCGGCAACCATGCCCGGATCGAGCGCTGGCAGCGAATCGAGGCGCTTCGCCGGACCTGGCGCAGAAGGCCTGAGCTGCTTGAAAAAACGGAGCTTGGCTCGGAAGACAGGAAGCTTTTGGAAGAAATTAAACAGGGTCGGATATAAAGTCTTGATTTTCAGGCGGGTTTGGGGTAATGAAACCCACTTTTATCAGGCGGGGTCATTCGACTTTCGAAAGTTGCAGGAGGAAAAGAACATGAATGTATTGGAAATAATTGAAAAAGAAGAGATGAGAGGCGATATTCCCGCCTTTAAAACGGGTGACACCGTTAAAGTATATGTGCGGATCATTGAAGGGCAAAAGCAGAGAGTTCAGGCTTTCGAAGGCGTGGTCATCCGCAAGCGCCGCGGCAACAGCCGGGCGAATTTCACGGTCCGAAAGGTTTCCTACGGCATTGGCGTTGAAAGAACATTTCCCATGCATTCGCCGGTGATTGACCGCATTGAAGTCGTGTCTCACGGAGTAGTCCGCCGCTCGCGTCTGTATTATCTGAGAAGCCTCCGGGGGAAAAAGGCGAGAATCAAGGAAGCCGCCAACAGATGATGCCGTAAAGACGGGTGCGTTTTTTCGATGAATATCTTCGAAAAACTTGCGCAGGTGGAAGGCTATCGATACGTCGCGGGCGTTGACGAAGCGGGCCGGGGCCCGCTGGCGGGTCCTGTGGTGGCCGCGGCCGTGATTTTTCCTCCCGACTATTCCAATTCTAAAATCAACGATTCCAAAAAACTGACAGTTCGCAAAAGAGACGAGCTCTACCAGGTCATCACCGAAGAGGCGATGGTTGTGGGAGTCGGTGTTGTAGAGGCGGATGTCATCGACCGGATCAATATCCTTCAGGCGTCGCTTCAGGCGATGCGCGAAGCGGTGCTGGATCTTTCAGTGAAACCGGATTATCTCCTGATTGACGGACTCCACGCGATCGGCTTCGACGCGCCGCAAAAGACAATCGTCAAAGGAGATTCACTCAGCGTGTCCATTGCCGCTGCATCCATCATAGCCAAGGTTTCCCGCGACCGGATCATGGAGATGTATCACCGCCAATTCCCCGAGTACAATTTTTTGCAGAATAAAGGCTACGGCACGGCCTTCCACCGCAAGGTCATCGAAGAGATCGGCCTGTGTAAAATACATCGCCGGTCCTTTCATGTAAAAAACAAAAATTTCCCGCAGCAGACGCTGGACTGGCCCGAATGAACGATGGGAAAGACAGGCGAAAAATCATCACCGGCAAAACCGGAGAAGGAATTGCCGCCGGTTTTTTGACGCAAAACGGCTATCGGATTCTCGAGGTCAATTACCGCTGTCCCATCGGCGAGATCGACATGGTCGCCAGCGAGAGCGGCGAAATCGTGTTTGTGGAAGTCAAGACGCGAAAATCGAGCGCACTGGGGTACCCGGAGCAGGCGGTGGGATTTGCCAAACAGAAAAAAATGTCGCAGCTGGCGCTGTGGTATCTGCGGGACAAAAAGATCAAAGACGCCGCCGTCCGCTTCGACGTGGTGGCCATACTGCTGCTTCCGTCCGGAAACGACATCCGTCTGATTCGCAACGCTTTCGACTTTATTTCCCCTGGATAACGATTCTCTCCCCGCGCTTTCCTGCGCAAGCTGCGGGGCCTGATCTTAAAAACGGGTAAGGGCCGGTTTTCCGATGGGAAACACGTTGAAGCCGATGTCGAAGCACTTCCGGTGATCAACGATATTGCGGCCGTCGAACAAAAAGGCGGGTTTGACCATGACCTTGTATATTTTCCGATAATCCAGCGTCCGGTATTCCTCCCAGTCCGTCATGACGGCCAGCGCGTGGCAGCTTGCCGCGGCCTTGTAAGGGTCTTCGACATAGCTGATTTTTCCTTTTTCCTGCGCCAGATCGACCGCGGCGTTGGCCAGCGCCCGGGGATCGGAAATGACGACCTCGGCGCGCTCCGCCAGCAGTTTTCTGGTGATGTAGATGGCCGGACTTTCGCGCGTGTCGCCGGTGTCGGCCTTGAAGGCAAACCCCAAAACGCAGATTTTTTTCCCGGCCAGCGTGTTGAACATGGAGCGCAGAATGTTGGCGATGAACCGGTCCTGCTGGTATTCATTGATTTTGACGACGCTCTCCCAGTACGCGGCCACTTCCGGCAGACCGTAAAAACGGCACAGGTAAACCAGATTCAGAATATCTTTTTTGAAGCAGGAACCGCCGAAGCCGATGCCCGCCTTGAGAAATTTGGACCCGATGCGGCTGTCTGTGCCCACGGCGTGCGCCACTTCGGAGATGTCGGCGTCCGCCTTTTCGCAAAGCGCTGAGATGGAATTGATGGAGGATACCCGTTGCGCCAGAAAAGCGTTGGCTACCAGTTTGGAAAGTTCGGCGCTCCAGATGTTCGACGTAATGATCTTTTCTCGCGGCAGCCAGCGGGTGTAAATTTCCACAAGCGCGGCGCGGGCGGCCAGTCCGCTTTTGGTTTCGCGCGAACCTATCAAAACCCGGTCGGGATTTTCCAGATCGCTGACGGCGGTTCCTTCCGCCATGAATTCCGGGTTGGAAAGGACGTCAAACGTGACGTTTTTCTTTCCCGACGACAGAATCCGTTCCATCGCCTGCGCCGTTTTGATCGGCAGAGTGCTTTTTTCAATGACAATTTTCGAGGTTTTTGAGTTTTCGAGAATCTGCCGGGCTGTTTTTTCCCAGTACTGCAGGTCGGCGGCCATGCCGGCGCCCGCGCCGAATGTTTTGGTCGGCGTGTTGACGCAGACGAAAATGATGTCGTTTTCCTGAATCTGCGCTTCGACGTCCGTGGAGAAGAAAAGATTTCGGCCGCGCGTTTTCCGGACGATGGCGTCCAGGCCGGGTTCATAGACGGGAAGCTGGTCGGAGTTCCAGGCGGCGATGCGCCCGGGATCGATGTCCACGACGGTCACTTTATAGTCCGGGCATTTGGAGGCGATCATCACCATTGAGGGGCCTCCGACATAGCCTGCGCCAATGCCGAGAATGTTTTTCTTGAATTTCATGTCTTTGTGTTTCCTCTCACCCTGCTCAGGCTGTTTTCAGGATTTCTTTGAAATAGGCAATCGTGCCGATCAGGCCCTGTTTCAGCGAAATAGCCGGCCGCCAGCCCAGTTTTTCCCGCGCCAGGGCTATATCGGGTTTGCGCTGCGCCGGGTCATCGGACGGCAGCGGTTGAAAAACGATCTGCGATTTGCCGCCCGTCAGTTCAATCACCAGGCGCGCCAGCTCCAGGATGGTGAATTCGACGGGATTGCCGAGATTTACCGGTCCGAAGAAATCGTCCGGCGCGTTCATCAGCCGGATCAGTCCGTCGATCAGATCGCTTACGTAGCAGAAGGAGCGCGTGTGGCTGCCGTCGCCGTAAACGGTGATGTCCCGGTTCTGCAGGGCTTGCAGAATGAAGTTACTGACGACGCGTCCGTCGTTGACGGCCATGCGCGGTCCGTAAGTATTGAAGATACGGGCGATTTTCGTATTGACGGCATTTTGCCGCCGGTAGTCCATTATCAGGCATTCCGCGGCTCTCTTGCCTTCGTCATAGCAGCTGCGAATGCCTATGGGATTGACGCGGCCCCAGTAGGATTCCTGCTGGGGGTGGACATCCGGATCGCCATAGACTTCCGAGGTGGACGCCTGAAGAATTTTCGCCCGGGTTCGTTTGGCGATGCCCAGGACATTGATGGTCCCCATGACATTGGTTTTGATGGTTTTGATGGGATTGTACTGATAGTGCACGGGCGAGGCCGGGCAGGCGAGGTTGTAGATTTCGTCCACCTCCAGATAGATGGGGTTGATGATATCGTGCCGGAGCAGTTCGAAACGCGTCTGTCCCATCAGGTGGGCGATGTTGTTTTTATGGCCGGTAAAAAAATTGTCCAGGCAGATCACGTCATGTCCTTCGTTGAAAAGGCGTTCACACAGGTGGGAGCCTAAAAAACCCGCTCCGCCGGTAATCAATATTCGTTTCATGGTGCGTTTGCCGTTCTTCCCGGTAGTATTTTATTTTCGTCTCTGCTAATAAAGCGGAAGGGCAAGGATGTCAACTACAAAAAGGGTCTGAAAGGCGGCTCAATGGACAAGGAAACCCGGGGCGTTCTGTATATGGTGGCCACGCCGATCGGCAATCTGGAGGACATTACCCTCCGGGCGCTGCGCGTGCTGAAAGAGGTTGACCTGATTGCTGCGGAAGACACCCGCCGTTCCCGAATTCTGCTTTCCGCCTATGGGATCAAAACGCCCCTGATCAGCCTGCACGAGCACAACGAAAAGGAACGGAGCCGGGTGGTCCTTTCACGGCTGCGGGACGGACTGAGCGTCGCGTACGTCTCTGACGCCGGCACGCCCTGTGTCTGTGATCCCGGCCATCATCTCGTTTGCGCCGCTCTGGAAGGAGGGATCCGGGTCGTCCCCGTTCCGGGCTCCTGTGCGCTGCCCGCGGCTCTGTCGGTTTGCGGCTTTGACGCCGGTCCTTTTTTGTTCTGCGGCTTTCTGCCGCCCCGGCAAAACCGGCGCCGCCGCTTTCTGGAGTCCGTCCGCCAGGCGGAAGTTACCGTCATTTTTTATGAGTCTCCGGCCAGAATCCGCAAAACCCTGGAAGACGCGCTGGAGATTCTGGGCGACCGACAGGTCGTTGTGGCGCGTGAACTGACAAAAGTGTTTGAAGAGATCAAACAGGGGCAGCTGTCCATGCTCCTGAACCAGACCCCTGCCGCAAAGATCCGGGGGGAATTTACCGTGATCGTGAGGGCGGCCGCCCATGAACCTGCGCCGCTTTCGGAGGAAGAGATTCAGGAGACGCTTCGGAAAATCCTCGCAGAGAAAAGTGTTTCACTTCGGGACGCCGTGGCCCTGACGGCCAGGCAAACCCAAATTCCCAGAAAAAAAATCTATGATGCGGCCGTCAAAATCCGCCGGGAATTTTCATAAAAAAACCGGGTTGCCGCGCTTTACATATTGCTTGAAGAGTTGCCGTCTCTATGCTAGTTCCACTTCAAAAGGAGTGGCCATGAAAGTCCGTCTGTTTTTTCTCGCGCTGATTGTAGTGCTTTGCGCAGGTCTTAACGCCTGTTCGTCGCGCTTGCCGGAGACTCTCAAAAATGACGCCGATCAAAAAGCGGTGAATATGGTGGCCCTGCTGCCGATTGAAAATCAAACCGGAGACGCCCGGGCGTCGAAAATGCTTCGGCTCAAAATATCGGACGAGCTTCGCTTCAAAGGGTATCCGCAGGTGGCGATCGAAGTTATTGACGAGCGTCTGGCGGCTCTGGCGGGCGGTAAGGAAGCGGGGGAAAATGACGCCGTTTCTCCGGAGTTCCTCCAGAGGATGCTGGGCGCGGACGCCGCCATGTCCTGTTGTCTGATGGAAAGCAAAGCGGCAAAAAAAATATTTTATACTCCGGTTACCGTGTCGGTCCGGTGCGAACTGCGCAGCGCGGCAACGGGCGAAACCCTGTGGAGCGCACAGGGCAAATCCACCGGCAGAAGTTTTGATCTACGGGGTAAAACGCTGGAAATGAAGACGGCCGGAGATATGGAAGCGGTTCTGGAAGAAGTGGTGGGCCAAATTATGGAAACCTTGCCGTACGGGCCGAAATTAAGAGGGTAGAGCATCGAGGCCTTTCGGCAAAACGAAGGCGCCCCCTGGTTTGTCAAGGACATCAAAGGAGAAGAAAATGAGCAAGCGGACCAAAATCATTGCGGCCGTCTTTCCGGTGTTGCTGTTGTTCGCGAGCGCGCAGGCCCAGCCGCCGGTTGCCGTCAAGATGACAAAAGGCAAGGCGCGGGTTACGTCTTTGCAAGGGGAGGTTTCTATGACCTGCCCGGGGCAGACCCAGGCCGTCATCATCAAAAATTACGATTTCATCAAGCCCGGATGCGAAGTCTCCACGGGCGCGGACTCCCGGCTGGAAATGGTTTTGCCGGACAGAAGCGTTGTTCGTTTCGCCGAAAAGACAAAATTCATACTGGTTCAGGCGGATATCGGCGCCCGGGGAAGCCGCGCCGTCGGCATTTCCGTGATGCTGGGAAAAATCTGGACCAACGTGCGCAAGTCTCTGGTTGGCGAAGGCGACAAGTTTGAAATATCCTGCCGGAATGCCGTGGCCGGGGTGCGCGGCACCGTTTACCGCATGGATGTCGAAACGGACCAGTCCGCGGTGGTCAAGGTGTATGACGGCGAAGTCAGCGTTGCTGGCGTTTCCCGGGCGAAGGAGACAGAGCCGCCGGAAACACCGGGACCTCCCCAGCCGGTTGCCGGCCCCTCGGTGATTGAAGGGCCGAAGCCCGTCACGATGGAACAATGGGTGTATATTGTCCGCTCCATGCAGCAGGTCCGGATTACGTCCGACGGCCAGGCCCTGAAGCCGAGAGATTTTACGGAAGAGGAGGACATGGATGACTGGGTGAAATGGAACAAGCAGAGAGATAAGCAATTCGAACAATAACGCAGACGCCGGATGTGCAGATGAATATTCCCAATTTCCTATCTCTTTTACGGATTATTCTGGTTCCCGTGTTTGTCATCTTTGTGATCCAGGCGGAATATGACCGGGCATTGATCACTTTTGTCATTGCCGGTTTGACCGACGCGCTGGACGGAACGCTGGCAAGACTTTTAAAGTGTCAGACTGTTCTGGGTTCTTATCTCGATCCCATCGCCGATAAACTGCTCCTGGTCACCAGTTTTGTCATGCTGGCCGTTTTCGGACTTGTGCCCGCCTGGCTGGCCGTCGTGGTCATCAGCCGGGACTTTATTATCCTGCTGGGGATCGCAATATTCTCCCTGATTGCGATCCCTTATGAAATCAAACCGGCAATCGTCGGCAAGGTTACCACGGTCCTGCAAGTGGCGACTGTTTTTTTCGCTCTGCTATGCAAGGCGCTGACGCCTGACTTCGGATGTGTCTGGCTCCCCGGACTTTTCTGGGGCACGGCTTTTTTCACCTTTCTTTCCGGCGCCGTTTACATTTTACGGGGGATCCGGATACTGAATAAATCCGCACCCGAAGAGATGAAAAAATAAGATATTCGCTTGACACAAAAGAGTTTTACTGCTAGGTCACCAAGCGCAAAAGTTGCAGACAGGCAAGTAGCTCAGGGGGAGAGCGCCATCCTGACGCGGTGGATGTCCAGGGTTCAAATCCCTGCTTGCCTACCATTTTTTATACGTTCGTGCCGGTTAGAAGAAAAGGGCATCAGCAAGGTGGTGATGCCCTTTTAAAATGATTTGAAATTTTAAAATCAGCGGATTAAAATGAAAGATATCACAGTAATTTTTCCGGACCAATCCCGGCAAGCCTTTCCGACCGGCTCGACAGTGGCCGCGGCTCTCGCAGGCTGGAAGAAAGAAGCGCTTGCCACCGCCGTCGCCGCAAGCGTAAGCGGGGTTTTGGTCGATCTGAACTTCGCGCTTGCGGAGGACGCGACGGTTGAACCCGTCGATATTTCGTCAAAAAAAGGCATTTCCGTTTTGCGCCACAGCATTTCTCACGTGATGGCGCAGGCCGTGCAGGATGTGTTTCCCGGCGTAAAAGTCGCCATCGGTCCTTCCATTGAAGACGGATTTTACTACGATTTTGAATATGCTGAAACCTTTACCCTGGACGATTTCGAAAAGATTGAAAAAAGGATGAAGGAAATCGTTGCGGCGGACTACCCTTTTATCCGCGAGGAGTTGCCCCGCGAAAAGGCAGCCGGGCTTTTTGCCGCAAAGGGCGAATATTACAAGGTTGAGTTGATTCGCGATCTGCCGGCGGATGTTTCGATCGTCAGTCTCTACAAAGACGGTGATTACGTAGATTTATGCCGCGGTCCGCACATTCCGCGGACGGGTATGATCAGGGCCTTCAAGCTGTTGAGCGTGGCAGGCGCCTACTGGCGCGGCGACGAGCGCAACAAGATGCTCCAGCGCATCTACGGCACGGGGTTTGCCGATGAAGAGGCGCTTCGGGATTACCTGGCGCTCCTGGAAGAGGCCAAAAAGAGAGATCACCGGCGCCTGGGCAAAGAACTCGATTTATTTCAGGTGAATGACGAAGCGGGCGCGGGGCTGGTCATCTTTCACCCCAAGGGTATGCTGCTGAGATACATTATCGAAGAGTGGGAAAGAAAAGAACACCTGAAGCGCGGCTACAACATGGTCATGGGCCCCCAGATTCTGAAAGTGGATCTGTGGAAAAAATCGGGTCATTTCGATCACTACCGCGACAATATGTATTTTACCGAAGTGGACGAACAGACTTACGGCATCAAGCCGATGAACTGTCTGTCGCACATGCTGATCTACAAATCCAAAATCCGGAGCTACCGGGACCTGCCGTTGAGGTATTTCGAGCTGGGCACCGTCCATCGCCACGAAAAAACCGGCGTCCTGCACGGCCTGATGCGCGTGCGCCAGTTCACCCAGGATGACGCGCATATTCTGTGCATGCCCGAACAGATCAATGCGGAAATCCGTTCCATCGCGGATTTTGTCAGTTATGCGATGGGCATTTTCGGTTTTGAATACGAAGTGGAGCTTTCCACGAGGCCGGAGCATTCCATCGGTTCCAAGGCGGATTGGGAGTTGGCCACGCATGCGCTGGAAAATGCCCTGAAGGACAACCGGATCCCCTACGAGGTGAATGAAGGCGACGGTGCGTTTTACGGCCCGAAAATCGATTTCAAGCTCAAGGACGCCTTGAAAAGAAAATGGCAGTGTGCGACGATTCAGTGTGATTTTACCCTGCCGGAGCGATTCGATCTGAATTACATCGGTCCCGACGGTGAAAAGCACCGGCCCGTAATGCTGCACCGGGTCATTCTGGGTGCAATTGAACGATTCATGGGCGTTCTCATCGAACATTACGCCGGCGCGTTTCCGGTATGGCTGGCGCCTGTGCAATGTGTTGTGCTGACGGTTACGGACAAACAGACCCCTTACGCCGGCAAGGTGTACGAGCAATTGATCGCAGCCGGCATCCGTTGCGAAGCGTATTTCGACAACGACAAACTGGGGTATAAAATCCGCCAGGCGCAAATGCAGAAAATTCCCTACATGCTGGTCATCGGCGACAAGGAAGTGGCGGCCGGGACGGTGGCGCCCAGAGCCCGCGACGGTCAGAATCTCGGCGCGCTGCCGGTGGACGAATTCATTGTCATGGTGCAAGATGCGTGTGAACAGAAGAAATAACAGATTTGCAGGATAGATTCCCCAAGGAGGTGCAGTATAGCTAAGGATTTAAGGATTAACCGGGAAATCAGGGCGACAAACGTCAGAGTGATTAACGAAGAAGGACAGCCGCTGGGTGTGATTCCCCTGGAGGAGGCGATGGCTCATGCGGAAAGGGCAGGCCTGGATTTGGTGGAAGTGTCGGCCAATGCCGATCCGCCCGTCTGTAAAATCATGGACTACGGGAAATTCCGCTACAAACAAAGCAAAAAAATTCACGATGCCCGAAAAACCCAGACGGTGATTCATGTCAAGGAAATCCGATTGAGGCCCAAAACGGAAAGTCATGATTTACAGGTCAAGATCAAGCATATCAAAAAGTTTTTGGAGCAGCGCGACAAGGTAAAGATATCGATGATGTTCCGGGGGCGGGAAATCGCCTTTATCGAGATCGGCCGCAAACTCATGGAGCAGATCAAGGTGTCGCTGACCGATGAGTGCGTCATAGACCAGGAGCCGCGTCTGGAAGGCCGGAGCATGGTGATGATTGTTTCACCGAAAAAATAAATCCGCGAGAATCAAAGAAGAGGTGAGAATATGCCAAAAATGAAAACACATCGGGGGGCGGCCAAACGCTTTTCTCTGACCGCGAAGGGGAAGGTCAAGCGCAGCAAAGCGTTTGCCAGCCACATCCTCACGAAGAAAACCACCAAAAGAAAAAGAACGCTCAGGAAAGCCGCGCTCGTGCACGGTGCCAATGAAAAAGCCATCAAGAGGCTGATTCCTTATTTGTAGGCCGTCAACCTACGGAAGTTGTTCTATAGATTTAAGGAGAGTAAAAGAAAATGGCCAGGATCAAAAGAAGCATTACCGCCAGGAAGAAGAGAAGAAAAATTTTAAAAATGGCCAAGGGGTTTTTCGGCGCCCGCAGCCGGCTGCTCAAAAGCGCTACGGAAGCCGTCAACAAAGCCATGAGCTATGCTTATCGCGACCGCAGGAGACGCAAACGGGAATTCCGCGCCTTATGGATTGTCCGGATTAACGCCGCGGCCCGCCAAAACCAAATTTCCTACAGCCGTCTCATGGACGGTTTGAAGAAGGCGAACATCGGTCTGGACCGCAAGATTCTTGCGGAGCTGGCCGTCAATGACCCGAAAGATTTCGCCCAGATTGTCCAAATGGCCAAAGGCGAGCAGGCGGCATGATTGCGGACCTTCAGCATCTGGAAACGAACGCTCTGGCCGAACTGGAAAAGGCAGACGCCGAGGATTCGATTCTGGCTGTGAGAACAAAATACCTTGGCCGCAGGGGGCTTCTCACCGGTTTGTTGAGAAATATCTCTTCCGTTCCGGCCGAAGAAAGGCGTTCTTTCGGAAAACGCTGCAACGAAGTCAAGGAGCTTCTGGAACAAACTATCGAAGAAGTGCTGCGGCGTCGGACGGATGATCAAAGAGCCGGAATTCTGGCCGGCCAGCAGATTGACGTTACCCTGCCCGGGAGAGGCATCCGCGCGGGCAGCATTCATCCCGTGATTCAAATTCGCCGGGAAATCTGCGATATTTTCGCGGCTTTTGGGTTTTCCGTTGTCGAGGGGCCGGAAGTCGAGCTGGACTACTACAACTTCGAAGCGCTCAACATACCCAAAGATCATCCCGCCCGGGACATGCAGGACACCTTCTATATCGAAGAAAACATGGTGCTGCGCACCCATACCTCGCCCGTTCAGGTCAGGATTATGGAGAAGGTGAAGCCTCCCGTGCGCATTTTATCCCCGGGGCGGGTGTATCGCCCGGATTCCGATGTTTCCCACACGCCGATGTTTCATCAGATTGAAGGATTGCTGGTGGACCGGGGCGTTACCTTTGGCGATCTGAAAGGCATTTTGACCGTTTTTCTCAAGAAAGTTTTCGGGGAAGACACGACCCTGCGCTTCCGTCCCAGTTTTTTTCCCTTCACCGAGCCGTCCGCGGAGGTCGATATCCGCTGCGTCATGTGCCGCGGCAAGGGCTGCCGCGTTTGCGGTCAGTCCGGGTGGCTGGAGATTCTGGGCTCCGGCATGGTCGATCCCGCGGTATTTCAAAACGTCGGCTATGATCCGGATATCTATACCGGTTTCGCTTTCGGCCTGGGCCTGGAACGCATCGCCATGCTCAAATACGGCATTTCCGACATCCGCCTGCTGTTTGAAAACGATATTCGATTTCTGAAACAATTTTAGGAGAGCGTGATTGCATGCTGGTCAGTCTCAAGTGGCTTGAAGATTATATCGATTTGGATATCTCCGCCGAGGAACTTGCGGACCGGCTGACCATGGCCGGCCTGGAAGTGGAGGCCGTGCAAACGATTGCTCCCAAATTTTCCGGTGTCGTGGTTGCAAAAATTTTATCCGTCCGGCCGCATCCCAACGCGGACAATCTTTCCTTGTGCGGCGTCACCGACGGCGCCAAAACCTATCCGATCGTCTGTGGCGCCAAAAACATTCGCGCGGGCAACGTGGTTCCGCTGGCTAAAGCCGGCGCGGTCATCCCGGGCGGTTACACCATCAAATCCACCACGCTCCGCGGAGAAAGTTCCGAAGGCATGCTCTGTTCGGAAGCGGAACTGGAAATTGGCGAAGATGCTTCCGGCATCCTGCAGTTGCCGGCCGACATGACGCTGGGGACGCCTTTGGAAGAAGCCCTGGATCTGGGCGACACGGTTCTGGATGTCAGCGTCACGCCCAACCGTTCCGATTGCCTGAGCATGATCGGCATTGCCCGCGAAGTGGCCGCCCTGACCGGCAAGAAAATGACAATGCCGGACGCGAAGGTCAGAGAGTCGGGCCCGGATGCAAGGCTGCTCTCTTCGGTGACGATCGAAGACGCGGATTTATGTCCGCACTACACGGCCCGGTTGATTCAAAATGTATCCATCGGCGAGACGCCCGTCTGGATGAAAACCCGGCTCGAAGCCGCCGGCCTGCGCGCCATCAACAACGTGGTGGACGTGACCAACTTTGTCATGTTGGAAATGGGACAGCCTCTCCATGCGTTTGATTTTCGCTTTTTGGAAGAAGGGCGGATTGTGGCGCGCAAATCGAAGCCCGGCGAGGAATTCGTCTCGCTGGACGAAAAAAGCCGTCTGCTTCCCGAAAACACACTGCTGATTTGCGACGGGAAAAAGCCGGTGGCGATTGCCGGAATCATGGGAGGCCTGAATTCCGAGGTCAAGGAAGACACCCGGACCATTTTACTGGAAAGCGCCTATTTCAATCCCGCCTCCATTCGCCGTTCGTCGCGCCGCCTGGGCATGCCGACGGATGCCGCTTTCCGCTTTGAAAGAGGTATCGATCCGGAAGGCGTCGTCCGCGCACTCGATCGCGCGGCGCGGTTGATTGCAGAGCTTTCCGGAGGCGAAGTCTGCAAGAACCGCCTGGACGAGTACCCGGCAAAAATCAAGGCAATTGAAAATATTCCCCTCCGGCTGAACCGCATCCGGCAGGTGATCGGCACGGACGTCCCGGCCAGGGAAGCGGTTCGCATTTTGAAGAGCATCGGCATGACGTTGCGCCGGGAAGGCAAGGGGATTTACCGGGTGACGCCACCCTCCTTCCGGGTGGATATTGAAAGAGAAATAGATTTGATGGAAGAAATCGCGCGTCTGTATGGCTATGACCGTGTGCCTTCAACGCTGCCTTTGGTTTCGGTGACGGAGACGGAAGAGATCCCCCGTCTTGCCCTGGAGGAGCGGATTCGTCGGTTGCTGACCGGCGCAGGCTATTCGGAAATCATTAATTACAGCTTTACGTCCCCCGCCTGTGCCGATGCTCTCGGCTTGCCGCCGGCAGACCAGCGGCGTGGATTCGTCGTCATCAAAAACCCCTTGACGGAAGACCAGTCCGTCATGCGTACAACGCTGGCCTACGGCCTTTTGGAAACCCTGAAGAAGAATATTCACAACGCCTCTTTCAACCTGAAGCTCTTTGAAATGGGGAAGACTTTTTTCAAACGGCCGGACGGCGCCCTGCCGGAAGAAAAAAATATCCTGGCGGCGCTTATCGTGGGCAAGGCCGCGGACGACCTCTGGGGATCGAAAATCAGCGTTGATTTTTATGATCTGAAAGGCTGCCTGGAAAACATTTTTCAGGATTTGAAACTGGGTTCGTGCCGCTGCCGGACGGAAACACAGGAACCCTTCCTGCACCCCGGCCAGTCGTGCGGTGTCTATAGGGACGATGTCCGGATCGGTTTTTTGGGAAAAGTGCACCCGGATGTCCAAAAAAGAATGGACATCAAGAGCGATGCTTATCTGTTTGAAATTACCCTTGATTTGCTTGGGAATGTGCTTGACCGGCCTATCCGTTACAGGGAAATATCCAAATTCCCGGCAGTTTTGCGCGATGTCGCTTTTGTTGTGCCGGAGTCAATGGAATCCGAGAAAATGCTGGAAATTGTTTTGCGTCAACATGAAGATTTGCTTGAAAATGTATCTGTTTTTGATATATACAGCGGCAAAGGTCTTGAAGAACGAACCAAGAGTCTGGGGTTGAGGTTTTCCTACCGCGCTTCCGACCGAACGTTAACGGATGCAGAAATCAATTCCATTCACGACAGAATTGTGCGCCAAACAATTGAACTGACCGGCGCCGGGATAAGAGCCTAACAGTTTACATGACGTTAAAACGGAGGGAGAGATATGACAAAGATTGATATTATTCAGAATGTTTACGAGAAACTCGGCTTTTCCAAAAAAGAATCGTCGGATATTGTTGAATCCGTGTTTGACATCATTAAAGACAGTCTTGCCGCGGGCGAACAGGTGAAGATATCGGGTTTCGGAAATTTCATGGTCAAGGAAAAGCGCGCCCGGCGCGGCCGCAATCCCCAGACCGGCGAGGAAATATCCATTACCGCACGCCGGGTTTTGACGTTCAAATCCTCCCAGGTATTGCGTAAATCTTTAAACGGTTAATCCGTTTTTTTTCTTGACGACCGGCGACGGAATCTGCGCAAGATTTGCCGGTTGATTTGCGGCCGGAATATTTTACCGTTTTCTGCGCGTTTGTGTGTTTTTTCGCGAGAGTTCAGGAATCGTATGGACGGTCTTATTCCCGAAAAAGCTTATTTCCGCATTGGAGAAGTGAGTAAAATCCTCAACGTTGAACCGTATGTCATTCGTTACTGGGAAACTGAGTTCTCAACCGTCAAGCCGGTGCGTACAAAAGCCGCCCAGCGACTGTACCGGAGAAAGGATGTCGAAGAACTGCTGACGATCCGCAATCTTCTCTACCGGGAGCGCTTCACGATCCGCGGCGCAAAAAAGCAATTGATGAAGATTCGCCGCGGAGAAGAAGACGCGCCCGAGGCCGGTTTCCAGGATAAATTAGTATTCATTAAAAAGGAATTGCAGCAGATTAAAAAGATGATGAGCTGAAAAGCCGGCTTTTGCCGGCTTTTTGTTTTCCTGTCGTAGATACAAAGTTTATTTCTTTTTGTTGGCTCTTTTGGATGCCTTCAGCGGATTGGTCTTTTGCGATTCCTTGATTTCTGATTTCACATGCGACGCGGTCGGACAGTTGCCTTTTATCCACTTGCTTTTGGGGTCCGGATAGACCTTGCAATACCTGCCGGTTTCGTATTCAAAAATTTTATTGCAATCCCCGCATTGTTCGATAACCGTATGGCAGCTGTTTCCGAAAAAACCACAGCCTTTTTTCGTCATGAAACCGCATTCAACCCCATTTTTGACTGTTTCACAAAGCATGTTGCATAAACCCCCTTACCTGGAAATACCATGAAATTTTGAACGCTGCGGAAAGCGACAGCCAAACCGGCGGCTTTCGCAGGGGTTCCGGTGTTGAAAACCGGCGTGTCCTTAACAGCAAAAAAAGCTACTGTCAAGAAAAAATAAAGGAAATTGGAGTTTACAGACGCCTCTGATTAAATTGACACAACCCGGCATTTGTGTTAGTTCCTTCCCCGCATAAAAGCAGGGAAATAGTCAAGATATGCGCGTTTGAGGGAGTCAATGAAAAGGGGTTCCTTACTGAAAATTTTCTGGCGGACTTTTTTCATCCATGCGGCGCTGAATTTCCGTAAAATGCAGAATCTTGGTTTCACGTACGCGATGGTGGCGCTGCTCAAAGAGCGGAAAATGTCCGACAGGGAAGCCCGGAATCTTCTGGTCAGGCACCTGCAGATGTTCAGCACGAACCCCTATCTGGCTGCCCCGCTTCTCGGTTCGATTCTGAAAATGGAGGAAGACCGGCGCGAGGGGGAAGACTCTTCGCCTATTGTGGCTGTGAAGCAAAGTCTGATGGGGCCGTATGCCGCCATCGGCGACGCTTTTTTCTGGGGAGCGCTTCGGCCCTGCGCTGGGATCTGCTGTGCCGGTCTGGTTTGGCTGGGCTGCGCGTTTGCGCCGCTGGCGTTTCTCCTGATGTATTCACCGGCGCATGGCCTGGTGAGATGGCGGGGATTTTTCGAAGGCTATCGCGGCGGGAAACAGGGGATTGAATCTATTCGCAAGATGAACCTTCCGGGCCTTTCCGGCCGTCTTCGGTGGCTTGCCCTGACGGCTCTTGGCGCAGGCAGTCTCTGGATTTTGCAGGCCGGATATCGGGACATTGCCGCCGGAGCGTCCGGATTTGCCGTTGCGGCGGCGATGCTGGCCGCAATTGCGCTTTGCTGGCGTCTGGTGAATAGGGGCGTGTCGCAAGTCTATCTGCTGTACGGCGCCGCAGCGCTGTTTATGATGGTTTCGACAAGAGATTTGTGGCTGTGGTGGAAATGAAAACCTTTACTTTAAAGAATAAACTGGGCATGCATGCCCGGGCGGCCGCGCTGATTGTGCGGGTTGCTAGGAAGCACCGGGCGGATATTGTCATTGAACGCAACGGACAGACGGTCAACGGGAAGAGCATTCTTGGAATCCTGACGCTGGGCTGTCCGATGGGCGGCCAGGTCACCATCAGCGCCATAGGCGATGACGCCGATCAGGCGCTGGTCGAACTGGAAGCATTGATTGAAAATAAGTTTGGAGAAGAATAAATCCATCTCATGATGCCGGATCAAGAGAAAAAGACTTTTGTTCTCAAGGGTATTGGCGTCTCTCCGGGCGTGGTTATCGGCAAGGTTTACCGCTTTGACCCGCTGGATGCGCAAATATCATTTTATAAACTGCACAGCGCCGACATGATTCCGCGCGAAATAGAGCGTTTTAAAAACGCGCTGAAGGAATCCTCGCGGCAGCTCGTAGAGATTCAGGAAAAACTCAAGAAAACAAATGTAACGGAGCCGCTGTATATTATTGACGTCCACATTCTGCTTTTATCGGACAAGAAATTCATAAATCGCACGACCAAGTATATCCGCCGCCTGGGCGTCAACGCGGAATGGGCGCTGCGCATGACACTGGACCACTACAAACAGGTTTTTGAAGGCCTTGAGGATGTGTACATCAGCGGACGCATCGGCGACGTGCAGCATGTGATTCAGCGGATTCTCCGTAACCTGGCCGGCTCGAAACAGGAAATCGTCTGGGACGTGGGCCAGGAAGGTGTCGTGATTGTTTCCCATGACCTGTCCCCCGCCGACACGGCGCAGATGAAGATGGACAAAATCGTCGGTTTTGTCACGGACAGAGGAGGGCGGACGTCGCACACGGCAATTGTGGCCCGGTCCATGGAATTGCCCGCCGTAGTCGGGTTGGATAACGTCACGCGCTTTGTCCACACGGGAGACGATATCATTGTGGACGGCACGTCGGGGATTGTGGTGGTCAATCCCTATCCCGACATGCTCAAGCGGTATGAAGAAAAGAAACGTCACTACGACGAAGTCGAAGACGAATATCTGAAATACGCCCGACAGCCAGCCGTCACGCTGGATTGCTACCATGTGAAAATCGGTTCCAATATTGAATTTGTCGAAGAGATTCCCTCGGCGGTGTCCCACGGGGCGGAGCATGTAGGATTGTATCGGACAGAATTTCTCTATATTTATCGGGACGATTTGCCGACGGAAGAGGATCATTTCAACAATTACCGGATGGTGGCCCAGGGAAAAAATTTTTCCTGGGCCACCATCCGCACGTTCGATCTGGGTGGCGATAAATTTACCAAGTATCAAAAACATAACGGAGAATTGAATCCACAGATGGGTCTGCGGGCGATCCGGTTTTGCCTCAAGGAAGTGGACATTTTCAAGACGCAGCTGCGCGCCATCTGGCGGGTGAGCGCCCTGGGCCGGGTCAAGATTCTGTTTCCCATGATTTCCAGCATTGAAGAAATACGGGAAGCCAAGCGCCTGCTGGAAGAAGCGCGCCGGGAGCTGGTGGCCCGGGGGACACCGGTAGCCGACCGGATGGAAATCGGCGCCATGATCGAAGTGCCGGCAGCCGCCGTGATTGCCGACCAGCTGGCGAAAGAAGTCGATTATTTCAGCATTGGCACCAATGACCTGATTCAGTACGCTCTGGCGATTGACCGCTCCAACGAAAGGGTGACCTACCTGTATGAGCCCCTGCATCCGGCGATTCTGCGGATGATCAAGCACATTGTGGACGCGGCGCGCAAGGCCGGCATTCGCGTGGCCATGTGTGGAGAAATGGCGGGCGATCCTCTCTGCTGCCCGATTCTGCTGGGAATGGAGCTGGATGAACTCAGCATGAATCATCTTGCAATTCCCCGCATCAAGAAAATCCTTCAGCATTCCAGCCTGGAGGAATCCCGCAAGCTTCTGGCGCAGGCCTTGTCTTTCGACAGTGCCACCGAGGTTCGGGCCTGTGTCCAGGAATACATGAGCCATCATTTTCCCGACGAATTTCAGAGAAGGGGCGGACTCCGGACGTGAATCCGGACCCGGTAAATGAGGAGGCTGGAGAATTATGAGCAATAAAACGCCCCTGGAAGCCGGACGGCAGGAAGAAGAATACTATTCCGGCTGCATTTACGACGCGCAGGATCTATGGCGCTTTCGTCCCGTCAAATCATATCTGTCACGGGTTTCCATCGCCGACGAGGGCGTCCAGGCCTTGAAAGAACTGGCCTCCCGGGGCGCCGTGGTTTACGCTATCCGGCAAAGAAGCAAACTCAACAGTCTGATCCTTACCGAAATCACCGCGCGCAAGGGCTTGCCCATGCCGGTTTACAGCCACGGCGTCAACATGTCTTTCTGGCAGCCGCTGTCCAAGATGATGAAGTTTCTCTGGTCGTCACTCCGGCGCCGTTTTCGGGAAAACGCGCTCACCCGTCAGGCCAAGCTGGACTTCCTTGCCGGAAAAGTTGCCGCCCGCGAAAGCGTCATCATCCATCTGGGAGAGTCGGAGTTTATCGAAAGTCGCACCGCCGAAGACGCCATTGCCGGACTGATGAACCTGCAGGCCGGCCTCTCTTTTCCCGTCTATATTGTGCCGGTGCTGGTGGCGTACGGCCGGCGCCGGGAGAAGGAGGACGAAAGCCTGATCAATATTCTCTTCGGCCAGACGGAAAACACGGGAACGCTCCGCCGTCTCATCACATTCATGCGCTATTCCAAACAGGCCTTTATCATCCCCGCCAGGCCGGTTCATCTGGCGGAATATCTGTCGGCGAACAGCCATTTGACCCACAACGAACTCGTGATGGATTTGCGCGGAGAGCTGATTGATCGGATTGAAGAGGAAAAGACATCCGTGGTCGGACCGGAACTGAAATCACGCGAAGCCATCATCGGTATGGTCATGCACGACGAGAAACTGAACCGATTTCTGGATGATTACGCCCAAAAAACGAAAAAAGACAGGGGGGGGCTGGCCCGGGATGCCAGACGCTACCTGCGTGAGATTGCATCGGATTACCGGGAAACATTTGTGGAGCTGTGGGACAAACTTCTGACCTGGCTGTGGAACACGGTGTATGACGGCGTATCCATCGACGCTGAAGGGCTGGCCAACATTCGCAATTTGTCCAAAAAAATGCCCTTTGTCATCATCTCCTGCCATCGCAGCCACATTGATTATCTGCTGCTGTCGTACGTCTTTTACAAACATAATATCCAGCTGCCGTTTATTGCCGCGGGGAATAATCTTTCTTTTTTCCCGCTGGGGTATCTTTTCCGCCGTTCCGGAGCGTTTTTCCTGCGGAGGAGTTTTCGGGGCAACGAGGTTTATGGAGAGGTCTTTTCCCGGTACATGGCCATGCTGCTCAAGGAAGGGCTTCCGCTCGAGTTCTTTATCGAAGGCGGCCGAAGCCGGACCGGGAAAATGGTGATGCCCAAATACGGACTTCTGTCCATGATTATCCAGGCCTATCAGGATAAGTATTGTGAGAATCTGGCCGCGGTGCCCGTCTATATCGGCTACGACCGCGTGATCGAGGAGAAGTCCTATCTGAAGGAGCTGTCCGGAGCACCGAAGGTCCGGGAAAATACCGTTGAAATCATCAAAACCACGAAGATCCTGCGCAAGCGCTACGGCCGCGTTTATGTCAACATCGGTGAACCGATTGTTTTGAAAGACTATCTGGCCGCGCAGGAAAAATCCATGGACAAGATGACCGTGGAGGAGCGCCAGAGCCTTTACCGGAAAATCGGATACGAGGTGGTGCTGGAAATCAACAAGGTTTCCGTGGTCACGCCATTTGCGCTGGTGGCTTCCGGCCTTTTGAGCCACGACCGGCGGGGCATCTCCCACGAGGAGCTGTTGGGTATTTTAAACGAATTTTACGAATATCTGTCCACCCGGCAGGTGAAATTTGCGGATACCTTTGCTCACCGGGACCGGACGATTACGGACGCGTTGAATATTTTCGACGAGACGGACATCATCTCCAGGGTTGAAACCGATGAAGAGGAAGAGGAAATGCAGGAGGTGGTCTATTCTCTCAGCGATGCGAAAAGACTCAACCTGGAGTATTATAAAAACAATATTCTTCATTTTTTCATTCCCCTGTGCTTTATGGCGACTTCCATGGTGAAACATCCTGACGATTCCATGTCGCTGGCCAAGATTATGGGAGACTACCGGTTTTTGAAGGAACTTTTGTGGAACGAGTTTATTTTTGACGAGAACCGGGAAGACACCGAGGACATGACGGAGGTCCTGGACTACCTGCGCTCGCGATCCATGATTCTGACTTCGGAGCGCGACGGTGAAACCTGGGTGGAAATCAAAAGCAGGGGAGGGGTCAGGCTCAAATCCTTTGCAGGCCTGATTCACAACTACCTCGAATCCTACTGGATCGTCATTCGCAGCCTGGTGTATCTCAGAAAAAAACCGCTTTCGCAAAGAGAATGGCTGGCCAGGATCCGTTCACTGGGAGACCGGATGTTCCGCAAGGGCGAAGTCCTGCGCGCCGAAGCCCTGTCGCAGGCCAACTATCAGAATGCCATTGTGTATCTGGAAAGCGCGGAAATGATTGTTTCCCGGCCCCGGGAAGAAAAAGGCGGCAAAAGAGAAATCCTCTACAGCCTGACAGACAATCGGGCGCAACTGGAAGTGCTGAGGCGTCGCCTGTTCAAATTTCTGTGAACCTGTGTAAAAAGGCCGTGTTCCCGCGGGGGGAACACGGCCTTTTGCTTAAAGCGCCAAGTTATTTCTTTTTTAGGTTAACCGCTTTTCTCAGGTTGTAAAAAGCGTCCCTGCCCCGGTAGCAGGCCGCGTCGCCCAGTTCTTCCTCAATGCGCATCAGCTGGTTGTACTTGGCCAGCCGGTCGGTGCGGGAGAGGGAACCACTCTTGATCTGACCGCAATTGGTAGCCACGGCGATGTCCGCCATGAACGTGTCCTCCGTTTCGCCGGAGCGGTGCGAGACGACGCAGGTGTAACCGCATTCCCTGGCGCGGCCCATGGTCTCCAGGGTTTCCGTCAGGGTTCCGATCTGATTGAGTTTGATCAGAATGGAATTGGCAATACCGAGCTCAATGCCCTTGTTGAGCCGCCGGACGTTGGTGACAAACAGATCGTCGCCGACGATCTGGATTTTGCTTCCCAGCTCATCGGTCATCAGCTTCCAGCCCGACCAGTCGTCTTCCGCCAGGCCGTCTTCAATCGAAATGATCGGATATTTGGCGACGAGGTCGGCGTAGAATTTTACCAGCTCTCCGGAAGATTTCCGGGGCTTGGCTTCCGCCGTCAGAACATATTTCCCCTTTTCATAAAAGGAGCTGGCCGCGCAGTCGAGCGCGATGAAGATGTCCTTCCCCGCTTTGTAACCGGCTTTTTCGATGGCTGTCATGATGCAGGCCAGGGCTTCCTCGTTCGATTTAAGGTTCGGGGCAAATCCGCCTTCGTCGCCGACCGATGTATTCAGGCCTTTACCTTTCAGCACGGCTTTCAGCGCGTGGAACACTTCGGCGTTCATGCGGATGCCTTCCTTGAAGTTGGGGGCGCCGACCGGCAGAATCATGAATTCCTGAATGTCCACATTGTTGTCGGCATGTTGTCCACCGTTTAAGATGTTGGACTGCGGGATGGGCAGCACATTGGCGTTGACGCCGCCCAGATAGCGGTACAGCGGCAGACCGGAAATTTCCGCGGCTGCTTTGGCGCAGGCCATCGAAACGGATAAAATGGCGTTGGCGCCGAGCTTGCCTTTGTTGTCGGTGCCGTCGAGTTTGATCATGGCGAAATCGATGTCACGCTGATTGCGGCAGTCCATGCCGATAATTTCCGGAGCGATCTTGTGCAAAACGTTTTTTACGGCGGTTTCAACGCCTTTTCCGTTGTATCTTTTCTTGTTGCCGTCGCGCAATTCCAGCATTTCATGCTCTCCGGTGGACGCGCCGGACGGAACGGCGGCTCTGGTAGTGATGCCCGCGATGGTTGTAACTTCGGCTTCTACGGTTGGATTCCCGCGGGAATCCAGAATCTCTCTGGCATGAATACTAATGATTTCAGGCATATGGAACCTCCTTTTTTTTACTCCATAGCAGAGATGCAAGACAATTTCAAGATGAAGTTCTCCTCCCAATAAAAAAAAGAGCGAAACAGGGGAAAAACCTGCCGTCCATAAAAACACAGAAACAGGTTGACAAAAAAGGTGAAAAGTAGGAAAAAAATATCCTTTTTACTTTATGGACCCGTTTATCAAGGTGGATTAAAGTATGATAGTATGGCAAAACACATGAGGGCAATTATAGCCTTTCTATTGATTGTGCAACTGGTCTTTCCGTATCCGTTGTATGCCGCCACGGTGGGAAAGTTTACTGCGGTGGTGGGCATGTTATCCTGACAAGAGACGGCAAAGATTACAAGACTGTGGTCAATTCAGCCGTCAACGAAAAGGATTTAATCGTTACGGGTGATGGCGCTTCCGCGGTCATGACTTTTACCGACGACAGCACGATTACCCTTTCTCCAAAAACACGGCTGCGGGTCAAAGAATTCGGCGCGGCTGACACGACGGGGGCCGCAGGTACGGCAGGCGCAGCCGGTGGAGCAGCTGCGGGTGGGTCTTCAGATATACCCCCCACGCACACGGTGCCTGTTCATCCTTTAAAAAGGTTCATTTTCAGAAAAATAACCCCTTTTATTAGCAATTCACAGTTAGTGAAAGGGGATTTTTTATTTTCGGGAAGCGTTTCAGGTTGGCGAACAAAAATTCAAAATTGTTTCTGCATTTGAAAAAGTGGCTGGAAAAAGTGGTTCTGGACCATCGCATGATTGAAGAAGGAGACCGTGTGCTGGTCGGTGTTTCCGGAGGGGCGGACAGCTATGCGCTTTTGGATCTGCTTGATTCGCCGATGATCTTTGTTCCGCGATTTTCCTTTATCCCTGTATATATTGACATGGGTTTTGATCAGGAATTCACGGCTTATCAATTGCTGGAAAAATACCTGCAAACGCATCAATACACGTATGTAATGGAAAAAACAGATATTGGGACGCTTGCCCATTCGGATTTCAACCGGAAAAATCCCTGTTTTCTCTGTTCCCGCCTGCGCCGCAAAAGAATTTTTGAAATTGCGGATGAAAAAGGCTGCAACAAAGTCGCGTTTGCCCACCATCGGGACGACATCATTGAAACGTTTCTGATCAATATTTTTTACGGCCGGGAAATCAGCGCCATGCTGCCGAACCAATCGATCTTTGGCGGAAAGCTTCATATTATTCGCCCCCTGGCATATTTGAGCGAGGATCTCCTGAAAAAGTATGCGCGGGAAAGGGAATTTCCGATGGTGGAAAACGCCTGTCCGACCAGCGGAAATTCGCGGCGAAACTATGTCAAGAAATTGCTGGATCAGCTTGAAATTGACAATCCGGACATTCGTCACAATATTTATACGGCCATGAGCCACGTAAAACAGGATTACCTGATGATAAAACCGAAAAATTGATATAGAGTCAAGCCATGACCAGGGAAAAAACAGCTCATAAACTCATCGCATCGAACAAGTTTGCGAGGGTCAATTACGACATCGACGATGTCTACGAAGCAGGCATCGTTCTGTCCGGAACGGAGGTCAAGGCGCTGCGCGCCGGCAGGGCCAATCTCAAGGACAGCTACGCCGTCGTCAAGGATGACGAGGTGTATCTGCGGGAGATGCACATCAGCCACTACGACCACGGCAACCGCTGCAACCACGAGCCGCTGCGGCCGCGCAAACTGCTCCTGCACAAGCGGGAGATTCGAAAGCTCTATGGAAAAACACGGGAAAAGGGATTGGCGCTGGTGCCGTTGAGACTTTATTTCAGAAACGGCATAGTGAAGGTGGAAATCGGCGTCGGCAAGGGGAAGAAGATGCACGACCGCCGTGAGGACATCAAACAAAGAGAGGAACGGCGCTCGATTGCGCGCGACTTTAAATCCAAGCGGATCAAAGTTTAAGACAATTAGCGGCAGACTCTTTTCTTTGACAAACCGCCTTTTGAGGATTATAGTATAGACAAATAAAAAAAGGGGGCGTAACGGTTTCGACGGGGACATTTGAAGTTGTAGAAGCGTGCCGAGGTTCCTACAGGCCTCGTTAAACAGGTAGGAAACATATAATCGCAGACAACTACGATTACGCTTTAGCCGCTTAGACGGCTAACGTCGAACCCGGTTTTCCTGCCGGCCGGGCAAGGCGTCAATTAAGACAGGATGGCCAAACTTCTTTCCTGGGGGAGAGAGGCGAGACCTTACAGGATAGCAAGGCTTTTGATCCCGCCTTTGGGAGCAAGCCGGCGCGAAGGTTCTAAAACGAAGGCTACGCACGTAGAAGCTCCAGCGGAAGGTTTTCGGACGCGGGTTCAATTCCCGCCGCCTCCACCATTTAGAAAAGACAAACCCGTCTCTCTGGGGTCATTCTCCGGGGTGACGGGTTTTCTTTTTCCCCTTGTTTATAAAGGGTTTGCGCCCGTTTCACATCTTTCCAAAGCACCTCTTCGCACCATCGATTCTCCCCATCCTCCCGCCTTTCTTTCTCTGTTTGGCCCCTGATTCTCTGTTTTCTCCGGACCAAGTCCGAAGCTCGTCCGGAAAGCTACATCCTTGATTGATATGGGTTT
>MTBK01014184.1_pt1 | contig 115228 bp, 85 predicted proteins | sample 1535981 | NCBI WGS metagenome assembly MTBK01 (sample SAMN06109225, study PRJNA356200) | anaerobic digester metagenome | isolation source: biogas reactors fed with pig manure or primary and secondary sludge | place: Spain | collected 2016-06-30
AATGAGTGATAAAAAACTACTTGACGGTTTGGGTGAATTGATGGATAATGAAACGAAAAATTTTGTTCGTCATAAATTGCGTTCCGAGAGCATATCGCTTATGAAATTTTATCAGCAATTTCCGGTCTTAGCAGAAGAGTGATGAAAGTTAGCGGAAGAGTGATGAAAGTTGGCAGTTTTGGTGCGCCATCTTGGATCAAGCGCGCCACTTTTTCCTCGGCAATTTCCAAGTGGCACATTAACAGGTCATTGCATTTTTGTAAAAACTGAATGGCGCGCTAGATCCGATCTGGGAGTGCGCTATCTGGCAGTGTACTATGATTTTAGGGGTGTGACAAAATATGCTTTACTTCATGCAGGCTGTGCTGTATTTTAGTTAGGTAGCATTTTGTTTTCAGATTGTATATCTGATTTTGCGACATAATACCTTTGTAGACAGACCTGTAGAATAATTTAAAGAACTTAAGTTTAATATGGCATATAAAGATTGCTGTTGCAAAAATTGGATATAAGTAATTTATAATTTATATTTGCAACAGGTCTAACTAAGAAAACGTATGAAAATAAAAAACAACCTTAAACTATTTAGAGATGCATTGGGCTTTACTCAAGAGACAGTAAGTTCCTTCCTTGGTGAAAAGATATCCAGAGGTGCATTGGCTAATTATGAAGCGGGCACAAGAGAGCCTCCGCTTGATGTGCTGCTTAAGTTAGCTGATCTATATGGTGTTGAGTTGTCTGATTTTTATGAGGAAGACAAAGACAAGTTACAGGATGCTCTTCTTTTTGCCTTTAGGATGGAAGATGTTGCTGAGAGTGATTTAGAAGTAATTGCTAATTTTAAAGAAGTCGTCAAGTCCTATTTAAAAATGAATACCATTGCCAAGAATGAATAGGGAGTTAATTGAGTTACAAGCAGCGAAACTGAGAGAGGGATGGGGTTTCTCACATACTGAACCAATCAATGTGGAACAGCTTCTCTTAAAATTAAATATATTAACACTCTTTAGGCCAATGAGTGAAAGCTTTTCGGGGATGTGCCTTAAAAGAGGTAATTTTTGCTTTATTCTGGTAAATTGTAAGCACCCGGTTGGAAGACAAAATTTTACTATTGCTCACGAACTCTATCACTTATTTGGTGAGGAGGATTTATACAGGCATTGCAGTACATCAGATTCTGCTGCTCAAAGTAAAGAGGAAAAGAAAGCTAATTACTTTGCCTCGGCTTTACTGATGCCCAAGCTGGGGCTTCAAAAAATGATTCCGGAAGATGAATTGAAAAGTAAAGCGTTATCTATAGGTACTCTTCTAACATTAGAAAATTATTTTAATGTCTCAAGAAGTGCATTGTTGGTGCGACTTGATCAGTTACGAATAATCTCTAAGAAAAAATATGAAAAATTAAGTTTGCTACCGGTTAGTGAATTAGCAAAAGAATACGGTTTTAATACAACGTTGTATAAATCCGGTAACTGTGGAAAAATCATTGGTGATTATGGCATTAAAGCTCGTAAATTATTCGACGAAGAGCTTATTTCTGAGGGCCATTTCATTGAGTTGATGTATAAAATAGGGGTAAAACCTAATCTAAATAACGTAACAAAAGTGAGTGATGTCTGGACAGGAGAGGGTGAAAATAGTATTGGATACTGACGTTATTATTCACTTTATTAGGGGAGGGGCTTTCACTCTCTTACCCAAGATCCTACCCGGCTATTCATTTGTTATTCTGGAAAGGATATATAATTCGGAACTTTTTAATATGCATGGGGGGATGATTTCAAATGTAATTGCACATTTAAATCATTGTCAATAGAAAAGTGGGAGCCAAAAGGAAAGGCAAGGGTTGAATTCATGCAACTAGAAAAGAAGTTTGGCATAGGGGAGAGTTTAGCTATGGTTTATTGTAAATACAACCATAATGTTTTAGCAAGTAGTAATCTGAAGGATATTAAAGAATATTGTACAGACAACGGGATTACTTATGTGACCACTATGGATTTGCTACATAGAGCTTGGATAAGACAACTTATGACAGAAAAAGAGTGCGATCAATTTATTTCTGATGTTATCCGTAAAGGCAGCAAACTCCCGGTTCGTAGGATAAAAGACTATAAAAGTAGAGGGATTGTGTTGTAGACGAAAGAGTTGCAGCAATATTTTCCAGTGTGAAAGAAGAGTCAAAAGAAAAATCATTTTTGGTGCGCCAGATCTGATCTGGGAGTGCGCCAATTTTACAAGCAAATGAAGAAGATATTACTTTATGGCATCGCCTTTGCTCTTTTATTTCTCTTATACCAAATAGTTATGAGCAGTGGAAAGAGGTTTATGAATCCTACGCTGGAGGAGCAGTTTTCGCCCAAGATGTCCGATGTGTTAAAAATGAGAAGGGAGGGGAGAGAGAAGTGGGAAAAGGGCGGTAGGTCAGCAGCTGCGGTTGCGACTGCAGTGACCGCAAAGGCGGCGGCGGCTCGGCTTAATGAAAGACCGGCGGAGGGGGAGGTGGCCGTGACGTTTGTGGGGCATGCGACGTTTTTGATCCGGACGGCGGGACTGACTATCCTGACCGATCCCGTTTGGTCTGACAGGGCAAGTCCCGTACGGTGGGTGGGGCCGGAGCGTGTGACAAAGCCGGGGGTGGAGCTGGATAGTTTGCCGGCGGTGGATGTGGTGCTGATTTCGCACAACCATTACGACCACCTGGATAAAAAGACGTTAAAAGCGTTGGAGCGGCGATTTTCTCCTTTGGTGCTTGTTCCTGTGGGTGATAAGAAGCGGGTGCAGTCGTTTGGCGTAAAAAATGTGCAGGAGCTTGACTGGTGGGAGAGTGTAGAGGTAAATGAGAGTACCACCATTACGTTTACTCCGCAACAGCACGGATCGGGCCGAGGCCTTTTTGACCGCAACAAAAGCCTTTGGGGGAGTTTCTTTATTCGGCAAGGGGAGCGGAGTCTGTATTTTGGCGGGGATGGCGGTTATTCTACGCATTTTGCCGATATAAAAGAACGCATGGGCTCCCCTGATATTGCGCTACTTGGCATTGGATCGTACAAGCCCGAGTTTTTTATGAAGCCCATTCACACCAGTCCTGCCGAGGCGGTTCTGGCACACAAAGATTTGGGGGCAAAGCGGAGCATCGGTATGCATTTTGGCACCTTTCAGATGTCTTCGGAGGGGTTTGAAGAACCGGTGCAAGACCTTAAAACAGCCATAGAAAAAGAGGGGCTTGCGGAAGATGAATTTATAGTGATGCAAGAAGGTGAAACTAAATTTGCATTTCCGAGAATAATCACTACATTTGACTAACGCAACCGCCATTACAGTAACGCGGGTTGCGATAAACTACGAGAATGTGATTAGATTTTATAATAGAGAGAAAGAACTTGCCTTACTCGCAAATACGTGGGTGAAATCACAGAAGTTTGCGCAGATGACTTTTGTTGTAGGGCGCAGACGTATAGGAAAGACTACTCTTCTTACCAAAGCATATGAGGCCGGACCTATGGTCTATTTGTTTGTGGCTAAAAAGAATGAGATTCTTTTATGTGAGGAGTTTTTGGAAGAAATAAGCAACAGCCTTGGGGTGAAGGTATTCGGTATCATGCGAACCTTTAAGGATGTATTTGGGTTTATGATGGAACTCTCACAAACTCGCAATTTTACTGTGATAATAGATGAATTTCAAGAGTTCTATAACATCAATCCATCCATATACAGTGATATGCAGAATATATGGGATGTTAAAAAGAACGATAGTAAGATGAATCTTGTTCTTTGCGGTGATGCAAAAGAACCGTTGTTTGGAAGAGCCACTGCCCGAATCTATTTGAAGGCATTCGATATCTCTACTATAAAAGAAATATTTGAGAACTACCATCCGAAGTATAGTAACGAAAATTTACTGGCTTTTTATATGCTTACAGGTGGGGTAGCCAAGTATGTTGAATTGTTGGCAGAGGCAAATGCATTCACATTAGATACGATTCTGGAAGAGGTGTTTTCTGCTAACTCTTTGTTTCTGGATGAAGGAAGGAATGTGTTGGTGGATGAATTTGGAAAAGATTACGGTAATTACTTTTCCATTCTGTCACTCATTGCTTCGGGCAAAACATCGCGTAGCTTGATGGAATCTGTCCTTGAAATGCAGATTGGAGGATTTCTGGATCGGCTGGAAAACGATTTTGGACTAATAACTAAGGTGCGACCTGTCCTTTCTAAACCTTACGGACGTAATGTTAGATATATGATAAACGATCAGTTTCTAAACTTTTGGTTTCGGTTTATTTATAAATACCGTGGAGCCATAGAGATGAGAAACCTGGAGTACGTGAAAAAGATAGTAAAGCGGGATTATAAAACTTATACTGGGCTGGTGCTTGAGCGTTATTTTGTCAATAAGATAGTTTCAGAGGAAGATCTTTCAGAAATAGGGTCGTATTGGGAAAAAAACAATCAAAATGAAATCGATATTGTAGCCTTGAACCACTACCAAAAAAAGGCCATTATTATAGAAGTTAAAAGACAACCAGAAAATATTAAAATGAATGTTCTTAGGCAAAAAGCCACGACGCTCGTTGCTAAATTGGAAAACTACACCATAGAGTACAGAGGATTGTCAATGAAGGATATGTGATTATATTTTTACACATGAAACACATCAGAACCATACTTCTTATTTTGTTGGCGGCCATGGTGCTCTCTTGCAGGGGCAATATAACGCCGTTGTCTTCCGATAAAGAATTATTGAGTTTTTCCCTGGAGAAGGAACATAATCCTTGGCTTAAGGGCTCTGTGATGGGAGTGGTTGACGGGCGCCGTATTAAACTGGTCCTTCCCCAGGCAAAGAGCAATGAGAGCTTGGTGGCTACTTTTACGTACAACGGAGTGGGGGTATTTGTGGGGGGTGTGGAGCAAGAGTCGGGCGTTACTGCGAACGATTTTTCCAAGCCTCTGGAATATACCGTGATGGCGCGCGATGAAAGCACGCAGAATTATACAGTGGTGGTAGATTGGATCCCGGTAGAGAAGGCCAACCTTCCTCACATACATATTGCTATTGAGAATGGAGAGCCTATGGAAACTCGGGACAAAAAAAGGGAACTCAACGCGGTGGTGAGGGTGGAGGGGAAGCGGAACTACCCGAGTTACGAAGGAGAATGCACTATCCGGGGCCGAGGCAATTCCACGTGGGGCATGCCCAAGCAACCGTACCGCATAAAGCTGAAAGAGGCGGCGTCTCTTATGGGGTTGCCGGCGTACAAGGACTGGGTGTTGCTGAACGAGTACCTGGACGGAACTATGTTGTACAACTCGGTGCCCTATAAGGCCGGGCAGCTGTTGGGGATTCCCTTTACCAATACCGTGGTGCCTGTGGAACTGACTATCAACGGGGAATACCGCGGGGTGTATGGTTTTACAGAGCATAAAGAGGTGGGTGTGGGGCGGATAGACGTGGGGGATAACGGATTGCTGTTGGAATTGGATGTGTATTACGACGAGGATTGGAAGTTTATGTCCGGCTCTTCGCATTTGCCCGTGATGATTCAGTTTCCCAAGAGTAAAGACATGAATACGCAGTTGCTGCAAACCATTCGGGACGATTTCAACCGCTTGGACCGGTTGGTGCAGGATTCCTCTTTTCCCAACAACAATTATCTGGATTATTTTGACGACGTGTCGTTTGTCAACTATATGATTGTGTATGAGCTCACCAAGAACGGTGAGATTAACCATCCCAAAAGCACGTACATAAACAAGCCGGCCGGAGGGAAGTATCGTATGGGCATCATCTGGGATTTTGACTGGGCGTACGGATTTGAAGAAGCGTACATGCACTACAACACGGCCCATGCCGGGGAGCCTTTGTTCTGGGGTGGAGACAAAGCCAACCACCTAGGCACCGGCTTTTTCGGCCGCTTGATGAGCGACCCGCACATGCGGCAACTTTTCAAAGAACGCTGGCAGTGGTTCAAAGAAGAAAAATTGGATTTGTTAAAGGACTACGTTGTTGAATACGCCGAGGCTGTGGCTCCGGCCCTGCAAGACGATCACGCCGTCTGGGGTCCCAGATCCGCCAGCTCCAACCCCCAAACCAACCTCCAACGCATGCTGGACTGGTTGGATGCTCGTATGGCGTATATAGAGATGGTTTATTTGTTTAAGTGCTATAAAATTACTTAATCTTTTATGCAGCGTACGGACATGCCTGTTGTTTTTGCATTTTCATCTGTACTAACGCCTGGCTTATTATACTCTATTCTTCGTCTGAATGCATTGGTATTAGTACTGTGTTCTTCAGTTGACCAGAAAAAGGCATCCGTGGTAAGATAGTCAAAGTTCTTACTGGCCATATATCCTCCCGGCAATGCACTAAATTTGGAAGCGTTGATTTTATGCGAATAATCGGTATTACCCGGAGCACCTTCTACATCAGAATTTGCCCAATCAGGTCTTCCTGTAGCTAATGCTTTTGCTATTCTTGACCAAGGACCATATGCTGTGCCGTCATACGTATATCTGTTTGATCTTAAGTACTCTCCCAAAATGTCCCATTCTCCTCTACTGGGTACATGCCAACCGGGAGGACAAGGTCCTTGTACGCTACTGGGAATGGCAGCACTGCTGGCAGCACCATTCATAGCAGCCGTCCAGTTGTAAAGTACACCGTATTTCTTGTAATTGGCTGAATTTTTAGCAGAGGATAATCCAAGACCATTAGCACCATAGACATAATACTTGCTTTCTGTATGCGAAACATCAGTAGAATGTAAGGTTATTTCCGGCAGGTACTTCAAGTTTTCTTGCATCCATGTTTGGGTTCCAATCCGGACTGTAGCATACAAGTTTCCGTCACGGGTATCTGCCAACACTCCTTCACCCGAACCATCTACCGATCCGTCCGGTATTTCAATAACGCCCGGCCCTACAAATGCCAACGCGCTTCCGTTGTGTGTGGCGTATAAGTGGTAGGCTTTGCCTGTAGTGGCTTTTCTGGCCGCTTTGTAATCTGTGTAAGTTACGGTAGCTGAACCTGTACCGTTTCTGATGGAAAGACGCAGAGCCGGCCAATCGGCACCTTCGCCTTCTCCTTTTGCCATAGGTAACCATGCCCAGAAAGCCAGGACACCGTTCTCTACAACATAGGCGTTATTAGCCGGAAAGCGGATTTGAGTGGTTTTGGCGCTTTCGGCACCACCTGTCAGAAAGTATTTATCTTTTATGCTAAACCTGTTTGACAGGGGATAAGCCGCAATCTGACCGGTTACCCCGTCTTGTTCTAATATGGCTTCTGTAATATTATTGATAGTGGCACTTCCGGTGTTTTTGACCAGGATTTTGAAGAAAGAGCCCATGTGTTGAAAATTCACTCCAAATTTTGGTGTGGTTTTATCTATGTTAAGCGCTTCAAAATAAAGCATGACTACTCCTTTTTTGTAGAGTGTATGCAGGTCGTGGGCAAAGAAATCTTCCGTGTCCGGAAGGTTGGCTCTGGACGGGTCTTCTGTGTTCAGTCCTTTGCCGCCATACAGTCCGTATAAGTCAAATTTTTCTTTTACATCATTGGGAATGACTATATTAAAAGTGGCTTTTCTGTTGTTTTCTGTATCTACAACAACAGCTACTTCTTGTACTGTTTTTATAGTTCTGTCTTGGGTATCTGTATATACAATCCCCAATTGTATCTTATCACCGTCTTCCCAGTAAAGGTCTATGTCTAAACCTTTTTCTTCCATAGCAATTCGCGTGTTGGGTCTTGTCTGTGTTTCTTCTGTAAGCAGTGCTGTAATGGTTATGGTATGTCCTTGCTCATTATTGTTAGGCAAACCGTCATGAATGCATCCTACCGGTAGGATAGTAAGCACCTATACTATGGCTATATTTATCTTTTTCATAATCTGTTTCATATGAATCGTTTTTAGTTCTGGAAAGGTACTAAAATATAAAAAATAGGACAATTTATCAAGTCTTTAAAAACTTGATTTTAAGTTTAATAAATGGTGTTTATATTTGCTATATTTGTCTCTTAATGCTTGAGAAATTATACTACCGGATTGCCGGACATTGCTTGATCATTAAGACTTCCAACGCAGAGGTTACGGAAGACTTATTGCCCACTTTCCGCCCGTTTAGACTAGAACAGGAAGAATACAAAAATGCATTGTTCTGTTTTTCCGGGGATGCGGTGATTCCTCTCCCGAGCAAAGAACCGGATGAAACACTTGTAGTGGACGATGCCACTTTTGCTGTTTATCACAACAACGGGGAAATCACCATAAGCATGACGCTCGGCGGAAAGGAGCAGCAAACCGGCGGAACAGAACACCGCATTCAAATCTCGGCAAACAAAAAAAAGGTTCTTTCTGACCTTACGCTAACCACTCCCTACGAGGAGCACTTTCTTACGTACTTGCTGCGGACAGCCTTTGGCACGACGGCAGCATACCACCGTACGTTGAAGATGCACGCCTCGGTCATTAAAAAAGACGGGCGGGCTGTTGTCTTTTTGGGGACGAGCGGTACAGGCAAAAGTACGCACAGCAGTCTGTGGCTGAAGCATGTGCCCGGCAGTACGCTTTTGAACGACGATGAACCGTTGGTGCGTTTGTCGGACGATGGGCGCGTGTGGGTGTTTGGCGCACCATGGAGTGGAAGTACTCCGTGTTATAGGAATAAAAAAGCCGAGGTGGCAGCTTTTGTGCTTTTACAACAAGGACCGGAGAACAAGCTGGCAAAGTTGGGAGCGTTGGAGGCATTTAAGGTGCTGTTGCAATCAGCAGCTGTTTTCCGTTCGGGCAGGGAACACCGGGAGCACATGGTTACTCTCATTTACGACATTTTGGAAAAAGTGTCTGTGTACCGTTTGATAAACCGTCCCGACCGCGAGGCAGTGCAGTTGACACATTCTTTGTTACATACAATCCATGAAAATGAGGACAATAGATAATCGATTGTTTTTTGACGAGGTTGCCGAACAGTTGACCTTGGGTTATACGGTGCGTATTCGTGCCCGTGGAAACAGCATGTTGCCTTTTATACGCGATGGCCGAGATGTGCTGGTGCTGGAACATCCTGGAGAGCGCGATTTTGCTCAAGGCGAGATGTTGCTGACACAGCTGGATGACGGACGGTACGTAATCCATCGGTTGGTAAAGGTGAAAGGTGATCAGTTGCGGTTACGAGGTGACGGTAATTTGAAAATATACGAAACGTGCAGTCGGGCCGAGGTGTTGGCTCGCGTAACGGAAGTGGTGCGAGGTAGAAACATAGTGCAGGGGAGCAGACGCTGGAATGCGTATCGGTTTTTGTGGCCTTCGCATCCGTTTTTGCGGCGTGTAGGCCTGGCCATTTACAGAAGAATTAATAAACAATAATTGGGTTGTACTTTAAACCGGCAAGAAGGATTATTTATGTATCTTTAGATTATGAAAAAAGTTGTCTTCTAGCATCCGGCAGCAGAGAACACGGACATTGTGTTCGTATAGTAGTTTACGCGTATGTCAATAAAAGTCTTAACCACCGGTGATATTCATATAGGGAAAAGTTCCTCCGGTTTGAAGAGGAGTGATGCTGCAATGGCTACAAAAGAGACGTGGAGCAGGATAGTGGATTATGCTATCGCCCATGGGGTAGATGTGGTGGCTTTATCCGGTGATATAGTAGATAGAGATAATAGGTATTTTGAGGCGATTGGACCGTTTCAGAGGGGATTCGAGAGGTTGAAGCAGGCGGGTATTGTTCTTTATATGGTGGCCGGCAATCACGATTTTGATGTGTTGCCTCAGTTGGTAGATCCCCAAAGGTATGACAATGTGCGTTTTCTTGGTGCAAAGGGCGAGTGGGAGAGTGATTTGTTTATAAAAGGAGAGGAAAAGCTTCAGTTTGTTGGCTGGTCCTTTCCTGATGCTCATGTTACCAATGATCCGCTTACCTTGTTCAACAGTACAAATATAGATCCCAATATACCTGCAGTAGCTCTGCTGCATTGCGATGCAGGGCTGCGAGAGAGCATCTATGCCCCGGTTCCCATTGACAGTTTTAGAGACTCCCGCATAGATGTGTGGGTGCTTGGACATATTCATAAACCGCAAATCTTAATTGAGAGAGAACCGCTCGTCTTCTATCCAGGATCGCCTCATGCTTTGAGTGCAAAGGAACAGGGAGTACATGGAGCTGTGGTATTGACCATTCATTCGCGAACAGAGATTGAAAGAAAGATAATTCCTCTCTCGCCGGTAAGGTATGAAACGATTGAGATTGATGTTACAGGTAGGGAACAGAAGGAGCATGTACGCGATGTTATAACATCCGAGTTGTTTGAGGATGTGCAATCAAAGCCGCCCCAGGAACTAGATGGAGTATCCTATTTGGTGTACGATGTCACACTTGTTGGTGAGCACATTAGTATTCCGGATTTGAAGAATTGGACTGTTGATTTGGTTGAGGATTACGAACAGAGGGTGGGCTCTTCCGAGGTCTGTGTCTGGGTACGCAATTTGACAATTGATGTCACTCCCGGGGTGGAAAATATGGATGAGCTGGCTAAGGACAACTCTCCTGTAGGTCTATTGGCTAAGACGATTGTTGCGCTTGAAAAGGGGGAAGATGATACGTTTGTGAATGCTTTGTTGGCAGACTGGGAAACGGCTTATGCCGATATTGTTGGAAGCGGTGTCTATCACCCCCTACGTGCCAGGCAAGCGGATGAGGTAGACAATATGAGAGAGGTTCAGGTAGGTGTTGATACAAAAGATGAAGCAGCAGCCGGTAAGGAAAAGGCCAAACACTATCTTCTTAAAGAGTGCAGGCAAATACTAACAGAACTGCTAAACAGCAATAAGGCTACGTAAAAAGGATTTGTTATGGGAGGAAAAAAAGCCTATTTATTTAAGTCGCTATCTATTCATAAAATTCCGGGATTCCCCAGAGGTATGAAAGAGATAGAAGATTTTTCTGAAAATATAAATCTTGTTGTAGGACCCAATGCCTCAGGCAAGAGTTCTACTGCAAGAGCACTTCAGCAGTTGATATGGTACAACGAGGGCGGATCTAAGGACCGGTTGGAGGCTAAAGTGGTTCTGGGTGAAGAAAATTGGAACATTGAAAGAGACTTTGGTAAAAGGCTTGTTCAGAAAAACAGGAAAGATGCCGATATGGCCGGTATCCCTGCATCTGAGGGAAAAAGCCGCTACCTATTGGCGCTGGACAGCATGATGTATGAGGAGGAGAGCGACCTTGCCAAGGAAATTGTGAAGCAGTCCATTGGAGGGTATGATTTGGATGCTGCTCGCGACCGTTTGAGGTATAGTTTACATATATATGGAAAGGGGATTGGGGAATTTACCAGGTATGGTGATGCTGTCAAAAAGTATAGAGAGGTTAGGAGAAGGCATGAAGATTTGAAGAGGGATGAGCAGAGGTTGACAAAGCTGAGTGAGGATAGGGAGAAGGCACAGGAGGCGCACAGCACCGTAGATTATTACAAATTGGTGATTGACTTTCTTAAGGCTAAGTCTGATTGGAGTCTGCGCAAGGAGGAAAAGGATTCGTTTGATCCTTCTATGGAGAAGCTGTTGGGAAGAGAGTATGAGGAGATTCAAAGCTATATGACAGCAATCAGTGAGTATGGTAATGGAATAGAGCAAGCTGTTCATAAGAGAAAGGATGCAGAGAAGAGACTTAGTGAACTGAGGGTTCCTACGACAGGAATAAAGAATGAAACGCTTGATGAAATAGAGGGTAGGGTTAGTAGTCTGGAGTTTTTAAAACGCACCTTGGAAGAGAATGGGCGCAAGATTGCTGCTTTAAAAGAGAAAGAGCAAGGTGTTTTAAAGGGTTTTGACGATTCTGTTGACCCTACGGGGTGGAGGGGTCTTTCTGTTGATAATGTGAGTGATCTGGACAGGTTGCTTCAAGAGACCCATCAAAATCTTAGCGCAAAGATGGCTTTGTTAGCAAGAGAGAACGTACTTGCTAAAAGTGATGATATACATGAGAGTAGTGTAAAAGAGGATGTTGACTTACAGACTTTGCAGAGTGGAATTGAGTATTTAAGCTTTTGGCTGAAGGAGTTGGCAGGTGCCAAGAGGGTAGATTGTGGTTGGATAGCCGTCTCGTCTCTGTCAGTAGTTGCTGCTATAGCTGTTGCTCTATATCCTAAGGGATGGGGATGGTTCTATCTGGTACCGCTTTCAATTTTGATAGGGATAGTTGTTGTCTATGCCTATTTGAAAAAAGGACGCATGAACAGAAGGCTTGAAGGGCATCAGGAGTATTTTAGCAAGCTGAACATTGAACCGCCCTCTTCATGGGAGAGTGATAGTGTTGTTACTCGGTTGGATGAGTTGATCAGGAGTTACAAAGAGATGGTGCGGATGGAACAGACCCGGGATGATTTGAAGCGTATTCGTAGCGATTTAAAGGAGCTTGAAAAGAAGGCTGAAACGTTAGAAAGCAGACATGAACAATGGCAGGAGAGATTAGCGGGTGCTCCCGGTTTTCCGCAAGAAGAGGAGGATTTCACAAGCCTCTATTGGTTTATTGTGAAAGTTGGTCAGTGGCAGGAGGCAAATAGTGAAAGGTTGGCGTTGGAGGCTGACAGTGGGGTGGTAAAGGAGCAATATGAAGAGCAACTGAATAATTTGAACAGATTGTTGGAGAAGTCTGGTTTTGGTAGGGTAGACGATCCAATAGCAGCCGGTGCTACCTTGAAACAGCTGAGAGATGAAGAGGGTAAGCGTAGGGAATCTGTCAGGGATATAGATGATAGCAAGAGGGAGATTGAAAGGTTACAAATCCAGTTGAATAAAAGTAGAGAGGGTCTTTCACAGATATATCGCACTTTAGGTGTGGAAGAAGGAGATAGTGGAAAGGTAAAGCAATTGGTTGATCAGCTGAATGATTTTCATGAGGCGAAGAACAATGTAAGGGATGCTGAAAACAGATTTAAAAGATATAGAGAAAGTCTTGAGGAGTACACGAATTACAGTATTGAAGAGATAGAGAAGCTGCCGATTGATCAGGCACAGGCGTTATTGACTGAGTATCAAGGGGTGGCTGCCGGCTTGGACGATATTAATGAGGAGATTACAAGAATAGAGACATTGGTAGAGAAAGAAAAGCTGGGAGACAGCCTTCAAGATGCCATTGCAGAGAGGGAGCGTGCGCTTGATGGGTTGAACAGTCTGATGGAAAAAAACACAAGCTCAATTACCGGATATCTGATATTGAAGCATTTGAAGGAGAAGACGAAGGAGGGAAATCGTCCCATGTTGTTCCATCGTGCAAACATTATTTTTAACAAAATTACTAACGGTCGATATGAGCTGCTGGTTGATGAGGATGAGAGCGGCAATCCTACTTTTAGAGCATTCGATACTAAACTGAAGCTTGGACAGGAGCTGACAGAACTCTCAGCCGGAACGCGTTTGCAACTGCTGCTTTCTGTGAGATTGGCTTTTGTGGAAAGCACAGAGTCATCTATCAAGCTGCCTTTGTTTGCAGATGAATTGTTAGGCAATAGTGATGATGAACGTGCCGGGGCGATTATTGAATCGTTGATTAAGATAAGTAAGGAGGGACGGCAGCTGTTCTATTTTACAGCTCAGTCTGATGAAGTTCAGAAGTGGATAGCTTACCTGGAAAAGAGCGATATAGACTACAAAGTGATTCAGCTAGAAGGCGATCCCGGTAGCCGATACGTTTCCGATGTGTCGTTGCCTGAACTTGAGGCGTTTCAGTTGAAAAGTGCTGTTCCTTTGCCCAAGGGAATGACCCACCAAGAGTATGGGGAAGCAATTGATGTAAGGCCCTTTCATCTGCTATTGCAAGAGAGCGGTGAGCTGCCGCTTTGGTATGTGATTGAGGATCCGGAAATGCTTTATGTAGCTCTTAACAGAGGAATAGGCTGTTGGGCTCAGCTGGAGAGTTATTATCAACACGGAGGCCAGTTGCAGGGTATTGATGGCGAGGCTGTTGAGCAGATGGGCAAAAAAGTGGAACTGTTGAAAGAACTGCAGAAACTCTATAGAAGGGGACGTGTCAGGCCTATAGACAGGGGGGTGCTGAAGGTTTCAGGAGCTGTATCCGGCGCCTTTATTGACAAGGTGTCTGAAAAGATGGACGAGTTGCAGCGTGATCCAAAGAAGTTGGTGCAGGCTTTAAAGGACGGAGAGGTGCCTCGCTTTAGAGGGGATAATATTGCCCAGTTAGAGGGGTATTTGGATGAAGAGGGATATATAGATGACCACGAAGTGATGGATCAGCAGGATATAATAATCCGGCTGCAGGCCTTTGTCTCAAGAAGTGGTATGGATCTTGAAGAGGCCGAGCGGTTTATTGGTTCTGTTCTGAGAACTTAGCTTTGGCTGTTTACAGAAGATGTGTTATTTTGCATAATTAACTACAAACTATGAAACTGAAAGAACAATTTTCTATTCGTAAGATAGGAGACGAGTATATGATGGTATCAAAAAGCGGGTCCGGTTTGGATTATACGCGGGTAGTAACGCTTAACCAATCGGCTGCTTTTTTAATAGAATCTGTGCAGGGAAAGGAGTTCTCTGCAGAAAGTTGGGTGGATTTGTTGGTTGAAAAATATGGTATAAGCAGATTGGAAGCCGATAGAGATGTACAAACTTTAATTAACGCTTTAAAACAACACAACCTTGTTGAAATATAAGTATTGTTTGCCTATAGAACAGCTCTTCTTGGATGTGCTTTCCGCTGCCTTGTGGAGCAAACCGTTACAAGCTGCTTCTTTTACAAGCCTGAGTCTTGCCGATTGGAAAGCGTTGGTGGCTATGGCTCACAAACAGAGCGTCAATGCTTTGGTGGCCGATCAGGTGTTGTCGTTGCCGGCCGAGGCGCTGCCTCCGCAAGAAGTGAAAATGCAATTGTTGGCGCATATAGAACAAACAAAATCTTTGAATCACAGACGCTTGGAGGTCTTGGCAGCGTTGAAAGAAGAATACAACCAAGCCGGTTTTCCGTTTGTACTGATGAAAGGACCGGCAAGCGGTCATTATTACCCCAATCCGATGTTGCGCAATCCGGGCGATATTGATATTTTACTTTACGGGAAGGGAGATTACGAGCGTTCGCTTTCTTGGGCTCTCAAGAAAGGGTACAATGCGAAAGATGCCGGGCATATTCATTACAATTACGATTGGAACGGTGTGGTAGTGGAGCCGCACAGGAGGATATCGTATTTTGATCGCAGTAGTTACGACAGGATGTTTATTGAGTGGGAGAAAGAGGTGATGGGTGATGGGTTTCCGATATTGGAGTTGGATGCTAGTGGGGGACAAGGGACAGTTGATGTATGGGCACTGCCGGTGGAAATGAATGCCTTTTTCTTATTTCATCATACGTTTCGCCATTTTATACATCAAGGGGTGGGATTGCGGCAATTGTGTGATTGGGTGTTGTTCTTGCAACATCATTACAAGCAGATAGATCCGGATGCATTTATCGAGCGCGTTTGTTCCTATAAATTGTTGTATCCTATGCAAGTATTTGCCTCTGTGGCTGTGCAGTATTTGGAAGCTTCGCCGGCTGTGTTTCCGTTTGTTATAGGAGCTGCCAAGGAGCACCACGTGCGTGCAGTGGCTGCGGATATATTGAGGGTAGGCAATTTTGGGTTTCACAAACCGGGCAAAAAGCGTCCCGACGGAAAATACTCCGGTATGTGGTATTCATATGTAGAAACAGTCAAGCGTACTTTTCGTTTTGCTTCCTTATCTTGCAGTCATATTGCTGTGTTACCGCACAAAAAATTAATTAACAGATTGAGGATTGGCTTTGACGCATAAGTGATTCTAAGCGCATGAAAGAAACTCTGAGGTTTTTAAATTACGTGTCCCGAGGGGTGCGTTCTCGGTTGGTTGCCATTACTTTTGTTGGACTGGCCGAGGTGGGCTTTTCGTTGGCGTTCGTGTGGTTTTCCAAGGCCATCATAGACATTGCTATTGGCAGCCGACCGGGAAATTTGTTGTACCATGCGTTGTTGCTCATAGCTTTGATTTTGTTGCAGATTCTGTTTAGGGCGTGGGAGGTGAAGTTGCGGCGGATGACGCAGGTGCGTATGGGCAATTTTGTACGGTACAGTGTTTTTTCCAAATTGTTGTATTCCCGTTGGCAGGAATTGGCCACGGTCCATAGCGGCGACATGTTGACGCGCATTATTCGTGATACGGACGATTTGGTAGATATGATGGTGTACGGGTTGCCGTTGGCGCTTGTGTCTGTGGTGCAGTTTGCCGGGGCGTTGGTCATTCTTTATATTTTGGATCCTACGCTGGCGTTGATTCTGGGGGTGGGGTTGCCGTTGTTGGTGGGGTTTAGTCGGTTGTATTACCGGCATATGAAAAAATATACGTTGCAGGTGAAAGAGAGCGAGAGTCTGATTACGTCTATGTTGGAAGAGAGTTTGCTGAATCAGGTGTTGATCAGGACATTTGAGCGGCAACAAGACGAATTGGACCGTTTGGACGGGTTGCAGGGGCAATTGCACGAGGATGTGCGGCAACGGACACGGGTGTCTGTGGTGGCCAATTTGTTGATGGGATTGACGTTTAACGGGGGCTATATTACGGCGTTTTTGTGGAGTGCCTGGAGCTTGGCTTATCAAAAAGTAACCTTTGGAACGGTTACGGCGTATTTGCAATTGGTCAGTAGGATCCAGCGTCCGCTTTACGAACTGGTACGGCAATTGCCGGGCATTGTGTCGGCCAAGGCTGCAGCGGAGCGGTTGATTTTTTTGACCGGTTTTACGTTGGAAGAAACAAAAGATCCCGTTTTGTTGCAGGGGGACGTAGCGTTGCGTATAGAAGATGTGTCGTTCTCTTACGATAGGGGGTCTGAACCGGTCTTAGATGGCTTTTCACTAGACTTGAGACCCGGAACTATGGTGGCCGTTATGGGGCCCACCGGCGTGGGAAAAACCACCTTGCTGCGTTTGTTGTTGGCGTTGGTCAAGCCGGACAAAGGGCGTTTGGTGCTGGAAGATGAGTTTAGGCAGGCAGAGGTGTCGGAACGGACCCGTTCCAATTTTGTATATGTGCCGCAAGGCGGCTCCTTAATCAGCGGAACCATCCGTGCCAATCTGGAGTTGGGCTTGCCGGCGGATGCTGCAGCCGTTCCCCATGAAGAGCAACTGCAGCGTGTGCTGGAGATTGCCTCGGCCCAATTTGTATTTGAGCTGCCTGACGGTTTGGATACGGTGCTGGGCGAAGGCGGCAGCGGTCTGTCAGAAGGACAAGGGCAGCGCATTGCCATTGCCCGAGCGTTGCTGCGACCGGGTAAAATCTTGTTGCTGGACGAGGCCACCTCGGCTTTGGATCCGGAAACTTCGCGTTTGTTTGTGGAAAATCTGCGTCGTCATATAGGCAATCGGTCTGTGCTTTTTATCACGCACCAACCGCACGTAGCCGCTCTCTGCGACTACCGCGTGGAATTGCCGGCAACGTCTTTTTAGAGACTGGCTTGCCATGTGCCGCTGGCCGATACGTTAATGCCTAGGATGGTTGCGCTTCCGGTCAGGGTGCCCGAAAGAGATGTCAGATCTTCTGAGAAGTAGCCGATAAAGTTGCCTTTGACGTTGTGTCCGGTAAAGCCTCCGTATTCGAGTTTGTCTATATAAACGGTAAATTGGATGGTTTCTTTGGAAATGTAGGTGATGTGGCCGGTATATCCCCGAACTAGTATGTGTTCATGGTCCAATATGGTTAAGTCTATGCTGCCGATTTGTGTAAGGCCCATAATGTCTACTTTGGCGGTGCCGTTCCAGTAGCTGGGGAAGAGCCATTGCAAGTCCGGGTGTTGTGTGATGGTAAAGGTGAGCTTGTCGTTGTTGGTGTTGGCGAGGGTGAGTTTGGCCGTTCTGGTGCCTCCGGTGTTTTGGTGAAAGGTTATGTGGTTTTCAATGGCAGAGGCGGATTCCGGGTGGCCGGTAGTTTCTATGGTGTACCATTGGGCCTGTGTTTGACCGGTGATGGTCCACGGCAAGCTGCTTGTGACGGTAAAGGGGAATGTTTGCGGTCCGTCGTGGGAGATTTTTAGGTTTGTGGGGAGGGTCCAGTCTAAGGCGTGTTGGCTTACGGTAACGGTGCAGGTGTTTAGGTCTGATTGGTATTGGTGTTCGGCTGTTTTAAAAACGGTTTTATTGTGCGGGGCCGATACGGTTACGGTGGCTTCTTGATTGCCTACGCCAGAGGTCTGGGATAGGGTGTACCAATGGTTTTCCGAGGTAGAGAACCAGTCTTTGTTGGATTTGATTTGTATCTCTTGTGTGCCACCCGTAGCCGGTAGCAGAATGTCTGTGGGAGTGACTTGCAATATGCCTAAATCTGCTCTTTGTTCAATGATGACGGTTAGGTTTTTTTCGCCTGCCACCAGGGTCAGGTAGAATGTTCTGGGGTATTCGGTGGTATTTTCCGGTACGGTAAAATGGATGGATTGAACGATTCCGGAGCCTTGGCCTTGCTCCGGGAAAATGGTAGGTGGGTCAGGTATGTCTTCTTCTCCAAATGGGGAGGAAATAACGGCTTGCCAATCTTCTGACGAGTAGAACAGAAAACCGTAGGTGTTGGCAATGGGAGCTATGTGGTATTGCAGTTGTGAAGTGTCGTAGGCTCTTAGTATTTGAGGAGCGTCCTGAATCCAGTCCTCACACCTTGTAAAGAGGAGGAGTGGAACCAGAATCAGGACGTATCTTAGAGTACAGCTGTATTTATGAGCCATGATTTTAAGCGTAAAAGCGGATGTTCTCTACTGGTCGTTTATTTTCGGGTAGCATCCCAGTTGCCGCGGGCTGTGATAGGTACGCCTTCAATAGAGCCGCTTATACTATGGGTGCCTTCCATTGTATTGAGGTCTTTTGAGAAGGTACCTTGGAAAGTAGTTATAGCGTTTTTGAATGTTACATGATTATATGTGAAGTCTTTGCCGGCTATCTGGAATTTGATGGAGTCGTGGGTTAATTCCAGAATTTTAGCATAGTGTCCAAAGGCTGTCACTTTTGCTTTGTATTGGCTGTGCTCGCTTTCATCGGTTGCTATTATGGCAAAATCCGCCGGTCCGATTATTTCATACGTAAGATATCTTATGGAGACGTTGGCTTCCCAGTCCGAGGGTATGAAACGACTGAGATCGGCTTGCTGGGTGACGGTGTACGTGAGTTTTTCATTATTACCGTTGGTAAGAAGCAGTTGTGCCGTCCTAATGTTGCCGGTATTTTCTTCAACCGTGATTTTGTTTGCAGTAGGTACTGCTGATGCATCGTGTGCGTCTTTTTCTACGGATATCCAGCCTGCATTTGAGGCTACTGCCATGGTCCAGGGTAAAGTGCTTAGGACGGTGAAGTCTATCGTATGGGTTTCATTGTATGACAGATTGTAGCTTTTGTCCAAAGTACATTCGAATGCGTGCTGAGATACGGCAACCGTATATTCAAAATCGCTCGATTTGATGAGAATGGTACCTATTTGGTGACCTGTTTTGTTGTGAGCAGCTTCTATAATAAGGTCCACTTCTTCGTTACCAATACCTTCTGTTTGAGAGATTGTAATCCAATCGTCCTCTACGGTAGCTGTCCACGGTTTGTTGGTCAGGATTTCAACCACCTTGCTTCCTCCTAAGGAAGGCAATTCTACCTCTTCTGTGCTTATTTGCAAATCTCCTAAATCCGGTCTTTGTTCAATGGGAAGGGTCAACGTTTTTTCACCGGCATATAGGCTTAAAATGTATGTGCGCATTTCAGATGTATGGTTTTCCGGCACAGTAATATGGATGGTTTGTTTTATTCTGGAACCTTTACCGGAGGAGGGATGTATGGAAGGGCCTCCTTCGCCTCCTCTTACAGCAGGAATATCTGAGATTTCAGCCGTCCAGTCTTCCGAAGAATAGAAGGAAAACGTATGTGTTTTAGCAGCAGGCGGTATCTCCAAATTCGTCTGTCCGCCTACTTGAGGCATCAATACTTGTGGGGCATCCTGTCCTATACGGTTGCATTGAACAAAGGTAAGTATCACCACAAGAGGCAAGAACCATTGAAAATGTTTTAGATGTTTTGTTGTCATAGTCTTTTGTGATTAAGATTGATTATGTAAACATACATTAAATTTTTGGATGGTATGCGATTTGTACTCTAGTTTGAAACGATTAAAATAAGATATTATGAATGTTTTTATGATTGGCGGAACAGGGCTTATAGGTAGCCAAGCCGCTTACGAATTGATACAGCGTGGTCACAAAGTAAAAACTCTGGCATTGCCTCCTTTGCCCGAGGGTGCCGAGCTGCCTAAAGAAATGGAAGTAACTTACGGGAACTTCATGGAAATGTCTGATAAAGAGCTTCTTGAACATCTTAAAGGAAACGAGGGTTTTGTGTTTGCAGCGGGTATAGACGAAAGATTGACTTCTGCACCTCCAATTTACGATATGTTTAAAAAGTTCAACATAGATGCTTTGGAGCGCGTATTGCGGCTGGCTAAAGAGGTCGGAGTAAAGCACAGTGTAATTTGCGGATCCTATTTTACATACTTTGCCAAAGCACGTCCCGAATTGGAACTGACAAAATGGCATCCGTACATTCGCAGCCGTGTGGATCAAGAGAACATGGCGTTGTCTTTTGCCGAACCGGGATTTGATGTGGCCGTATTGGAACTGCCCTATATCTTTGGGACGCAACCGGGGCGCAAACCCGTTTGGGTCTTTTTAGTAGAACAATTGCTGAAGATGGGAAAGAAAACTATGTATCCTAAAGGAGGAACGACCATGGTAACAGTCAAACAAGTGGGAGAAGCGATTGCCGGTGCTTTGGAAAGAAACAAAGAAGGCAAATCCTATCCTATAGGCTATTACAATATGACTTGGCGAGAGATGTTGGAGACCTTCCACAAATATATGGGTACTCCCGATAAGAAAATCGTAACCATCCCTACGTTCTTGTACAAGATGGCAGCTCGCAAATCTGTGAAAGAACATAAGCAGGCCAACTTGGACCCGGGATTGCATCCTGTGGAATTTGCGAAACTGCAATGCTCCAATCAATTCATTGACAAATCCTTAGGCAGCGTCCCATTGGGCGTAACGGAAGACGACATAGAAGCCGCCATAGGCCAGTCTGTACAATTGAGCCTGGAAATCATCCGCAACAATACGGAGCTGGTGGATATGCGGGGTGAGTAGGGGTGTTTAGTGGGGCTTGGTGTGTGGTGTGTGGTGTGTGGTGAGGCTGGTGAATTTTGGTGGGGTTTTGGCGCGTTTTTGGTGCGCCATCTCTGATCTAGCGCACCACTTTTGTTATGTGAATTTTTAAAATACTGAATTTCAGCGAAATGTGTTTTCACGAAATGTGTTTGGCGCGCTAGATCTGATCTGGGCGCGCCATTTTTCTACGTAAACTTGTTTCCGGTATAGAGAATATTCTGCTCATTTGCTTGATTGAGGCCATGTTTTTAGATCTGAGTTTGGTGCAAATATGTAGCACTTCATCTAATGATAAAGAATTCAGTGGCCTGGGGTGTATGTAATTCAACACTTTCTCACTTATCTGTAAATCATTGTATTTCATAGTAAATGGTATAGGTACTATACCGTTATTGTCTTCTATTTCCTGCGCAGTGGGGTAAGATATCTTGTGTATGAAATTGGGGTAGTTTTTGAATATCTTTTCTACATCCCGGTATTTTAAAAAACTCCTTGGATAAATATGTCCGTTTTCATCTAACAGATAGGAGCTTGGAATGTAATACTTGCTATTGTTCAAGTATCGTTTTTCGCCGGCCGGTGTTAAATTATTAGGGCCTGTTACGCCACGTTCTTCTTGAAAATAATATTTCGTAGAATTATGTGGATCTATATACGAATGCTCTACTACCTTGTGTTTTACAGAATTACGTAAGACGTAAATCAATCTGTCTTCCAGCTTATTGCGATGAGTTATGACTCCACGGGAATAGCGTGTTCGTCCTATAGCTCCAACCGAACAATTCTTATAGTTGGAGTACCGTGTAAAGCTAATTCTATAGGCCTGCATAAACGCAGCAGGGGATTTGCATTTGAGTATTAAATGATAATGATTTGATAAAAACTGATAAGCCAGTACATCTACATCATACTGATGACTACAAACGGCTAATAAATCAATAGCGTGTAGAACTTCGCTAGTATTCTGGAAAATATTATGCTTGCCGTTGCCTTGAACACTAATATGAAACCACATATTCCATCCCTCCTATTCAATAATCACAATTAGTAAACGAATACAACAAAAATAATAAATTTTCGACAATTTGGGTGCGCCATGAGGTGTGGTGTGGTGCGCCATCTCTGATCTAGCGCGCCACTTTTGGATGGAGAAAATGCAGTGTGCTGAAAGTCATACGAGTGAGTTAGTGGCAAAACCATTTGGCGCGCTAGATCTGATCTGGCCGCGCCTATGATCTGGCTGCGCCTATCTAGCTGCGCCAGATAGATGGAAGGATTTTGGCAGTGGAGCGATTGCGTAATGTTGTGCTTGGCGAGTGTTGGTGAATGTTCTGCCTGCAAAAAAAGGGAGCCTCGGCACGTTCCCAGGCGTTCCCTTTTTTTGGAGGCAGTTAAATTGTTGGAGCTTTTACGGAAGTATGTGGGATATGGAAAACGTTAAGTGCTAGAGGGTAAGGGAGAAAGCAAAAAATAAAAAAAAGAGGGATTGGCGCATTTGGGTGCGCCATGAGGTGTGGTGTGGTGCGCCATCTCTGATCTAGCGCGCCACTTTTGGATGGAGAAAATGCAGTGTGCTGAAAGTCAGACGAGTGTGTTTTTGGAAAAACTGTTTGGCGCGCTAGATCAGATTTGGCCGCGCCATTTGGCCGCGCCAATGTGGTGGTTGGTAGTGCGAATGGGGGATGCTTAGGTGAAGGGGTGCTGCGGAGATGGAATGTGGTTGGGAAAAGTGAAGGCAGTGTGTGGTTGTGACGTTGGAAGGCTGAGGGAATGTTGTAGAGAATGTTGTAGAGAATGTGGTAGAGAATGTGGTAGAGAATGTTGTAGAGAATGTGGGGTGGGGTTTTGCAGATGTGTGGGTTTGTTTATCTTTGTGGATGGAGTTGTGGAGGGGTTGTGGTGGAGCTGTAATATGGATTTTTAATACGTAAACCTATGAAGTTTTTTATAGATACCGCTAACCTGGAACAGATTCTTCAGGCGCGTGATTTGGGTATTTTGGATGGGGTGACAACGAACCCGTCTTTAATGGCTAAGGAAGAGATTCGAGGGCATGCAGCCATTATGGCGCATTACCGTCAGATTTGTGAAATGGTGGATGGAGATGTGAGTGCAGAGGTGTTTTCTACAGATTTGGAGGGGATGTTGGCCGAGGCCAATGAGTTGGCAGCGATTCATAAAAATATTGTAGTGAAGATACCTTGTACTGCAGAAGGAATCAAAGCCATAAAAGCCTTGTCGGCTCGCAAGATACCTACCAATTGTACCTTGGTTTTCAATGCCGGACAAGCGGTGTTGGCAGCCAAAGCCGGAGCCAGGTATGTTTCTCCTTTTATAGGAAGGTTGGACGATATCAGCGAAGACGGAGTGGGGTTGGTGGCTCAGATTGTGGAGATTTTCCGCACGTACGGCTACACAACACAGGTGTTGGCGGCATCTATACGCCATACGCGTCATATTATTGAATGTATGGAAGTGGGAGCCGATGTGGTGACGTGTCCGCTGAAGCCGATTATGGGCTTGTTAAACCATCCGCTAACGGACAAAGGTCTGGCCCAATTTGTGGAAGACGCCCGCAAGATGGTAGAGGATGCAAAGATTGGTGGAACGATTAAGAAAGCATAAGTTCTAACGGATTTGGATGAAAACTCTGATTTATTATGCCACTAGGTATGGTACTACAGGGTGTGTAGCGGAGTGGGTGGCAGAGGCATTTATAGCACAGACTACAACGGTTAAAGAAGGCCTAGAAAAAGAAAGCATTGAAGTGCTGAAGAGAAGGGAAAAGCAGCGGGTGGTTGACCTGAAAGTGCTGAAGAGAAGGGAAAAGCAGCGGGTGGTTGACCTGAAAGTGCTGAAGAGAAGGAAAAAGAAGTGGTTGCTTGATCTGAAAGTACTGAAGAGAAGGGAAAAGCAGTGGGTGGTTGACCTGAAAGTGCTGAAGAGAAGGGAAAAGCAGGGGGTGGTTGACCTGAAAGTGCTGAAGAGAAGGGAAAAGAAGTGGGTGGTTGACCTGAAAGTGCTGAAGAGAAGGGAAAAGCAGCGGGTGGTTGACCCGAAAGTGCTGAAGAGAAGGAAAAAGAAGTGGGTGGTTGATCTGAAAGTACTGAAGATAAGGGAAAAGGAGCGGTTGGCTGGTATTGAAGTGTATTGTTTGAAAGAAGGGAAGTTGTTGCTGGAGGTTGAAATACGAAATGTGAGGGATGGTTGGAGGATGGCTAGAATTCCCCATTGCGAGCGTGTGCAAAGGGTTGTGTTGGGTGTACCCATGTATATGGGCAAACCGTTGAGATCCATGCAGCTGTTTTGCGAAGTGAATAAAGAGCGGTTGACAGATACGACCGGACCCAATGTGTATTTGTTTGCCATGGGTGTAGAAACGTTGCCCGCAAGACAAGAAGAGGCGTTATCACTGGCTTTTTCTGAAGATGTGTATAAGAGCGCTCGTAAGAAGGAATATGTGGTGGGACGTTTGGGATGGAACCATATGGGGTGTCTTCACAAAGAAATTGCACAGCAAACGACGGGATTGTATGGCCCGCGTTGCGGTTTGGACCAACAGTCGCTTGCATCATTTGTGAAGAAAATTTTGAAAGACAAGGAGCGTGTGGAACATTATTACAGAGTTGGTGTGAATGAGTCTGTAGACAGGGTGGTGGCGGAGAGCATATATGATTTGGAACAGGCCAGGCTGGTGATGGAAGTAGCCCCTAAAAAAACCCTCCCCAAGAGGTATAAGGATAACGAAAATCCGTACGCTTTGTGATTGAAAATTAAAATGTTATGAGTTTGAAAATGCCGGATGAATTGAATCAGATTCTTTCCTTTGCCAGGGAAGAAGCCATGCGTCTGGGAAGTTATACCGTGACGGGGGACCACATTTTGTTGGCCATTGTCCGACACCAGGAAAACGATGCATACGAAGTGTTGGCCATGTTGGATTTGCACATGTGGCAGCTGAAGAATTTGATTGAGAGCAAAGAGACGGGACGGGCTATGATTTCACCCGACCAGGCAGATAAATTGTCGTTGTCTGAGCACGCAGAAAAGTGTTTGAAGGCCATGTATCTTGAAGCCAATAAAATGGGACATACCGTACCGGGATCGCTCCATTTGTTGTTGTCTTTGCTGGCTTTCGATAACGGTATTGGTGTCTATTGGCTGCGTACGAAAGGCGTAACCGACCAGTCGTTGCGTGCCCATCTGAAAGGAGAAATAAAACTGAATACGAAATCAATAACGCCCAAACGACCGGTATTGCGCAGAACAAAACGCGACGACGAAGACGTTACGGACGCTGTACCCGGAAGAATCATGAAAGACGTAAGACGTAGGGCTACCTTGGAAGCGGAAGCAGCTAAAGATGAAAACGCCACGCCCATGTTGGACGCCTATGCGTTGGATTTGACGGAAGAGGCTCGCTTGGGCACTTTGGATCCGGTCGTATGCCGAGAAGTGGAGATTGAACGCTTGGCACAGATACTGGGGCGTCGTAAGAAAAACAATCCGGTACTCATAGGCGAGCCCGGTGCCGGAAAATCGGCCATTGTGGAAGGCTTGGCGGCAAGGATTGCCAGCCGCAAAGGAACGCCTACGTTGCTGGGCAAACGTATTTTGTCACTTGATATTGGTTCTGTAGTTGCCGGAACAAAATACCGCGGTCAATTTGAAGAGCGCATGAAAGGGCTTTTGTCCGAGTTGAAGAAGCACCGCAACGTTATTTTGTTTATAGACGAAATCCATACCTTGGTAGGTGCCGGATCTACGGGCGGGTCGGGAGGCGGGTCGCTGGATGCAGCCAATATGCTCAAACCGGCACTGGCTCGTGGTGAAATTCAATGTATTGGAGCCAGTACTTTGGATGAGTACAGAGAATACATAGAGAAAGACGGGGCGTTGGAACGTCGTTTTCAGAAGGTCATGGTGGAACCGACGCAATTTGAGACAACCTTGAAAATTTTGCAAACAATTGCACCGCGCTACGAAGAACACCATTTGGTGCATTATACGCCCGAGGCATTGGAAGCGTGCGTGCGGTTGTCACAACGCTACATAACGGACCGTTGTTTGCCCGACAAAGCCATTGATGTGATGGACGAGGCCGGTTCCCACGTACACATCAGCCACCTGAAATTGCCAAAAGAATTGTTGGATATTGAAGAACAGTTGGCGGCTATATTGTTGGAAAAGCGCACTGCGGTGGATAAGAAAGATTACAAAAAAGCGGCTGCCTTGAGGATCAAAGAAAAGGCGCTGGAAGAGCAGCTGGCTACAGAGCGCAACAGTTGGTACGAAGAGCAGAAGAAGCATAAGAAAGAGGTGGGAGAAGAGACGATTGCCGAGGTGGTCTCTATGATAACCCAAGTACCGGTCAGCCGCGTATCGCAAACGGAAACGCATCGTTTGGTCCATATGGCTCAGATACTGAAAGAAAAGCTGGTAGGTCAAGACGATGCCGTAGATGCCATGGTGCGGGCCATTCACCGCAACCGAGCGGGGCTGAAGGATCCGGACAAACCCATTGGTACGTTTATATTCCTTGGGCCTACGGGTGTGGGTAAGACTCATTTGGCCAAGCTGCTGGCTGCGTATATGTTCGATTCGGCCGACAGTCTGGTACGCATTGATATGAGCGAGTATATGGAGAAATTTGCCGTCAGCCGGTTGATTGGGGCGCCTCCGGGGTACGTGGGGTACGACGAAGGCGGTCAATTGACAGAAAGAGTGCGTCGCAAGCCGTATTCCGTGGTTTTGCTGGATGAGATTGAAAAGGCGCATCCTGATATCTACAATTTGTTGTTGCAAGTGTTTGACGAAGGACGTTTGACCGATAGCAACGGGCGCCACGTGGACTTCCGCAATACGATACTTATCATGACTTCCAACATAGGAAGCCGGGAACTGAAGGAATTTGGTACGGGTGTGGGATTCATGACTCAAGCCCAAGGGACGGAAGGAGCGGAGGAAGAGCGTCACAGGGCCATTATTGAAAAGGCGTTGGGCAAGACGTTCAATCCCGAGTTTTTGAATAGGGTGGATGAACAGATTGTTTTCAATTCGTTAGATAGGGACCATATCCACAAGATTATAGATATTGAATTGGCCGATTTGTATGTCCGTACGGAAGAAGCCGGATACAAATTGGATATTTCTCAAAAGGCGAAAGACTTTGTGGCGGACAAAGGGTTTGATCCCAAATACGGAGCCCGACCGCTCAAGAGAGCCATCCAAAGGTACATGGAAGACCCGCTCTCAGAAGCCATCATCAGCCGAGCATTGAAACCGGGGGCCAATTTGGTCATAGATCTTAACAAAGAAGGCACAAATACCGTTGTCAATTAGAGGAAATTTTTGTACTTTTGACGGTTGATTTGATGCTTATGGAGGAAAGAATTCAGAAGATAAATATTGAGGACGAAATGAAGAGTGCGTACATAGATTATTCTATGTCCGTAATTGTGTCCAGAGCCCTTCCCGACGTACGTGACGGCTTGAAGCCTGTTCACCGTCGGGTTCTTTATGGGATGTCCGAATTGGGATTGGCAAGCAACAAACCCACCAAAAAATCTGCACGTATTGTAGGGGAAGTGTTGGGTAAGTACCATCCGCACGGAGATTCGAGCGTGTACGAGGCCATGGTTCGCATGGCTCAGGAGTGGAGTTTGCGGTATATGTTGGTAGAAGGGCAAGGAAACTTTGGGTCTGTTGACGGAGATTCCGCAGCAGCCATGCGTTATACAGAAGCTCGATTGCGTAAGTTGGCAGAAGAACTGCTGGCTGATATGGATAAAGATACCGTCAATTTTGTGAACAACTTTGACGATTCGCTCCAAGAACCATCTGTGCTGCCGGCCAAGGTACCCATGTTGCTCTTGAACGGTGCCAGCGGGATTGCTGTTGGAATGGCTACGAATATGCCTCCGCACAATTTGGGTGAAATTGTAGACGCCACTTGTGCGTATATAGACAACAACGACATCACGTTGGACGAGTTGATGGAGCACGTGAAGGGACCTGATTTTCCAACAGGAGGTATTATATACGGTACGGCCGGCATCCGCGATGCTTTTGAAACGGGCCGAGGTCGTATTGTAGTCCGTGCCAAAACCGATATTGAAGTAGCTTCTAGCGGACGCGAAACCATTGTGGTGAGCGAAATTCCCTACATGGTCAACAAGCGCGAATTGATAGAAAAGATTGCCGAGTTGGTGGAAAGCAAGCGTGTGGAAGGCATTGCATTTGTCAACGACGAGAGCGACCGTACGGGTATGCGCATAGTCATCAAACTAAAAATGGGTGTGGTGGCCAACGTGGTGCTGAACAGTTTGTTCAAATACACGGCCATGCAGAGTTCGTTCTCTGTAAACAACATTGCTTTGGTAGATGGGCGTCCCAGGTTGCTGAATTTACAGAAACTGATCAAATATTTTGTGCGCCACCGTCACCAAGTAGTGGTACGTCGTGCCAAATTTGAACGAGATCAAGCCGCCAAACGGGCCCACATTCTGGAGGGGCTGTTGAAGGCGCTCGATATATTGGACGAGGTGATTGCTTTGATCCGTGCTTCGCAAACGGTAGAAGAAGCCCGCAACGGACTGCAAGAACAATTTGGCTTTACGCCGGAACAAGCTACGGCCATTGTGGAAATGCGTTTGCGTCAATTGACAGGACTGGAGGGTTCGCGTCTTCAGGCGGAGTATGACCAATTGATGAAATTGATTCGTAATTTGAACGAACTGTTGGCCAGCGAAGCATTGCAGATGAACGTGATCAAAGAGGAACTGTTGGATTTGAAAGAGCGCTTTGACGATCCGCGTCGCACAGATATAGAATACGCCGTAGGCGACTTCAATCCGGAAGATTTTTATCCGGACGAGGACGTAGTCATCACTATATCGCGCATGGGCTATATCAAACGGACCAATTTGAACGAGTACCGGTTGCAAGGCAGAGGCGGTGTAGGGTCGCGTGGCAGCGATACGCGTGAAGAAGATTTCATTGAACACATATATGTGGCCAATATGCACAGTACCATGTTGTTCTTTACAGAGAATGGCCGGTGTTATTGGCTGAAGGTGTACGAGATTCCGGAAGGCCATAAAACATCGAAAGGAAGAGCCATTCAGAACGTCATCAACATTGAGCCGGGCGACAGCGTATGTGCCTATATCAACGTGAAAAATTTGACGGACGAGGAGTACATCAACAACAATTACATTGTATTGGCTACTGAACGAGGAACGGTCAAAAAAACGGCTTTGAAAGCGTATTCCAATCCGCGGTCTACAGGTGTGATTGCCATAACCATACGTGAAGACGATCGGTTGTTGCAAGCGTGTCTGACAGACGGAAGCTGTGAATTGCTGCTGGGGGCTCGGGAAGGCAAATGCGTACGCTTTGACGAATCTCAAGTACGCCCCATGGGACGTACGGCTTCCGGGGTACGCGGCATCTCTATAGAAGAAGACGATGTGGTAGTTGGCATGATATGTGCAGATATATCAGGTAACGTGCCTGTTTGCGGCGTCCCTGCAGAGGATTCCGAAGACAGCACCGTTGCAGACTCGGACTCGGCAAAATCCGTTGACGAGTTGTCCCAACGCCCGCACGTGTTGGTGGTGAGTGAGCACGGTTACGGAAAACGCTCCTTGATAGAAGATTACAGAAAAACAGCCCGTGGCGGTAAAGGTGTCAAGACACTGAATATCACTGAAAAAACAGGCAAATTGATTGCCATCAAGGCTGTTACGGACGAAAACGATTTGATGATCATTACGAAGTCCGGTATTACCATACGGGTGGCCGTAAGTGATATTCGCTTGGCAGGACGTGCTACGCAAGGTGTGCGTTTGATTAACCTGCGTGAAGGAGATGGCATTGCAGCCGTATGTTGTGTAAGCAAGAGCAATCCGGTACCCAAAGACGAAATGGAGGACTTATAATTTATTTGACAATACTATTTAAAGAAAAATCATAGTACTCATGAAAAAACTTGTATCAGCTGCCCTTATGTTATTGTTGGTATTACAATTGGGGGCACAACCAAAAGAAGTGCAAAACCTTCTGAAAAATTACGAAAAAACAAAACAGCAAACGGAAAACCCCAAACGCGCCGACAAGGCCGTTACGTGGATTCGTTATGCTCAGGCCCTCACAAAAGCATACGTTCATCCTACTCAAAACTTGTGGGCCGGACTTTCTTCTTTGGAAGCACGCGTTATTCTGAAGGACCAACGAGCACTCTCTACGGAGTATAAAACAGTGCAAGGAGAAGAATACGAAGTGGTTAGCTATGAAGATAAAGACTTGTACTACAATACGGAAGGCAAGCTGACGTTCTGGGTTATAACAAAACCCGTCATAGAAGACGTTGATTTGCTGGATGAAGCGTTCAAAGCGTACAAAAAAGCAGCCGAATTGGATACGAAAGGCAGCAGCAAGTCTGACATTCAAGAAGGACTGACTACTATTGCCAACAACCACATTAACGATGCCATGGCTTCTTATACGTTGGGCAATTTTTCCGTTGCTTCCCAGAAATTTGAAGAGTCTTTCTATGCGGCATCACATCCGGCTTTGAATACGGTAGATACGACCATTGTGTATTACGCAGGTTTGACGGCTTTGATGGATAGGAATCACGAGCGTGCCGTTCGTTTCTTTACTCAATGCCTTGAAATGGATTACGAATCGTCCGGCGATACGTATGCCAACTTGGCTGAGTCGTACAAACAGATGGGTAATATAGACAAAAGCAAGGAGTTGTTGTCTTTAGGATTTACCAAGTATCCGGATAGCCAAAGTATTTTGGTGGCACTCATCAACATCTATTTGGAGAGCAACGACGATCCCAACAAAGTGTTGGAATTCATCCATCGTGCTCAGGATAACGAACCCAACAACCCCAGCTTGTACTACGCAGAAGGGAACGTACTGAAAGGGTTGGGTAAGCTTGACGAGGCTCTTGCCATGTATGAGAAATCCACCCAGATTGATCCCGGTTTCTTTTTTGGATTCTTCCAAATGGGTCAAACGTATTACGACAGGGCCGTAGATATCCAAACAGCGGCTTCTGACGAACTGGACGACAACAAGTACTTGAAATTGGTAGAAGAACTGGACGAGACGTTGGAAAGCGCCATTGCTCCTTTTGAAAAGAGTTTTGAATTGATTGAAGACGCCGAAATCAAAACAGTAGTGATAGAGTATTTGAAAAATATTTATTTCCGCTTACGTACAAAGAGTCCTGAGTACGAAGCTGCATACGAGAAATACAACAACATGGTTGAGTAGCTGACAAGTTGTTCGTCGTACTTTGGCGCGCGGGGTTTGTTCCGGCGCGCCTTTTTTATTTGTTGTTCAGATGTATTTTCCGGGGGATTCTTGGCCGGTGAGTATGGCGTAGGCGTTGGCAGCCAAGGCATACATTTCGTCTTCGCCCGGGTAGGTGTGGCAAGGGGCTAAGAAGCCGATTTGATTGGCAATTTGGTCTACAAACAATTGGCTGTGAGCTAGACCGCCCGTGAACAGAATGGCGTCAATGCGGCCGTGCAAGGCAGCGGCCATGGCACCAATTTCTTTGCCTACGGCGTATGCCATGGCGTTGAAAACCTGGGTAGCGGTTGGTCCGGATGCTTCATGTGAGGTTTGAGCACCGGTCCGGGACTCGGCTTGCATGCGGTTGCATATGTCCAGAAAGGAATTGGTTCCGGTCAGGTCGACCATGCCGCCTTTTCCGGCTGTTTTTTTGATGAGTTCTTCTTGGGTGTATTGTCCGGAAAAGCACATGCGTATCAAAGGCATGGCCGGGAGGGATCCGGCGCGTTCCGGACCCATGGGACCGTCGCCTTGCAGAGCGTCGTTGACGTCTATGACTCGGCCTTGTTGGTGGGCGCCTACGGAGATACCTCCGCCCATGTGGACGACTATCAAGTTCAGTTTGTCATAAGGCGTTCCGCAGTCTTGTGCGTAGCGTTTGGCAATGGCTTTTTGGTTGAGTGCGTGGAATATGGAGCGGCGTTTGATTTCAGCAAATCCCGTCAGGCGGGCTACGTCATGGAATTCGTCAACGACAACGGGATCGGCAATGAAAGCTTGGCATCCGGGGATTTGTTGGGCAATGCTGTGAGCCAGCAATCCGCCCAAGTTTGAAGCGTGTTCGCCGCCGTAACCTTCTGAGAGGTGTTGGAGCATCAGATCGTTGACTTGGTATGTGCCGGAAGGAATGGGCTTGACCAATCCGCCTCGGCCAATGATGGCGGTAAAGGTGGAAAGGGGGTAGTTGTTTTTTTCCAATTCTCCCAAGATGGTGTCTTCACGGAATTTGTATTGTTCCACTATGCGCACATAGGGTGCCAGTTCTGCTGTGCTGTGGCGGATGGTGCTTGCCAATACCTCTGTAAGGGTGTTGGGGGTTGTGGTGGCTTTGTACACTGCAATTTTTGTGGAAGTGGACCCGGGATTGATGACAAGTATTTGATGTTCCATGGTAAGCCAAAGTTATATAAAAAAAATGGGGCTGTTGTGCAGCCCCATACCTTTATTTTGCAGTTACTGCCGCAAGGGCAATGGAGTTGAGCTTGGTGGTGGTGGAGTCGGCTCGGCTTGAAAGAACACAAGGAGCGGTTGCGCCGACCACAATGGCGGCTTGTTGGGATTCAGGGCTCAACTGGCTGAGACTTTTGTACATGACGTTTGCACTTTCTATGTTGGGGAAGAGCATGCAGTCTACGTCTCCGGCCACAGGGCTTTTCAGTTTCTTGATGGCTACTGACTCGGGGCTCAGGCATACGTCAAGGGCCAGGGGGCCGTCGGCAACGCAGCCGGAAATTTGGTTGCGGTCTACCATTTTAGAAAGGATGGCAGCGTCTACGCAAGCGGGCATGGCCGGGAGCATTTGTTCTGTAGCGGCTACAAATGCGACTTTTGGTGTGGGGATGCCCAAAGCGTGTGCCGTATTGACCAAATAACCGGTCATGGCTGCTTTTTGTTTGAGGTCGGGAGCCGGGATAACGGCAATGTCGCTCATAATTAGAAACTTGGGATAGTTAGGATGGGTAAGGACAGACACGTGACTGAGGACGGCTCTGGGAGGCAGCAATCCTTTCTCTTTGTTCAAGATGGCGCGCATGTATTTGTCTGTGCTGCATTGTCCTTTCATAAGGATGTCGCCTTCTTTATTACGTACCATTTCTACTGCACGGGCAATGGCTTCCAGTTCGTCTTCTATGTCTACGATGGTGAAAACGGCAGGGTCAATACCTTCTTCATGGCATACGGAAACGATTTGAGATCTTCTTCCTACTAGAATGCCATCTACAATGCCTTTTTCTATGGCTTGATGAACGGCCGAAATGGTGTGGTCGTCAACACCCCAAGCGGCTACTAGTTTTTTCTTTTCCTGCGAGCGTAATTTTTCAAATATTTCTTCAAATGTCTTCATGTGTAGTATGTGTTTGTCTTAATAATTATGTGCTTAATTTGTCAGGGTCCATGTATCTGTGGCAATCATCAGTTCTTCATCTGTGTTGATGACGGCAATTTTGGGAGTGTTGGAATTGCTGGTAATGATGGTGTCTTCTCCACGTACGTTGTTGTTTTTCTCTTTGTCAAAGGCTACTCCCAAGTAGGTGAGTTTTGTACCTATGCGTTCACGGATGTGGGCGTCGTTTTCTCCAATTCCTCCGGTAAATACAATCATATCTACTCCGTCCATGGCGGCTGTGTAGGCTCCTATGTATTTGAGTACGCGGTAGGAGAAGGCTTTGTGAGCCAAAATGGCGCGGGGATTGCCTTCCAAAATGGCGTTTTCAATGTCTCGGCAATCCGAGCTGGGGCCATACAAGCCGAGGAGTCCGCATTTTTTGTTCAAGAAGTTGTTTGCTTCGGCCGCTGTCCAACCTTCTTTTTCTTGCAAGAAAGTTACGATGGAGGGGTCCATATCACCGCTGCGTGTTCCCATAATCAGGCCTTCCAAGGGTGTAAAGCCCATGGATGTGTCTACCGATTTGCCGTTGTCTATGGCCGTAATGGAGGATCCGTTGCCTAGGTGGCAAGTAATGACTTTTGATTTCTCAAATTCCAAACCGGCTAGTTCACAAGCTTTGCGAGCCACAAATTGGTGACTGGTGCCGTGGAAGCCATAACGGCGGATTTTGTGTTTTTCGTAGAGTTCGTAGGGAATGGCGTACATGTATGCGTAATCAGGCATGGTCTGGTGGAATGCCGTATCAAAAACAGCTACTTGTTTGGCTTGTGGCAGCAGTTTTTCTATGGCCAGGATTCCCAGTAAGTTGGCCGGATTGTGTAACGGAGCCAGTTCGGCCAATTGCTCTATGTTTTCTTTTACCTGATTGTCAATCAACACACTTTCTTTGTAATAGTGGCCTCCTTGCGCTACACGGTGTCCCACAGCGTGGATTTTATCGAGCGATTCCAATACGCCCCATGTAGAGTCTGTCAATAGGTCTAATACTCTTTGAATACCTATTGTGTGGTTGGGAACGGCTTGGTCGACTTTGTACTTTTCTCTGTCTCCAATAAGTCTTTTATGGGTTACTATTCCCATTTCCAGGCCGATGCGTTCTACTATACCTTGAGCCAGAAGAGTATAGTCGTTCTCTGTCCTCATTTCAAGTACTTTGTACTTGATGGAAGAACTTCCGCAGTTTAATACAAGAAGTGTCATAGTTTGTTTTGGTAAGGTTTTTTTTATTAATTTTGAAATAGTCGTGGTTGATTCGTTAGAATCGGGCAAAAGTACGGAAACTATATGTGACTTGCAAGCTTGAGGGGGAGGAAAAATAGTGCGTTGTTGCCGCCTGCCGTTGCAGTTTTTTGTGGCACGCTGGGCGGTTTGTATTTTGGAGGGGAAGGGATTGGTGGTTCTTCTTCAACGGGGGCGTATTTTTCTTTTTCAGTTGGAACTCATTTGTCTTTTTATAAGTCGTGGCCGCTGTTGTGGGTTTTGGCTGTTTTCACTCTGATTGTCTTGTTGTGTTTTTTTGTAGGCCTGTGGCTGTTGCGGCGCAGACTAGGCCACAGCTATCTGAGGCTGCGGAGGCCTCGGTCTCGGCAAATTCCTTTTTTTTATTCGCGTGCGCATTTGCGTTACAAATTTGGCAGGCCGCTTTATTTGTTGGGGCTGCTTGCGCTTTTTGGGGTGGCTTTCTGGAATGGTTTGATGGATAACGTGTTTTCAGTACCTGGAATACCTGATGGAGAGCCTGTTTATTTGGTGTTGCGTGTTTTGGATTATCCTGTTTCTGTGGTGACGCGGGCCGGTAGGCATTACGATCGCGTAGAGTGTGCGTTGGTTTCTTATTCGTTGGATGGACAGCATGGGTATCCGGGTCATCAAAATGTACAAGTGTATGTGGCTACAGGTAGTCAGTCTTTGTTTGAGGGTACTTCGGATTTTGGTTTTCAGCCGGTTTCAGATGTTCTTTTGCCCGGGGATGTGTTTTCTACGCGTAGCAAAATGTTTTTGTTGAAAGAACAAGGTGCTGTGGCAGCCGGGAAGACTTCTGCCTCGGTAAGAGATGATGTTTTTGATTATGCAGAATATATGGCTCGGAGGGGTTTCTATAGGCGTGTGTACGTTTACGACTACAAACGAGTAGAGGGCAAATTGACTGTTCGGGAGCGGTTGTTGCGTTTGAGGGTGCCGTTGACTGCTCCATGGGGTGTGGCAAATGGTGTAGTCGGTAGAAAGCGGGGCGGGCAGGGTCGTGTTGCTGGAGCCAGAGTACGGGGCAGGCAGGATGGTGTTGTTGCTGCCAGAGAACGGGCCGGGCAGGATAGTGTTGCGGCAACCAGAGAACGGGCCGGGCAGTTGTTGGCAGGGATTTGTTTAGGTGCTAAAAGTACTTTGAACAGGGAGGTTCGGGAGTGTTTTAACAGAGTGGGGGCCAGTCATATATTGGCAGTCAGCGGATTGCATGTAGGGGCATTGTACGGTAGTTTGGTCTGGTTGTTGGGTTTCTGGGGCAAGTTGTGGAACGAAAGACGGTACCGGAGGCGTGGGAAGGTGTTGCCTCCTGTATTGAATAGACGGTATATATATAAAACGTATTCGTTACGACGTGGGGCATGGGTACATGTGCCTGCGTTGTTGCTTATTTGGGCGTATGCTATGGTGGTGGGGTTGAGTACGAGTGTGGTTCGGGCGGCGCTCATGTTGACTGTCTATGGGATCAGTCGGCTGAGGGGATACAGAGCATTTGGTCTGAATGTGTTATCTATTGCAGCGCTTGTGTTGGTGGTTTGGAAGCCCACTTATGTGTTGGATCTGGGGTTTCAGTTGTCTTTTTCAGCCGTATTGAGCTTGATGTTGTTCTTTACGATATTTCGAAATCTATTGAGTGTCAGAAAAACTGTGCTGAAGTATTTATGGGAATTGTTTTGTGCGTCTTTGGCCGTGCAATTGGGTACGTTGTGTTTGACGTGGAATGCGTTTGGTATGGTACCGTTGTATTCTTTGTTCTGCAATATGTTGATTATACCCTTGGCCGCATTGATTCTGTATGTTTTTTTAGGGTATTTGGTGTTGTATGGGGTATTAAGTGTTGTTTTAGGGAAAGGGTTTGTTGTGCCTTTGTTTGGAGTTGTTGATGGGGCTTTAGGGAAAGGGTTTGTTGGTGCCTTGCAGTGGGCGTTTGGTGCTGTGATAGAGGCTATGCATATTCTAGCCGATGTGTTGTATAAAGTAGTGGTGTTCTTTGATAATTTGCCGTACAGTCCCATTGAATATGCACCTAATGCGATTGATCTGTTGCTTGTTTTGTGGTGTTTGGCCTATGTGCTGATTGCGCATGGATGTCGCTCCTAGCTAGTGGCTGTGCATCCGGTCTGCGCGCCCAGCCTCAAGATGGTGCGCAACCGGAAAAAGCTGACAAGTGTAGTGTTTTGAAAAACAGAGGATTAGTGATGAGAGAGAAAAAATCTTGCGCACCATCTTGAGGCTGGTGTGCACAAAACAGTGAATTATGTGGTACCATATTAGTGTACAAGGGAACAGAAGACAAAGTATTTTTATGAATGACAGGGACAAACGCCATGCGATGGATTTGTTGGCGGTGTTTAGCCATGCATACTGTGTGAAGGTGTTGGCGTATCAGTTTTTATCCAACCATTACCATCTGATAGTGGAGTGTGAAGATCCGGGGGCATTTATGCAAGGGTTTAGAATTAGTTATACCAGGTATTTCCATAAGGTCCATGGAACATCGGGATCAGTGGGCAGAGTACATTTTTCCAGAGGGTATATAAAAACGTTAACATGGCTGGAAGATAGGCTCATATATGTACTTAGAAATTCTACAAAGCATCAGGTGGAAGAGCACCCTTATGCTGATAAGTACAATTCGTCCAGGTATTATTTTTATGAGGCTCGTAAAGTGAAGGAACCGGAAGATTTGCAACCGGCAGGTAAGATGTGTAGCTTAATGCATAGCAAACATTTTATTCCTGAAAGTTATTTGTTGGACGCGGATGGGCATGTATATCCCCGTTCTTTTTTGGATTACAAAGCGGTAGAGCAGGTCTTTAGAACGTATTCGTCATTTTTGCATAAGATTTCTACGCCAACTGAAAAAGAAATAGCAGATAACAAAGGTGTTCTTCCTGTTCCACGTAAGGCATCTATGTCTGATTTGGATATTAGCGAATGTATTATGAAACAAATTCACCCTACACCCATACATTATTTAGATAGGCCACAGGTAGTTGGTCTGTGTAAACAGTTCTTATGTGCGTATCCGGTGTCTGTACGGCAATTAGCCAGGGTTTTTGGCCTTCCGGAGTCCAGTTTGCGGTGTTATTTGCGTGATTTGCGTGCCCAACCGCGCGCCCAGCCTCAAGATGGTGCGCAAGAAAAAAATGAGCAGTGCTTAAAGGGCAGAACATCAGGTGGTTGAAGAAAAGGTGATCTTGTTCTTGCGCACCATCTTGAGGCTGGTATGCGCAAAGTGGTTATATTTGTGCCGCTAAATAATCAAATACTATGGGTGGCTTTTTTGGTATAGTTTCTAAGGAACCTTGTGCAAATGCTTTATTTTATGGGACCGATTACCATTCGCATATGGGAAATAGAAGAGCGGGAATGGCGACTATGAACGAGCAGGGGATAATCAAGCGGTCTATTCACAATATAGAGAACGCCTATTTTAGGAATAAGTTTGAAGATGAATTGGAGGAGTTTCAGGGCAGGAGGGGGGTTGGGATAATTAGTGATAAGGATCCACAGCCCATTGTATTGCGGTCGCATTTGGGGACTTTTGCCATAGTAACGGTAGGAAAGATTAACAATTTGGAGGAATTGGGGGTTGAGTTGTTGGAGAAGGGAATTAATTTTTCTGAATTAAGTACAGGGCAAATCAATGCGACGGAATTGGTGGGGCATATGATTACGTTGGGTCAGACATTTGCTGATGGGATTCGTCTGGTACAAGAGAAAGTGAAGGGTAGCTGCAGCATGTTGATTTTGACGCAAGACGGAATCATTGCTGCGCGTGATAAATATGGAAGGACACCGATTGCTATTGGAGTTAAATGTGGCAAACGGCGCGTACTTCCGTTTCAAACAGAAGAACAAGCGGCACAGTCGGGTATGGAGCAGTCGAGTGTGGGGCAAACGGGCGCAGAACAACCACGTGTGGGGCAGCAGGGCGCAGAACAAGCACGTGTGGGGCAGCAGGACGCAGAACAAGTACGTGTGGAGCAGTCGAGTGTGGGGCAGCAGGACGCAGAACAAGCACGTGTGGGGCAGTCGAGTGTGGGGCAGCAGGGCGCAGAACAAGTACGTGTGGAGCATTCGAGTGTGGGGCAGCAGGACGCAGAACAAGTACGTGTGGAGCATTCGAGTGTGGGGCAGCAGGGCGTAGAACAAGTACGTGTGGGGCAGTCGAGTGTGGGGCAGCAGGGCGCAGAACAAGTACGTGTGGAACAGCCGAGTGCAGAGCAGCCGGGCGCAGAGGAGGTGGAATATATAGATTCGTTGACGGCGGTGGCGTTTGCGAGTGAGAGTTGTAGTTTTCCGAATTTGGATTTTCAATTGGCAGGGTTTTTAGGGCCGGGAGAAGCCGTGTTGGTGCAAGAGTCGCCAAGGTTTTGCTCGGCATTGCAAGCGTTTCATGAGTACTTGGAAAAGCAAGAAATAGCCGCACAACAAAGTGAAACAAAGGACCGGGAAACTAGTCAGGAAGACGTTGAAAATACAACGCAAGCAGAGTCGTTGAAGGCTGTGCAGCGGGATCGTAAAGATGCGTGGCGTGATATTTCAGAGTTTTATCAGATTTTGCCGCCCAGAGAGAAGTTGCAGATTTGTTCGTTCTTGTGGGTGTATTATGGGTTCCCCACATCGGCTTACGAGGGGATCAATGTGGAAGAGGTGAGGTTTCGTAACGGGAAGTTAGTAGGCCAAAAGGATCAAATAGATGCGGATGCCGTTTGTAGTATTCCGGATAGCGGAACGGGGATGGCCATGGGATATGCAGTAGGAAAAGGGGTTCCGTATAGACAAGCGGTAGCCAAGTATACGCCTACGTGGCCCAGAAGTTTTACGCCAAGCGATAAGGAGCGGAGGAAATTGGTGGCAAAGATGAAATTGTTGCCTAATGCAGATGTGTTGCGTGGGGCCAAAATGGTGTGTTGTGATGATTCCATAGTGCGAGGGACGCAGTTGAAGAACAATGTGCAAGTATTGTATAAGAATGGAGTAAAGGAGATTCACGCAAGGATTTCTTGTCCGCCCATTATCAATACGTGTCCGTTTTTGGGTTTTACGAATACGAGGGCAGAAATGGAATTGGTTACGCGTAGGATTATTCATAAATTGCAGGGCCAAGACCAAAGCTTTGATATTAAGGCGTTTATAAATGAGGGTTCGGAGGAACATAAAGCTATGATTGAGGGTATTGCTAAGGAAATGGGCTTTACATCCCTGAAATTCAGCTCTATACAAAATTTAGTGGACTCTATTGGTCTTCCAAAAACAAATCTTTGTACGTATTGTTTTGATGGAGAGGGTTGTGGGCAATGAAAAAAATGCTATATTTGGGAACATTTAACCTAAATTAATCATCCCTGATCCATGAACATCTTTGTCTCAAGCCTTAGTTTTAAGGCTAAAAAGGAAGACCTGTTTGAACTATTCTCTCCTTTTGGGGAAGTACTCTCTGCTAGAATTATACTTAATAAGGAAACTCGTCGTTCTCGTGGTTATGGTTTTGTAGAAATGGCCAGTAGGGAAGAAGGACAGTCTGCCATTACGACATTAAACGGATCTGAACATATGGGTAGGACCATCAATGTAGCCGAGGCTTACGATAGACCTGCTCCAAATGTGCCTGCAACGCCTGTTGTTGAACCGGTGGTTGAAGCAGTTCCGGAGCCTGTAGTGGAAGAAATTTCTGAGCCTGTAGTAGAAGAACCTACAGTAGATGAAGTTACTGAAACGGAAGCGGTTGAAGAACCAGAGAACGAAGCAGAACTTGATACAGAAACCGATATTACTGAAGAGTAATAGAGGCATATACCTAAAACCTAAAAGCCGACATGTTTATGTCGGCTTTTTTTTATAGGTTTCCATTGCTTAAAATAGCTATTTGTATCTTGTTGCTAGGATGACTTAGGTACAAACAATTGGATTATTCCAATTACTGCAGATAAGATAGATACAATTAGTGAAAGCCACTTTATGACGTCTGGAATGTTCATAATTGTTTAATTTAAAAAATCACATAAAATTTTCCAGGACTCCAACTATTGCTGTCAATAAGCTTATAATTAGTGTTATCCACAAAATGATGTTTTCGTAGTCCATTTGGAAACAATTTTATTATTAAGCAGCTGTCTCTTGGAACATTTTAAGTAGTTCGTTGAAAACTCCACCGAAGCCTATTGCAACGTCCATGAGGAAGAAGATAATCATTTTTATTATAGCTATCATTTTATAAAGTATTAAAAGTTAATATTCTATCAGATTTGCGCTATTAAAGAATGAATCCATTCAATCAACTCTGTAAAGAGTCCACCTAAAAATGCGAATACAGTTTGGAAAAAATCAACAATCATTTGCATGGCTAAAAATTTTAAAGGGTTAAATGTTTAATAGTTAACTTTACAAAAATAATCATTCTTGTGAAATATCCAACTCTTTGAACAAATAATCTGCTTTTCCTATTTTGTCTATTAAGAAAAGCACGTAACGTATGTCTACCGATATATTCCTACAAACGGACGGGTCAAATTCTATATCGCTCATGGTGCCTTCCCATACGCGGTCAAAGTTTAATCCCAGCAAATGGCCTTTTGCATTGAGTACCGGTGATCCGGAGTTGCCTCCGCTCGTGTGGTTGGTGGCTATGAAACATGCGGCTACCGTTCCGTCTTTTTCCCAGGGTCCAAAGTCTCTATTTGCATAGATATCACGAAGTTCCTGAGGAATGTTGTAATCGAATACTTCCGGGTCGTCTTTTTCCATAATGCCTTCTATGGTGCTGACCGGTTTGTATACAATGGCGTCTTTTGGACTGTAACCGCTTACCGTACCAAAGGCTACACGCAGGGTGGAGTTGGCATCCGGATAGAACACGCGGTCTTTATCAAACTCCATGATGGCTTGCATCCATGTGCGGTATAGGAGGTTCAATTGGTCGTTGATCTCTTTTATTTGAGGTTGGATTTCTGTACGATTTTTTTGGACAAACGGTTCTATAAGTTGGTAAGCTATGTCTTGTTTGATCAACTCCAAGGCCTGGTCTTTGTCTTTGGAAAGGATTTCCATCGTCTTTTCTTTGTCAATCAGGGCCGAGGCCGTGTAGAGGTGCTCGGCGAGCGCAGCCATGTTGAACGGAGGGGTGTGGTGGCCGTGCGAATGCGCTACCGAGTGCGCCGATGTTTCAGCCGGAGCTTCACGGAAGTATTCGGCCTGAGGACGGTGCATGGGCAGCAGCGGCAGGCCTTTGCCTGAGCTGACTTGCGATAGGACCGTTGGAAGAGGTTCTCCGGGCAGCAATTCCGGTGTGTGGTGCAGGGCTTTGTAAAACTCGGCAAAAAGGATTTCAAAGATTTCCTTATCAATAGGGAGGTAGTAGTCTTTGAAGAAGTTTTCTGCCAGCGAGGTGGCGGCCTCGGGACCGCGGCGGGCGACTTGGGTGGCTAAGTTGTCGGCAAATTGCAACAGTTCCACGGCCATGATGGCCTCTGTATACATCTCTGAAGCAAACAGGAGGGGTTCCAGGCGTTCGTAAAGGTCTTTCATGCGAGGGACCAAGTTGGTGTATTTCTGTTTGCCGGACGTTTGTGCCCATTGTATAAAGCGTTCTTCAAAGTCTTTCTTTTTGGCAATGGTGCCGGCATTGATGATGCCTCGGCTTTCGCCTTGCCATTTTTTCCATGCATTCGAGACTCTGGCGTTCTTGTTGGCATACCGTATGCGTACCGATTGGTCTTTGGCTTGTTCGCGGTTCATGACCTCCAGACGGAGGGTGCGCAGGTGGATTTTCTGCGGGTTGGAACGCAGGGCCAGGTATTCAACGGCCGGGGAGAGAACGTATTGTTGCGTACGACCCGGGTATCCGTAGACCATGGTGAAATCGCCTTCTTGTACGCCTTTGTTGCTGATGGTGAAGTGGTATCTGGGCGTGTAGGGGACGTTGTCCGGGCAGTATTCGGCCGGTTTGTTGTCTTTGTCTGCGTATATGCGAAATAAGGCAAAGTCGCCTGTGTGGCGAGGCCAGATCCAGTTGTCCAAATCGCCTCCAAACTTGCCGATGGAAGAGGGAGGGGCACCTACCAGTCGTACGTCACGGTAAATCTCATTGAAATACAAGAAATATTGGTTGCCGTAGTACGTGGGGCTGATACGGACCGAGTAGTAATGTCTGTCAAAGCCTTTGAGTGCTTTGTCCGTCAATTTTTTGATGTTTTTGGCTATAATTTCTTGGCGTTTGGTTTCGTCCATATTGTCTTTTACGCCTTTGAGGACTTGTTTTGTTACATCTTCCATGCGGCGCATAAACGTGACGGTCAGTCCTTTGTTAGGCAGTTCCTCTGCTCTTGTACGTGCCCAAAAGCCGTCTTTCAAGTAGTCGTTTTCTACCGAACTGTGGGCTTGGATTTGTCCGTATCCGCAGTGGTGGTTTGTCAATAGGAGTCCTTCAGGGGAAATGACTTCTCCGGTACAGCCTCCGCCAAAATGGACAATGGCATCTTTCAGACTGGCTTTGTTGACGCTGTAAATATCTTCTGCTGTCAGTTGAAAGCCTAGTTCGTGCATGCGTTCAATCTTTTGGCCTATGAGCATAGGCAACCACATGCCTTCGTCTGCTTGTGTGGCTGTGGGTTGGAATAGCAACAGGGCCAGGAGGATGGCCGGTACTGTGTAGCGTTTGGTGTATTTGTAAAAACGTATCATATTGAATATAAAGGTTTTAATAAATTCTTGTTAAAGTTTTTTTTGTCGCAGTCGTTTGGCTTTTTGCAAAACGATGGGGGGCATATAGAGTGCTCTGTATAAGAGTCTGTTTTTCAAGGGATGGTAACGGAGTTCGCGAGCCAGCGGACGAAGTGTGGTGCGTGTCCATTGGCGCATTTGGTAGTAGGCATGGTGCTTTTGGCTGTAGAGTAGTTCCAAAAACCAGCCGGCGGTAAAGAAGATATAGGCTTCTTGGAGCGAACGCAGGGGTCTTGTATTAGCTAATTCGTTCAATTGCCGGGTAATGATGGTTTTTATGCTGTCTATGCGTTGTGTGGTGATGCGTTCTTGTGTCAGCCCCGTTTTGTTGATATGGTACAAATATGTGATTTGGCGTGTTACGGCCAGGTTTTGGATATGGGGTGCTATGTGGAAAGTCCACATGTTGTCTTCGTGAATGAGGTCTTTTACAAATTGCAGTTTGTGGGCTATGAGAAATCCTCTGTGTAGCAATTTGTTACAAGCCATTATGGGGATTTGGCGAGTAAGCAATATGCGCGATACTTTTTTATTTCCTTCCGTATACGCTTGTACTTTTTCGTGTATGGCTTGGGTAGGATCTGATTTTGGTATTACGTCTACAGCTCCGCAGACCATGTGGGGGTGGCTGTACAACGTGGCCGTATTGATTAGGTTTTCAATGGCTTTTGGCGGCAGTTGGTCGTCGCTGTCCAGAAAAAAGACGTAGTCGCCTGTGGCCGCTTGCAGCCCTGTGTTGCGCGCTTCTGAAAGGCCTCGGTTTTCCTGGTGTTGGAGAACGGTAAAAGTCCGGGCCGAGTTGGTGGTGCCTGGCGAGTCGGAGGTGTTTGGCGAGCTGGTGGTGCCTGGCGAGTTTGCTGCGGTTGTGCGTCCTGTCAGAAGCGAGTGGACCAATTGCATGCTGTTGTCTGTGCCGCAGTCGTCTACAATCAATACTTCCAGATTGTCATACGTTTGGTCCAATACGGATTGCAGGCACCGTTCTATGTAGGGTGCCGTGTTGTAGACAGGTATGATTACTGATACTTTCATGGCGTTTAGTTCTTTTTACGTTGCAAACGGCTGAGTATGGCTTGTTTCAGGTGTTTCTTTTCTGTGGGTTTCAGACCTATTGTCCAGATGAGTGCACCTGTTACAAGGATAGAAGTCAATGTACTGACTACTAAAGCAACCCATTGTATGGGCGCGGTTTCTGCCACTTGGCTTGCCAACGTGCCGTTGGTGAGCCACCATCGGGTCAGCAGCGGCAGCGGCACGGCCAACACGCTGATGGTTACTACGGGACGCAATACTTCGCGTGCGTAGCGTTTGAGCGGTATGCCGTTGTTTTTGTTGGCATAATACAACCTATAAAGATAGCAAAAACCGTTGACTACTACCCATACAACCAACACCCATTGCGGTTCTATGCCTTTGGCCAATAGCAACCAAGTAATAGGTAGGGTAGTTGTACGTATGAGTGATACGACAATCTGATAGTTGCGGATGGTTCCGGTAGCCCAAGTGGTTATCCAAAGCGGTCCGCTAAGTGATTCTATCAAGTAGTATAGGAGTGTGATGCTGCAAAATGCAACGGTGTATGCCGGCACTTCTTTCAACCAGATGTTCATGATATCGTGCATGTTGAGCAAGATGGGCAGTGTAAGGGCAAAGAGCATGTAATAGGAGAACTTAGAGGTCTGGTTGACCAAATCTTGTAAGTAGCTCTTGTTGTTTTGTGCCGAGGCTTTTGTGATTTGTGGATTGAAGGAAGATTGAAAGTATATGACAAAATTGTATACGGCTGTGCTTACTTGCGTGGCGATGCTCATGGCGGCGTTGGTGACCAGCGGTGTGAAAATATTGAGCAAAAAGATGCGTCCTTGTGTAACGGCCAGCTGCGCTCCGGAATCGCATAAGGTCCATCCGGAAAAAGAGGCCATTTGTTTGAGCAGGGGTTTATCCCATACAAATTGGAACCGACAAATGGTAAAAGTGCGTCGCGAATAGGCTATGGTAATGGCAAAGATGACGAGTGATACGGCAAACAACAAACCGGCGTACGAGGCCAATTTGTCTACGGGAGAGGCACTCAGTAGAAAGACGACTCCGAGCTTCAGGAGCACATCGGCAATGCTGATCCATGCGTAGAAAGACATCTTTTCATGAGAAATGATGCTGGCGTTGTACGGAGTTTGTATGAGGTTAACGCAGGTAGTCAATAGGGTGAATAGCAGTACCCAATGGACAGCGTGCAATCGGTCCGGCGGAATGACCAATTTGTTGTTTAAAAACCAAAGACCTACGGTCAGACCCAAGACTGTGATAACAAGGGCCAGGAGCGTGAAGAGCGTCAAACTTGTACCAAAAACGCGCTCGAGCGCCGTTCGAGCGCCTCGGCCCGGCTTCGTCTGATCGGCGTTCGGGGTGGTGCTTACGTTTGTGTCGGCAGGGCTGCCGGGAAGAGAGCTGCCTCGGCCCAATTCAAAGCTCATGAAACGTTGAGTAGAAGCGTTTAGGGCTGTTTGCAGGAAGGTGAACAAGGTGACTATGCCGCCGACAATGCCGTAGAGGGCAAAGTCGTCCACACCCAGGATATCCAAGACAATGCGCGAGGTGTACAGCGTGACGGCCAAGCGCACCAACATGCGCGTGTAAAGGGCGGCCGTGTTTTTGGCTATGCGTCGTTTGTGTTCAAGTTCTGTCATCGTAGGTAGGCTGCCTGGTTGTTTGTTATTGGCCGATGCCTATGTAGGTGAAGCCTTTTTCTATCACCTCTTGCGGTTGGTATATGTTACGGCCGTCAATGACCAATGGGGTGTGCATGGCTTGTAGGAGTTGGTCCCAAGAAGGCATTCGGAATTCTTTCCATTCCGTTACCAGAATGAGGGCGTGGGCTCCTTGGGCGGCATCGTACATGTCTGTGGCGTATGTAACGGTAGTGCCTAGGGTTTTGCGGGCTTGGTCCATGGCTATCGGGTCGTAAACTTTTATGTGGCAACCGGCTTGTAGCAAATGGTATATGAGTACGATGGAGGGGGCTTGGCGGATGTCGTCTGTTTGTGGTTTGAACGAAAGGCCCCAGATGGCTATGGTTTTCCCTTCTAATTGGCCGTTGTAGTAGTTGTATAGTTTCTGGTAGAGGATTTTCTTTTGTTCTTCGTTTACTTTATCCACAGCTTCTATGAGATCTAATGGATATCCCGTTTCTACACCGGTGCGTATAAGGGCTTTGACGTCTTTTGGGAAGCAACTGCCTCCGTATCCGGTACCGGCATACAGGAACTTTTGTCCTATGCGGCTGTCCGATCCGATACCCATGCGTACGCTGTTTATATTGGCGCCTACGCGTTCACAGAGGTTGGCTATTTGGTTCATAAACGATATGCGTGTGGCCAGCATGGCGTTGGCGGCGTATTTTGTCATTTCTGCGGAAGGAATATCCATAAAATACACGCGGAAATTTTTGAGCAAGAAGGGGCGGTAGAGGTTTTCCATAAGTTTTCTTGCTCTTTCTGTTTCTACACCAACTACTACTCTGTCCGGACTCATAAAATCTCTTATGGCGTCTCCTTCTTTCAGAAATTCCGGATTGGAGGCTATATCAAACGGTATATCTTTTTTTCGCTTGGTTAGTTCCTCTTGTATGGCTTCTTTTACTTTGGCAGCCGTCCCAACGGGTACGGTGCTTTTGGTGGTAAACAGCAAATAGTCGTTCATGTGTTTGCCTACGGTACGTGCTACCTGTAGTACTTGATGGATATCTGCGCTGCCGTCTTCTTCAGGCGGTGTGCCTACGGCACTAAATACAATGTTTGTTTGGGCAGGTTTGGTGTTGTCGCCGGTGGTGTTGGTGTTGGTGTTGCCGTTCAGACAGGCGGCCAGATCTGTGGTGAAATGGAGCCTGCCGGCTTGCACATTGCGTTGTACCATGGGTTCCAGTCCCGGTTCGTAAATGGGTATGATGCCTTTTTTGAGGTTTTCTATCTTTTCCGCATCAATATCCACACACGTTACACGGGCGCCCATTTCTGCAAAGCAAGCTCCGGTGACGAGCCCTACGTATCCTGTTCCGACTATGATGATGTTCATGATTTTTGGTGTTTTGTGCACACCCAGCCTCAAGATGGTGCGCAAGATTTTTTTGGTGGTCTAACTAAGGTGTTCTTTTACAAGCTGTTGTGTGTTTAGGTGTGTTTTAGTTGCGCACCATCTTGAGGCTGGGTGCGCAAAGGCTGGGTGTGCAGGCGGGTGTCCAAGTACCAACGGATGGTGGTCTCCAGGCCCTGGTCAAAGGGCATTTGCGGTTGCCAGCCCAGTTGGTTTTGGAGTTTGGATATGTCTAATGCGTAGCGGAGGTCGTGGCCGGGACGGTCTGTGACAAACGATATGAGGGATAGGGAGTCGCCGGCGGGGCGTTCCAATAGGCGGTCTGTTATTTCTATGAGTTTGTGTATGAGGGTGATATTTTGCCATTCGTTGTTGCCGCCTATGTTGTAAGTTTCTCCAAGCAGACCTTTGTGGAAAATGAGATCGATGGCTCGGGCATGGTCTTCTACATAGAGCCAATCGCGGATGTTTTCGCCTTTACCATAGATGGGTAAGGGTTTTTTGTCCACAATGTTGTAGATGACAACAGGGATCAATTTTTCCGGATATTGGCACGGACCATAGTTGTTGGAGCAATTGGAGATTTTTATGGGCAGACCGTAGGTGTGGTAAAAGGCTCTGACAAAATGGTCTGCAGAGGCTTTGGATGCTGAATAAGGGGAGCGGGGATCGTACGGGGTTGTTTCTAAAAAAGGTCCGTCGTCAAATCCCAATGCTCCATACACTTCGTCAGTAGATACGTTATAAAAGATATGGTTTGCGTAGTTTTCTTTTTTCCAGGCATTTTTGGCGCATTGCAGCAACGTGAGGGTACCCATGACATTGGAGCGAGCAAATTCAAACGGGTCTGTAATGCTGCGGTCTACATGGCTTTCGGCGGCTAGGTGGATGACGCTGTCCGGAGCGTATGTAGAAAAGATGTCTTCCATTTTGGTGTATTCGGCCACATCGGCTTGTATGAAAAGGTAGTTGGGGGCGTCTTCTATGTCTTTCAAATAGTCCGGATTGGCGGCGTACGTGAGCTTGTCTACATTGATAATCAGGTACTCGGGATAGGTGTTGACGAATAGACGTATCACATGGGAGCCAATAAAGCCACAGCCCCCCGTAATGAGAATACGGCGCGTGTTTTGGCGCGCCAGATCAGATCTGGCGCGCCACTTGTCGGCCTTGTATTGGTTAGTTGTCATGTTTTCAGGTAGTTGCATTTTTGGAGTTTTATTTTGGCGCGCTAGATCTGATTTGGCGCGCCATCTGGTGCGTCATCCAGCATTTGGAGGATGTATTGGCCGTAGGGGTTGTGGCGCATGGGGTGGGTGTGGGTGCGGAGTTGGTCGGCGGTACGCCAGCCGTTATGGAAGGCGATTTCTTCCGGGCAAGCGATGAGCAGCCCTTGGCGTTGTTGGATGGTTTCCACAAAGTTGCCGGCTTGGGCCAGGGAGCTGTGCGTGCCGGTGTCCAACCAGGCAAAGCCTCGGCCCAAAACAGTTAGGTGTAGGCGGCGTTGTTGCAGGTAGTGGTCGTTGACGCTGGTGATTTCCAATTCTCCTCGGGCCGAGGGGCGTACATCAGCGGCTACTTGTACCACGTTGTTGGGGTAGAAGTACAATCCGGTAACGGCCAGGTTGGAGCGTGGGTTTTGCGGTTTTTCTTCAATGGAAACGGGGATGCCATGAGCATCGGCCTCTACCACGCCGTAGCGCTGCGGTTCTTTGATGGGGTAGCCGAAAATGTGTGCAAAGCCTTGGTTTGTGGAGCGGGCAGCCTGCCGGAGCATGGTTCCGAAGCTTTGGCCGTAGAAAATGTTGTCGCCCAGTACAAGACAGACATCGTCCGAGCCGATAAAACGACTGCCTATGAGAAAAGCTTGCGCTATGCCTTGTGGTTGAGGTTGTTCTGCATATTGTATGTCCAATCCAAATTGTTCACCTGTACCCAATAAGCGTTTGTAGCCGGGTAGGTCCGCAGGGGTGGAAATGACCAGGATTTCTCGGATTCCGGCCAACATGAGTACAGATAATGGATAATAAATCATGGGTTTGTCGTATACCGGCAACAGTTGTTTGGATACACCTATGGTTATCGGGTATAGACGCGTACCGGAGCCTCCGGCCAAAATGATTCCTTTCATATTTGCTGTTTTGCGTGTAGCAAAGTTAACAAATATGTGCTATTTGAGGTGTCTGTAGTAGGTGAACTTGTGGTTGGGGAGCGCGTCCGGGTAGAAAATGGCTATGAGATCTGCCAAAATCAGATGGGGATTGACGGCACCCGATTCAAAATAATCGCTGCCGTGAGCGGGTGTGGTGCGTAGGTTGTTGTTCCAGATGCGTTCGTTTGCAAGAGCAGGAGAATCGGCAAATCGTGGGTCTGCATGAAGAAGTTCTGACAGCTGGGTGTATTGGTTTGGGTGAATCCAGTAGTCGGCTTCCAGTGCGTACAAATAAGCTTGTTCCGTACTGATGACAGTTGTTTTGTTACCGGGTTTGGAGCCCAACAACAGACCTCCGGCGTCTTCTATCAAAATGTTTTGATGGCTTTCTTGGCCCGGAATGTACCAGATGTCTTTGTAAGGGGCGTTGATGAGTACTTTTACGCGTGGAATTTCTTGTTTTTTGCGTGCCGAGCCATTGGAAGAGGCTCCGGGGGTGCCGGACGTAGTGGGTGCAGTGTTCGTGTTCGTGGTTGTGGTGGCAGTGGTTGTGGTTGTGGTGGCGGTGGTTGTGGTGGCGGTGGTCGTGGTTGTGGTGGCGGTGAGGGATTTGTGTTCCAGACAGGCGGCTTGTTTGGCTAAGGTGCAGAAGTGTTCGTATGCTTGATCTATGCAAGTGAAGATTTCTGCTGCCATTTCTTCTTTGTTGAAGAAAGCAGCAAAGGCAACCAGGAACTCGGCTTTTCCTAAAGGGTGGTTCTCCATATGCTCTGTCATTTCCACAACGTTAAGGCCCAATTGACGGATTTTATCCAGGTACTCGGCTGTTTGGCCCGGTATGCTGTAGGCAAAGACCACATCGGGGTTCAATTGCAGGAGTGTTTCGTAGTCAATGCTTGATTCGTAGCCTACATCAATGGCTTTGAGTTTTCTTTTGTTGTATACGTATGGCAGTCCCGAAACTCCTACGATGGATCCCGTTTCATTTAGGGCATCTAAGTAGGCTATATGTGTGGAGGAAAGACAAACTACGCGGTTGGCCTTTTTGATAACTTGTTGTGTCTCTATACCTGTAACGGGGTTTTTTAAGTATAAGACTTTTTCTCCGTCGCGACGGATGATGCAAAAATTGTTGGCGTATAAGGGGTTGTACAGGTAATTTGTAGTACTATCGGAAAAACCGGATTGATCCGGATAACTTGTTTTGAATCTTCTATGTTGTTTTCCCGGACAGGATTGAAATGCAATTGTGAAGACGACTACGAATGTGCCCATAATAGTCATTCGCAGCAATCTAGCTTTTACTGTTTTAAGCACAACATCCTATTCTTTAGAGCCTTCCACGGGACTCGAACCCGCGACCTGCTCATTACGAATGAGCTGCTCTACCAGCTGAGCTAAGAAGGCAAGGACTGCAAAGATATAATCTTTTTATGGAATAAAGACAACTTCCAATGCAGGATCCGGCATATCTTCATCTAAAGGATACATAGGCCTTTCTATCCTCTTGTAAGGCAACTCTAAGAGGTTCTGGTCCACACCGCCGCGCGTGTTGGCCATCATCCAGTCTCCGCGCATGTTGTATACGCTAACGGGCAGGTAGCCCACTTTGATCATGATGATATCGGCTTCTCTGGGTGCAAAGCCCAAGTTCTCAAAATCTTTTTCATAGTGGTACGGTTTGCGTTTTTCTGTAACAATCACGTACATACTCCCTGTTTTGATAACGACTTCTGTGTTGACGGGGTTTTTTCGTATGAAAGCTACCGTACCGTTGAGTAGGATAGGCCCTTGGTATCTGTCGTCCACTATGGCTCCTACGTGGGCTTGCACGCGAGCTCCCACACCGGCCTTCAAGGCTTTTTGTACCATTTCCGGACCCGGAATGGAGGCGTATATGAGGGTGGGACCGGTAGGGGATTTGAATTCTTCACGCTTCAGCAGACGGGCCAATGTCCATGTGACGTCTCCGGCTCCTCCTGCCGTGGGGTTGTCTCCCATATCGCTAATCATAAAAGGCTTTTTATCGCTCTGCAGAGCCGCTTCCAAACATTCTTCCAAAGAAGCCGTGGGAGCTATGAATTCAAATTGGTGGCGTACGTCCCAGAAATGCTGAGCCAGTTTTTTTGCCGAGCGTTTCACGGTGTGTTTTTTGTCGCCTACCACCATGACTACGGCGTGGTTGCGTGGCTCGTCTGCCCAGGCATATCCAATCCAAATACCGGCGTCTACAACGCCTTTAAGGGATGCAACGGGAGCCACACCGGCGTAGAGCGATTTGGCCGGTTCTACTCGGGTGCTTGTTTTTTCTCCGGGTAGCAAGATGGGGACTTTTACCCAGGCTTTGTATTTGGGGCGACCTCGGCCTGTTTCCAAACGTTCTATCAAGTTGGCTACAGCACGTTCTTTGGATTCCATGGCGTCTTCATGCGGAGCCAAACGGTAGCAGGTAATCAGGTCTGTGTTTTCTGCCAATCGGTGGCTGACGTTGCCGTGCAGGTCCATACACGTGGAAATAATGGGTGTAGAACCTATGACCTGGCGTACTTTCATGATGAAATCGCCTTCCGGATCGTCCAGACCTACCACACTCATGGCTCCATGGATATCAAAAAAAAGTGCATCATAGGGTTTGTTTTTTTCCAAAGCTTCTAACGTCTGTTGCAGAAGAGATTCGTATGTTTCTGCTGTAACTATGCCTCCCGGTGTGGCTGCCGATACCATGGCCGGCAACCAGTGGGCTTTTTGACGTAGAAGCGAATCTTTATGCAAAAATGGATATCTGTTATATAGGTCGTCGCCTTTGGTTATTCGGAACATGTCTTCTGTAGTTTGTGCCGGCGAAAACGTGCTGCATTCGATGGCTATGCCTGCTATTCCAATGCGTGGCAAATCATCTGATGGCGCTTGTTTGCAGGCAAAAGAAAAAAGTAGCAACAACAGTGCGGGAACGGTCAGAAAAGTTTTTTTCATGGCTTTTGATTTACAATACATACAAATCTACAAAAGAATGGGTTAAAACATGTACTTTTGCGCCATGAAACACATAGTAGTCATAGGTGCCGGAGCGGCCGGTATGGTGGCGGCCGGTACGGCTGCAGAACAAGGGGCCAAAGTCACCTTGATTGAAAAGATGCCCAAGCCAGGTAGAAAAATAGCTATTACGGGCAAAGGCCGATGCAATCTGACGAACCTGAAAGAGTGGAACGATTTTGCTCCGCATGTACATCCTGTCAACAGGTATTTCAAACCGGCTTTTTATGCATTTACGAGTGCAGATGTGGTGGCGTTTTTCAACTCCATTGGGTTGCCTACGAAATTGGAGCGCGGCAGCAGGGTCTACCCGGCCAGCGAACGGGCTTTTGATGTCATAGACACGTTGGTGCGGTGGTTGAACGGACTGGGAGTAGAGGTGTTGTACAACACGGCCGTCACGGGGTTGGTGATGGGTGGGGAGTTGGCCGAAATCCGGGCTGAGAACGTAGACGAGAGCCAGGGTGGCGGCAAGGGGCCGGCTGAAAGGCAAGTGGTGGGTGTACGGGTCAAGAAGGTGTCGGTACTGGGGGCCGAGGTGGTGGCCCAAGCCGAGGAAAGGGAAATAGCGGCTGACGGCGTGGTGGTGGCTACCGGCGGCATGTCGTATCCGGGAACGGGTTCTACGGGCGACGGATACGCTTTTGCCGAGCAAGCGGGACACCGCATAGAACCGATTTTTCCTTCTTTGACTGCCCTTATGCCTGCATCTTTTGACAGGCGTTTGGAAGGGGTTCAATTGCGCAATGTAGCCTTGGAATTGCATGCAAACGGTAGCGTAAAACAGACAGAAGAAGGAGAAGTGCATTTTACCGATTTGGGTATAGAAGGGTCCATTGGATTTCGGGTGAGCCGGAAAGCTGTGCAAGCGTTGATAAAAGGCCATAAAGTGGCGCTACGTATGAATTTGAAGCCGGCACTCAGTCGCGAACAATTGATGGTGCGGTGGGAGCGCGAAAACGGCACAGATACAGTATGGAATACAGATGTTTTGGAAAAAAAGGTGCGCAGTTTTTTGCCGAAAGAATTGGTAAAACCGTTTGCGGATTACGTGAGAAAAGGTGGAACAGCCGAAGAAGGCGGTTTGCATCCGGTGGATGCGTTGCAGGATTGGGTATTTCCGATTGCAGGGTACGAAGGATGGCGGCGGGCGGTGGTTACGGCAGGCGGTGTTTCCATGAAAGAAGTAGATGCCAAAACCATGCGGTCGCGGCTGGTGGACAATTTGTATTTTGCCGGTGAAGTATTGGATATAGATGCCGACAGCGGCGGCTACAATTTGCAAGTGGCTTTTGCCACAGGGCGTATGGCCGGGGTTTCTGTCTTGGCAAATAAGGAACTGCCCGCAAGTAGGAACGGGTAAGATGTACCGGGCAGGAGTCCGGTAATGAAGTTGTGGTGGTACTGCTTACGGCGTGGTGCCGATCTGCAATTTGATTTCTGTCAATACCTTTTTTGTATCTAAGGTGAAATCGCCTCGCATCATCCAGTCGTAGTACGACGGTTCTGTTTTCAGGATCTCGGCAACGGGTTTTCCTCTGTGTTTTCCAAAGTTGAAGACAGGCAGGTTGTCGTCGTTGAGGGCAATTCTGCCGGCGTAGTCCAGAAATTCCGTGCGGGTGGAAAATTCTGCCAAAAAGGTGATGTCGTTTTGCAAGTCGTCCGGGTACCTTTCCAATTGGCATTCCAGCACTTCTTTGGTGGCTATGGTGTCTGCTTCTGCGCTGTGGGCGTCTTCCAATTCTTTGTCGCAATAAAACTTGTAGGCGGCTTTTAACGTACGTTGTTCCATTTTGTGGAAGATGTTTTGTACGTCTATGAGCTTGCGCTTTCTGAAATCGTATTCCACACCGGCTCTGAGAAATTCTTCTGCCAACATGGGTACGTCAAATTTTGTGGAATTGTATCCTGCAATGTCACAGCCTTCCATCCATTGGGCCAGCGATTTTGCAATTTCTTTGAACGTAGGCTCATGGGCCACATCTTCGTTAGATATTCCGTGAATGGCTTGAGCCTGGGGAGATATGGGAATGGTAGGGTTCAGCCGGCGTGTTTTGATATCTTGCGTGCCGTCCAGGTTCAATTTCAAGACACATATCTCTACAATCCTATCTGTAGCCACGTTCAAACCTGTCGTTTCCAGGTCTAAAAATACGAGGGGGCGTTTTAATTGAATCTTCATGGGCACTATTGAGTAATCATCATAGGCATGATGAGGGCGCAGATTTCTTCGGCTTCTGTTTCCGGAGTAAGCGGCGTGATTAAACCTACGCGGGAGGGGTCGCTCAATGCAATATTGACTTCCGTACCTGGAAGATTGGCTAATATGTCTACCAGAAAGAGCGATTTGAAGCCCATTTCAATGGCCGGTCCTTCGTATTGGCAGCTGATGCGTTCTTGAGCCGCTATGCGGAATTCCAAGTCTTGGGCCGAGACAAAAATCTGGTTGGCAGAAAAGAGCAGTTTGATCAAGTTTGTGGCTTGGTTGGAGCAAACGCTTACCCTACGAACGGCGTTCATCAATTCCAAACGATCTGCAATGATGTTGTTGGGATTGTTTTGAGGGATGACGCTGCGGTAGGCGGGGTAATTGCCGTCCACCAAACGACAAATCATATGGAATGTGCCAAACGTAAAGAAGGCATTTGTGTTGTCAAAAGAAATGTTCACATCTTCTTCTGTCCTGGTCAAGAGGTTTTTCAAGATGTTGGCCGGTTTCTTTGGCAAAATAAACGATGCGTCTTCCGGAGCTTTTATATCTGAACGCGAATAACAGACCAACTTATGCGAATCCGATGCCACCAAGTTGGCTGCATCTGTTTTGAGGTCAAAGAAAATACCGTTCATGACGGGCCGCAATTCTTCATCGCCTGCGGCATATAAGGTGCGATTGATACCTTCCAAAAGAACATCCGGCGAAAGGGCTACGGAGTGGACTCCCTCCGGTTTTGAAATGACAGGGTAGTCTTCTGCCGGAAAGGCCGGTACTTGGAATTTTCCTGTTGCCCAAGTAAATTCAACAATGTTTTGCTCTTGGTTGAGTGCAAACGTGAGGGGCTGTTCGGGAAATTCTTTTAGCGAATCGGTAAGGATGCGTGCAGGAATGGCTACATTACCGGCTTCTGTCACTTGATCCGGCTTCATGGTAGTACGTAAAGTAGTTTCCAAATCTGAAGCGGTAATGGCAAGTTCGTCTCCTGATAATTCAAACAAGAAGTTGTCCAGAATGGGCAATGTATTTTTGGAAGCAATAACCCTGCTTACGGATTGAAGTCTTCCCAACAGTTCTGAGCTTGATACAACAAATTTCATAGGTATTGATTTTATGCAACAAATATACTAAAAAAGTGCGTTACTAGATTCCGGGGCGTATGATTTTTCCATAGCCAACAGCTGCTGTTTGCGTTCTACTCCCGAAGCGTACCCCACCAAGGAACCGTCGGCTCCTATGACGCGATGGCACGGAACAACGATGGCAAAAACGTTGGCGTTGTTGGCTTGTCCTACGGCACGGCTTGCTTTTGGGTTGTCTATACGTTCTGCCAATTGAGAGTACGATACGGTGGTGCCGTACGGGATTTTCTGCAATTGTGTCCAAACGACTATCTGGAACTCTGTGCCTTCCATTTGAAGAGGCAAGTTAAAAGTACGTCTTGTTCCTTTAAAATACTCGTCCAATTGCTTTAGGGCCTCTAGCAAAACCAACGGTATGGGTTCTTCCGTGTCCATAGGCTCTCCGCTTTTGAAAAAGCCCGTTTTTTTGTAATCTTCTTCAAAGCCACAAGCGGTAAGCTTTTCGTGTTCGTTGGCGTCAAAGTAAAAATTGCCAAATGGCGTACTTGTATACACTTTGTATCTGGGAACGTGTTCTCCTCCCGTGGTTTGTACGTACATGTCTTTTGCTGTGCGTTCTATAGAACCGTCAGCTCCCAAAATCTTGTGCAGACGTCTGTAGGCGGCCAGTACGCTACGGCGTTTCTGGCGTCCCGGGAGCAACAGCCTCAGTTCTTCTTCTATCCTGTTTGGTTTGCAATCCCTCTGAAGCAGCTCTGTAACGGAACGTCTTTGGAGTATGAGGTTGGGAAGCGATACGTGCGGAACCTTGAGCATCCGGCGCGCAATAAAAGCCGAGACGGGATTCCCGCCGTAACAGACCACTTGTGGGCAATTGAGCAATGCTGCTTCCAAAGTGGCCGTACCGCTAGATACAACGGCCGCTTGGGCGTGGCGTAAAATATCGTACGTATGTCCGTAGACGACGCGTACGGGCAAATCTTTGAGGATGTTGTCGTACACGTGTATGGGAATATTTGGCGTACCGGCAACAATCCACTGATAGTCTTTAAAGTGTTCTATGATTTTGGCTGCTCTGGGTAACAGAAAATTGATTTCATTCAAACGGCTGCCGGGCAAGATGGCTAAAATGGGTTTGTCTTCTATTCTGAATTTTTTGATGAAATCTTCTTTTTCTTTTTCGGAATAGGCAGTCAAACGATCCAAGACGGGGTTGCCCAAATACACAGCCGGTATTCCTTTTGATGAAAAGTAGGGCGTTTCAAACGGGAAAATGGTGTAGAGCCGCGTGATGTGGCGTTTTAGGGCTTTTACACGATACTCTCTTGTAGCCCACGTTTTTGGAGCTATGTAATAGAGCGTTTTGTATCCTTTACGCCACGCAAACTTGGCTATACGCATGTTGAAACCGGGATAATCGACCAAGATGACGGCATCGGGATTGTATTCTGCGATTTCTCGCTTGCATTGGTTGAGTGCCTTGATGAACAGACCCGGTTTGGTTGCTACCTCGACAAAGCCCGTGACGGCAGTAGTAAGGTCGGGACCTCTGTATTTGAATTCAGCAAGAGGATCTATGTGGGTCAGAGCTTCTTTGAGTTGCTCTGCGTAGTTGTGGCCGGATACTTCTCCGGCAATGATGAAGTACCGCATGGTATGAAGTTTTAAATAATTATCATGTCAAGTCTTTCCACATATCCTTCATGCGCTCCAGTTCCGGGTAGTTGGTGTTGTCCACTTTATGAGGGACTATGGTTATGTAGTTGTTTGTTATCAAGTTGTAGTCGCTTTCGGGACTGTTGGGTTCTCTGTTCTCGTATTCTCCAACCATCCAGTAGTACGGGTGTCCGTATGGATCTGTACGCGTTTCAATTTCTTTTACCCAAGCTCCCATTCCAAAGCGACAAATGCGAATGCCCTTTATGTCTTCTACAGTGCCTTTGGGAATATTTACGTTCACGTACGTATAAGAATTGGGTGGGTCCTGTATAAATTTTTCCAAAATTTTCCTTCCATAATAAACACTGGCTTCAAAATCTGCATCGGGGTGGTGGTCGTTCAAGCTAAAAGCAATAGACGGGATGTTGTTGAGAACGCCTTCTCTTGTGGCTGCTACCGTTCCGGAGTAGATGACGGCAGCCGATCCGTTGTAGCCGTGGTTGATACCTGAAAGAATAAAATCCGGTTTGCGTTTTTGATACAATACGTTTAAAGCCATTTTCACACAATCTACGGGAGTTCCGGAGCAATAATGGCGGTCTATTCCGTTGCCACCCGGAAAGTCTTTCTGCTTAAGGCGGGCCATCCGTAGCGGTTTGCCCAAACTGACGGCATTGGACATGGCGCTTTGCGGATGCTGCGGAGCCACCACGGTAATGGTACCCAATCCTTCCGCCATTTTGATCAAGGCTTGCAACCCTTTGGCCGTATACCCGTCATCGTTTGTAATAAGTATCTGCATAACATACAAATTTAATGAAAATTTTTGAGCTTATGGCTGCAAAATATTAACTTTGCCAGATACGTAAATTATAGAACTCAGCAATATGAATACAATTAAAGTAGGGATTAACGGTTTTGGCCGTATTGGGCGCCTGGTCTTTCGTGCTGCCCAGAATAAAGAAAACATACAAGTAGTAGGTGTAAACGATTTGTTAGACGTAGATTATATAGCTTATATGCTCAGGTACGACACCGTACACGGCAAATTTGACGGAACGGTTGAAGTGCAAGGCAACAAATTGATTGTTAACGGAAACCCCATACGTGTGACATCAGAAAGAGATCCGGCAAACTTGAAATGGAACGAAGTAGGTGCCGAGTATGTAGTAGAAGCTACCGGCTTGTTCTTGACGCATGAAAAGGCAGAAGCACATTTGCGTGCAGGAGCCAAACGCGTATTGATGTCTGCTCCTTCCAAAGACGACACACCTATGTTCGTCTACGGTGTCAATCACAAAGAATACAAAGGACAAGACATTGTCTCAAACGCTTCTTGTACCACAAACTGTTTGGCACCCGTCGTAAAGATTTTGAACGACAAATACGGCTTGATAGAAGGCCTTATGACAACCGTACATTCCATTACGGCTACACAAAAAACTGTAGACGGACCTTCTGCGAAGGATTGGAGAGGCGGTAGGGCTGCTTCCGGAAATATCATTCCTTCTTCTACAGGAGCCGCCAAGGCAGTAGGACGCGTGATGCCGGAATTGAACGGCAAACTTACGGGTATGTCTTTCCGCGTACCTGTAGTAAACGTATCTGCCGTTGACCTGACTTGTCGTTTGGAAAAACCGGCTACCATGGAGGACATCAAGGCCGATATGAAAGCCGCTTCTGAAGGAGAGTTCAAAGGCATTTTGGGCTATACGGAAGACGCCGTTGTTTCATCAGATTTTATAGGAGATCCGCGTACGTCCATTTTTGACGCGGGAGCCAGCATATCTTTGAACCCCCATTTTGTGAAAATAGTTGCCTGGTATGACAACGAGTGGGGTTATTCCAACAAAATCTTAGATATGTTGACCCACATGGACACAGTAAAGTAATACATGGTTTCAGTCATTATGGCGGCATACAATGCCGGTGCATATATTGAGAAGGCTTTGGAAGGGGTGTTTGCACAGAGTTATGCCGATTTTCAGCTGATTGTGGTAGACGACGCGTCTACGGACAATACAGGGGAATTACTGGACAAACAAGACGATCCACGCTTGCTTGTGCTGCGCAATGATTCGCGCAGCGGAGCGGCGTTTTCCAGAAACAGGGCCATACAAAAGGCCCGGGGAAAATATGTGGCCGTGTTGGATGCAGACGATTTTTGGCATCCGGACAAATTGGCGGCACAAGTCTGTTTTTTGGAAGCCCACAAACGGGCCGTTGCAGTAGGCACGTATGCTTACGAGACGGACGAGGAAGGCAAGCCGCTGAAAAAACTGCTCTTTCCCACAGATCCGGAGCGTGTGAAATGTTCTACTTTTTTCCGCTGCTCCATAGTCCATTCTTCCATTGTCATCAAGCGTTCTTTCTTGGTAGATAAAGATTTGTGGTACAATCCCGATTTTAAAAACGCACACGATTTTGAGTTGTGGAGTAGGGCCGTTTTTTGTGGGGCGTTTCATCAATTGCCGGAGTATTTGACGTATTATAGAAGAAGTCCGGGACAAATATCAACGGCTTCCGGTAGTACGCAAGATGCGTATGCAAAAGAAGTATACAAAGTATTGTTGCAAAGGATGGGGTTTTCACCAACGGCAGCGGAATTGCAGAGCCATTTGCAGCTGGTAGGCATGGAAACTCTAGAGGAGAACGCTGCTCTTCTGTCTGAAAAGCCCGCAAGCATTAGAAAAGAAATCTTGCGGTGGTGTGGGACTTTGTATGAGAAAAACAAGACAGTACAATTGTTCGACAATCGTTTGTTTGCAGAGGAAATTGTGTTGCGGCTTTTGAAATATTGCAACGATACTTCTTTGGGTCTGTTTCGTACAGTCGGTTTGTTGCTAAGGCTGCATGCGCGATTGGGAATTGGGGTGTTTCCTTATTTCCGGTTGCCGGCCAGGCGCTCCAAAAGAGTATAAACCAAAACAGGGCCCCTAAGAGCCCTGTTTTGGTATGTATCCTGTAGACCTTTACAAAGCAGGTGACATAGATATGTCAATGAAGTTGCCTTGGTCCAGGAATTTTTGGAAGAAATCACGTAAATTGGATGTAGTGATTCCTTTTACAATGGTTTCGTAATCTGTGAAAATATCTCTTCCTTCCTGATAATACGTAACGACTACCTGTCTCCAGAAACTGTTTTTAATCAATTCTTCTTCACGTTTTTTAAGGAAGTTCTCCCTTGTTTTGGATACGTATTCTTCTGAAGGACCTTGTTCCAGGATGTTTTTTATGTCTTCATCCATCACATGTCTCATCCTTTCGTATTTTTCAGGATCTGTATCTAAAGCTATGATCAGGGCTGCGTATTCTTGCGGACGGTCCGTCATCATTTGTTGTACAGACGCTCCGTAGGTGCCTCCTTCGTCTTCCCTCAAGCTTTGGATGTACGCCATGTTCAGAACAGATTGAACGGCTTCTATATACACAGTGTTTTCCAGTGTGTTTTCTATATCTGCCGAATAGACGTTTACGATGGATGTTTTTGGTGTTTCCATCTCTATGTTGAAATGGTTTTCAACAAGGCCTTTTTGAATCCTGTTGCCGTCGTTTTTCCAAGTGTGTGCTTCCGGAGCAGAGGGCAACGAGGCCAAGTACAGTTCTACAAGCGGTTTGAGCGTTTCCAAATCTACATTGCCTACGATGGTGATTAAAGAACCGTTCATGTTGCTGAAGAGATGTCTGTAGGCTTTCTCCAAGTTTTTAACCGATACTTTTTCCAACAAATCCGAAGACACAAGCAAGCTGCGGGGGTTGTTATCGAACAACGTTTTGATCAGTTCTCTCTGCAATTTGTAGTTGGGCGTTTGCTCCAAGTTGGGTACAAGGGCTCTGAGTTGGGCCATGGGAGCTTCAAATTCGCTTTCTTCAAAACGCGGCGTGACAATTTGGGCGTATACCAATTCCAGGAGTGTTTCCAAGTCTTGCGGTGAGCCCGTTCCGTTTATGCCGTAGTTGTAGTTTTGTATATTGGATCCGACACTGGCAATTTTCCCGGTCAGTTTGCGTTTTAAGTCGGTTGCTTTAAATGGACCTACACCGCTGCTTTGCGACCACAGAGAGAAAATGTTTCCTTCTGTAGAGGGCAAGAGCTCTTCCGGCAACGTAGATTGACCGCCATCGTTTCTGAGAGAGAACAAGACTTCGTCTTTTTTGTAATCCGTAGGCTTAACCACTACTCGTATGCCGTTGGAAAGATGCCATACGGTTGTTTCAAAGGCGCCTTTTTCTTCTTTAACTATGGTGCCGGGAACGATAGCCGATATGTCTACTAGAGGCATATCCAGGTCTTCTTCTTCGTACGCTTCCAGTTCCATTTCTTCAACGGAATCCATCAATTCTATCAATTCTTCTTCCGTGGGCAACACAATGCCTTCGCGTTCCGGGCTGTTGACCAAGACGACCCTGTTTTCTTCTGTAATGATTTGTTCGGCTATTTGGTTCAGTTGTTCCAATTGGATAAACGGCATGTATCCTTGGGCTACTTGCAGTTCGTATGCCGGGTCTAAAATAGGTTCGTTGTAGGCAAAGTGGTTAATAATAGGATATATGAATTCTGCATTCATGCGGTCGGCTGCGTTTTCAGCGGCTCGTTCCAAGCGGCGGAGGAAGTCAGTTTTGACGCGCTCCAGTTCCGGTTCTGTAAAGCCGTAACGACGCATTTTTTCAATTTCTACAAGCAACGCTTTGAAAGCAGAGGCGCTTTCACCGTCTTTTGACGCTACTGTAAACAAAGTGAAATCCGATGAATACGTCAGGTTGCCAACAGCCATTGCAGCTTGGAGGAAAGGAGCGTCGGGTTGGCTGGAAATTTCCCGTAGACGGTCGTTCATCATTCTTGAAACAAAGTCTTTGAACATGTCCACCATATAAATCATACCCAGTGGACGCATTTCATTGGGTACGGGATCGCTTTTGATCACAAAGGTTATGGAAGTGTTTTGTGCTTCCTGGTCTGTGATGATACCTATAATGGGATCGTCGTTTTCCGGTATGGGAATCAATTTCTTGGGACTGGGTGTATCGGGTTTGGGAACGTCTTGAAAGAGGACTTCCAGTTTGTTGTAGACTTGGTCTACGTCGATGTCTCCCACTATGATGACGGCTTGGTGGTCCGGACGGTACCACGTTTCGTAAAAGTCAATCAAGTGTTGGTAATCAAAAGTAGAGATGCCTTCTATGGTGCCGATGAGGTTGCATTCTGCGTATTTTGACCCTTTGTATAAATAGGGAAGGGTAGCTTCAAACATACGCCATTGGGCATCGCGGCGTGTACGAAGTTCTTCTATAATTACACCTCTTTCCAAATCTATTTCTTCCGGCAAGTTGCTCACAAAATGAGAGTAATCGTGTAAGATGAGCAAACACGTATCCAACACTCCTTCACGGAGCAGGGGTACGTTGTTGAGCATGTACATGGTTTGTTCCACGCCCGTGGAAGCGTTGATATTGGCTCCAAAGCTGCATCCGATGCTTTCCAGGTAGTTGATCATCATTTTGCCGGGCAGGTTTTTAGTTCCGTTGAGCGCCATGTGCTCCAGGAAGTGTGCCAGTCCGTCCTGGTGTTCGTTTTCCTGTATGGCTCCTACGTTCGTAAACAGGTAAAACTCTGCGCGGTTTTCCGGTTTGGCGTTATGCCTGATGTAGTATGTCAAGCCGTTATCCAATTTTCCCATGCGAACGGCCGGATCGTTTTGCAAAGGTTCCTGTGGATTGGCCATTTGTGCGTAACCTGTTAAACCTGTAATAAGAATGGCTAACAGGAGTGTGGTAAATTTCTTCATATAATAGTTTCGTTGATATTTAGTTCAATCAACAAATATAAGAATTTTTAACTCCTGTCTTTGTTTTTTTGTATTTTTACCCTTTGGACTTTATAAAATATCAAATTGATGAATAGTAGAAAGATTTTTTTGAGCCTGTTGGCTGTTATAGTAAGTGCAGGAACGGTATGGCCTTGTACCAACCTGATAGTGACAAAGGGAGCCTCTACGGACGGTTCCATTATGGTAACGTATTCCGCTGACTCTCATCAGCTCTATGGTGAATTGTATTTTTGGCCTGCAGCTACCTGGCCGGAAGGCACCATGCTCAAGATTTTTGAATGGGATTCCGGAAGGTATATAGGAGAAATTCCGCAAGCACCCGTTACGTATTCCGTAACAGGAAATATGAACGAATACCAGTTGTTGATTGGGGAAACTACTTACGGCGGAAGACGTGAGTTCCGTGACAAACAGGGCATTATGGACTACGGTTCTTTGATTTACGTGACGTTGCAACGCAGCAAAACAGCACGCGAAGCCATTGCCATGATGGATTTTTTGATGCAAACGTACGGATACGCCTCCGGTGGCGAGTCGTTTACCATTGCAGACCCCGATGAAGTATGGGTCATGGAAGTGATAGCCAAAGCACCCAGAATGGTAGAAGGAGTAAATGTGAACAAAGGAGCCGTATGGGTAGCAAAACGTATTCCCGACGGGTACATCAGCGCTCATGCCAACCAGGCCCGTATTACTACTATAGACTTTAACGATCCGGAAAATTGCTTGTACAGCCCAGATGTGATTTCTCACGCAAGGGAAATGGGTGTTTTCTCAGGAAAAGATAAAAATTTCAGTTTTTCAGACGTATACAATCCCGTAGACTTTGGTGGAGCGCGTTGGTGCGACGCCCGTGTGTGGGCTTTCTTTAACAAATACAACGACGACATGGGCAAACATCTGGATTACGCCATGGGACACAACTTGTCCAACAGAATGCCGCTGTACGTGAAGCCTAACAGAAAGTTGTCTGTAAAGGACGTGGCAGACATGATGCGCGACCATTTTAACGATACGCCGTTGGATATGACATGCGACATTGGTGCCGGCGGAAACGCATTGCCATACCGCTGGAGGCCGTTGACGTTTGAAGTGGATGGCAAAGAGTATGCAAACGAAAGAGCCATTGTGACCCAGCAAACCGGTTGGTGGTTTGTAGGGCAATGCAGGAGCGATTTGCCGCGCGATTTGGGTGGATTGTACTGGTTTGGTGCCGACGATGCAGGTACGTCTGCCTTGACGCCCATTTACAGCGTTTCTACTCGTGTACCGCATTGTATTGAAGAAGGAAACGGAAGCATATTGGAGTATTCAGAAACGTCTCTGTTCTGGATCAGCAACCGAGTGGCACAGTTTGCTTACCAGCGCTACAACGACATTGGAGGAGAAGTGCGCCAAGTGGTGGATGCATGGGAAAATGAAATGATAGAGAAAACGGCGTTGGCAGACAAAGTAGCCATGCAATTGTACAAAGAAGATCCGGCGCTGGCTCGTGAATATTTGACGGAATTTTCCGTCACTACTGCTCAGAAATTGCTGGACAAATGGATTGAACTGGATAAGTATTTGATGGTAAAATATATTGACGGCAACATCAAACGTCAAAATCCGGACGGCTCTTTTGCCGACAACGGAAACGATCCGCGTATTCCGGCTCCTCCCATATACGGTGGGTATACGCAAAAATGGAAAGAAGCCGTGGCCAAAGACCACGGAAAAATTTTAGAGGTAAAATAATATGAAACGTTCAAGGCTTTTTCTTTGCATTGCCTTTCTTTTGCTTGCTGTAACAGGAAAAGAAAGCGTGTATGCCGTACATGCGGATGACAGCGTTGCGACTGCATGCCGTGTTTTTGTGGTAACCATTGATAGTGAAATTCATGCAAAATCTGCCAGAACTTTGGAAAAGGCCTTGAAAGAAGCGGAGAGTCTGGGAACAGACGTGTTTCTGATGCGTCTCAATACGTTTGGAGGCGCACTGGACGCTGCGGAGAAAATGAGGACGGCCTTGCTGGAGGCGCCGTTTGTGACGGTCTCTTTTATAGATCATCAGGCTGCCTCGGCAGGGGCCCTTATTTCCATAGCTTGCGACAGCATCATCATGGCTCCGGGATCTACCATAGGTTCGGCTACGGTGGTAGGTCCTACGGGGGATCCCATGCCGGAGAAATACCAATCGTACATGCGTTCGCTCATGAGGTCGACGGCCGAGGAAACGGGAAGGGATCCCGTCATGGCGGAACAAATGGTGGAAGGAGAGAAGGTGTTGAACATGACTACGCGGGAAGCCATAGCAAACGGTTTTGCGCAAGGGCAGGCATCTTCTACAGATGAAGCCCTTGTGGTTTTGGGACACGAGCATTGTGAAATAACAGAGTACAAAGAAACGGCTTTAGATAAAGTCATTGGCTTTTTGTTGTTGCCCTTAGTGCAAGCCCTGTTGTTGATGGGTATGATTGGTGGAGTGTATCTGGAATTGAAAACACCGGGAATAGGTCTGCCTTTGGCTGTTGCTTTGTTGTGCGCAGTCGGGTATTTTGCCCCGTTGTTTTTGGAAGGATTGGCCCGCTACTGGGAAGTGGCTCTTATAGTGGTAGGTGTGGTGTTGCTGGCCGTGGAAATTTTTGTGACTCCGGGGTTCGGAGTATTGGGCATCAGCGGACTGGTAGCCGTAGCGGCCGGTTTGGTGCTGGTGATGGTGGACAATTGGATTTTTGAATTCAAAGGACCCTTTCCCTGGTACGGATTGCTTAGTCCGGTAGCTGTGGTGTCTGCATCGGGTTTGATTTCGATTACCGGCATCTTGGTATCTATACATTATTTATTTCCCACGCGGTTGTTCAATAGGATTGCTTTGCGCACCGACTTGACTACGGAAACAGGTTTTGTGGGGGTGCCGCAATGGAAAGACATAAAGCCGGGTATGTGCGGTGTGGCTTTTACAGACTTGAGGCCGGCCGGAAAGGTAACGATTGACGGGCGTTGGATAGAAGCCCGATCAGCGGTGGGCTATATTTCAAAGGGTACACCCGTAACTGTGGTACGGGTGGAAGGAGGCGTCTTATTTGTAGAAGAATCCGATTCTATCAGTTCCAACAAACGCTGAACGGCTTCTTCTTGAGGAATACCCCGCATGACGGGGTATTTTCCTTTGTAGAGCGTGACCTTGCCTTTTCCTTCGCCCACGTAGCCGTATTGGGCGTCTGCCATTTCTCCCGGGCCGTTTACAATACAACCCATGACGGCAATGGTGCAGCCTTTCAAATGAGAGGTGGCTTCTTTTACGGCTCGGACCGTTTCTTCCAAATCAAATTGCGTTCGGCCGCAACCGGGACAAGAAATGTATTCGGGTTTTGTAAAGACACAACGCGTGGCTTGTAACAGGTCCATGCTGAATTCCACCAATTCTTCTTTTGTGGCAAACGGAGCCTCTACAAAAGGCATGGGCAGGGTTTTCCAATCTGTGGTTCCGTCCAGCAAACCGGGAGCCCAGTCGTAGCAAGCTTGTACAATAAGGCGATTCCAAAGGGTTGTTGTTGTTGCCGATTCGTGTGCCAAGGTGGTGGACAGCGGGATGGGGGGAAGGGGTTGGAAGAGTTTGCCAAAAAGGATTTCCTCTTCCGGAGCTTCTGTGAGCGAGACACGGAATGTGTCTCCGATGCCTTCTTTCAAGAGCGTGATGATTCCGGCTGCCGATTTCAGACGTCCTTGTCTGCCGCTCCCTGATTCTGTGACGCCCAGGTGGATGGGGTAGGTCATGCCGGCTTGTTCCATGTATTGTACCAACAAACGGTTGGCTTGGACCATCACACGCGTGTTGCTGGATTTTATGGAAACAACGACGTGTTCAAAGCCTTGTTCTTTACATACGTTCAAATATTCCATGGCGGCCTGGCACATACCGTCGGGCGTGTCTCCGTGCTGTTCCATGATATGTTCCGGAAGGGAACCGTGGTTTACGCCTATGCGCAAAGCCGTACCGTGCTCTTTGCACACATCCAACAAGTCTGTGAGCAATGCTTTGGCACGCTTTGGGTCTTTTGAGAAATTTCCCGGGTTGATACGCACCTTTTCGGCTACTCGGGCCGCTTCCATAGCCGTTGCGGCAGAAAAATGCACATCGGCAACCAAGGGTACCGTGATGCCGGTTTGATGCAGTTCGTTTTTGATCCGAGCCAAGGCTTTTACTTGTTTGGGGGCCTGCGTTGTCAAACGAATCATTTGGGCTCCGGCTGCCGCCACTCTTTGGCATTGTGCAACTGAAGCTTGTATATCCAACGTGTCTGTATTGCACATGGTTTGCACAGAAACGGGATGTCCGCCGCCTATTTTCAAAGATCCAACCGTTACCGTGTGAGTATTCATTACAGATGAAGATAAAGGGCTATGGTAAACAACAATTGTCCCGGATAGCCGTAAGTATAATGTTCGTTGCTGTAGAGAGCCGGGTTTTCAATCATGGCAAAAGAGTGCGAATAATTGGCTTCCAGGTGAATCTCAAAAGGTTTGAGTACCAAGGCAAAGCCTATGCCGCCTTGTACGCCGTAATCTTGCGAAATGTGGTTGCAATCGAACACTACGGGGACTCCTTGCGGTTGTTCTTCCGTAAAGTCCATAGCGCTCATTCGGTACGAGGCAAAACAGCCCAAGTTCAGAAGAAGGCGCGTTTTCCACATGTCAATGTGAAATTGGCTTACCAAAGGTATTCGTACTACTTCATACACGCGTTTGAGTTGCGGGGTGTCGTAGGCTTGTTGTGTGTAAGCAAATCCCGTTTGGAGTCCAAAATACGGCAAATTGCCCCACAAGTCGTGGTAATACGTGTAGACTACAGAGGCGTTCTTCCAAGACGGTACGCTCGTTTGTTTCCTATCCGGTGTAAAATGGATCATATTGAAGGCATATCCTCCCTTTACACCTACCATATGTTGTTTTACAGGTAGGGTTTGGGCAGCGAGTTTTTGCGGCCCCGGATTTCCTAAAAGCAACCCGATGGTCAACAACAGAGGCGTCAGCAGGCGTCTATCTTTTCTTGGAAGGGACCGTAAGTGTGACATGTTCGTTCAATAAGTTTTGAATAGATATGATCTGCGTTATCTCCATCTTGTCTTGCAATTCCAGGACAGCGTTTCCTGAAGGCAACTTGAACATACGAACGCGTTCCGGTTGTATGCGTTTGGTTACATCTCCCGTATCCCAAAAGCCGTTGTCGTTCAAATCTTCCGTAACGCGAACGGTGTATTTGCCCGCTTTCAAATAGGCAAAAGTGATGGTTGTATCTGCTTTTACCCTGTGACTCCGGTGGATTCTGTCTCTGTTTTCGTTCATCAAATCTACTATCAATGAAGACGACACGTCTGCCAATTGCAAATGAAGGGCTCCGAATTCTTCAGAGAGCAACGTTTTGAAAGAGACTGCCAAAGTATCGTTTTTCAATCCGTATATGTCTGTTAACAGACCGCCCGGTAGCAAAAACCGGTACGATGTGCCTTCCAAAATCGTACCCGGTAGTACATGGTAGAGGCAGAAATCCAATGAGTCGCGTTCTACGGTATACGGAACTGCTACCGTATCGCCGGCCGGAGCAATACGCGACAGCGCGGCTTGTGTGAAATCCGGTTCTACGGGCAAATCTTTAAAGCGGATGGAAAAACCTTTGTCCTTTATGATCTCCGGGAGTACGTTTGTTTTGAGTTCCATGAAATCTTCCTCTTTTCTTGCCGAGGGAGGCGGCTGCCTGTCAAAGCGACCTCTCCCGTCTGCAACCGATTGTCCGCCTAAGTCGTCTTTTTTTTCTTCTTCTTTCAGAGGCAGAAAACGGAGGGTGTCTGTCCTGGGAAGAAGCGTCTTCAGAGAGTCGTTTGTGGCCATGTATGTCAGGTGCAGGCGGACTGTATCCGGGACTGTTGCAGCCGTCAGCCACAACAAGATGGTGTCTCGTCTGTAGTTGTGTTGTGCGACGATGGCTGTGGAATCCATACCTGGAATGGATGTCTGCACAATCTCGGCTTCCGGGGCCGAAAAGGCCAGTTGCAACGTTCTGGGTCGTGTGCGCTCAAAATGAGACAACACTTGTCGAGTGGCCGGTTCTTTAAAGAGAAAGAGCGTGGTTTCCAAAGGCCTTTTCAGCAGTCCTGCCGTATCTTTGGCGAAATAAGGCTGGATTTCCGGAGCGTAAGGAAACATGATTTTTTGAGGGGTAATAAGCGAATCTGAAAAGCCCACCCATTCGCCCTCTTGCCGGTCGTAGCGGTTGTTTTTGTTTTCGTCTGTGATGGCAAACAAGCTGTACGTAGTGTCTTTCAAGTTTCTGAGAACAAAGTACCCGTATGCGTCTGTACGAGTGGCGGCTACCGGTAATGTTTTGGCCAAAGTGGTGTCTGTAGGACTGCAGTGGAGCAAAACGGTGGCGTTGGGCACGGGCAACAGCGTAGTGGCGTCTGCCACCATACCGGAAAACATAAGTGTATCTAGCGTAGGACCGGTAGAAAAACTGAGTGCAAAGATGGGAAAAGGATTGCCTTCGTTGTTGTCTTGAATGGCTTCTCCAAAATAGAGGCTGTACGATGTGCCGGGCAGCAAAGGTTCTTCCAAATCTACTACTATACCTCTTCCTTTTGTGCGAAAAGTCGGTCTCTTTTCTTGCGGGGGAGAAAGGAGGATGTGTTCGTTGGGTTCGTGCAATTTTACGTATTCGTCAAATTGCAGCTCTATTTTTTTTGTATTGGGATTGACATCTACTTGATTGACATCGGGAACGGTGACTAACAGTTTGGGCGGAAGGGTGTCTTTGGGACCTCCTGCAGGGCCGGCCGTAGTGTTGGCGCAGCTGCGAGGAACGATCAATACCACTCCCAATCCTCCTATGAGGAGCGGAAAGAGCAAGATCTTCTTTATCATACGCACTGTTTTCTTCATTGTTCCAATTGTTTTACAGTTTGTACTCCTTTGATTTTCTTCAATTCCGCCATCAATTCTTGTACAGAGTCGTTGTTTTGCACATATACTTCTAACTCTGCATCAAATATGTTGTCGTGTGAAATAAGACTGAAACTACGGATATTTACACACATGCCCAAAGAAGTGGCGTGTGTAATGTCAAAAATAATACCCAAGCGGTCGCTGCCGCGAATCATCAACTTGACAAGGGAAGTAGACAAGCGTTGTTTCTTCCAGCTGACCTGTACACGATCGCTTTCGTGTTTGTGGAGTCTTTTGAGGGCTTCTATTCTGGGACACGTGGTAGTATGGATATACAAGTCGCGTGTTTTCTTGCTGATGAAGCCTATCAATTCGTCATCCGGAGTGGGACGGCAGCAAGGAGAAAAATGGAACGTGTTGAAATCTTGGCGACGCGTCCAATCCGGTTCCGGTACCCAACTCACAAATTTTCTTGTAGGCGTACCTTTCAACAGGATGTCTCTCAAATTGGACAAATCCAGCATGCCGGCCCCAATCCTTCCGTACAATTCTTCTCTGGAGGTGATGTTGTACGCCGCTAAAAGTTTGTTTATGAGTCTTGTATGTATTTTTATTCCAAATTCCGCCAATTTGCGCGACAAGATGTTTCTGCCTTTGTTGATGGGGTCGGCTCCGCTCTTTTTGAGCGCTTCCAAAATCAAACTCTTGGCTTTAGAGGTGGTAACGGCGCTGAGCCGTTCAATTTTTACTTGAGGATCATCTGTAGTGATGATTTCCACTTGGTCTCCACCGCTGAGCGGCGTGGAGAGGAGCTTCAGTTTTTCGTTGATTTTGGCCGCCAAGGCATGGTGTCCCACATGTGTATGTATATAATACGCAAAATCCAAGGCCGTGGCTCCTTTGGGTAAAATACGCATTTCTCCTTTTGGAGTAAATATATAGATGACGGAAATAAGGCTACTGGGACGGAAATGGTCAAAAAATGCGAGCGATTGGGTGTCTTTGTCTTCCAGCGTTTGACGCACTTTTACCAACCAGCTTTCTATGCCGCTTACTTCGGGAACAATGCCTTTGTATTTCCAATGGGCGGCAATGCCTTGTTCGGCAATGTCGTCCATCCTGCGGCTGCGAATTTGTACCTCCAACCAGTTCCCGGAAGGAGTCAGGTACGTGGAGTGCAAAGCTTCGTATCCCGTTTCTTTTGGCGTTTTCAACCAATCTCGGCGTCGTTCCGGATACGGTTCCCAATACTCGTTCAGCAAGGCTTCTATTTTGTAACACAATTGGTGTTCTATCTCTCTGTCTGTTACAGGTGGTTGAAAGACAATACGCAGTGCATAAAGATCAAATACGTCTTCAAAAACGACATTCCTTTTTTTCATTTTGGCCCAAATGGAGTAGGGCGTTTTGATGCGGGTAGTCATCTTAAAATCAAGCCCTTCTTGCTTTAATAAGGCCGTAATGGGTTCAATGTATTTTATTGTGAGGGCTTTATCACGGCGGCCCATTTCTTTTTTTACTTTTTCCTGTATCTCCACGTATTCGGCCGGCATGGCGTACTTCATCCAGATGTTTTCAATCTCTGACTTGATGGTGTACAGTCCCAACTGGTGAGCCAACGGAGCAAATATGTACATGGATTCGCCCAAGTTGCGCGCCCGCTTTTCTACAGGCAATTCGTCCACATTTCTCAAGTTGTGCAGCCTGTCTGCCAATTTGATAAGCAATACACGGATGTCGTTGTTGACGGTCAACAACATTTGTTTGAATGTTTCTTCCTGTGTTTTATCTTGAGCCGCGAAGACGCGTTCCATTTTGCCCAACCCTTCTACCAGTTCCGCTATTTTCTCTCCAAACAACCCACTGATGTCTTCTTTTGTGTATTCCGTATCTGAGAGGGTATGGTGTAAGAGCCCGGCAATGATGGATTTGTTGCCCAATCCAATTTCTTCCACAAGAATTCTGGCTACGTCTATGTTATGGAAAATAATGGGTTCACCGGAAATGCGCTTTTGGTTTTTGTGGGCTTCTTTGGCAAAGGCATAGGCCTTGAGTACCAATTCGTATTCTTCTGTATTGGCGCATCTTTTTTCACTCAATATCCTGAGCGGTTCAAAGTATGTATCAAAGGCTTTCTGCATATGCTTTTATGTGTTCATCCAAAGAGGCCAAAGCCGTTCTGTCCGGACTGCCCGGCAGTTCTATTCCGGGAGTGTACAAATGCCATTGGTGCTTTTCTTTCATGCCTTCTGCAAAGAGCTGCAGGTTCTTCAGCCCTCCGCCGCTCCAGGAAAAGCCGCCAAATAAGAATGCGTTTCTCTTGCCAGGCTGCATGATTTCTATTTCATGACATAGTTGGTGCATGGAAGGGTGCATGCCTGTATTGTAGGAGCATGAACCGAGGACGATGCCGTTGTATTTCCAAATTTCTTTTAAAACAAACGACGGATGTGTTTTTGACACGTCAAATACGCGTATGTTGCGAATGCCGTTTTCCGACAATTTTCGGGCTATGTAATCTGCTGTTTGCTTTGTGTGCCCGTACATGGTAGCATAGGCCAAGACTACGCCTTTTTCACTGCCACCTGTGGCCCATTGAGCATACCAATCAAAAACCTTTTGCGGGTTGCTGCGCCATACGGGGCCGTGTACAGGGCAAATGATGCGGATGGGAAGCTTTGCTGCCTGTTGCAGCGCCCTTTCCACTTGCGGAGAATACCTGCCTATGATATTGGAATAATAGCGGAGCATTTCGTCTTTGTAATACTCCGGATCAATTTCGTCGTCAAAGATGCCTCCGTCCAACGTGCCAAAGGTGCCAAACGCATCTTGTGAAAAAAGGATCTCCTCTGTAGTGCAATAGGCCATCATGGATTCCGGCCAATGAACCATGGGTGTAAAGACAAATTGCAAGTTGTGGTGTCCCAATTCCAGCCGGTCTCCGTTTTTGACTTCAAGGATTTGTTCTCTGGCAATACCGGGATGGTAAATGTCCAGCAACTTGATGCCTCTGGCGTTTGTCACCACTACGGTATGGGGATGGCGACGCAATACATCGCCAATCATACCGGCGTGGTCCGGTTCCATATGCAATACAATCAAATAGTCGAGCGGCCGGCCGGCCAACAAATGCTCCACGGTGTCTATGTACGTGTGGTCGCTGCCGTATTCGATGGTATCTACAAGGGCTGTTTTTTTATCTGTTATCAAATAGGAGTTGTAGGAAATGCCCGAGGGGAGGGGCCAGTTGTTTTCAAACAACGTTTTGCTTCTGTCGTTTGTGCCTATAAAATGCACTGTGTCCAGGATGGTTGCTATCATAATAATTCCAAAAATTCGTTTTCATCTATAATTCTGATTCCTAGCTGGGTAGCTTTCTTCATTTTGGCCGGTCCCGTTTTGTTTCCTGCCAAAAAGTAATCTGTTTGTGCGCTAATGGCTGCCAAAACCTTGCCACCGTGTGATAGGATGGTTTGTTTGATCTCGTCTCTGGGGCGGCTGAACGTTCCGGAAATGACAAAACGTTTGTCTTCCAGGGCTTGCGAGAGATGTTGTCTTTCTGTCTGCCGTTGTTCAAATTGCAGACCGGCCTCTTGTAGGGTCTGTACCCATAGCGTATTGGCCGGGTCTTGAAAGAATCGGGCAACGGAAATCGCTATTTTCTCTCCCACATCGGGTGCTTCTATCAACGCTTCGTACGTAGCCGTTTGCAGGGACTGTAACGATCCAAAATGAGCTGCCAGCTGTCCTGCCGTAGTTTCTCCCACAAAGGGAATCCCCAAGGCATACAACACACGGGAAAAAGGAACGGACTTGGACGCTTCAATGCTTCTGAGCAAATTTTCTGTAGACTTGGGTCCCCAGTTTTCCAGCACTTCCAGTTTTTCCGGTGTCAAACCATACAAATGGGCCGGGTTTGTTGCCAGGTCGTTGTTGTACAGTTGTTCTATAAGGGCTTGTCCACCCAATATGTTCATGGCCTTGCGGCTCATGAAATGGGCAATCCTGCCTTTGATTTGTGGAGGACATCCGCGGGTATTTGGACAAAAGTGTTTTGCTTCTTCCGGTTCTTTTTCCAAGAGAGTATTGCATTCCGGGCAACGGGTGATGTATTCAAAAGGCATTGTGTGCGGAGGACGAAGACTCAAGTCCACGCCTACCACTTTGGGGATGATTTCCCCTCCTTTTTCAATAAAGACCGTATCTTCCAATCGGATATCGTGTAGGGCTATTTGGTCTGCATTGTGCAACGATGCGCGCCGGACTGTGGTGCCGGATAGCAACACCGGTTCCAAATTGGCCACAGGGGTGACGGCTCCCGTTCTACCTACTTGAAAATCTACCGACAACAAGCGTGTAGCTGCTTGTTCCGCTTTGAACTTGTATGCTGTAGCCCAACGGGGGCTTTTGGCCGTCATACCCAATTGTTTGTGCAATGCAAAGGCGTTGACTTTAATGACGACTCCGTCTGTAGCCACCGGCAAGTTGTGGCGTTCCCTATCCCAATACTCCAGAAAAGCTTCTATTTCTTCTATGTTCTTACACAATTTGCGGTGCGGCGATACCAAAAAACCCCACTGCGAGGCTGCTTCCAGAGCTTGCCATTGTGTTTGAACGCCTTCTGTGTCTGTGACCAAATGGTATACGTAACACTCCAAACCGCGACGCTGCACTTCGTCCGCCGATAAGAGTTTTAACGTACCTGCGGCTGCGTTGCGGGGGTTGGCAAAAGGCGGTTCGTCGGCCTCTTCTTTTGCTTTGTTCAGTTCTTCAAAGCGGGGATAGGGCATGACAATTTCTCCGCGTATTTCAAATTGTTCGGGGTAGGGAACGGGCAACCGGTCTGAAGGGGGCAATTGGGAGGGAATGGACGATATACGCAATACATTGGCCGTAACGTCGTCTCCGTAGGTGCCGTCTCCGCGTGTAAGTGCCCTTGTCAGCCGTCCGTGTGCATAGGAAAGACAAATGGCCGTACCGTCCAATTTCAATTCGCTTACGTAGGCTATGTCGTCTTCTTGAACAGATGCATTTTTCAGGATGCGGTTGTGAAAGTCTGCCAATTCTTGCTTGTCGTACGTATTGCTTAAAGAAAGCATAGGTACTTTGTGGCGTACGCGTTGGAAAGCCGTTGCAGTCCCTGCCAAATCGCTGCCCACGTGTTTTGTGGGTGAATCTTCTGTAGCCAGATGGGGGAATTTGCGTTCGATGCCTTCCAATTCCTGAACGAGCAAATCGTATTCAAAGTCCGAAATTTTGGGAGCATTCAAGACATAATAGTTGTTGTTGTGCTCCAGGATGGCTTGTTTTAATTCTTTGATTCTTTCAACAGCTCTGCTTTCGTTCATGCGGTAAAGATAAAACTAAGTTTGAATAATTCGGTCGTCGTCTATGCGAATGTCCCCGTTTTCCACCATGGCTCGCAAGACATTCAATACGTTGTTTTCAGATTCCGTAAAATGCAAATGGAGTTGTTGTATTTTGACAGGGCCGTTCTTTAGTGTTTCTGTGATTTTTCCGGCAATCCTCTCAAACGTTTCACCGGGGTTTTCTGCCTCGGCTGCAGCCAGGCATACGTCGCAGATACCGCAGTTTTTGGCCGTTCCCTCTCCAAAGTAAGCCAGCAATTGTTTGCTGCGGCAAGGGGCATCTGAACGTGCGTATTGCAGTATGGCTTCCATTCTGCGAAACCAGCTGTCTTTGCGTTGCATAAATCCGGCCGGATTCAAATACACATTGCCCGGTTGCAATCTTTGGGAATAGAGAAATACTTGCGGACTTTTCTTTTTAGGTATGTAAGAAATGAGCCCCATACGCGAGAGTCGAATCAGGTATTCTGAAACGACAGTAGGTGCTTGACGGCTTACGCGCGCTAAGTAGGATTCATCAATAGATACAAATCCGTTGAACAAACCGGTATAAGAACGCAGCAACAGTTTTATAAACGTATCCAACAGGGGGTTGGCTATTTGTGCTTTGTACAATTCGTCTCTGTTTACCTGGAAATAGATGCGGGACGGATTGTCTACTTCTTCTGTCAAAGATATGTACCCCTCTTGTTCCAGGTATTGGAGAGCATACCAAAGGGTGGCGGGGTGTTTGTCTTGGCGTTTTGCAAATGCCGGCAAGTTGAAATCAAATTGCTGTTCTGCACCTTCTCCGTATCCCAAGCCCAAAAAAGAATAGAGGTCTTGGTACGTTTCTTTTACGAAGTCTGCATTGGGAAAAGAGATGTTGAACAGTTGTTTTAGGCGGCGGTCATCGGAAGGGTTGTACAGCAACACGGCGTATGCTTTTTTCCCGTCTCTACCGGCCCGGCCGGCTTCTTGGAAGTATGCTTCCGGTGCATCGGGTACGTCAAAATGGCAAACAAAGCGAACATCCGGTTTGTCTATACCCATGCCAAACGCATTTGTAGCCACCATAATGCGGATGTCTCCTTTCTTCCATGCTTCTTGCTTTTCCGTGCGGCGTTTGGCATCCATTCCGGCGTGGTACGCATCTGCTTTGTGGCCGTTGAAAAGTAAAAATTCTGCCAATTCTGTGGCTTTTTTCCGCTCTCTGACATAGACCAGACCGCTTCCCGGAACGCCTTGGGCTATGCGCAGCAGTTGACCCGGTTTGTCCTCGGCTTTCCGTACTACGTAGGCCAAGTTTGCCCGTTCAAAGGAAGTTTGAAATACGCTGTGGTCTTTGCGAAAGACCAATTTTTCTTTGATGTCTTCCACTACTTGCGGCGTTGCGGTAGCTGTCAAGGCCAGGGTAGGGATGTTGGGAAACAGTTCGCGAAATTGAGCAATACGCAAGTAAGAAGGACGAAAATCGTAGCCCCACTGGGAAATGCAATGTGCTTCGTCCACAACCAACAGGGAAGGATGCATTTTTTGTACCCGTTCACGAAACAAGTGGGTACTCAGGCGTTCGGGAGAAAGGTATAGGAATTTGTAGTTGCCATAAGCGGCGTTGTCCAAAGCAATATCTATTTCATGGGCGCTCATGCCGGAATGAACGCTCAAGGCTTTTATACCTAAATTTCTCAAGGATTCTACCTGATCTTTCATAAGGGCTATCAGGGGCGTGACCACCAAACAGATGCCGTCCATGAGCAAGGCGGGGACTTGAAAGCAAATGGACTTTCCGCCTCCCGTAGGCAAAAGAGCTAACGTATCCGTTCCTCCATAAACAGAAGCTATGATTTCTTCTTGCGCCGGCCGAAACGAAGCGTAGCCCCAATAACGAAGCAGTGTTTCACGAAAGATTTCGTTGCGATTGTTGCTCATTTCTATAATTGCAAAGATAAATAAAATGAGTATCTTCGCAAGATATTTAAAGACCGTTTTAATACCTAAATTTTTCATTATCAAATCATTAATTATGAGCAAACTAGACCTGTCTAAGTATGGAATCACCAACGTAGGTGAAATTGTGTACAATCCATCTTATGAGACCTTGTATCAGGCAGAAATGGATTCGGCCAACGAAGGCTTTGAGAAAGGCGTGCAAACCAATATGGGAGCCGTCAACGTGAGAACGGGTGTTTTTACAGGACGTTCACCCAAGGACAAATACATTGTCAAAGACAAGACTACGGAAAATACCGTATGGTGGGATGGCGTCATCAACAAGTCCATAAGCACAGAAGTGTGGGATTCATTGAAAGGCATTGCCCAAGAAGAGATGTCAGGCAAGAAAAAATTGTATGTGGTAGATTCTTTCTGTGGAACGAATGCAGATACAAGATTGAAAGTACGCTTTATCATGGAAGTAGCCTGGCAGGCCCATTTTGTAACAAACATGTTTATACGTCCCTCTGAATACGAGTTGGAGCATTACGGAGAGCCCGATTTTGTGATGATCAACGCTTCCAAAGCCACCAATCCCAATTGGAAAGAGCAAGGCTTGAATTCAGATGTATTTGTGGTGTTTAACCTTACGGAGCGTATGGCCGTAGTAGGAGGAAGCTGGTACGGTGGAGAAATGAAGAAAGGGATTTTCTCTATGATGAACTACTACCTGCCGTTGAAAGGCATTGCTTCTATGCACTGTTCCGCCAACGTGGGCGAGGATGGCGACGTAGCCATTTTCTTTGGACTCTCCGGCACAGGAAAAACAACGCTCTCTACCGATCCCAAGCGTTACTTGATTGGTGATGACGAGCACGGCTGGGACGACCACGGTGTGTTCAACTTTGAAGGCGGTTGTTATGCCAAATGTATTGATTTGAGTAAAGAAAAAGAACCCGATATCTGGAGGGCCATCCGTCGCGACGCTTTGTTGGAAAACGTGACGATCTTGCCGGATGGCACGCCCGATTTTACAGACGCGTCCGTTACGGAAAACACACGCGTATCGTATCCTATCTATTTCATCAACAAGATTGTGCTGCCTTCCAAAGCCGGCCACGCCAAAAAAGTGATTTACCTGTCAGCAGACGCTTACGGAGTGTTGCCTCCCGTTTCCATTTTGGATGAAAAGCAAGCACAGTACCACTTCTTATGCGGTTATACATCCAAGTTGGCCGGAACGGAACGCGGTATTACAGAACCGCAACCTTCTTTCTCGGCTGCCTTTGGTGCTGCTTTCTTGACAGTGCATCCTACCATTTACGCCAAAAATTTGGTGAAGAAAATGAAGGAACACGACGCCAAAGCGTATTTGGTAAATACGGGATGGAACGGAACAGGTGAACGCATTTCTTTGAAAGAGACACGCGCCATCATAGACGCCATTTTGGACGGAAGTATTGATGAAGCACCCACCAAACACATTCCCATCATGAACTTGAACATTCCTGTGGAATTGCCCGGTGTGTCTTCAGATATTTTGGATCCCAGAGATACGTATGAACAAGTAGAACAATGGGAAGAAAAAGCCGTCTCTTTGGCCGGTCAGTATATCAAGAACTTTGAGAAGTATTGCGACAACGAAGACGCTTGTGCCTTGGTGGCATCGGGTCCGCAATTGCCGTAATTGTTAGTAATTCAGGATTTTATTGAAATCAAACAATTCCGGTTTTTCTATGAGTTTCTTGGCATCCTCATAGTCTTCTTCCGTAATGTAATCCATGATGTGGCGGGTGAAGAACTGCATTTCTTGTGATTTCATGCTGACCATACGCGGAGGTATTTTGCCTGTGCGGGGGTCTTGTAAATCTTGCAGGAAGAGGGGAATGATTTTCCCGTTTCCGTCGCGACAGACCATGCAGCCGCTCACGCCTTTTGTATAGAGTTCGTATACGCCCATACCCAACATGGAGCAATACTCCAGGTCGTACGATTTGGGGCTGATGCAACGTACCTCGTAGCCGACCTCTACCGGTCTTGTTTTTACATTCAATCCTAAGCTCTTAAGTTTTTTGTCTACCAGGTTGTCGATGATATGCGACTTGGAGATTTTCCCTAATTCCGGATGGCCGTGGTCGTCATACGTGAAGGCTATTTCTGCATTTTGAATGTCTTTGTCAGAAAGGGCTTGGAAGACGCCTTCCGATATGATGACACAGCCGTAGGGGATGTTGCGCAACTGGCGTTTGATGACTGACGACACAATCAGGTGTACTATTTTGTCTATAGTAATAGGCGTTCTGTAGAACATTTCCGTGATGATGATCATAGGGAAATGGCATGAAGAACCTATCCCAAATGCCAAATGTCCCGATGAGCGCCCCATAGCCGTTACAATGAACCAGTTTTCGCTCGTACGGGCGTCCTCATAAACGGTACGTCCCAAGGTGGTACCCTCTGCTTTGGCACTTTGGTAACCAAACGTAGGTACGCCTTCCGGCAAGGGGAGGTCGTTGTCTATCGTTTTGGGTACATGTATGTTGGCTACATTGTAGTTCTTCTTTTGCAAAAATTGCGTGATGAGGTTTGCCGTGGTAGCGGTGTCGTCTCCTCCAATGGTCACCAACAGTTTTACGTTGTATTCTGAAAACAAATCAAAATTGAAGTTCTTCTCAAAATCTTCATCACTTGGCTTATAGCGGCTCATTCTCAAGTACGAACCTCCTTTGTTGAAGAGCAAATCTGCTTTGTCAAAATCCATTTCTTCTATGCGGCATTTGTCTTTGCAGAACAATCCTATATACCCGCCATGAAGTCCTATGATGCGGTATCCTTTGGTGAGAAATGTTTTTGTAATAGTGCATACTACGGTGTTGATTCCCGGAGCCGGGCCTCCACCGCACAGTATGGCAACAGTAGGTTTCTTTTCCATAATTTTGATCTTTAAAATCAGGTAAATGTAAGAAAAAAGGATTTCTTAGAGAAATTCCACCACTTTACATCTTTTGAGAAAAGCCCAAAAGGCGTGTATGGGAAATCCCATTACGTTGTAAAAACTGCCTTCTATACGTTCTATACCAATATATCCAATCCATTCTTGTACGCCGTAAGCGCCTGCTTTGTCATACGGTTTGTAGGTATTGACGTAATATTGGATTTCTTCTTCTTCCAAGTGTGAAAACCACACCCGGGTTGTATCTGTAAAGCCGGAAGCTATTTTGTGTTCTTCAGAAGAACGAAGAAATACACCTGTGACTACTTTGTGGCAACGGCCTGAGAGTTGGCGGAGCATGTGGCACGCCTGTTCGTGGTTCTGCGGTTTTCCCAAAACGGATTGTTCTTGATAGACCAACGTATCTGCTGTGATGATCAAGTCGTTGCCTTGTAATGGTTTTTGGTAGGCATACGATTTTGTTTGGGCCAGATGAAGCGGTATGTCTGCCGGTTCTATGTCTTTTGGGAGGTTGTCTTCGTCAATGCCGTGGATTGTTGCTGTATCAAAAGGCAACCCCAAGCCTTCCATCAGTTGTTTTCTTCTGGGAGAGGACGATCCCAATATCATATGGTATTTTGTATTCATTGGCTGAGCGTTCGGGCTATGTCTTCCGGCAGTCCTTCAGACCCTTTGTACCATTTGCCATGGAGTTTGAGTACTTGTTCTATGACTTCGCGTACGCATCCGCGACCGCCCGGGAACGGAGAAACGTATTGTGCTATTCTCCGTACTTCCGTGGCTGCGTCTGTAGGACAAAAGGAAAAACCGCAAGCCATCATAGGCGGAATGTCGGGAATGTCGTCTCCGGCATACGCTACTTCAGAAGGGTCCAATCCGTGTTTTTTGCAGAAATCTTCAAAAGGAGGCATTTTGTTCAGTGCTCCCATATAGATGTCTTCCACACCCAACAACGTATAACGCTTTGCTACAGAAGGAGATGTGGCTCCTGTAATGATGGCTACGGGGTATCCGTGTTCCAACGCTTGTCGGATGGCGTATCCGTCACGTGCATAGTGTACGCGAATCAAATCTCCGTCCGCCATAGCTATGACAGTGCCGTCTGTAAGAACGCCGTCAATATCAAATGCAAAAGCTTTAATGGTGTGTAGTCTATTTTTGTAGTTGCTCATAGTAACGGCAAAGTTAACTATATTTGCACGAGTAATAGTAACAGTATGCATAGGTTTCAGATTCTTTTATTGATTGTGGTATCCTTCTTTGCCATTTCTTGCGACCAAACAGGAACTACTACCACGTTTACCGGTACGGTAGTAGATGTGTTGAATAAACAACCGCTTCCGGGAGTAGTCGTATCTGTTATGCCATTCAATCTGGGCCAGGAAACAGACCAAGACGGAACATTTTCCATTGCGTTACCCAGAACAGACGAATCTGTCTATCTTGTTTTCAGCAAGCCCGGGTACGACAAGCAGGAAACATTGAAGATGCCGCTTTCACCCAGAAAAAAGAACGTATATACGTTTACCATTTTATTGATCAGACGTGTAGCCATAGCCCAATTGTCAGAAGAGCTCATAGATTTTGGAGGAAGCAAAACGGAAATTGTGGCGCAGTTGTCAAATCCAGGCAACGATACGTTGCATTGGAACTTTTTGGACATTTATTTTCCGCCCTGGTTGCAGGTAGAACCTTTGGGAGGGGAGTTGCCTCCCGAGCAAACGGAGGAATTGCTTTTTACTTGCGACAGATCTGTTGTAGAGATTGGTCACTATTTGGGAGAAATACAACTGACCGGAGCAGAAGTTCCTTTGTTGATTCCTGTGGCGTTGTTGAAAGAAGGTGCGTTGTTGGAAGTAGAAGGTACGCATTTTAAGTTTGGGGAAGAAGAAACGGCAGCCGTTACCACCTTGAAAAACAAAGGAAACATACCGTTTGACTGGCAGCTGGAAGACGCTTTGCCGGAGTGGTTGTCTTGGGAGCAGACGGAGGGAACGATTCAACCGGATACGGAGCAATCCATAGCCATTACAGCGGACCGCAGCGTGCTGGACTACGGCAGCTATACATACAATACCACATTGTTGTCCAAAGGCGGAGATGTATCGTATGTCTTTCAGATTGACAAAACAAAAGATGTATTGCAAGTGTCTCCAAAAACCTTGGATTTTGGAATGCAAAGTGTGCAAAGAACCTTTACCGTTTCCCGGTTGGCAGGAGTACATCCGGTAGCCTTTACGCTTACCTGCGAAGACGAAAATCTGTCCTTTTCTCCAACCCAGGGCACCATTTCTAAAGAGCAGGAAAGCATAGAAGTGGTGGTGACATTGGACAGGGAACACATTCCCTCGGGCGCCTCGGCAAGTATCATTTCTGTTGCATACGCAGAAGAGGAGTTGAAGGTGGCTGTGAATTACGCAACAGAGGCAGGACCTCCGGAAGTCACATCTGACGGCGTGGCGCTGGACGAAGGCTACCGCTTGCATTTTAAAGGCACCTTGGTAACAAACGGAGGCGGGGCCATCATTCAACACGGGCACTGCTGGAGTACGGAACCGGATCCGGAAGTGTCGGTAGGCAGCCAAGGCGGTTGTACGCAATTGGGGTCCGTGGAAGAAGGCAGCACGTTCGTTTCTTACCCGGAAACGCTTCCTGCAGATGGAACTACCTGGTATGTGAGGGCGTATGCAGAAAACGAGGTGGCTGTTGCTTACGGCCAAACGTTTGTGTTTACGTACGAACCTCCCTCTTTGCGCGGCTTGCAATTGAACGACGATGCCGACGAGAATGAGCTGACTTTATACGAAAGAAGAGCTGCCGGAACGCCTTTCATAGAACGCGGTTTTGTATGGAGTTTTGAAGAAAAAACACCTGTTTTGGAAGAAGACCATCACGTATTGCTGGGTGGACACGACTACGCAACTCAATTTTCTTATATACTTACCAAACCGGAAAGGGGAGTGACTTATAGGGTACGCAGTTTTGCCGTCAATGCAAGCGGGATAGCGTACTCCAACACGCTTACATCTTTCTTGCCGATTGTAGAGCCGGTACTCGTTACAGGAGCGGCGGAACACGTGACGCATTATGCGGCCACGCTCCAAGGAACGCTGCAAAAGAAAGGGTCAGAAGACATTTTATCATACGGCCATTGTTGGAGCAGCCAGCACAACCAACCCACATGGGAAGACGAACATACGAATTTGGGGGTAAACCCTTCAACAGGTTCTTTTGTATCCTCTTTGGAGCATCTGCTCATCAATACCACTTATTATTACAGGTCGTACGTAAGGACAACAAAAGGTGTGTACTACGGTCCGGTGCAGGAATTTACTACGCAAAAGGATAACAGCGTAGTCGTATCTGATGGATTGAAGATGTTCTTTACGGTAAACGAAGAAGGAAAAGCCTACGATTGGACAGGGGCAGCCCACGATTTGATTGTATCTAACGGCATCCGATACAAGACGGCTTTAGGGCAAAAGCCCAAGGGAGTGCCGGCCGCCATTTCTTTTAACGGAAACAGCGGGTACTTGTATAGCAAAAATAAAAATCCGCTGTCCGGTATATCAAGGGGGACCATCAGCTTTTGGTTGCGTTTTCCGGACGGCATGCGACAAGATGAAAAGTATCCGTTTATAGGATCTGTGAGTGAAGACGGTATGTACTTCATGATCAGCCACGAAGAAAAAGATTGGGTCTTATCTTTGAGCATGGGACCCGGTAAAGAAACGTATTCTGAAGCGTTGCCCAGTGTTGCGGGGCTTGACATCACCAATTTCTTGGGCAAAGAATGGCATATGTTGACCGTAGTATCCAACGGCAAAACCATGACGCTTTATTTGGATGGTGTCAAGATGCCTATAGACGATATGGAAATACCTATGGCTTTTGGAATACAAAATGATTTGGTTGTTGGTGCGCATGCCTTGGGAGGCAGTACCTTAAACACCTTCTTAAAGGGAGATATGGCAGCCTTGAGGTTTTATGACAGAATGTTGTCGGATGCAGAGGTGGCCTCTATTTACAACGCAGAACAATAAAGTGTCAGGCTTCCGGGGTTCCGTCGCCAAAGTGGAGCGGAATTTGGTGCATGCCTTTTCCCGTAAGGCGGATTTCTCCAAAATGTTTCTCGTATTTTGTCAAATTGTCTTGCAACGCATTGAAAAAACGTTTGGCGTGTTCCGGTGTCATGACAATGCGGTTCTGTACTTTGGCTTTGACAATGCCCGGCATCATGCGTATGAAATCGAAGACAAATTCACTGCTTGAATGGGTTATGATGGCCAGGTTGGAATAACAGCCTTGCGCTACTTCTTCCGGCAATTCTATATTGATTTCTTTCTTGGGGTTTTGGTCCATAGCTCTTTGATTTTATACCACAAAAGTAGTATTTTTTATATATTTGTGCCTTATTCTCTATAATATATGGATTTACCTGCAATATACGACCCTTCACTTACAGAAGAAAAATGGTACACCTATTGGATGGAACACCGTTTTTTTCATTCCGTTCCCGACGACAGACCCAAATACAGTATGGTTATTCCGCCACCCAACGTGACGGGAGTTCTTCATATGGGACATATGTTGAACAATACCATTCAAGACGTGTTGGTCAGAAGGGCTCGCATGATGGGAAAAAACACGTGCTGGGTTCCCGGTACGGACCACGCTTCCATTGCTACAGAAGCCAAAGTGGTAGCGCTGCTGAAAGAGCAAGGTATTGAAAAATCCGACTTGAGCCGGGAAGAGTTTCTGGAGCATGCCTGGGCTTGGAAAGAAAAGCACGGCAACATCATTCTGGAACAGTTGAAGAAGCTGGGCGCTTCGTGCGATTGGGATAGAACAAAATTTACCATGGACCCGGATTTGAGCCGTTCCGTGATTGAGTCTTTTGTGTATTTGTATAACGAAGGCTTGATTTACCGCGGCATCCGCATGGTCAATTGGGACCCGGAAGGCCAAACGGCTGTCAGCGACGAAGAAGTCATTCATAAGGAAGTCAACGAAAAACTCTATTACCTGAAATACTTCATCAGCCAAAACGGAACACGTAGTACTGAGTATGTGACGATTGCCACTACGCGGCCGGAAACGATTATGGCAGACGTGGCCGTCTGTGTACATCCGCAGGACGAAAGGTATGCACATCTGGTAGGGCAAAAGGTGTTGATTCCGCTCATTGATAAAGAAATACCCATCATAGCAGACGATTACGTGGCTATGGACTTTGGAACGGGGTGTTTGAAAATCACTCCGGCACACGATGCGAACGACTACGAAATAGGTTTGCGGCATCAGTTGCCCGTTGTAGACATTTTAAACGACGACGGAACGTTGAACGAAGAAGCAAAAATCTTGGTAGGGGTAGACCGTTTTGAAGCTCGGCGCACCATCCGCACCCTATTGGAGGAAGCAGGCTGTTTTGAAAAAGAAGAGGCGTACGTCACACAAGTAGGTTTTTCTGAACGTACAGACGCCGTGATAGAGCCGAGGTTGTCTCTGCAGTGGTTTGTCAAATTGAGCGTGCTGGCTCAAAAAGCATTGGCTTACGTTGACGAAGGGAAAGTGCATTTGATTCCCGGAAAATTTACGAACACGTACCGCCATTGGATGGAAACGGCAAGGGATTGGTGTATTTCACGCCAATTGTGGTGGGGACAGCAAATTCCTGCATGGACATTGCCCAACGGAGACATAGTGGTGGCCTCTGATGTTCAAGAGGCGTTGAAGCAGGCTCGGGAGAAAGATCCGCTGTTGCAAGAAAAGGACTTGGTTCAAGACCCCGATGTGGTAGATACGTGGTTTTCTTCCTGGCTGTGGCCTATATCTGTCTTTGATCCCGACAAACCGGGACATCCGGGCAAAGAGAGCAACCGAGAATTGGCTTATTACTATCCTACAGACGATTTGGTTACGGCTCCCGATATTTTGTTTTTCTGGGTAGCCCGAATGATTATGGCCGGAGATCTTTTTTGTGGCCAAAAACCGTTTACAAACGTCTATTTGACGGGTATGGTGCGCGACAAACAAGGCAGGAAAATGTCCAAATCTCTGGGCAATTCGCCCGATCCCATAGAACTGATGGACAAGTACGGTGCAGACGGCGTTCGTATGGGATTGATGTTGTGTACATCTGCCGGTAACGACATTTTGTTTGACGAATCGCAAGTAGAGCAGGGGAGAAATTTCTGCAACAAAATATGGAACGCCTTCCGTTTGGTACAGTCGTGGGAACGCGATCCGGACCGGGAGCAAGAAGATACGGCGGCAGCGGCCGTACGTTGGATGTCTCAATTGTTGGCGGCCACAAAGGAGGAAATGGAAGATTTGCTTTCCAAATATCGCTTGTCGGAAGCCCTGATGCTTTTATACAAGCGTTTTTGGGATGATTTCTGTTCCTGGTATTTGGAAATCATCAAGCCGCCTGCAGGAGTCAAATCTTTGGATGCCACTACGTACGACAAAACGTTGGCCTTTTTTGATGTCTTCATGCATTTGCTCCATCCTTTCATGCCGTTTATTACGGAAGAGTTGTGGCAAAATTTGGCAGAACGGCGCCCGGGAGAAAGCATCATGGTGTCTCCCGTACCGGAAACAGGCACGTACGTACAGTCAGCAATCACCGATTTTGAACGTTTGCAAGAATTGGTGGCACATATTAGAGGTATGCGACAAAGCAAACAAATTCCCGGAAAAACACTATTGGATTTGCTCATCAAAGGCTCTTTCCCGGAATCCCTGCAAGGTGTTGCCAAACGTATGGCAGGACTGAATACTGTGTCCTCTGTTTCTCAAACACCGGAAGAAGGGCAGATGTATGCTTTTCTTATTGGCACTACAGAATTTTACATTCCTTTAGGCAATTTGTTGGATGTGGAAGAAGAACGGACAAAGCTGTTGGTAGAAAAGGAATATTTCCAAAAATTCCTTTTTTCTGTAGAGAAAAAACTGAATAATGCATCGTTTGTGCAACGCGCTCCGGAGCATGTAGTGGCTATGGAACGTAAGAAACAAGCCGATGCCTTGGCTAAGATAAAAGCCCTGGAAGAGCAACTGGCGTTGCTGTAATCCTTTTAAAGGACTTGCTATGAAATTCAAGCATGTACTCCTTTTTTCTGTCCTTGTGGCTGCCTTTTCCCATTGCGTCAAAGTAACGGAATTGGACGATCGTGCCTCTGTGCAATCGTGTGAAATAACCATTGCCACACCGGAAGTCGTTGTATTTGACACACCCCGGGTAGATGGCAACGAAATCTTGCTTCCCATGATGTACGGGAAGTATGAATTTCCCGTTTCCGTTACCTTAGATATCATCACATCCCAGAAAATAGACAAGATTTTGGGCTTTGAAGAAAACAATACGCTTACTTTTGAATCGGAAGATGCGCTCAAAAAGTTGCACCTGATAGCTTTGAGCGGCGTGCCGCACGAATATACCGTATCCATAGAAGTGGCTGCGTTGAATGAGGAAGCTACAGTGCTTGATGCACAGTTTGTTACATATTCACCTGCCCATTTCCTTGTGTCTAAAGAGTTGGATAGAGACGTAGTGGAGAAACAAGTCATTCTCTACGCTTTGGAAGGCCAGTCGTTTCCCTTTGAAACAGACCTGGAGTTTCATTTGAGTCCGGGAGCTTGGATAGATGGTTTGGAAGAGAGATTGGAACCGCTTTCATTTGTCTTCACCTCTTACGATGAACCCGTTTTTTTCACAGTGGTGGCAGAAAGCGGCAGAAAAGAGGGGTGGTCTTTGTTGGTGACGAAAGTAGCGCTTGTGAGTGGTCCGTCGGAAGCCGCCCCGGGGGTATGGGATCGCTTGCAGCCGCAAGAGCCGGTTGAGTTTTTATTTGAACCGGCCGGTCCAACAGCCATGGAATGGGTAAAAGAACCGGCCCGTAGCCTTTTGACGGCTTTTGTAAAAGAGAACAATGCGGCCTTCCCCTGGAAAGGAACCGTTTCTTATGCACGCGCCCCTTATGTGATGGTCTTGAGTAGGGGAGAAGAAAACAGTTTCCAAATCAACAAATGGGAACAAGAAGATACGTTGTACTTGGCAGACAAGATTACAAAAGCAGCTCGTCCTTGGGTGTTTTCATGGCAGAGGTGGTTGAATCCGGCCAACCACGTGGAGTCCTTCAAAATTTTGAATTATACATCGCAGACGGGAGAAATGGTGCTCGGCACGCCGGCAATTGATACCGTTGCAGGCGTTGTTTCCATACCGTTTCTAAAAGGCAGGGATTTTCCTTTGGAAATCACCGAATATGCATTTGATGTTTCCGACCGGGCACATACCACTTTGGCCGGACCGCTCTGTTTTGACCATTTTAAAGACAAGATTCCCTTTGCCGTTGCATCTGAAAGAGGAGAAGAAAGGATATGGAACGTGGTTTTGGCTCCTTGGTTCCAAACGGAAGCAGAAGTGGTGAGCTTTCAGGTGCTCTCTTACCATTCCGTAGAAAATCTGGTGCAATTGAAACATACGCAAGCCGTTATCCATCCGGAAGATTCTACCGTACGCCTTGTATTGAAAGCCGGGTACGATTTTCCTTTTGTTATAGAGAAGTTTGCCTTGGAGGTTTCTCCCCGGGCCGTTTTGGAAGAAGATTACTCAGAAGGTATTGTTTTTCAAACGATTGATGATGCCGTTCCTTTGACTGTACAAGCAGAAAGCTACGAAACAAAAACGTGGGCACTTGTTTTGGAAGACGAACGAATAGAAGTGACCGAAGCCCAAGTACATGAGTACAAAGTGCTTGATTACCAAGGGACGAGCCTTACAGAAAACAATCTGCTTTTGCGTCAAACAGCAGAGATAGATACATTGGAGCACCTGGTAACACTTGTGATAGATGATTGGCCCGGCAAGATGCCTTTGACGGTGAGCGCTCTTATGGACGTATCTAAGAACGCTACGTTGACGGGAGATATCACCTCTGAATACCACACGTTGGTCTTTGAATCGTTGGAACAGGAATACCGTTTTGAAGTTCTTTCAGAAAGCCGAACCAACCGTACACAATGGACCGTTAAGTTGGAGGATCGTTCCCCGGAGCGTTTGAAAGAGGCTGATGTAGTGGATTTTGTAACAGGCAACCCCTCGTCCGGTTTTGTTTTTGATTACAAATACTTGGAACGCGACAAAGCAGCCATCACCCTGCTTGTGTCTGAAAGGCCTTCAAAAGAGGCTGTTCTGACCATCAAACCTACCCTGGTATTGAGTGAAGGAGCCGTTGTATACGAGGGATTGATTCCCGGTGCTCCTTTGGAGTTGCGTTTTGACACTCCGTACACGTTTACGGTAATGGCAGAGGATGAATCGTTCAAAGAGTGGACCATACAGTTGGTTCATGCTCCGCAAGTGGCCAACAGCCGCTTTGAAGAGTGGGGCTTGGATAGTGATAATGTTTTCAATATCATGCCGTCCAACGGGAAAGGATGGACTACGGGGAACAATCCACAAATATCCGGCACGTTCCGGGAAAGAGGGCCCGACGGATCGTATGCTGTGAAAATTGTAACGATATTGAAAACGGTAGATTTAGGAATTGTTAAGATTACAAGCTTGGCAGCCGGAACGCTTCTGTTGGGTTCTTTCAATTTTAGTATAAGTGCAGATGCCGTCATGAATCCAACGAGTATGACAGACTTTGGAATTGTCTTCAAAGCAGACGAGGATCCTATTGGTTTTGAAATAGATTACAGTTACAAAGCCGGAGCACAGATGGTTCAAACAGAGCCGTATAGGGGGCTTTTTGGGATGCCGGCTTTTAAAGACCCCAAAAAAACAGATGGAAGAGACATGGCTTCCATTATTGTGGAACTGCACCGCTCCCAACAAGGTCGTTTTGATTATTATAAACATTACGACGAAACCCTTATTGCCGGATATCATTTGTTCACTGACGGTACGGACGGCTGGAGAACAGAGCGATTTCTTTTTGACAGGATGCCCGGTAAAGAAACGTTGGATATGACACACTTGGTGGTGCGCTGTTCGTCCTCGCAATACGGCCACTTTTATTTGGGTGCAGACGGCAGTACGTTGTTTTTAGATAATTTTCATTTGCTATATTACCTTCCCGGTGAAGATGCCGTACTTTTGAAATAGACCGTTTATGGAACACACAACACATATCAAAGTAAAATATTACGAAACAGACCAAATGGGAGTGGTCCATCATTCCAATTACATCCGTTACTTTGAAACGGCACGCGAAGAAATGATGAGCCACTACGGAGTGCCTTATGAAGAAACAGAAGCGCGTGGAATTATTATGCCTGTGCACAGTGTGCAATGCGATTACGTACATCCGGCAAAATACGGAGAAACGCTCTCTATCATAACACGCTTGGAATCCATGCCGCGTTCACGCATCACCTTCCATTATACCATACTGAATCCGGAAGACGCTCTGGTAGCTAAAGGAACGGTCGTATTGGCTTTTGTAGATAAATCCCGTGGCGTTCCCGTAAGGGCCCCGCGCTTTCTTACGGAAGTATTAGAAAAATATATAGATTTGTAGGAATTAATTCACAAGGACATGATAAAATTACTGCTCTTTGGTACAGTGGGTGCCACCGAAATAATCATCATTGCATTGATTATCCTACTTCTTTTTGGAGGTAGAAAGATCCCCGAACTCATGAAGGGGCTGGGCAAGGGCGTGAAAAGCTTTAAAGACGGAATGAAGGGGATTGAGGAAGAATTGAAAGAAGAATCTGAAGATCTGGATAAGACGCTGAAACAGTAGTGGCTACCGATAGTCAAGTGAACGATTCCGGGATGACCTTTTGGGAACATCTTGATGAGTTCCGCAAAGTACTCATACGCTCTGTGATTGCTTTGGTGGTACTTATGGTTGTCGTATTTGTCAACAAACGCTTTGTCTTTGAAACCATCATCTTTGCTCCCAGGAATTCTGATTTTATTTTGTACAAATGGATGGAATCCTTAGCCCACCTGCTAAAGATGCCGTCTATGGTCCCGGAACCTTTTCAACTGGAATTGCAAAACATTGAACTGGCAGCGCAGTTCTTTACTCACATAAACGTTTCTTTAAGCCTGGCTTTTGTATTGGGAACACCCTTTATACTTTATCAGTTGTGGCTCTTTGTCAAGCCGGCTTTGTACGAAAAAGAACGAAAAGCCACCGTCAGGGCTTTTGGCTGGTGTTCTTTGTTGTTCTTTCTGGGAGTCTTGGCGGGGTATTTCTTTGTATTCCCATTGACGATTCATTTTTTAGGCAATTACAGAGTGACAGATTGGGTAGAAAACCAGATTACCTTACAATCTTACGTCCATATGTTTACCTGGCTTATCCTCATTATGGGCGTTGTCTTTGAGATGCCCATCTTGTTTCGTGTTTTATCCAGGCTGGGTATTGTTTCAAAAAATCTGTTAAAAAAATACAGGAAACACGCTTTTGTCATTTTGTTGATTGTGGCTGCTGTCATAACACCCAGTGCAGATGCTTTTACGCTGTTCATAGTTACCTTGCCTTTGTATATGTTGTACGAGGTAAGTATTTTGGTGAGTTTCAACAAAACGCAAGAAGAAGATGATAAAGCAACTGCTTAAACGATGGTGGCCCATACCGGCCGGCATAATAGGACTGTGCCTGTTGCTTTTTGTGGTGCCTTTCTTTTGGAAAGCTCCCTTAGAGGTCTTGTTGAAAAGCCGCTTGGTTTCCGGCTACGGAAAAGGCCGGCTGATTGGTTTGTACAACCCGGCACCGGTAGAAGACATCAGACAAAACGTCCATTTGTACAACGACGGATACAAGCCAAAAAGCTTCATTCCCGGACCGGTATACGTACCCGGTAAAGGGATGAACTACCAAGATTCCTTGGGATTGTTGCTTTCTTCTTCCTTTTTTGAACAAGCAGAACCTTTTGAGAACAGGAGAGCCCGTGTACATATAGATTTCAAGTACGGCCTAATAAATACTAAAGGCAAATGGGTATTGCCGACCGTATTTGATACATTGTACAGATTTAAGAAAGTGTACGTAGTATTACAAGGTGCAAAGGCCGGCGTGGCCGACAAAAGGGGCCGTATGAAAACCCCTCTTGCCCAAGGAACGATTACTCCGTATTACAACGGGAAAAACTTGCCTTTTTTGCGTTTTGAATACTCTAAAGGTTCTTTCTCTTTCATAGACAGTAGGGGACGGATACGGAAAGACTACGTATACGACAGCCTGATTGTACGTGACGGCTTTGTCTATGTTGGGAAAGAAGGAAAGTGGGGAGTGGCCAACATCCAGGGGAAAGAGTTGATTTCCCCGCTGTACGATGAAATAATAAAAGTGCGTGGCGATTTGTTTGCAGTCAGGAACGATGGTTTGGAGGGGCTTCACAAACCGGGAGCCAAAGAACCGCTCGTACCCGTCATCTATGAAAAAGCAGAAGTATGTACTCCTTCCACATATAGGGTGTTGCTGAACGACCACTACGGTTTGTTGGATAAAAAAGCGGCCGTACTCATAGAGCCGGTTTACGACACCATTTACATCCATCATCTGCCGGAATGGATAGTAACGGGACATATGGGATTTTACGCGCTGCGCAATACAAAAAAACTGGAATACCCGTCTGTTTTTTACTACGAAATAGGCCCTTGCAAAGACGGTATGACGGTAGTCAGGAATGAACACGGATACGGTGTGTTATCTAGGAGAGGAAAGACAATTACCGTTCCCGGGTACGAAATGATTAGAAATTACAGCAGCGGTGTAGCCGTCGTATACCACCATAACCAATATGCCGTTATGGACCGGAAAGGATCGTTCACATTGCCTTTTTCCTTAAATTTGGTAGAATTGAACGATTACTACAACAGCATAGCACGGGCTGCGCGCTTCAACTTGATGACACCGCGTATAAGAAAGCAATACGGCTTTGTGGATACGAAAGGAAACACGGTAATTCCTTTCCTCTACGAAGACGGACATCTTTTTTTCACAAACGGTCTGGTAGCCGTAAAATTGGGTGGCAAATGGGGCTTTATCAATGAAAAAGGGGAAACAACGATTCCCTTTTTGTACGATACGGTATCTGCTTTTTCAAATGGAAAAGCGTATGTGTTACAGGACAATACCCTGATGGTCATAGATACAGAAGGAAACGTTTTGGAATGATTTCTCTTTCACAGATAGGAGTTTCTTTTGCGCATAAGGAATTGTTTTCCGGCATTTCTTTTCATATCAACAGAAAAGACAGGATAGCTTTGGTGGGGAAAAACGGAACGGGAAAGACTACCTTGATGAAAGTCATTACCGGTATGTTGGAACCTACAGAAGGTAGTGTGGCCAGAAAGGATCCTATGCGTTGCGGGTACTTGCCGCAACATATGGACCATGCAAAAGACAAATCTGTTTTGGAAGAAGCGCTTACCGTTTTTGTAGAAATAGACAACATCTCTGAACGGATAGAACAAATACACGTGCTTCTTGCACAAGAAGAGGAATACCATACGACCGCGTACGAAGCACTGTTGGTAGAATTGGCAGATTTGAACGATCGGTACCGGATTCTTTCTTCTGAAAGTCCTCTGGGCAATGCAGAAAGAGTCCTTCTGGGACTGGGATTTAAAAGGGAAGATCTGAACAAACCCACAGCCGTCTTTTCTGAAGGATGGAACATGCGGATTGAATTGGCAAAACTCATTTTGTCCAACCCCGATATCTTGTTGTTGGACGAACCTACAAACCATTTGGACATTGAAAGCTTACGTTGGCTGGAAGAATATTTGGATGCGTTCGCCGGAGCGTTGTTGGTAGTATCGCACGACAGGACGTTTTTAGATACCGTTACCCACAGAACCATTGAATTGTCAATGGGCAGAATGTACGATTACAAAGTATCTTATTCTCATTTTATTGCATTGAGGAAAGAACGCGTAGCACAACAAACGGCCGCCTATGAAAACCAGCAAAAAGCCATTGAGAAAACAAAAGAATTTATAGAGCGATTCCGTTATAAGCCTACCAAGTCCAATCAAGTACAGAGCCGAATCAAGCAATTGGAAAAAATGGAGTTGGTGGAAATAGACCCCGTAGACCATTCCGGCATTCACATCCGTTTTCCTCAGCCTCCGCGTAGCGGACAAGTTGTGTACCGTTGCAAAGACATCACGGCCGGCTACGACGGAAAACCTGTTTTCAAAGGAGCTTCTTTGGTGTTGGAAAGGGGAGACAAGATTGCGTTTGTGGGAAGAAACGGAGAAGGCAAAACGACGTTGCTCAAGCTGCTGGCCGGAGCCGGAGAGGCCCGGGAATCGGCTCCGCAACTATTGGAAGGCTCCTTAGAAGAAGGACATCAGGTCAATACAGGGTATTATGCACAAAATCAAGATGAATTGTTGCGTAAGGACTATACTGTCTTTCAAACGGTAGATGAAATAGCCGTAGGAGACATACGGACAAAGTTGAGGGATTTGCTGGGTGCCTTTCTTTTCAGGGGTGATGACATAGATAAGAAAACAGATGTGTTGAGCGGAGGCGAACGAGCCCGTTTGGCCATGGCTGTTCTCATGTTGCAACCTTATAACGTATTGTTGTTGGACGAACCTACAAACCACATGGACATCCCTTCCAAGGAAATATTGAAAGAAGCGCTCATGCAATATACCGGTACGGTAATCCTTGTTTCTCACGACAGAACATTCTTGGATGGCTTGGTGGACAAAGTATACGAATTCAAAGATGGAAAAGTGAGGGAGCACTTGGGCGGCATTCACATATATTTGGAAAGAACCAAGAAAGAAAAAAAAGCCAACGTCCCGGAAAAGAGTGAACCGGAAAAAGAAAACGTTAGCGATGCAGCTTTGGAATACAAGCAAAGAAAAGAACGGGAGCGGGCCCTTCGCAGACTGCAATCAAGGGTACACAAACTGGAAAACAAAATAGAAACGCACGAAAACACCTTGTCCCAGTGGGATACGCAATGGAACGAGCGTATGAAAGGAGGATTTGACGAAGCGTTTTTAGCCAAATACGAAGCAGAAAAGCAAGCCTTGGAAAAAGCCATGAAGAAATGGGAAGAGGCTCACAATCAATTAGACGCGTTTGTTAAAGAAAAAGAAAATGAGTAAGAAAAATATTTACGGATTTCATCCGGTAAAAGAATCGCTCCTGGCCGATAAAAAGCCGGACAAGGTATACTTGAAAAAAGGAGCCGATAGCCCATCAACTGCGCACATTCTTCAATTGGCTCGTACGCACGGTATCCCTGTGCAATACGTTCCCGTTGAAAAATTGGACAAACTGTCCGCCAGGGGAAACCACCAGGGAGTAGTTGCTCTCTTTTCAGGATTGGAATACGTATCATTGGAAGAGGCTGTAACGAAAGCAGGGGAAATGTCTCCGTTCCCGCTTGTGCTGCTGCTGGACGGAGTAAGCGATGTCAGGAATTTTGGAGCCATTGCTCGTACTGCGGAATGCGCCGGAGTGGGGGCGCTCATTTTGCCGGCCAAAGGCGGCGCTGCCGTCAATCAGGAATCCATACGCACTTCTGCCGGAGCGTTGTTGCGCATACCTACCAGCCGAGTACCCAACTTGAGAACGGCGCTTTTTTACTTGAAAGACGCCGGATACACTATAATAGGTACGGATGCAAAAGGCGACATACCCTTGTACGAAGCTTCTTTCAAAAGACCGGTAGCGCTCATTTTGGGGTCGGAAGGGGCCGGCATATCACGGAGTGTCAAGAGCCTATGCGATCATTTGGTGGCCATTCCTCAATGGGGAGAAATTGGTTCCTTAAACGTATCTGCGGCAGCAGCCGTTGTGTTGTTTGAAGCCGTAAGACAAAAATCAGAACAAATATGAGGGCTATCCTGAAAAAATCGCCGTTAGGCAAACTGGCCGGGGAAACAGCTATTTACGGAACGAGTACCATATTGGCGCGCGTGCTCAACTTTCTATTGGTGCCTTTGTATACGCGTGTGTTGACAGATCAAGCTGCTTATGGAGTAGTGGCCGAGTTTATGGCGTATATAGCCGTTTTGCAAGTGGTCCTTGTCATGGGATTGGAAACGGGTTGTTTCCGATACGCTTCCTTTGCTCAGCAGAAGAAAGACCCGCTACAAGCCGGCAAGGTGTTTTCTACGGCTTTGACGACCGTATCTGTGGTGGCCGGGTTGTTTCTGGCCGTAGTCGTTCTTCAAAGACAACCTATTGCCAACATCTTGGGTTATGCCCACAGTCCCAAAGCCATTGTTTATGTAGCGGGAATCCTTTTTCTGGATAGCGTTACAGCCATTCTTTTTGCCCGGTTGCGTTACGAACACAAAGCCGTCAAGTTTGCCGTTTTCAAAACGTTGAAAATTTGTAGCGAACTGGGATTGAACTTGCTCTTCTTCCTTTGGGCACCGCGCTTTTTGACGGCCAATCCGCAAGCTTTGCTAGGACGCTTCATACCGGCCGTTCCCGATTACAATTACGTGCTCTTTTCTATCTTCTTATCTTGTATAGTGGCGTTGCTGCTCTTTTTGCCGCAATTGTTTAAGAAGAAGAGTTTTGCATTTGATGGCACCTTGTGGCGTAAATTGATGCTCTATTCGCTTCCGTTGATGGTAGCGGGACTGCCCGGTATTTTGAATGATTTTAGCGATCGGCTGTTGTTCCGTTTTCTCATTCCTGCAGACACGTCTTGGAGGGCTCAAATGGGTATTTACCAAGCCGGTATCAAGCTGGCCGTACTCATAAACTTGTTCATTCAAATGTTCCGGTATGCGGCAGAACCTTTTTTCTTTGGACAATCGGGCAACAAAGACGCACCCGATACGTATGCCCGTGTTTTGGAGTATTTTACGGCCTTTTCTATGGTTGTGTACTTGTTTATTCTCTTCTACATAGACGTCTTTGGTTTGATCCTGGGCGCCAATTACAGGGAGGGTGTTGCCGTAGTTCCCATCATGGCTCTGGCCTATGTGGTATTGGGTATTTATTTCAATATCAGTATTTGGTTTAAATTGTCAGAGAAAACGGGATACGCCGTGTTGATTACGACTGCCGGGTTGGCCATCACCTTGCTCATCAATGTCTTGTTTATGCCGCGTTACGGCTACATGGCAGCTGCTTGGGGCCATTTGGCCAGTTATTTGGTGATGACCATCATCTGCACCCGGATGGGACGCCGTCATTACCCCGTGCCTTACGCATGGGGACGTATTGGAAGCTACCTTGGCGCAGGTATAGGCTTGTATCTGCTGTCCATGTTGTATGGTCATTGGTCCGTACCGTACAAGCTGGCTTTAAATACGGGACTTTTGGTGGTATATCTTATGTTCTGGGCACGGATGGAGAATTTCTACGGAAAGCTGCGCAAATTACGGCAGCGGCCGTAGCCACATTGAGCGATTCTGAACCTTGGCGGTAAGAAGGGATGTACAATCGCATACTCAAACAGTCATACAAATCTGTACGAATGCCGTGCGATTCGCTTCCCAGGACAACGATGCCTTCGTCTGGTAAATCTGTCGTATAGATGTTGCTTCCGCCTTGCAGCACGGTACCTATGGTGGGAAGAGACGTATCCCAAAAAAGAGCGAATAAATCCATATAATATACCGGCACACGCAAAATGGCTCCCATAGTGGCTTGAACTGTTTTGGGGTTGTACAATTCCACACTGTCTAAAGACGCGTACACCGCTTTTATATTGAACCAATCTGCAAGACGAATCAAGGTGCCAAAATTACCGGGGTCATTGATTCCGTCCAATGCAAGATACAAGTTTCCTTTTTCCGTAGGAAGTACTGTTTCTTCAGGCATGCCCACAACGGCCAGGATTCCGGACGGCGTAGTATGGCTTGACATCCGTTCCATTTGGGTGGGTGTTGCCTTTTTGATAATTTGTGGATCTACGGTAGGAGGAACGACTATGTCTGAAAGGTCCTTACTGTAATACAAGGCTTGCAGGGGAAAAGGGCCGCTTTGGTTCAGAAGTTCTTGAACCAGCCTTTTTCCTTCCATGACGAAAGCTCGATTTTGTTGTCGGAACTTCTTCTGTTTCAGCTCTTTTACGTATTGCACTTCTTTCTGACTTACCATATTCTCAATACCCCAGGACTTTAAGCATAGATTTGTACGTCTGCTCTTTAGAAAAGAGTTTTGTGTAGTATTCACCGTCTTCTTCTCCTATGACAACCATTTTAGGTGCGGGGATCAAGCAGTGTTGTATGCCTCCAAAACCCGAGATGGATTCTTGATAAGCACCTGTGTTGAAAAAGGCTATGTAAAGCGGTTCTTCGTTTTCGATTTTAGGCATAAAGACGGCGTTGGCGTGGGCCTCGGCATTGTAATAATCTTGTGAATCGCAGGTAAGTCCGCCCAGGAAGACGCGCTGGTATGGTTCGTTCCATTTGTTGATGGGAAGCAGGATGAAGCGGCGCTTGATGCCCCACGTGTCGGGGAGGGTAGTCATGAATGACGAATCTATCATATACCATCTTTCCCTGTCGTTCTGCTGCTTCTCTGCCAACACTTGATAAATGTTTACTCCGCTTTCTCCGACCGTAAAAGAACCAAACTCTGTAAATATATCCGGTTCTTTGATTCCTCGGCTGTTGCATATGCTTTTGATTTGGGCAATGATTTCTTCTGTCATGTATTCGTAATCGTAGTCGAAAGACAGAGAATTGCGTATGGGAAAGCCGCCGCCGATATTTAAAGAATCCAATTCCGGACAGAAGTTCTTCAAATCGCAATAGACGTTCACACACTTGGACAATTCGTTCCAATAGTAGGCGTTGTCTTGAATACCCGTATTGATAAAGAAGTGGAGCATTTTCAATTGGAATTTGGGATTGCGCTTTACGTATTTGTGGTAAAAAGGAACTATGTCGCTGTAGCGAATGCCCAAACGGCTTGTGTAAAATTCAAACTTGGGTTCTTCTTCCGCTGCAATACGGATGCCTATTTTACATGGAGTATTTACGGCTTTGTCCAATTTCTCCATCTCTTGCATGTTGTCTAAAATGGATATGGTGTTTTCCCAACCGGAGTGTATCAAACCGGCTATGTTGTCTATATACTGCTGTTTTTTGTATCCGTTGCATATGACATAGAGGTCTTTATCTACCACACCTTTTTCATGAAGCGATTCTATGAGGTTGATATCGAACGCGGAAGATGTTTCTATATGGATGTCGTTTTTGAGGGCTTCTTCCAAAACAAACGAAAAATGAGAAGACTTGGTACAATAGCTGTAATGGTATTCGCCTTCGTAATCTACTTTGGCCATAGCCACATTGAACCACCTTTTTGATTTCTGTATTTGTCTGCTGATTTTGGGCAGGTAGTAAAATTTTAGCGGAGTCCCGTATTGTTGGACCAGGTCCATAATGGGTATGTTGTTAAAAATCAATTCCCCGTCTTCTACGGCAAACTCTTCTTGCGGAAAGTCAAAGCTTTGCTGAATGAGGTCTATGTACTTGTTCTTCATTTTTGTAATGTAAGTGAGTTACTTAGTATAAAAACATCTAATGTAAGTGAATTGGATTACAAATATAATTTTTTTTTACATTTGCACTATGAGTAGAAGGTTTTTTCTTCTTTTGGTACCGGCAGCTCTGTGGATGCTTTTGGTTTTGAAGGGTTGCTCTGCAACACGCTACGTACCTGAAGGAGAACATTTATTGCGGAAAAACGTCCTAGAGATTGAGAACAAGGAGAAAGACCTTTCTACCTCTGAATTAACATCTTACATAAGACAAAAACCAAATACCACCATCATTTTTGGATGGAAAGCCTTCTTGAATTTATACAATATGAGTCCCCAAGAAGACAGCGGATGGAGTCGGTTTTTGCGCAAAATGGGTGAACCTCCCGTTCTTCTGGACTCTGTAATGAACGCCTACAGTAAGATGAACATAGATAATTATCTGACTACATTAGGTTATTACAACAACAGCGTAACGGATAGCATTGCTTATAAGAAGAAAAAGGCGACTGTTTATTATCAGGTAAAACCGGGAAAAACATATACGATAGATTCCATCTCTTTAGGCCCTACAGATCCTTTCTTGGCCCATTTGTACCACAAAACGGCAGAAGATGCGTTGATCAAACGCGGCGACCGCTTGGCTTCTTCTGTATTGGAAGAAGAAGCTACGCGTATTACTTCCATCATGCGAAACAACGGGTATTACCATTTCAACCGCAGCAACATTACGTTTTTAGCCGATACGTTGGACAAAAACAACACAGCGTCCCTGGAAGTGCGATTGCCTGAAGAAGGAACGCAAAAAGCGTATCGCATACGAAACATTCACATATACCCTTCATACGATCCCATAAAGGCCGTTATGGATTCTGCATTTTTGCCGTCTATGGAGGCGTACAGAGCCGGTGGATTTACATTGCACCATTCGGGAGAAAGCAATTTAAGAAGGCGTGTGTTGGAAAATATGTGCTTTCTGAGAGAGGGCGACTTGTACGACGAATCTATGGTGAAAACGACGTACAACCGATTTTCCAACATCCGTTTGCTCAACAGCGTCACGTTGCTCTTTGATGAAGTACCTGCCGATGAATTGCCGGCCGGCCGGCATGCAGATACTTCTTTTGTAGATTGCACCATACGTCTGAGCCCGGGAAAATCTCAAGGATACAAAGTCAATCTGGAAGGGTCCAGCAATTCCAACGGGTTGATTGGGATTTCTCCGGCGCTGTCCTATTACCACAAAAACATTTTCAGAGGTGGGGAGTGGTTGACATTGGGTTTTATGGGCAATTTTCAATTTAAAGTGAACGATCCCATTCGTTCTACGGAATTGGGGGCTTCTTTGTCTTTGTCTTTCCCAAAAATGCTTTTCCCCATCAACCACACCGTCTTTAAGAGCAGGGTCCCCAAAACAGATATATCTGCCAGTTACAGCTACCAATCGCGACCGGAATACGTGAGAAATATTGCCTCCGGTACGTTTGGTTATACGTGGAGCATAGGTGAATCGAAGCATTATACCATCAATCCCATAAAGCTGAAGGTAGTCAAGCTGCACAATTTGAGTCCCGGATTTTTGGAATCGCTCAACGATCCCTTCCTGATAGACACGTACAGAGACCACCTGGACTTGGGGCTTTCCGCAATCTTTTATTACACGAGTGACAATTCTCCCGTACATAGAAGGTCTTGGCATTACTTACGAGCCGGTCTGGAATCTTCCGGTAACTTCCTGAGTATTTTTAACAAATACATGAAAACAGGCGAGACAGGAAGCCACACCATTGGAGACATTGCGTATGCTCAATACATTAAGGCCGATATCAATACGGGAATTACCTTTATCAGAGAACGTCACCAGTTGGCCGGACGCCTTTATGCAGGAATAGGCATTCCTTATGGCAACGCCACGGCTTTGCCTTTGGAACAAATGTTTTACGCCGGCGGAGCCAACAGCATGCGTGCTTGGCAGGCTAGAACGTTAGGTCCCGGTTCCATGCCGGTAGACTCAACCTTTACCATCCCCAACCAAACAGGAGATATGCGATTGGAAGTCAATTTGGAATACCGGTTTCCTCTGTTCTGGAAATTGGAAGGGGCTCTTTTTGCCGATGCCGGGAACATCTGGAATTTACCCAAGCCGCAAGCGGTGGAAGACGGTGTGTTTCGGTTCAATACTTTTTACAAGTCCATTGCCGTGGACGTAGGTGTAGGAATACGCGTAAATCTGGATTTTGTCATCCTCAGACTGGATCTGGGGATGGTAGTGAGGGATCCTGTAAAACAAGCATGGAATCCTCCGTCGCAATGGCTTCTGCAAAACAACTATGCCATTCAGTTTGGAGTAGGATATCCTTTTTAGTATCAGAGTTTCATTCCTTTGTGGTACAGGCGGAACATTTCTATGGCTTGGTATTCTGCCATGCCCAGCTTGTCGTACAAAATGGCCGTGCTGTGGTTTCTTTCCTCGGCCCGTTTCCAAAACTCGCGCGCGTCGTTTCCGGGGAACATGGCCGGATCTTTTTGGCTCTGGTGGCGGAAAATGGCGTTTCTTTTGATGATGACTTCTTCCGGGCTCAGGGGAACGGCCATATCTACATCTGCCACATCCCATTCTTGCCAAGCTCCGCGGTACAACCAGATGCGGCAATCTTTGAACCAAGGTCTGTCGCTCAGGCGGTCCATAGCTTGCAAAATGGCGGTATAACAAATCCTATGCGTACCGTGCGGGTCACTCAAATCACCGGCCGCAAAAATCTGATGCGGCTGAATGGAATCGATCAAGTCACACAAAATATCGATGTCTTTCTTGGCTAAAGGTTTTTTCTTAATGCCTCCCGTTTCGTAAAAAGGCATATCCAGAAAGTGGACGTTCTCCTCTGCTATATCTAAATAATCACAGGCCGATTTGGCTTCTCCGCGACGGATCATGCCTTTTACTTTACGGATGGATTCCGTATCGGGTTCACCCGGTTTTTTCTCTCCCAAGTCTATGCGTGCCTGTGTGAAAATATCAAACGTCTTTTCTTCATCCAATCCGTACACAGGCGATATGTCTTTCAAGAAATCCAGGAAACGAATGACTTCATGGTCAAAAACGGCAATGTTGCCCGATGTTTGGTACGCAACGTGAAGTTCGTGACCTTGTTCCGAAAGACGGGCAACGGTACCTCCCATAGAAATGACATCGTCGTCCGGGTGGGGACTGAATACGATGACTCGTTTTGGGTGGGGGAGGGCTCTTTCCGGACGTGTGGAATCGTCTGCATTGGGTTTTCCGCCGGGCCAACCCGTTATGGTATGTTGCAATTTGTTGAACGTATCTATGTTGATTTTGCTGAAAGGACCGCGTTCCGTGATCAAATCACTCATTCCGTTGTCGTTGTAGTCCCTGGCTGTCAATTTGAGTATGGGTTTTTCCAAATGCAGGCAGAGCCAAAATACGGCCCTTTTCGTAAGCTCATCTGTCCATTCACAAGGACCTGTAAGCCAGGGAGTAGCAATTCTGGTAAGGTCTGCGGCGGCGGCCCTGTCTACGAGTACTTCAATAGCTGAATGTTTGTGTAAGGCACTGGCCGGATTCGATTCCGAGACGTCACCCTCTACCAGATTTTTTACGGCTTTGGACACATTTTCTCCCCACAACAAGTAGTAGATGGTTTTGCTGTCCAATAACGTTTTGATACCCATGGTCAGCGAATAATTGGGTACAAAGTCGACTCCGAAAAATTCACTGGCGGCCGCTATGCGTGTATTTGTGTTGAGCGTTATCAAACGCGTGCGTGCGTTGAACGGCGAACCCGGTTCATTCGATCCCATGCGGGAGGTAACCAAAATATCTATGCCTTGATAGCTTGCTATTTTCTCTTCAAATTCCAAGCAATGTTCCTGTACTTCTTCTCTTGGTGTTTCTCCGTCCAGACAATGGATTTGCTCGGCGGGAATATCCAATACATCAAATACGTATTCTTTTAAAAACCGGTAATGCGATTGCAACTGTATCTTTTGAATGGGGTAGTATTCGTTGATGCCAAAGACGACTACGTTTTGAAAACTTCTGCCGGCTTTGTGTTTTTCCGCTAGGAGTTCGTAAACCGGTATGGCGGCCGAATTGGCCGTAAGCGCCAATACCAATTTTTCACCATGGGCTTCTTTTTCTTCCAAGGCCCTCAAGATGTTGTCTACTATAAATGACGAGGCTTCCTCTTGGTCATCGTATATGTGCACAGGTAGTTTTTCGTACCGTTTGATGAATTCGTGGTTTTTTGTCATGATTGGGTATGCAATTGTATGTGTTTGTTTTCCAAATATGTGTTTCTAAAAGCCATTATTTGTTGCAGCAAGTTGTCCATCTTGTGAAGCGGCAACATGTTGCTGCCGTCAGATAAGGCTTTCTCCGGTGAAGGATGTGTCTCTACAAACAAGCCGTCGGCTCCGGCCGCTACGGCTGCGGCAGCTATCGTAGGAATCATGTGGGGTTGTCCTCCGGCTACTCCTTGTTGGCGGTTGGGAACTTGGAGGGCATGTGTTGCATCCATCACCACGGGAACGCCCAACTGTTGCATAAGGGGTATGCTGCGCATATCCACCACCAAATCTCTGTATCCAAACTGCGTGCCTCTTTCTGTAATCAGAATGGATTCTTTTGTAGCACCAAATTGCACCAACTTCTCTACAACAAAAGCCATTTGTTCCGGAGCCAAAAACTGGCCCTTTTTCACATTGATTTTTTTTCCCGTTTGCGCGGCTGCTTGCAGCAAAGTAGTTTGCCTGCATAAGAAAGCCGGAATCTGTATAATATCTACACCGGATTCAACCGCTACTTGTGCTTCTTCCGGAGTATGTATGTCTGTAGTGATAGGGACATGAAAACGCTCTTTGACTTTCCTCAGGACTTCCAACGCTTCTTCATTGCCTATGCCCGTGAACGAGTCGTAACGAGTCCTGTTGTCTTTGCGATAAGAGGCTTTGAAAATATAGGGAATACGGTACCGTTTGGCAAGATTGCATACAGTTTCTGCAATCTTCAGGCACGTTTCTGCAGATTCCACAACACAAGGACCGGCAATGAGGAAAAAAGGATTTGCTTTCATACGTTGTATTTTTTTCCCCATCGTTCCAAAAAGCGGGCTATTTCTGTCTCTCTGGGGTTGTCTGCCGGCTCATAAAAGCGGGTGCCTGCCAATTCTTTGGGCAAAAACTCTTGGTCCACAAAGTGCTTTTCAAAGTCGTGAGCGTATTTGTAATCTTTGGCGTACCCTAGCTCTTTCATCAGTTTTGTGGGTGCGTTGCGCAAATGGAGCGGAACGCTCAAATCGCCTGTCTTTTCCACGGCCTCGAGCGCTTTTCCAATAGCAGCATAGGCCGAATTGCTTTTGGCGCTTGTAGCCAGGTAAATGGCCGTTTGCGCCAACGGAATGCGTCCTTCCGGCATGCCGATGCGGTGGACAGCGTCAAAACAGGCCGAAGCCATCAAAAAAGCGTTGGGATTGGCCAAACCGATGTCTTCCGTGGCCAAAATCATCAAACGACGGGCTATGAACAGGGGGTCTTCACCGGCTTTGATCATACGCGCCATCCAATACAGAGCGGCGTTTGGGTCGCTGCCGCGGATGCTCTTGATAAACGCCGAGATGATGTCGTAGTGCATATCGCCGTCTTTGTCGTACAACACCATGTTTTTTTGCAACCTGTCTTGAACCTCTTTGTTGTTGATTACAACGGGAGCATCTGCAGGGTAGGTTGATACGACTATCTCTAAGATATTGAAGAGCTTACGGGCATCTCCGCCGGAATAGCGAAAGAGAGCTTCCGTCTCTTCTACCTGTACGGTGCGTGTTTTTAAGCCCTCGTCTTCTTCAAGTGCCCGTTGCAATAAAATTGTCAAATCGCTAACAGACAGCGGATTAAGCACATAGACTTGGGAGCGGGAAAGTAGGGGAGCAATGACTTCAAAAGAAGGATTCTCCGTAGTAGCTCCAATCAATACCAATGTTCCGTCTTCTACAGCACCCAACAACGCGTCTTGCTGGGCTTTGTTGAAACGGTGGATTTCGTCTATAAAAAGGATGGGGCGGCTTGTTTGAAACATTTTGTTGGCGCGGGAGCGTTCTATGACCTCGCGGACGTCTTTTACTCCGGAATTGACGGCAGACAAACTGTGGAAGGGACGTTCCAGGTCTTGCGCCACAATACGGGCCAACGTAGTTTTGCCAACACCGGGAGGGCCCCAGAGGATAAAGGATGCCAAGTTGCCGCTTTCTATCATGTTGCGCAGCACGGCGTTTTCTCCTACCAAATGTTCCTGGCCAACGTATGTATCCAAAGTAGTGGGGCGCATACGTTCTGCTAACGGAATGCTATTTAACATAATATAAATTGTGTTCCTTTTAACGTATTTCTTATTTACCGCTGTCTACGCCTCAATTGCCTTATAATACGCGAAATAACCGTTTCTATGGACGATTCCGGTTCTATGACGTTGTAGTCTTCCCAGAAACCCGGGTCTTCAAAATCGGCTACACGGTACAACGTAATGTCCGTTGTTTTTACTCGGCTCTCCTGCGGTATGCGGTACGACTGGCGGCTGTATTCCGTCATGGCCATCTCTGACGTGATGGTATACGTCTGACGGAACAATTTCCTGTCCCATTTGGCCGTAAACTTTAAATCTGTCCGGGAATAGTCAAAGGCCCATTCGCCTTCCGGCAATTGTCTGTATTGGACCATATACGCCGCGTAGTCCACCGTTGCCCTCAGGCTTAACGGTTTTCTTCTGATGAAGATGGCAGTGGCTCTGTCGTCGTTTTCTACGTTCATATTGAACTCTACACGGGATATGGCTTTTGTTTCATAGTCTACATAGACCTTTCCACGGAACAAGATGTCTTCTACATGGGGTTTCTGTTGGAACGATACTACGTACTGGATTCTATCGTTCATTTGCACCGGATGTTCCAACGTAAAATCATAATACTTGTCTATTTCGTGTTCCAGTACTCCTAAGAACAAATGGTTGACTACGTCAATATCCAATGCCGAACGGATTCCGCCTTGGAATTTTACAAATACCGTATCTATACGGGCCCAGTCAATGCTGCCGCGTCCTTTGTAAATACCTACTTGATCTACTGTAAAGGACGGTGCGTAAGGCGGCTTGTGAACATCTACAACTGCCTCTGATAAAGCTACATATGTATTTCCTTTCCGGATCATTTCCCTATAGAAACCGGTCATTTGCATCTTTTCTTGCGGGAAATTGTGGCGGATTTTCTTAAACGCCTCTTTTACCAATTCCAAAGGATCTATAGGCTTGACGGTAGCCATAGGTATGGGCAATGCAGCTTGTATCATCCCTATGGTCAACGGTCTGGAAGAAGCTAAAAATTGAGAAATGGGCATAACGCCGGTATGGTAGCCTAAGTAACTGATTGAAATTGACTTACTTGCGTATTCTTTGGGAAATTTTAAGGTAAAATACCCTTCCCCGTTCGTTACTATGCTAATACCAATATCTTGAATACTGACAGATGCAAAAACCATGGGACGTCTTGTCTCAGAATCTACGACTGTTCCCGAAATGCTGATTGTATTTTCCTGAGCCTGAAGTGAAAACACAACAGCAAATAGGGTTAATGCGCTTACTATAAGCACTTTACCCTTTTGTTTTGTTAAGTATTTTGTTTTCATAATTGGGCTGTTTTAATCATTCGACTAAAATACGTTTTTTTTTTCGCATTTTTGTTGTTTGGAAGGACATCATGAAAAAACGAAAACCGATAATCAAGGAAGGAATTGCCATCACATCTTTTGCAGCTGAAGGCAACGGATTGGCACATATAGACGGCAAAGTGCTCTTTGTGCCTTTTACGGCTCCGGGAGACGTAGCAGACGTGCGGATTGTACGCAAAAGAAAACAATTTGCCGAGGGGGTTGTAGAGCGTCTGGTAAAAGCCTCTCCCCTGCGCATAGAGCCTTTTTGTTCCCATTTTGGCACGTGCGGAGGCTGCCGATGGCAACACGTACCGTATGAAAAACAACTGGAGTTCAAACAGCAACAAGTTTACGACCAATTGTCGCGCATAGGAAAGTTGGAACTTCCTCCCCTGCTGCCCATCCTTCCTTCAGAACATACAACGGGATACCGCAACAAATTGGAATTCACCTTCTCCAACAAAGGCTGGGTCCCCACCGACGTATGGCACCAAGCCACCGCGGACGCCGCAGCCACCGCAACCACCACAGCTACTGCTGAACAGTCGGAAGCCGCCCGGGCACTTCTACCGGAAAACCTCTTGCCGTACTCTCCTGCCCTGGGCTTTCACGTGCGAGGCCGTTTTGACCGCGTATTGAATGTACATACGTGTCTGTTACAAGCGGAGCCATCCAACGAAATCCGTCGGTTTGTCAGGGAGTACGCCTTGCAGAAAGAACTCTCATTCTTTGACTTACGCCGTCAGACCGGTTTTTTGCGTACGCTTATGATCCGGAATACATCCGACAATCAAGTGATGGTGGTAGTGGTGTTTGCCCATGACAACCCACAAGCCGGTGAAGACGACAAAGCCCGTATGGCTTTGCTGGAAGCCCTCAAAACCGCCTTTCCGTCCATTACGTCTTTGCAATACATGATCAACACAAAAAGAAACGACAGCCTGCTAGATTTGGAAGCCATCCATTATGCAGGAGACCAGCACCTTACAGAAACTATGGAAGGATTGCGCTTTAGGATAGGTCCCAAATCTTTTTACCAGACAAATACGCGGCAAGCAGCCGAGCTGTATAATAAAGTGAAGGAATTTGCCGCGTTGGAAGGTCACGAGACGGTATACGATTTGTACACCGGTACCGGCACCATTGCTTTGTATTTATCACGCCATTGCCGCCGCGTGATAGGCGTGGAATACGTGCCGGAAGCCATTCAAGATGCAGAGGCCAACGCCAAAGACAACGGCTTGGACAACTCGGCTTTCTTTACAGGCGATATGAAAGACGTGCTTACGCCGGCCTTCGTGGAAGAGCAAGGAAAACCGCATGTGGTGGTGCTGGATCCCCCGCGCGCCGGAGTACATCCCGACGTGCTGAAAGTTCTGCTTCAGGTGGCTCCGGACCGGATGGTGTACGTCAGTTGCAACCCGGCCACACAAGCTCGTGATTTGTCGTTTTTGCAAGAGGACTACAAAATCATGCACGTGCAACCGATAGATATGTTTCCGCATACGCACCATATTGAAAATATAGTAGCTCTTGAACGCCGCAAACAAAACGATTGAATCTATGCATACAACCATTTGTGCTCCGGCCACGCCGCATGCCGTAGGCGCCTTATCCGTAATCCGTATGAGCGGACCCAAAGCATTGGATATTGCATCAAAAGTCTTTCGCTCCTCGGCTTGTTCGGATTTGAAAGAAAGTCCCGGCTATAGGATTTGGTACGGAACGGTAACGGGTCCTGACGGAGCGTTCTTGGACAATGTGTTGGTAAGCGTTTTCAAAGCACCGCATTCGTATACGGGAGAAGACAGCGTGGAGTTTTCTTGCCACGGGTCATTGTATATTCGGGAAGCGTTGTTGCAAACGCTTGTCACGCACGGAGCCGTACTGGCCGGTCCCGGAGAATTTACGCAACGGGCGTTTATGAACGGCAAAATGGATTTGACACAAGCCGAGGCGGTGGCCGATTTGATTGCCTCGGAGAACCGCACTACGCACAAATTGGCGTTGGATCAAATGCGCGGTGCCTTTTCCAAAGAACTGGCTGTGTTACGCGAACAGTTGCTTGAATTGGCCTCGCTCATGGAATTGGAATTGGATTTTGCCGAGGAAGACGTGGAATTTGCTGATAAACACACGTTACGCATCCTGTTGGACCGCCTGCTGGAACATATAAACGGGCTGTGCGATTCATTCCATATGGGCAATGCCTTGAAAAAAGGCGTTCCCGTAGCTATAGCCGGTGTGGTGAACGCCGGAAAATCAACCTTGTTGAATGCCCTCTTGGGAGAAGACAAAGCTTTGGTGACTCCTATAGCCGGTACTACGCGCGATACGATTGAAGACGTGGTGGTATTGGATGGCATCCCTTTCCGGTTTATAGATACAGCCGGGGTACGCCGGATAGAACATGTAGAAGAACATTCTCAGGAATACATAGAAAAATTGGGTGTCGAACGTTCCCTGGAAACCATCCGATCGGCCGCTGTTTTGCTGCTGGTTTTAGACGCCACACGCCCGGAAACGTATGCAGAAAGCCTACAGCTTCTTCAAGAGTATAACGACAAGGATGTTTTACTGTTAATCAATAAAATAGACGCGGTCAGTAACAAAGACGTTACGTCTAGTAACATACCACAAACACTAAGCAACATACTTGTTACATACGACCGTAAGGACCTGATTTCCACGGAATCTATATTCTTTATATCCGCTTCTGAAAAAACGGGACTGGAAGCTGTAAAAGAAGATCTTGTACAACGGATCAGACCCGTTTTAGACGCACATTCCGTTACGTTAACCAACGTACGCCATTACCAGGAGTTGCGTGCCGCCGGCCTGGCCCTGGAACGTGTCAGGGAGGGCTTGGACGCGTCTCTGTCCAACGACTTACTGACACCGGACCTACGCGTGGCCCTGCACCACATAGGCAGCCTGGTAGGCGCCATCTCTTCAGACGAAGTGCTGGGTGCCATCTTCAGCCGCTTTTGCATCGGTAAATAATCACCTTTCCTACATCATATATGGGTATCTGTAATCGTCCGGATTGACAAACGTTTCTTTGATGGTCCGGGGGTTGGTCCAACGTACCAAGTTGAATTCTCCGCCGGCTTTGTCGTTCGTACCTGACGCTCTGGAACCGCCGAAAGGTTGCATACCCACAATGGCACCGGTAGGTTTGTCGTTGATATAGAAGTTTCCGGCTGCATACCTCAATTTTTCGCAAGCGTATGCCACCGCTACGCGGTCTTCTGCAAAAATGGCTCCCGTCAGTGCGTAGGGCGATGTGGTATCGCACAGTTCCAATGCACCATCCAAATCTTTGTCTTCGTATACGAATACCGTCAATACGGGACCAAAAATTTCTTCTTCCATCAATTTCATGTGCGGATTGGTCGTTTCCACAATGGTGGGACGTATAAAGTATCCTTGCGATTTGTCGTATTGTCCGCCGGCAAGTATTTGTGCATCCGATGCTTGTTTGGCGTATTCTATATAAGAAGTGATGTTATCAAACGCTTTCTCGTCAATGACGGCATTCATGAAGTTGTTGGCGTCTTTGATGTCTCCCATTTTGATGTCTTCTGCCAAAGAGGTGATGCCTTCTTTGATTTTTGGCCACAGCGAGCGCGGCACGTACATACGCGATGCGGCGCTGCATTTTTGTCCCTGGTATTCAAAAGCACCGCGAATGGTGTTGATTATCACATCTTGAATGTTTGCCGAGGGATGGACAAAGATAAAGTCTTTACCGCCTGTCTCCCCTACCAGCCTTGGATACGATTTGTATTGCGACAAGTTTTGACCTATTTGCGTCCATAAACCATTAAACGTGCCGTTGGAACCGGTAAAATGGATGCCTCCCAAGTCTTTTGATGACAAACAAGTATTGCCGATTACGGAACCTTGTCCCGGTAAGAAGTTGATGACTCCGGCCGGCAATCCGGCGCGTTCAAAAACCTTCATCAAATAATAGTTGGACAAAATGGCCGTAGAAGCCGGTTTCCAGACCGTAGTATTGCCCATCATCACGGGTGCCATATTCAAATTGGCGGCAATAGAGGTAAAATTAAACGGGCTTACCGCCAAAATAAAACCTTCCAACGAACGGTATTCCAGTCTGTTCAATTGGTTGTACGTAGATTTTGGCTGAAGTTGATAAATACGTCCGGCAAAACTGACGTTGTATTTTAAAAAGTCAATCGTTTCACAAACGGCATCTATCTCTGATTGGTAGATGTTTTTGCTTTGTCCCAACATGGTAGAAGCACTGATAACGGGACGGTAGATAGAAGAAATCAATTCGGCCGATTTTAATAAAATGGAGGCTCTGATGGTCCACGTCAAGTTGGACCATTCTTTGTGGGCATCCATAGCTGCTTTGATGGCCATTTCCACTTGGGCCTTACCGGCTTTATGATATCTGGCCACTACTTTGTTGTGGTCGTGGGGAAGACGTATTTCTCCCATATCTCCGGTACGGATTTCTTTTCCTCCTATAATCAGGGGAATATCAATGATCTCACCGGATTGTTTCTCAATTTCACGATCCAGCAAAATCCGCTCACGGCTGCCTTCAAAATAATCAAAAATAGGTTCGTTTTCTGGTAATGGAAAAGTGTAAATAGCGTTATTCATAATGTATTTTTGTTTTGGAATCCTTTCAAATAAGTAAGTCGTTTGGGCTCTTCCATACGTTCTATGGCATAACGTAAGGTGGTTCTGGGCAGTTGGTTGTAAAATATCTGCAGGAATTGCTCTACGGTGGTGTGGTCTTTTTTCCAGCTTTCACGCAACATCCAGCCAACGGCTTTGTGAATGAGGTCTTCTTTATCTGTTAAAAGCATACGGGCTATACGTAAGGTATGATCCAATTGTCCTTGTTTGATAAAATACCACGTAGATACTATGGCTATTCTGCGCTCCCAGAGGTTGTCAGATACGGCCAACGAATCCAGTATGTGGCTTTCCTCCAAACCATCTGCTATGGCTCGTCCTAATAGATTGATACAGCTTAAATCCACTAAATCCCAGTTGTTTACATAACGTAAATGCTCCAGGTAGAAAGATAAAATCTGCTGCCGTTCCTCTCTGTTTGCTTTCTTGTTTTTGTACTCCAATATAAATAGAACCGCACTCCGTTCTTCATGGATGGGTGATGCTATCAGTTTTCTAAGTTCTTCAAAAGGCAACGTACTGTATTGTTTGGCTATTGTACGGATTTGTGGAACCGTTACACCTATAAAAACGTCGCCCTCGCCATATTGGCCGGGTCCGGTCTTAAAATACCGTTGCAATTGCTGCTGTTTTTCAGCTGAAGCTAAAGCGGCTAAAGCGCGTTTGACTGCCAATCCGTTCATAATTTTGGTGCTGTATCTTTGAATGTTTTTATGGCAGTTTCCAATGCTTCCCAATAACCGTGATCTTTGTCAATGGCTTCTAGAGAGAAAAAAGCTACTCCGTTGGAACCTCCCGTACGGGCATAGAGCATAAATTCCAGGATGCGGTCTTTTGGGACATGGCCTACAAACAAGCCGGAACATAAAACACCGCCGCTGTTGTTTTTCTGCAATTCAGCCACACCTTCTTTTGTTGCTGTAAGCACATGGTAATCATCCCAATTGTAGAATTTGTGGTAAATCATGGGCAAGAACACGTCCACGTATTTGAAATCAGGCCAATTTTGACGGACCAATTTTCTGGACTCTTCCGGGGTGGCAAAAACAGCCACAGAGGCCGTTTTCCCGTATTTGTGAATCTCGGCACACAACTCGCTTGTTACACGGGATAAGGCATCCCATCTGTATTGCATCCATTGCGCATGGGCTGTGGGATCTTCCAGATCCAGCGGGTCCACACCGGTTAATGCTTGAAAGTTTTCTCGGCACGTGGGGCAATAACAAAAATCCCATTGCGGATAGACGCGGTCTTGGACCACATTCCGGGATTCATGCAAACCGTATGGAAGTATGGCATCCGGATAGCGAATGAAATCCAGATGAACACCGGCCAATCCTTTAATTTGTGCCAATTCCGCTACGCGATCTTTCAGGTATTGGGTGGTTTCAGGTTTGGAAGGACACAACCAGCGGTAATGTTCGCGCTCGTACAGCTTGATATCCAGGCACGATTGGCCTAGGGCGTTTACCTGATACCAATCGGGATGGGCATTGCGTAATGCATGCTCTGTTCTGTTGATCGTCCACATCCAGGCATGCAGTTCTATGCCGTGCTTTTTGGCAAAAGGAAGGGCGTTTTCGATGATACGAATGGCCGCATAGTCGTTGTCTGCAGGAATTTCTTCCGGGTATCCGCCGTGGCATTCCACCAGAATAGCATCGATTCCGGCCCAAGCGGCTTTTTCAAAGTAATAATCCCATTGAACTTCTGTTGTAGTTGTTTTTCCAACCATCCAAGCCCAAATCTTTGTGCTGTCGGCATCAGGTGAAGTACAAGATAAAGCAATCATTAGGGGGACAAATATAAGATTTCTCATAAGGTACATGGGCTATTTGTTCAAAAATACTAACTTTAACTTATCAAACCATATATTATGAAAAATACACAACGACTCATTTTAGGAATAGCAGCCGTAGCTGTAATTTTTGCCCTTGCTACAGTCGGTTCAAGGGTTATTGATTGGGAACATGCCTTTTTTCCGGATACCTTTGTTACACACTCCATTATCCTCCTTCTGTCTCTGGTAGTCCTTGTTGCTTTTAAAAAACATATGGACTTCAACATATCTATGCCCTACCCTTCGTCAATAGGAAGACCCGTTCTGTTTGGCTTGTTGACAACGGTTGGGGTAAATCTCATTTTGGCTTTGATTATCAACACAATAGGCATAGCTCCTGAAGTGCACCCCGCTCTTGCCAAGAACACCGCACTTCAAACCTTCTTATTCATATTTATATACGCAAGCGTTTCTGAGGAATTGCTTGTTCGTGGTTTCTTACAAAATGTATTGGCACCTCTGAGCCATCTGAAAGTAGTCGTTTTTAAACGTACATTGACCTTGCCCGTTATTGTAAGTGCTGTGGTATTTGGACTGTTGCACCTGATTTTGCTTTCTACGGGAGTAAGTACTCTGTTTGTGGTACGCATTGTAATCTTCACAACAGCATTGGGTTTGGTGGCCGGTTATTACCAAGAAAAATACAACAACTTTGTCTACGCCGT
>MTBK01054789.1_pt1 | contig 114090 bp, 99 predicted proteins | sample 1535981 | NCBI WGS metagenome assembly MTBK01 (sample SAMN06109225, study PRJNA356200) | anaerobic digester metagenome | isolation source: biogas reactors fed with pig manure or primary and secondary sludge | place: Spain | collected 2016-06-30
GTCGCACAGATGACGGCGTTCGAGGCGAAGCAGGCGGGGACGCTTGCCGAGGAGAACATGAAAACGCTCGGCATCGATTGGGTGAGCTACAACGGTAAGCGTTTTCCGTATCGTTCGCAGACGCCCGGCGAGCATTACCGTCTGATTGTCGCCGCGATGCGTGCAAAGCTCGAACAAAACCCCGAGGTCAAACGCATCCTGCTGGCGACGGGCGACCTTATTCTAAAGCCCGATCATCACGGCGAGGAGAATCCGCCGCCGGAGTGGAGATACTACGAGATCTGGATGCAGCTTAGGCTGGAGCTGCGTGATGCTCAGTCGCCGCGGCGGGCAATGTGAGCGTGAATGTCGAGCCTTTGCCGACGGTGGACGTGACCGTAACCTCGCCGTTGTGCAGGCGAGCAAGGTGTTTGACAATGGCGAGGCCGAGCCCTGTACCGCCGAGCTCGCGCGAGCGTGCGGTGTCTGTGCGGTAAAAGCGTTCGAAAATGCGCGGCAGATGTTCGCGGGCGATGCCGTCCCCGGTGTCGGCGACGTGGATGCGGGCTCGGTCGCCCGATGTTTCGAACGAAACCGTGATCGTGCCGCCCTCGCGATTGAACTTGATCGCGTTGCTCAGGAGATTGATAAGTATTTGCTCGATACGCCGCGAATCCGCGTGAACGGCGGCCGTAGCGGGAACGGTGTTCTCGAACGTGACGCCACGCTTTTGCGCTCGGCCCGCGAGCGAAGACCACACTTCATCGACCAGCGGTGCAAGCTGCGTCATCTTTGGATTTACCGTCACCTTTCCTGCCTCGATCAGCGAAAGTTCTAGCACGTCGTCGATCAGGTGGTGCATCCGTTCGGCGTTGCGGCGGATGACGTCGAGAAATCGGCGGCTATTCTCCTTGTCCTCAAGTGCGCCGTCGTTTAGCGTCTCGACAAAGGCGAGGATCGAGGTCAGCGGCGTTCGGAGCTCGTGCGAAACGTTCGATAGGAATTCCTGCCGGACCTTTTCGAGGCGTTCGAGCCGCGTGATGTCGTAAAAGAAGCCGATCGCGTATCGCTGCTCGCGCGTCTCGGCAAAGCTCAGCGGAGCCGTTCGCAGGTCGTACATGCGCGTGTCGCCCCGCCGCTCTATCTCGATCTTTACCTCGGTGCTCTCGCCGTGCGATTTGGCACGTGCGAATGCCGAATGGACCGTCTCGTCCGCAATGAGCTCGTCGATCTTACGCGAATCAATGTCCGCACCCTCGGCGAGCAGGCGTCTCGCGGCGGGGTTCGATGCAAAGATCTTGCCGCCCGTCCCGACGACGACAATTCCCTCGCGCATGCTGCTGATCATCTGCTGTAGCAGCTCGCGCGAAGAGAGAACTTCTCCATTGCTTTTCGGACGAGGACTCATTTCTTTCCGACAAACCGATACCCAACGCCGACGACCGTCTCGATCCGCGAGGCGCACTCACCGAGCTTTTGACGCAGCCGGCGAATGTGCACGTCGAGCGTTCGCGTGTCACCGTAATAACTGTAACCCCAAACGTCGTCGAGCAGCTTTTGCCTGGGGGCGAGGCCGTTGGGATTCTTAGCGAGGGCCTCGAGCAGTGCAAACTCTTTGCGTGTCAGCTTAATGTCGCGCCCCTGGCAATTCACCCGCATCTCGACAAAATCGATCGACAAGCCTTCGTCCTCGTATTGCGGTTCGCCCGGCTCGGCGGAGCGACGCATTACCGCCCGAATTCGTGCGACGAGTTCTTTCACCGAGAACGGCTTGGTCATGTAATCATCGGCCCCCAACTCTAGCCCCTGTACCTTGTCCGCTTCGGCGGCCTTGGCCGTGAGGATGATGATCGGTGTCTTTTCAGTCAGCGTCTCGCGGCGCAGGCGTTTGCAAACGTCCATGCCGCTCATGCCCGGCAGCATTAGGTCGAGTACGATGAGCGCCGGCGGAGATCCGCCGTCCAGGGCGAGCCGCAACCCCTTTTCGCCACTTTCTGCGACTGCCGTCCGTAGCCCGAAACGCTCGAGGTTGTAAACGATACTCTCCGCGATATCGGGATCGTCCTCAACGATCAGTATTCGTTGGTTCATATTAGGCCCTGTAAGACGACAATTTGATCATACTGCGCGACCAAACAACCCAGTCTGAATTTCATATTTAACAATTTGTTAATGTGCCTGTCACTTGGAATTAACCATGCTCGGATAGTCTCTTCCTTCAGACGATTTTCGTCCAGGAATAATTTTATGATCATAAGCAAACTATTCACGGGAAAACTAATGTTGTTGTGTTTGGCCATCATCGCGTCCGGACAAGTGGCTGGTGGCCTGACCGGGACTGTCAAAGATCCGAACGGCGACGTCATCCAAGGGGCGACGGTAATGGTCCACTATACCGCTACAAACTTATCGCGAACTGTCGTTACCGATGAGGACGGCCGCTGGTCGGTGACCGTACTGCCCGTTGGCACATATTCGGTGACCTACTCGAAGGATGGCTTCAAGAAAGCATCCAACGCAAATATCGAGGTCGAGGCATCGGTAACGCGCTCGATCGATGTCACGCTTGAAGTGGGCGTCTCAGACGCCTTTGTCAACGTTCTTGCCGAACAGCCACTCGTTCAGACAGAATCGGCGGCCATCTCGCGGCAGATCACGGGCGAACAGCTTGTAAAGACGCCAACCTCGACACGTAGCTTTACCGGGCTGCTCGGTTCCGAGTCGGGCGTATCGTCTGAGCTTTCGCCGGTCGGTGTCAACGGTAACGGCAATATCTCGCCGTCGGTCAACGGTGCCCGGACGACGTCGACTAGCCTTTTCTTCAATGGCGTCGACGCTACCAATATCACAAGCAATGAGGGCAGCCTGACAGATAATATCTCGCCGGCCCCTGAGACGCTGCAGGAAGTCAAGCTCCAGACTTCGCTCTACGACGCGTCCACGGGACGCAGCGGCGGCGGAAACTTCCAGCTTGTCACCAAACAGGGCGGAAACGAATTCTCGGGATCGGCCTACTATTATCTGCAGAACAAAGCCTTTAACTCCAATGAGTTCTTTCTGAAGCAGAGCGGCAACGAAAAGCCACGTGCCGATCGGACTGAGATGGGCTTCACAGTAGGCGGCCCGATCAAACATGACAAGGTATTCTTCTTTGGCGGTTACCAGTATACCGATGCCCATACCGGCTTGGTGCCGACCGCAAGGACACGTACGGTGTTGCCGCTCGCGATGAGCGCGCTCGGAAGAGATCGTTCCAAGGCCGCAATCGCGGCAGCCTTTAATCAGTTCAACGGATGCAACGGTTCCGATTGCCTAACACCTTCCGACATTAGCGACGTCGCCTTTCGCATCCTAAACCTCAGGAACCCCGTTACAGGTGGATTCTATATCCCGAGTATTTCAAATTTCCGAAACCTTAATATCGTCGATCAGACTGGAACCGGCACCTATCAATACGGGATGTTCCCGAACATTACGTCGCGAACGCTGCAACGCAATAATCCGCTTGTCGAGGTCGTCAGTGTGCAGCCGTCGCTCTTTACGCAGCATCAGTTCACGGGTCGTATTGATGCACACTTGACCAGCAATAACACGCTTAGCGGAACACTCTTTTACGCAAACTTCCCGGGCCTCGATTCGTTCCCGGACCCAAACAGCCTGGCGTCACCAACCACACTTCAGCGTAACGACCGCAACCGTACGCTTTCGATTGGCGACACGCACATCTTCTCGCCAAGGTTCATTAATGAGGTTCGTTTTGGCTTCTTCTCGCTGAATAACACTCGCTCGCTTACCGATGACTTTTCAACAGGCGATTTCACCAACGGATCGATTGGCGTCAATAATCCCGCATCTACCTTCGACAGCAGTGTCGCTACGACGCGACTAGGGCACTACACCGGCCGAAACAACCTGGCCAACTTCTCATTCGGCGGCCCGAATGATTCATTCAACCAGCGGAAGCAAACAACCTACAGTTTCGGCAATAACGCCAATTGGATGTTTGGCAACCACAACCTAAAGTTTGGGGCCGAATTCAAGAGCCACAGGTTCCAGACCAATCTGCCAGAGGAACAGGCGACCGAGTTTGAGAAATTCGACTCGTTCACCCAGCTCCTGACCGGAAACGCGACCGAGGCCGATACGCAGTACGGCATTACGGACAAGGACTTTCGCTTCCGTGACTACGGTTTCTATATCACCGACGACTGGAAGATCGGCCGCAAGCTGACGGTGAATGTCGGGCTGAGATATGAACTGTTCATGTGGCCGACCGAGAAAAATGGGCGCATCGGAAACTTTGACCTTGAACCGTTCCTACCTTGCTTCACGGCCACGGGCGGTTCGAACACGCTTTGCGACGATCCGTCGCCAGGCTTCATCGTACCCAGCAATGTTGCCAGCACTAACGTCGCGATCGTTGACAGCGCGATCTCCGTTACGGCCCGAACCAACAACAAACACACGCTGAAGGGACAGGATACTAACAACTTGGCCCCACGCATTGGATTAGCGTTTGCCGCGACCAACAAGCTCGTCTTCCGAGGCGGATACGGCATGTTTTACGATAGGCCGTCGGCGGCTTTCATCAACACAGTATTCTCAAACTATCCATTCCTTCGCGAGGTCGAGATCACCGTGCCGAGCGGCAACGTATCGATTCCGTCTGCGTTCTCGGGCGTACCGACTAATATCCCGCTGAATCAGTGGCTTCCGTTCCGCATCGTTCGCGGTTCGGGCGCCACCGGTACATATTCGATCCGTGACAACACGCCGGTATTCGTCGATTCGCGCGGAACACCGAATGGTGCAAGTTGCGTCCCGGCAACCGGCGTTGGGTGTACCCGCGGAAACATTGCCGAGACGTTTGAGTTTCGGGCCGTCGACCGTAACCTTAAGACACCGCTGATCCATCAGTGGAATGTCGGTGTACAGTACGAACTTGCCAACAACCTGATGTTCGAGGCTCGCTATGTCGGAACAAAGGGCAGGAATCTCTTGATCGCCACTGCTCTGAATCAGGGGTTTGACCTGAATGATCCGAATACGCCGGATCATATCTATGAGCGATTCAATCAAGCATACGTCGCCGCCGGTGCGCCGAACGGACCGTTGAATGCTGGTTCCACCGCCAGAGCACGCGGCACAGGTGTCGCATTTGGCTTCCTCAATACAGCCACCGGACGACCAGACCTTAACCTATCGGCCGCGAACGGCACGTTCATCAACTTTGAGGCCCGTGTGCCTATCCTCGGCTTTAACGTGCCTGAGGCTCTGCTGCTCCAGTCAAAAGGGTATTCAGACTATCATGGTGGTCAGTTCAGCCTCACAAAGCGTATGTCGCGGGGGCTGCAGTTCAATGTCGCGTACACGCTCTCAAGATCGCACGACGTGATGTCGACCGATCCCGGAAGCACGGCCGGCAGTGGTAAGCCCGATGTGCCAAATAGCGGCTTCATCGCTCAAGGCGACTCGCGAAACCTCGAGGCTAACCGAGCTCTTTCGGATTTTGACCGGACGCATCGTCTTTCAGCAAACTTTGTATGGGAGATTCCCGCCGGAAGGTTAAGCAACCGGTTCGTGAAGGGCTGGAGTCTGTCGGGCTTCTTTCAGGCACAGTCGGGAACACCTTTCACCGTCTTCGCTTCCGAGCCCGAGCTCGGAAATGTCAGCCAGATGACGCTGCCCGTCAACGCCACCGATCTGCAGTATCTGCAATGGCTGGCACGCGGCTCGGGTGGAATGTATCGGCCCGGGTTTGGTCGGCCGAACGTGATCTGTCCGTTATCCCAAGCGGTTGGAAGCGTGAGCAGCAGCAACCTCAACGTAATCGATCGTCAGTGTTTTTCATCGCCGATGGGCAGATTTGGCGACCTCGGGCGCAACACCTTCCGCGGTCCCTCACAGCGGCGATTTGACGTCAGCCTGGCGAAGAATACCAAGCTCACCGAGCGAATGAGCCTTGAACTCGGCTTTGATCTGTTCAACATTCTAAACACGGTCAACTTTGCGAATCCGAACAGCGACCTACAGGATGCCGTTGATTTTGGCGTCGTGACAAACACGGTTGGCGGCCCGAGGGTCGGCCAGTTCAGGGCACGGCTCAAGTTCTGATCGGAATAACGAGAGGACGAATAAGAGGGGCTTGCGACCGGCAAGCCTCTCTTTTTTACCTGACGGCTTGGTTCTGTTTTTCCTTCGGGTCGTACGGCGTTGCCATGTAGCGTTTTGCGGCGTCCTGGGCGTTGTCGTAGTTATCGGCCGTCGCCTCGGCGCGTTTGTAGGCGGCGACGGCGCGTGTGCGGTCGCCTTTTGCGTCGTAGGCGTTGCCCATCTTGATGTTCGACCAGACGGCGAGCCATGCCGGATCAAGGTCGCCGCCCTGGGCGGCCTTGAAATTGTCGATAGCCAGGTCATAATTCCTCTGATCGAGGAATAGCAGGCCGAGGTGATAGTAGATCCACGAATTTGACCGGTCGAGTTTTAGAGCCTCTTCAAACTGCTGCTGTGCCTCAGGGTAATTGCCTTCCTTGAATTGCTCGATCCCGCGGCGGGCGATCGATGAGATACGCAGGTCGGGTGAGATCCTGAGCAGCTTGTATCCCGGATCGATGATCACGGCAAGCGGCTTGCCGGTCGCCTCGATACTGAAATCCGCGCTTGCCTCATCCATCTGCAGCGTCTCGATCTTTGAGCCGAGGCCGCCCTCCGATCTGAGTTCGACATCGACCGGCAAGTGCAGATTGTCGTAGTTCTGCTTTACGGTGCCGCGGGCAATGAATTTGCCGCCGCGCGTTCGCAGGATCTGATAATCGCTCGAAAATTCCGGCACGCCCGTCGATTCGACCCAGCGGGCAAAGAAGTACCTCATAGGCTGGCCGGCGATGCGCGACGCTAGTTTCTCAAAATCGTCGATCGACGCATTCTTGCCGCGAAACTCCTGCAAAAATGTGCGCAGCAGCTGATCGAATTTCTGCCGGCCCAACGTGTCGCGAAGCAGCTTAAAGACAAATGCTCCCTTCGCAAACATAATGTATTGATAACCGGTGCTCTGGTCGTCAAGAGTGGCCGGCGCACGCAGGATCGATACCGTCTGCTCGAAGGTAAGGGCCCTTTCGAGCAGGTCGCGGCGAAGAGCATCGAGCTTGGCCGGGTCAGTCTCTCCCTCGCGAAGCGAATACGCCGAATATTCGGCCAGCCCCTGCGAGAGCCAGGCGTCGTCAAACGTCTTGAGCCCGACGGTCAGTCCCCACCACTGATATGCCGCCTCTCGCTGCAGCCGGTCGAGCGTTGCCTCGCGGCCTTCCTCAAACTGCCGGTTACCGACAAAGATCATTCCCGGTGCCGAATAGTACTCCAGGCTTTCGTCGTCGATCTGAGCGATGACGAGACGTTTCCCGCTTGCGGGCTGGCCAAAGCGGCCAGCGTAATTCGCCAGGGCTTTGCCCAGCGTCTCCCCGTAGGCCCCGATACGTTCGTCATTTCCGGGCTTAGCGTAGAATTGGAGTTCCTGATCGCCATACCTGAGCGTCTTGGGCGCGTTGCGGCTATAGAAGATATTACCGGTCAGGGCCGGAGTGGCTTGGGTAAAGCGGGCCTTTCCATCGCCGGCGGATTGCATCCGTTCGCAATTGCCGGCGACCTGATATCCCGCGGGCAATGAGATCGTAATATCCGACGTTGCCGTATCGGATGCATAGCCGTGAAACGGGAACCAGCGTGCCGCATACATCAGATACCCAAGGCTATCGCCGACCCATGCCAGCCGTTTGCTGAGCAGCGGCCCGCCCTGAGGTGTATCGAGGATACCGCTGTATTTGAAGCGCAGCACGACAGGTGTTCCCGCCGCAACGTCTGTTCCAAGGTCAACCCGCACGTGCGGCCCAAGATCGGAACTGTTGGTCTGATCCTGCACAAATGTTACCGAAATCTCCGGCGTCGGAGCAGGTTTAGTCGTCTTTTTCGAGCTCGGTGTCGCCGCCGGGGTCAACGTGATCGTTCTGTCCTGCCGCGTGACGGACTCGACCTTTAGCGAACCGTTTAGCTCAAATGCGACCGCACGCGATTCCTCTAGCGGTGTGAATGCCACATCGACCGTCGCCGAGAGTTTCCGCTCGGCCGGGTTGAGCGATACGTCCATCACATAGTTCGTCACGTCAAACGGCGCCCGCTTTACCTGGGCGGCCGCTCCGATGGTTAACGCTGCGAGAAGTCCGCCGACAAAAATGCCTTTTCTAAACTGGTTCTTCATTGCTACCGATCCGATATCCGTCTTTTCTGCTAGTGCCATTTTATGATGATTTGGGCCGCAAAATCGTTTGCCAATCACGGCCTGACTAAAACCCTTATCGAACAAAGATCGGATTAGAGATGATCCATGGCGTCTTGTCAAACGGTGGGCCGAGCTGATCGAGGTATACTTCGATTCGGTACGCCCCTGGATCAGTCGGTGAGAAGGAGATTTGCGTTGTGTGGTCGTTCTGAAGGTAGATCTCACCGTTCCTATAGACCACGAACCTCCCCGGATGAGGCGATCGGGACGTGAGGCCGACCGTCCTCGCAAGTTCAACATCTAGTTCATCACCCATGATCACCGGATCAGCATCCTGTGAACCGCTACTGAATCGGAAACCTGTGCTATCAGCGAGTGCGTCGATCCCGATGAATGAATGACCTTGTTTCAATGACAATAGAATATCCTTCTGATCCAGCGGCCGGTTCGAGGGAAGTAATACATGCTGCCGGATGAGACCGAAAATCGTAGCGTAATCATCGATCTTGAAGTTGATCGATCTATTCCCCGAATCATCCCCTAAAAGATGAAAGCCGATGTTCGAGTGTGCATCGCTTCCGGCGATCAAGCTGATTCTTCGTTTTGCTGCCAGCTCATCGAATGTTCGCAGATTTCCGGCTGGCCGCACGAAATAATGCGTGAGTACCAATTCTGGATATGATGAAAATGACCAAACAATATCGAAAAAGGCAGTGAAAGGGTTTGTGTCTTTCGCGACCGTGTACAAATTAAAGACCTCGATGCTATCAAAGTCAGATTGCCAAGACCTGAACTTTTCAGGGTAAGTTACAACCGACAATCCGTCACGAGCATCGAGGCTATCGATAATATCGGTTGTCGATAGCCGGCGCGGGTCGGCATCGCCCGGCCCAGGGATCGTCAGCAAACGGTCGCCGGGATTCGCGGTATCTATTTCATTCCCGCCAACAAAAAGCGTGGTGCCGTAGGTGCCGTTCAAAGTATGAGCAGCCGTGTCGAGCCTGTCGGACCAATGCTCGGTCAAGATAACGAAGTCCAGCCTGCTTGTTTCGGCTGCTGCTGTCAGTTCATCGAATGATCCAGTACTGTGGCCGCCCAGATTCGTGTGGACGTGGACCACGCCTCTATATTCCCTGAAAGCTCCATCAGCGGGAGAAGCCTGCTCGACAGGGGCCTGCTTCAACTGGGAGATGTTTTCAGCGAGTTGGCTGAACTTATATCGACGATAGATGAAAGGAACTTGGATCGTCGCGAACACGATCAAAGCAACAAACAAAGCGCGTTTCAGGCAGGCAGCTATCCGGCGGTCGCTTCCGGTGATACGCTTCTCGCGCAGATCTTCCATCTTGAACGAAGTGCGGACTATTCTGCTCGCAGTCAAAGGGATTTTGTCCAAATCAAATCACGAAGGTGATCTGCCGTGTCGAAAATCCTGTATGTCGGCCTAAATCGTTGCTCTTAACTCGACAGACTTGCGAATAAACGTATAATATCACCTACGAATATCTCGCCAACGATAAAAATACAAGATCACGCCTCTTAGGCTGGCGTCAGACAAGCTCGGATCGTGATACCTAATGGCAACTGACCCTGCGGAAACGGAAGTAACCACACGCGAAGGATTTGTGCGCGGCCTTGGGCTGCTCGATGCGACGATGATCGTCGCCGGATCGATGATCGGGTCGGGCATTTTTATTGTCTCGGCCGATATCGCTCGGCAGGTTGGCTCGCCCGCATGGCTGCTGTTCGTTTGGTTCATTACCGGGCTGCTGACGGTCGGCGCGGCCCTCTCATACGGCGAATTGGCGGCGATGATGCCAAAGGCCGGCGGAATGTATGTCTATCTGAAGGAGGCATATGCGCCGTTTTGGGGCTTTCTCTACGGTTGGACACACTTTCTCGTGATCGGCACGGCGACTATCGCTGCCGTCTCGGTGGCATTTGCCCGCTTCACCGGTATCCTGATCCCTCAGATATCCGAGACGAGCTATCTGATCGAGCCTGTCAGGATCGGTTCGTCAAGCTACGCGTTTTCGCTCTCAACGGCGCAGCTCCTCGGGATCGTCATGATCGTCTTCCTGACATGGCTGAATACGCGCGGACTCAAGCTCGGCAAGCTGGTCCAGAACACATTCACGTTCGCCAAGACCGGCTCGCTCATCGCACTCATCGTCCTCGGCATTGCCGTAGGGCTGATATCTCATGGCGATATCGCGGCCGCCAACTTTAGTGATCTCTGGACCGTCAGGGGCAATCTTCAGGACGTTGGTGACGGCCTCACGGCGGTCGTCGCGTTTGGCCTCTTTGTCGGTATTTGCGTGGCTCAGACCAACTCTTTGTTCTCTGCCGACGCGTGGCATAACGTGACCTTTACGGCAGGTGAAGTGAGGGATCCGCAGCGAAATCTGCCATTGTCACTGCTTTTTGGCACAGGCGGCGTGATCGTCTTGTATCTGCTCGCAAATATCGCCTATCTCGTCACGCTCCGCTTTGAGGACATTCAAAAGGTCGCGAGCGATCGTGTAGGGTCGGCGTCGGCCGAGGTGATCTTCCCCGGTATCGGAGCGACCTTGATGGCCGTCGCCATCATGATCTCGACCTTTGGCTGCAATAATGGCTTGATACTCGCGGGGCCGCGTGCGTATTACGCAATGGCCAAGGATGGGCTGTTCTTTCAGGCCGTCGGCCGGCTGAATAAGTTTCATGTTCCGGCATGGGGCATCATCGTTCAGTGCATTCTGGCGGTATTCTACGTTCTGCCGAGGACGGTCAAGGCTGACGGTTCCTACGGCAGCCTTTATAACGACCTGCTGACCTACGTCATATCGTCGGCACTGATCTTTTACATTCTTGCTATCGCGGCGGTTTTTGTCCTCCGCGTGAAACAACCCGACGCCGAACGTCCGTATAAGGCCTACGGCTATCCGATCGTGCCGGCCCTCTACGTTCTCGGCGCGACCGTTATTCTGGCGGTCCTGTTCATTTATCAGACGACCGCGACATGGCCGGGACTCTTGATCGTGTTGACCGGCGTTCCGGTGTACTTTATTTGGAGGAGCGTCTCCGCGAGACAGGATTCGACCGAGGAATAAACAGCTAAATCAACCCTCTAGGAGGTTTTCATGTCACTATTTGCGACCAAACCGATCGACCAGATCATCGCCGAAGCCGAGGAATCAGGCGAGCATACCTTAAAAAAGGCGCTGTCGGCACTCGACCTTACGATGCTCGGCATAGGTGCGATCATCGGGACAGGGATCTTTGTGTTGACTGGCCAGGCTGCCGGCAAACATGCCGGCCCCGCTGTGGTCATATCGATGATCCTGGCCGGGATCGTGAGTGCCTTTGCCGCACTGTGCTATTCGGAATTTGCGGCGTCGGTGCCTATCTCAGGTTCGGCGTATGCCTACGGATACGGGACGCTGGGCGAGTTCATTGCGTGGATCATCGGTTGGGACCTGATCCTGGAGTACGCGTTCGGCGCCGCAACAGTTGCTGTCGGTTGGTCGGGATACGTTGTCAGCCTTATGCGTGACACGCTCGGCATCAACTTTCCATTGAGTCTCAGCGCGCCGCCCGGGCAACAACTCAAAGATACCGCCGGCAATGTCATAGGGACTGGCGTTTTCAACCTTCCTGCCGCTTTGATCGCTGTGGCGGTTACGCTACTGCTGATACGCGGCATCAAGGAATCCGCGAGCTTTAACAGCTTTATCGTGATCATTAAGACGCTCGTGGTCGTCCTCTTTATCGTCGCCGGCATCGGATACGTCAATACGGCGAATATGGGCATTGGCTGCACGGTCGGAAGTCCCGGCTGTGCGGAATTTATGCCATATGGGTTCAGCGGTGTGGTCACGGGCGCGGCCGTGATCTTCTTTGCCTATATAGGCTTTGACGCGGTTTCGACGGCCGCACAGGAGGCTAAGAACCCCAAAAGGGATATGCCTATCGGGATCCTTGGTTCGCTGGCGGTATGTACCGTTCTCTATATTTTGGTTTCCGGTATCATGGTCGGCCTGGTCGATTACAAGCTGTTGACCAACGCCGCCGCTCCGATCGCAACCGCGATCGACGAAGCCGCCAAGGTCTCGAAAGGCACGACGATGGGTGCGGTCTTCGCCGTCTTTCCCACGATCATTAAGGTCGGTGCCGTGCTCGGGTTGAGTTCGACGATGGTCGTCATGGTGATGGGCCAGCCACGCGTATTTTATTCGATGTCTAAGGACGGCCTGCTGCCCGAATGGGCAGCGAAGGTACATCCGCGTTACCAGACGCCGCATATTACGACGGCCATCACCGGCATCATCGTCGCGGTTCTGGCGGGTTTCGTTCCCATCAGCCTCCTCGGCGAACTCGTCAGCATCGGGACGCTGTTCGCATTCGTCATCGTTGCCACAGGCATCATCATTCTTCGATCATCGAATCCGGCCCTGAATCGCCCGTTCAAGGTGCCGTTCTCACCGATCATCCCGATCTTTACGGTGTTGTCGGCAGCCTACCTGATGAACAGCCTGCCGCTTGATACATGGATCCGGCTCATCGACTGGATGTCGATCGGCCTTGTTGTTTACTTTGCCTACAGCTATAACAACAGCCACCTCGGCAAGGTGTCAGACGCTGACGCCAACCGGCAGACGCCGGCCGACTATCGGCCTCCTGTCGCAGCTATCCTGGCCATCATCCTCGCGATCGGGCTGACTATTTGGCAGGTATGGGGAACGGCATGGATCGAGGTGGCCGTTCGCTCATTCGCGTGGGCCATCACCGGCATCCTGATCGCGGTCCTGATGTACGGCAAAGGCGACCGAACCGGCGGACGCAATCAATCGACGCGTAACCTGGGGCTGATAGCGTCGCTTGTTAATCTTGCGATTTGGGCAGGAATCACGTATTGGTTCTTCGTCCACTACGCAGAACTCCATACGAAGTAGCCTCTTGGCAGGCTGTGACGGTGAGGAAGGGCAGTAGGCTTGCCCTTTCTAGCGGTTACTGGGCGGCAGCCGACTGTGCGTCGATGCGATCGAGGACCTCTTTGTAGATGGTGATCGCACCGTCCGTCTCATAGCGTTTCTTTGCGGCGGCCTGATAATCGCCAAAGAATGCAGCCCGCCGGCTGGCCAGCATCTGTTCGAGCAGATTTGACCGCTGGGCCGGAAAGTCAGCTTCGTTAGCATCCTCACGCTTTGTGACGCTGACGATGAACCAATTTTCGCCGACCTTGACCGGCGTCTTAGTGGCCTCACCGGCCTTGAGAGCGAAAATAGCGTCCTCTATCGCCTCACCTGTGGCGGCGGTCGCTCCTTCACCGAGCGGTGAGCCGAGGATAAAATTCTTCTGCTCCTTGGCCTCAAATCCTTTCGCCGATGCGGCCGAGGCGATGCCGGCCGCGTTCGAGGCCGTGGCGGCGATCTGCTTTGCTATCTCCTCAACCTGTGCCCGTGCCTTGTCCAGCTTGACGACGTCAGTGATCTGGGCCTTTACCTCATCAAACTCGGCATCACGCGGCTCGCGGCGTTCGGCAAGCATCGGTATCGCAAAGCCGTTTTGGATCGGCGTCTTTTCACCGACGTCGCCGACCGCGTTGAGCGGAGCGATCCCTTCCTCAAACTGCGGCGAAACGCCGATGTTCGGCACGTCGTCGCCGGGTTTGACGAAAGCGGTCTCCTTGGTCATTTCTGCAACGCTCATGTTTGCCTGAGAGGCAAACTCCGCCGCTGTCTTTTGCACGTCCTTGGTCTGCTTTAGCGAATCTGCGATCTTTTGTGCCAACTCAGCCGCAACGGTGTAAGCTCGTCGGTTTCGCAGGCTGATCTCGATCTCCTTCTTGGCAACATCAAAGCTCTTCGGCACATCCTCGCCACGGCGGAGGATAAAATAGCGGCCCTGATAGCTGATCGGTTCGGTGATCTCGCCGGGCTTCATCTTAAGCAGACGCTGATAAGGGTCGTCCGGCTTGTTCACATTCTCGCGGACCGGCCCGGTGAGCTTGCCGCCGGACGAGGCCGTAGCAGGGCTTTCCGAGTGTCCTTTTGCGAGCGTTGCAAAGGCCTCTTCGCTGACGATCTGCCCGTCCTTGCGGAGCTGCTGCACAAGCTCGCTGGCCTTTGTTTGGACCTGCGAATCGAATTCGGGCTTTGCCACGCGAAGAACGATCTCCTGCCCGAGAACGCCGCCGATCTTCTTGTCGGCCGGCAGGTTGTCATATTCTGTGCGGATATCCGCGTCAGAGATGCTGAGCTTCTCGCCGATCTTTGCCGTATTCACAAAGATGTACTTGATCTTCTTTTGCGGCACATTGACGTAGTAGGTCGCCTTGTTCTTTTCAAAATACTCACGAAGCTCAGCCTCCGTCGGTGTGATCTTCTTGGCGAGATCAGCACTGTTGACGGCGACGTAGCTCAGGTCAAATTTTGTATTCTTACGCCGGAAATTATCGAGCAGATCCTCCTCCGACACCACAAGGCCGGCCGTTAGAAAGGCTTCCAGCTTCTGCATGCTTATGTTATCGCGAATACTTTCTTCGTAGTCAGAGATGCTGCCGAACTGCTCGGTCACATTCTGCCTGTAAAGTGCCTCGTCAAAAGGCTTGCCTTCCTCAGGCTTGTTCGTTTCACGGATCTTTGCGGCAACCTCGGCGTCACTGGCCGTCAGACCGAGACGGGCCGCCTCGACGCGAAGTATCCGGCTATTGACCAGTCGATCGACGATGGTCTTGGCGGGCGACTTTTGTCCCCGCATGAACATACTTTCGTTCTCTTGCTGCCTTGCGATCTCACCGACGGTGATCTTTTCGCCTGCTACCGAAGCGGCTGTTTCCTCGCTCCTTGAGAGGTTTGCCAGCGAACTGTTCTGTGTCGGCTGATAAAATAGGACCAAGCTCACGACCATGATGATCGCGAACATAAGAAGCACGAAGTTGCGTGTCTTTTCGAGACGGTTGAAAAACTTTAGCATTACAAAACCTAACCCTTTGAGTGAAGGATACTTGCCTAAAAGGACAAACCGCAATTCTAGCAAAAGCGCCGTTCAATGCCAACGCGCATGTGCCGGCAACGCTTGCAGTTTCGCAGGGCATCGTTGATGATTATCACGAAGTTTGCCGCATATGGCCGGTCCGATCCAGAAAGTTGCGATCGTTGTAAAGCCTGACCACGCTGAGGCCGTCTCCACGGCCGCCAGCCTGTCCGAATGGCTTACGGCTCGAGGTATCGGCCTGCCCAATGGCCCCGTCGCGGCAGGTGATCCGAACGGCAGAAGTACCATCGAAGGGACAGATCTGATCGTCGTCCTCGGCGGTGACGGGACGATGCTTGCCACGTCTCGCTTCATAGGCAAGGTGTCGATCCCGGTCGTTGGCATCAATCACGGCAGTCTCGGCTACCTGACCGATTTCAGGATCGAGGAGATGCTGCCCGCGCTTGAGAAGGTTCTCGCGGGTGACTACCAGATCGACCGCCGTGTAATGCTTGACGTCGAACACACCGGCGGCCCGTCAGCCCCGAGCCGTGTTCTGAACGACGTTGTTATCAATAAGGCGGCCTTGTCCCGCATAATCGAGATCGAGGTCAAGCTAAATGGCCTACACGTAAATTCATTCCGCGCCGACGGCCTGATCGTGGCCACGCCAACGGGTTCGACAGCCTATAACCTTTCGGCCGGCGGGCCCATCATCTATCCGTCGATGAATGCGATCGTGCTGACGCCGATCTGCCCGTTCACGCTTACCAATCGTCCGATCGTCGTTCCTGATACGTCAGAAATAGAGCTCCGCCTCGAGAGCGACAGTGAAGATGTGATCCTCGGGCTCGACGGTCAGACGGGCTTTGCGATGAAGGCCGGTGACACGGTCGTGATCCGCAAGAGCGAAGTAACATTCGACCTCGTCCAGCCGGCAAACCGTAATTATTTCGACGTCTTGCGCAACAAGCTGAAGTGGGGCCGGTAGTTTAGGCGAGCAAAGTGGGTTGCGTATCGTCCTCGTCGGCAAAGCCATCAGGAAACCATTGATACGTCGCCAGGTCGCACTTGCCTGCGGCATTGAAGCTAATTCCTTCGGCCTCAAGCAGTTCCTGCTGCAAATTGATCGGGATCGTCAGCCGGCCGGTCGAGCATTTTCCCTGCGAATTGATCACACGCTGCCACGGCACGCGGTCGCCGGCTCCGTGCATTACATAGCCGACCGTGCGCGGCGTGTAGCCCTCGCCCAGCATCAACGCGATCTGGCCGTAGGTCATCACGCGTCCTGCCGGAATGGCCCGGACGATCTCGTAAACGCATTCTCGGTATGCCGGATGGTCGGCGATCATTTCTCTAGCAGGAACGTCCGGGCCGGTGCTCCGTCGCCCGTTGCGCCGTCGTATTTCAGCGGTGCGCAGATCAGATCGTAATCGCCCGGCTGCACCGCGCGCAGGTCGAGGCCCTCGAGGATGACGATCTCCTTCTCCAGCAGCGTTACGTGAACGGGATGACCCGGCGAGCCGCCTTTCTCGATCGAGAGATAGTCAATGCCGATGAGGACGATGCCATGCTCGACCAGCATCCGCGCCGTGTCGGGCGTCAGGTATGCAAAATCCTTTCTGAAACCATCCTCAGGCGATGCCCAGAAGTCAGAATTATGTGTCTTTAGCAGCAGCCGCTCGGCTCCATCGATGTTTCCGAGATGTTCCGGTTCGATGGCAGTCACGCCGTCCGCGACGCTAATGACGCGGCACGGGCCGAGCAGTTTCGCCGGATCAAGTTCATGCACGCGGCGTGCGCCCTCGATAAAATGGTTCGGCGCATCGACGTGCGTCGCGGTATGGACACCAAATGCGATCTTTGAGACATTTGCCGTATCACCGTGCGCTATCGCCTCCGCGGACGCAAACTCAATGCCCGGATCGCCCTGATAAATGGGCGTATCGCGGCTTATCGTCACGGTTACGTCGTAGATCTTCACTCTGGATAGGATAATCGACCGATTGCAATGCCGCCAAAACGGCAATTGCGTTCGCAGCCGGCTTGGGTGAAACTCTTACTTCTGGTGAATACACCGCGCATATCAGCATCGGCCTATTCGAATACCGCACCGCTCGTGTGGTCGTTTCTCTACGGGGCGAATCATGGTAAGGCCGAACTTATTCTCGACAACGCACCGTCGCGCTCGGCCGAGCTCTTGCATCAGGATCGCGTCGATGTAGCCCTTGTGCCGGTCATCTGTGCGCAGACCATAGAAGGCATCCGCGTTATCCCTGATGTCTGTGTCGGATCCAGACAGCGAGTCCGCAGCGTGTGCCTTGTTACGAATGGATGCGGCCTTGCGGATGTGAGATCTGTGGCCCTCGACCACTCGTCCATGACATCGATCGTATTGACAAAGATACTGTTTCGCGAGTTTTACGGCCTTGAGCCCGAATGGCGTGACGCCGCTCCTGACCTCTCCGCCATGCTGGCGGATGCCGACGCAGCTTTGCTCATCGGCGATCCGGCCCTTGCGGTCACCGCGTCTGACGACATTTCAATCTTTGACCTGGCCGAGGTATGGCATCGGCACACGGGACTCGGATTTGTCTTTGCAATGTGGATGACCCGTCGTGAAAGATGTGCTATCGACCTCGCCGGTGCTCGTGACGAGGGCCTGTCCCATGTTCCTCAGATCGCGGCTAATTATGCAGCGCAAATCGGGCTGTCGCCGGCTGATATGGCAGCCTACCTTACCGATAATATCGTCTATTCACCGGACAGATCGATGATGGACGGCCTAAAGCTATACTTCGAACTAGCCGCAAAGCACGGCCTCATCGCTGAGAACAGGCCGCTGCAATTCGTCTAAAACTCGGAAAGCGGCCGTTTGAGTTCCTTATACAGCTATTGCCATCAACTTTTCCGTCGTTGTTCTTGAGATGTTCGATGACGATAAGCGCGTAATGGATCCGCTTGTCGATATCCTTGACCTTGCCGATGTAGTAGAGCAGGCTCCGCTGCTTGCCGGCCGTCAGGGCGTGAAAGAGACGGTCGCCCTCCCCATCCTGATCCAGCACCTCTCGAAACTCCTCAGGCATCGGTATGCCGTACTTGCTCTCATCGGCCTTTAGTTCGACATCGACCTTGTCCCCGGCTTCAAGCCCGAGCTTGACTCGCGTCGGCTTATTGACCGTGATAAAGAAATCACCGTGGTAATGCATCAGTCCGGCTTGAAATGAAACTTCGCCGTTCAGCGTGCAGACCACACGTCGCGATCTCCCGTCGGATGGGAAACTCTCGGCGATCTTCTTTTTTACAACGATGAAATGCCAGCCGTACTCGGCCGCTAGCTTGCTGAGCTCGGTCTTGAACTTAACGGCGTTGGCCATAAAATGTAGCTATTAGCTCACAGCTATTTTTATCAGAATTCCTTGCGATCAGGAATTTCATTCTACTTTGATAGAATTAAGGCGTACGTGAAAGCACCTATTCAACCAGTTCTCGACAAAGTTCTTTCAGGTGAACGATTGTCAACCGCCGAATGCACCGAGCTACTCGAATCGCGCGATATCGCCCGCATCGGTGTCGCTGCCGATGAGGTTCGGCAGCGAAAGAATCCCGGCGATACCGTAACTTACATCATCGACCGTAACATCAATTACACCAACGTTTGCAACGTCGTCTGCACCTTCTGCGCGTTCTATCGCAGGCCCGGAAAGCCCGACACCTATGTCCACTCCATCGACGAGATCTGCAAGCGGATCGACGAGACGATCGTGCTCGGCGGAACAGGCGTGCTGATGCAGGGCGGGCTGCACCCCGACTTTAATATCGAGTGGTACGAGGAACTGCTCTCGACGCTGCACGCTAAATATCCCAAGTTTCAGCTTCACTGCTTCTCGCCGCCGGAGATCCACAACATTCATCTCATTTCGGGCCTCGATTACGTGACGATAATGCAGCGGCTAAAGGACGCGGGGCTCAACTCAATGCCCGGCGGCGGTGCCGAGATACTCGATGACGAGGTGCGAAAACGCGTCTCGACAAAATGCACGTCCCAAGAATGGCTCGACGTGATGCGTGCCGCCCATCAGGTCGGACTCCGCACGACGGCGACGATGATGTTTGGCATCGGAGACGATATCTCGCACCGCGTCGCGCATTTGCAGAAGATTCGAGACCTACAGGACGAGACCGGAGGATTTACTGCTTTTATTCCGTGGACATTCCAACGCGAGAACACCGCTCTCGGCCGCAAGATCACAGAGGAACCGACGGGCATCGACTACCTGCAAATGCTCGCCGTCTCGCGGCTATTCCTCGACAACATCCAGCACATCCAGGCCTCATGGCTCACGCAGGGCCTAAAACTCGGCCAGGTTGCGCTGCGTTATGGTGCCGACGACATGGGCTCGATAATGATCGAGGAAAACGTAGTCTCCGCCGCCGGTGCCTCGACCTCCGCATGCGAACGCGACCTCCGCTACCAGATCCGCGAGGCCGGCTACCGTCCACAGCAGCGGGACATTCTCTATAACTACGTCAACCGGTCGGACATTGACCGGCTCGATCAAAGCGATTCGATGAGTCTCAAGCAGCTAACGGTAGCGTTCGCAGACTAGCGATTGTATGGGAGCGAAGATCACCGCATTTGTCCTGACTCTCCTGATCAACATCGCGATCGGCGTGGTGATGTTTTTCTTTTTGCTGATCCTGATGAATGGATTCAGCGGCAGCGACGCGCGACCGGGGCTGATCGCCTACATCGTGCTAGGCGTCGCGGTCTCGGTGCTGATGGGAGCCGGCGCCTTTTTTCTCACTAGCTTCCTAATAAGAAAGGAACTAAAGGGCGCTATCGCGGCACTTATTGCCGTACCGATCTTTTCGGTTGTCGGCGGCGGGCTCAAGTTCGTCTGTGCCTTGATCGGGATGGGGATCGCCGACTACGTGCGAGTCAATTACTAACGTGAAAAGCTACGCAGAATTCTGGGATTTTTATGTGCAGGAGCACAGCAAGCCGCTGACGCGCATCTTGCACTTCATCGGTACGTCGCTCGGCCTTCTGATGCTCGCGTGGTTTATCTGGCGAGGCACTTGGTATTACTTCCCGCTGTGCTTCGTTGTCGGTTATGCGTTCGCATGGTTTGCGCATTTCGTCGTTGAGAAGAATAAACCCGCAACCTTCAAACATCCCTTCTGGTCATTCATATCTGATTACAAAATGATGTGGTATATGGTCACGGGCCGCATGGGCCGCGAAGTGGAAAGAGCGAGCCACAGAGATCACAGAGATCACTGAGAAAGCAAGCCAGTCATTCCCTGTGTTCTCTGCGAACTCTGTGGCAAAATCGTCTTATGTTTGCGAGCGACATCGTCAATCCCGACGCCCTTAACTCAACCATTGAGTTTCTGACCGCGATGGTCACGCCGGCGTTGCTGATCTCAGCGACGGGTTCGCTGGTGCTGTCGACGTCGACTCGGCTGGGTCGTGTGATCGACCGCGTGCGTGCTCTCGAGGACCGATTGAGCGAACTGATCTATCATGAGGACAAAGAGGACGTGCCGCTCTACGACAAACGCGTCGAGGTCATCGTCGATCTGCTCGACAAGGTTACGAGCCGCTCGCGCATCCTGCAGCGGGCAATGGAACTCTTCTATTACGGCCTTGGCTGTTTTATCCTTACGAGCGTGACGATAGCCGTCGCGGCGTTTTTTAGCACGTATCGACGGGTGCCGATCCCGATCGGCGTGATCGGCATTATGTTCCTTTTTTGGGGCAGCATCTATATGCTTCGCGAAACGCGGATGGCGACGGCGACCGTAAATGCCGAGATGGATTTCACCTGGGAGCTTGCCCGCGAGGTTGCCCCGCGTGAAGTGGCCGTTAAATACAAAAACAAAGGCAAGGCAAAAGGCATGAGGCCCGCACGGATCAGTGGACGCAAGATACCTGACACTCTTGGCGGAGAATAGGTTCGAGCAGCGCGTCGAACGGCTCGAATCGCTGCTCGCCCCCTGCACGGTCTGCCCCAAAGATTGCGGCAACGACCGTCTGAACGACGAGATCGCCGCGTGCTATTCCGGTCGTCTGCCGATCGTCTCTAGCTATACCGCACACTTTGGCGAAGAGCCGTGCCTGAGCGGCACGCGTGGCGCCGGGAACATCTTCTTCGGCAACTGCAATCTCCGCTGCGTCTATTGCCAGAATTACCAGATCTCACAAACCTGGCGTGAGCAAAAGAAGAACGAGGTCACCCACGAACGCCTCGCCGAGATGATGCTTGAGTTACAGGAGCGCGGCTGTCACAACATCGGCTTTGTCTCGCCCACGCATTTCGCTCCGCAAATGGCCCGTGCGATCCTGATCGCCGCCCACGAGGGACTGACGCTGCCGATCGTTTACAACACGAATGCCTACGACTCTGTCGAGGTCCTAAGACTGCTCGACGGCATTGTCGATGTCTATCTGCCCGACCTGAAATACGCCGATTCTGACGCAGGCTTTCAGTATTCAAAAGTGCGCGATTACAAAGAATACGCCCGTGCCGCTGTCAAGGAGATGCACCGGCAGATGGGCGACGGACTCGTGTTTGACGATGGCGGCTTGCTAAAACAAGGCCTCCTCATCCGTCTGCTCGTCCTGCCAAACGACATTGCCGGCATCGCCGAGAACCTACTTTGGATCCGGGACAATCTAAGCCCTCGAACGGCCATCTCACTCATGGCTCAATACTACGCCACAAACAAGGCCGCGACCGATGAGCGTTACATTCTATTGTCACGCCGCTTATCCGAAGGCGAATGGTTTGAGGCCGTCTCACTGCTGGACGAACTCGGTATGGAAGAGGGCTTTATGCAGGAATACGAGTCGGCGTCGCACTACTACCGCCCCGATTTTACCGACCGTGATGAACCGTTCCGCGACATCCGCGACTTCACGGGAAAATAAACCACAGATGCCCACAGATCAACACAGACAACCGCTTATTAATATCCGTGTCTATCTGTGTTAATCTGTGCTCAATAGTCTTATGGCTTTATTTGGCGACAAATTTGAATGTACCCGCTGCGGCGGAAAGGGCGAGCAGATGCAGTTCGCACCGATGCCCAATGAGCTGGGCCAGCGTATATTTGACGAGATCTGTGCCGGCTGCTGGAAGGAATGGCAGACCAAGCAGATGCAGCTTATCAATCATTACGGCCTCGACGTATCTAACCCCGACTCGCACACATTTCTCTTCGACAATATGAAGATCTTCCTCTTTAACGAGGGCGTCGAGCTCGCCCAGATCGACACCTCGCAGGAAGGCAAGATCAACTGGTGAATCTCAAAACCGCCTAACCTCGAAATATGTCATAAGTGATAAGGTAAAAGTGATAGAACTTGTTCCTTAGTAAATATCACTTTTCAATTATTCCGAAGGTGATGGCCAGAATTGAGACAAAACACCCGCTTGCCATCCGGTGGATGCATTGGATCAACTTTCCCCTGCTCGCGATGATGATCTGGAGCGGAATGCTCGTCTACTGGGCCAATCCGGTTTACTCGGTTTGGATCGGCAGTTGCGAGCTATTCCACTTTTTCCCTGTGTGGTTCAATGACGCTCTTGGCATCCCGTATCGTCTCGCCGAGGGCCTGCAGCTTCATTTCTTTTTCATGTGGCTGTTCGCCGCGAACGGTCTGGCATATGTCATCTACCTGATCGTTTCGGGCGAGTGGCGAGCGCTTTTGCTAATTCCCTCATCGTTCAAACGTGCCGCGCGCGTGGCCCTGCACGATGCTCATATCGTCAAAGACAAGCCGCCGCAGGGCAAGTACAACGACGCTCAACGGATCGCGTATTCAAGCGTGATCGCGATGGGAATGTTGTCGATACTGTCCGGTCTCGCGATCTACAAGCCAACACAGCTTGCCTGGCTGACAGCCGTTTTTGGCGGCTACGAGTGGGCGCGTTGGGTACATTTTTGGCTTACGATATTGTTCGTACTCTTTTTTGTGGTCCATGTCATCCAGGTCGCGATCGCCGGGTGGCGAAATTTTCGATCGATGATCATGGGCCGCGAGATCGTTGAGGCAGAAACAGAGTGAGCGAAAGGCAAGATATCCTGATCGAAGAAGTTCGCTATCTGCCAAAAGCGGAGCGTGACAACACCGCTGACATTCTCAAAGAACGCCGCATTCTGTCTGAACCGCTGTCGCCCGACGAAGCACGCAAACGAATGTCAGCACTTACCAGGCGAACCTTCCTGATAGGCGGAGCCGCCGCGGCATTTGGCATTCTCGGCTGGCGTTGGATGTCGGACGAGACGAAGTACAAACTGCTGCGCTCAACGCTCGAGTTTAACGAGCGAGTCGCCCAAGCTTTCTACAGCCCGTCTCGTCTTGCAAAGGAATTCTCCGGCGACGATGTAACTGCCGCCCGAGTCAACGGAGATATCGGCCTCAAGGCCGAGTTCGATCCCTCGGCTTGGACACTCCTCGTCGGGGGCATTGCGGACCGCAGGGATGACCTCAGCCTGACGCTTGACGAGATCAGGCAATTGCCGCGCACCGATATAGTGATCGAGTTCAAATGTATCGAAGGCTGGTCAACGATCACGCATTTTGCAGGTGTCCGCTTCTCGGACTTTGCGACACGCTACGCGCCAAACAATCGCGAGCCTTATGTGTCGCTTGCAACGCCGGACGACGGTTATTTTGTCGGTTGGGACACGCCCGCCATGATGCATCCGCAAACGCTGCTCGCGTATGAGATGAACGGCCGGCCGCTCCGGCCCGAGCATGGCGCGCCGCTCAGGCTCGCGAGCCCGACCAAATACGGCATCAAACAGATAAAGCGCATTGGCAGGATCGAATTCACAAGCGAACGGCCTCGGGATTATTGGGCCGAACAAGGTTACGATTGGTATGCCGGACTATGACGTTGAGGAGATATTTGACCAGGCGTTCTTTGACCTGTTCGGTGAGTGGCCGGATTCCCGGCGGAACGAGCCCAACTATATCCATGAAGATCGCCACCTTGACTCTGTCACGCCGGACGAACTGGACGCCCTGCTGGCAGACGGCTGGCGACACTTTAACACTCGGTTTAATCGATACAACCTTTCTTTCCATCAGGAGCGGATGGTTCGCGTCATGCCGCTGAGGATCAGGCTCGACGAATTTAGACCGACGCGCAGCCAGAAGCGGGTCCTTCGTAACAATCGCGATCTCACAGTCGCCTTTGAACCCGCCGCAGTGGCTGCTGAGGTCCACGACCTGTTTGAACGCCATAAGCGCAGATTCACCCATTCCGTGCCGTCGTCTATCCATGTTTTCGTGTCTAATGATCCCGCCAGGGTTCCGGCCCCGTGCATGCATGTTGCGGTTCGACGCCCTACAGGCGAGTTGCTGGCGATCAGCTATTTTGACGTTGGTGAGACTAGCACGTCGGCTATCTACGGCTGCTTTGATCCCGAGGAAACGCGACGTAGCTTGGGAATTTTCACGATGCTAAAGGTGATCGAACATTCGATAGCGGCCGGGAAATCTTACTACTATCCGGGCTATGCCTTTGACGCTCCATCGTTTTATGACTACAAGAAACGGTTCGGGGGACTTGAGACCTTCGACTGGCAGGGCAATTGGGAGCCGATAACGTTCTAGCCCGTATTTTCTATCCGACCTGGAATTCCATCGAAATGTTGTCAGCGACCATGTCCGCCTCGACACTGCCTCCATTCGCGAGTTTTCCGAATAGGATCTCATTTGCGAGTGGCTGCTTGATCTTGTCGTGGATCAGCCGCGACATTGGGCGGGCACCGTAGCGGGCGTCAAAGCCGTTCTTTGCGAGCCATTCGCGAGCGTCGTCGGTGAGGCTCACGAGGACGCGCTTCTCAGCAAGCTGGCCGTTGAGCTCGTTGATGAATTTATCGACGATCAGCTTGATGACCTCGATATCGAGCGGCCTGAATGCGACCCAGGCATCGAGCCGGTTGCGAAATTCGGGTGTGAATGTGCGTTCGATCACGCCTTTTGCGTTTCCCTTCGTATCGGACGAATTTCGAAAGCCGACGCCGCCCGACGACAATTCGCGAGCACCGGCATTCGTTGTCATTATGAGAATGACATTGCGAAAATCGGCCTTCTTGCCATTGTTGTCGGTCAACGTGGCCGAGTCCATCACCTGCAGGAGCAGATTGAACAGGTTCGGATGGGCCTTTTCGATCTCGTCGAGCACAAGCACGGCATGCGGCGTCCGCATTATCGCTTCGGTCAGCAGGCCGCCCTGGTCAAATCCGACATAGCCCGGCGGCGCGCCGATGAGCCGCGAGACGGTATGCGGCTCGGCATACTCGCTCATATCAAAGCGGATGAACTCGACGCCCAGCGTATGCGCGAGCTGCTTCGAGACCTCGGTCTTGCCTACGCCCGTTGGGCCTGAGAAAAGGAACGAACCGACGGGCTTTGTCTCGTGGCCGAGCCCCGCACGCGATATCTGTATGGCATCGACGATCGCATCTATCGCGTCATCTTGGCCAAAAATGACCTTCTTGATGTCCTCACGCAGCGTCTTTAACCGCTCTTTCTCATTTGCCACTACCGTTTTCGGCGGTATCTTCGCCATTCTCGCGATAGTGTTCTCGACCATCTGGACGGACACCTTCTTCGGCCGGCGGCTCTCAGGCAGCAGCTTGACCGACGCCCCGACCTCATCGATGACGTCGATCGCCTTGTCGGGCAAAAATCGGTCGTTGATGTATTTACCGGCCAGTTCTGACGCCGTCCTGAGGGCTTCATTACCGTACTTGACGCCGTGGTGTTGCTCGTAGAATTTCTTCAGGCCGCGAAGGATGTGATACGTCTCTTCGACGGTCGGTTCATTGATATCGATCCGCTGAAACCGTCTGGCCAACGCCCTGTCGCGGTCAAACGCCGCCTTATACTCGGCATGCGTCGTCGACCCGATACATCGAAGCTCGCCGGCAGCCAACGCCGGTTTCAATATGTTCGATGCGTCCATCGAACCGCCCGAGACAGCGCCGGCACCGACGATCGTATGGATCTCGTCGATGAAGAGAATGGCGTTCTCCTGCTGCTTTAGCTCGCTGATGATCGCCTTGAACCGTTGTTCAAAATCGCCTCGATACCGCGTCCCGGCAAGCACGGCACCCATGTCGAGAGCGAAGACCTTTGCGTCTTTCAACACCTCGGGCACGTCGCCCTCGCTGATCTTCAGTGCAAGGCCCTCGGCCAGCGCGGTCTTGCCGACGCCGGCCTCACCGACATAGAGCGGATTGTTCTTCTTCCGGCGGCACAACACCTGTATAGTGCGTTCGATCTCGGCCAGGCGGCCGACTATCGGGTCGATCTCGCCGGCGGCGGCACGCGCGACAAGCTCGACCGTAAAACTCTCAAGCGGCTTGCGCCTTTCTGCCGGGCTCGGGCCAAGCTCATCATCATCGTCAAAGTCCTCAGGAAACGGAAATGGATCGTCAGCGTCAACTTTTGAGATGCCGTGCGAGATGTAATTGAGGATGTCGAGCCGCGTAATGCCTTGCTGTAGAAGCAGATAGACGGCGTAACACTGTTCGGCCTGATATAATGCGGCGAGCATATTACCGCCGTCCACGGCCGCTTGGCCGCTGCCTTCGGCCTGGAGCACCGCGTAGTTTATCGTCGATTGAAATGTGCTCGTGAGTTCCGGCAACGTTTTGACGTCCGCCGGCATTTTTTCGAGGACGTTGTCAAAGTATTCTGTCAACGCCCGGCCTATCTCCTGCATGTCGGCCCCGCAATTGAACAACACCTGTTGGGCGGCGTCGTCTTCCAGAAGGGCAAAGAGGAGATGCTCCAGCGTGACGAACTCATGCTGCTGCCTGACCGCCTCTTTCACGGCCGTGTTTAGCGTTTCTTCGAGTTCGCGAGTCAGCATTTGGTTCCTATTCTAACAGCATTTGCCGGTGGCTTTTCAAGGGGCAAGCCGGACGCCGCTATTGCTTACCGGCGAGACATAGGTATTGAAGTCGATCCCTGTCGTGAGATATGCGGTCCTCATCGCCGCGGCAACCTGTTCTGCGGCCACGCGGTCGCGGCTTAGCATGAACATCGACGGGCCCGAGCCTGAGATGCCGCCGCCGATGGCACCGGCGGCGAGACAGGCCGATTTGACATCATCAAAGTGCGGTATCAGCGAGCTGCGCGCCGGCTCGACGATCCTATCAACCATCGAACGCCCGATCAGATCGTGGTCGCCTGACGCGAGGCCCGCGATAAATCCGCCGAGATTGCTCCAATTTCGGACGGCGTCGGCCAGTGCAACCTCACTTGGCAAGATCGCGCGCGCCTCGGCCGTTCTGATCTCGATCTGTGGGTGTATGACCGTGGCATACAATTCAGGAAATGCGAGCGGAACGATATCGAGCGGATCCGAGGATCGCACCAGCGTAAAACCGCCATAGATGCACGGGGCCAGATTGTCGGCATGCCGCGAACCCGCGGCCAGCATCTCACCGGCCATCGCCAATTCGACGAGTTCGGCGCTTGAAAAGGGTTCGCCAGCAAGCAGGTTCGCCGCAGCGACGGCCCCACACGCGCTAGCCGCGCTCGAGCCGATGCCGCTGCCGGGCTTTATCCGCTTTGTGATCTCGACCTCATAACCGTTTTCCGCCGCGGATGCGTCGATAAAAGCCTGCAAGGCAACACCTGCGACGTTGCGTCCCGCCTCTGTCGGAAGGCCAAAATCGTCCCTGTGGATGATCGAGATGCCCGCCTTTTCAGACTTGCGCACGGTCATTTCGTCATACGGGCCATCAAGCGCAAAGCCGAGGCAGTCAAAGCCGCACACTACATTCGAGACCGTCGCGGGTGCGAGCACCCTTACTTCATCCATACTTTCGCCAATGCCCTTCGGGCGTTGTATCATCTATTTCTTTCGGTATTCGCCGTTCACCGATGCGCTACTTTAGCACAAACCGTTCATCGCCGGACGTCAGCTTCAGCGAGACTGTCCTTCGCGGCCAGCCCGACGATCGCGGACTCTATTTTCCGGCCGAAGTCCCGCGGCTTGACAACGGATTTGTCGATAAACTCTCCAACCTCGACAACGCCGAGATAGCCTTTCGCGTCATTCAGCCGTTTGTCGACGGCGAGATCGACGACGCCTCGCTCTATGCCATATGCAGCGAGACGGTCGATTTTGAGTTCCCTCTCGTTCCGGTCTCGGCCCGGATCTCGGCCCTCGAACTCTTTCACGGGCCGACGCTAGCGTTCAAGGATGTCGGAGCCCGGTTCATGAGCCGATGCCTGAGCCATTTCTCCGGTTCGGTCGGAGAAAAGACGCTGGTGATAGTTGCGACCTCGGGCGATACGGGCGGCGCAGTCGCAGCTGGCTTTCACGATGTCGATGGCGTCGAGGTCGTGATCCTCTATCCTAAGGGCCGCATTTCTCGCGTTCAGGAACTGCAGCTCACGACGCTTGGGGGTAACATCACGGCCCTCGAGATCGACGGCGTCTTTGACGATTGCCAGGCGATCGCCAAGCGTGCACTTGCCGACGCAAAACTGCGAGCGAGGGCACGCCTAACGAGCGCAAATTCGATAAATGTCGGACGCTGGCTGCCGCAGCAGTTTTATTACTTCTTTGCACTAAAACAGTGGTCGGGCGAGCCGCCCGTCGTCTGCGTACCAAGCGGTAATTTTGGCAATTTGGCGTCCGGCATGCTTGCTCACGCCTCGGGCCTGCCGCTCAGGCGATTTGTCGCGGCGTGTAATGCCAATGATGTCGTGCCGAGGTTTCTGCTGACGGGCAGCTACGAACCGTTGCCGTCCGTCGCTACGCTCTCAAACGCAATGGATGTCGGCGATCCGAGCAACTTTAGCCGCATTATGGAGCTATTCGACGGTGATAGTGAGCGGCTTCGCGAGAGGCTGGCTGCGACCCGCGTCACTGACGAGGCTACGGCTGCGACGATCCGTGATGTGGACGAAGAATACGGTTATACGCTCGATCCGCACGGGGCCGTAGGTTACCGATGCCTTGCGGACTATCTGCGGAACAACGCCAACGAGAGCGGCTTCTTTCTCGAAACTGCCCATCCGGTGAAATTCGATTCCGTGAATGAGATACTCGGCCGTCCCGTTGCCGTTCCGCCGTCAGTCGAGCATCTGTTCTCAAAGCAATCGCTCAGGGTCGAGCTTCCCAACGACTATCAGGCGGTAAAGGATATACTGCTGAGCAGAGTATGAAGGTCCTAAAATTTGGCGGCTCGTCAGTGGGCAGCCCCGAAGCTATCCAACAGGTCATCGAGATCATTCGCCGTTCCGGCGAGCAGGGCCGCTGCGCGGTCGTAATGTCAGCCATGCTCGGCACGACCGATGATCTGATAGCGGCCGGCCGAGCTGCCGAGGCCGGCGACGACGGCTACCTTGAGATACTCGGCCGCATCGGCGAACGCCATCTGGCGTCGATCCGCGACCTCTTTGGCAATGGTGGGGCGAATGCTGTTGCCGAATTTGTCGAGTCAACGATCAAAGAACTCTGCGACCTCTGCGACGGCGTCAGGCTCACCCGGGAGCTGACGCCAAAGACGCTCGACCGCATCCTGAGTTTTGGCGAGATTGTCTCGACAAAGATCGTTTCCGCGAGGCTGACTGAAGCCGGTATCAACAACGAGTGGAAGGACAGCCGCCAACTGATCCGGACAAACTCGAATCACGGGCTGGCGTCGGTCGATCTCGCGGATACGAATCGACGAATCGCGGAGTATTTCGACGGGTCCGATGCGGCCATTCACATCCTGCCCGGATTTGTCGCCTCTGACGCAGAGGGACACACGACGACGCTGGGACGCGGCGGTTCTGATTATACCGCGGCGATAGTTGCGGCTGCGGCTGATGCCGAGGTGCTCGAGATATGGACCGACGTGAACGGCATGATGAGCGCCGACCCTGAACTTGTGCGAAACGTCCGTCAGATCTCTCATATCACGTATCGTGAGGCGATGGAGCTGTCCCATTTCGGAGCAAAGGTCATCTATCCGCCGACGATCCAGCCGGTGATGGCAAAGGGCATTCCCGTCTTGATCAAGAATACCTTCGCCCCCGACGATAACGGCACGCTGATCGAGTCGGAGCCCGCTGCTGAGAAAGACCTTATCCGAGGCATCTCAAGCATCGACGAGATCGCCGTGCTTAACCTCGAGGGCAGCGGCATGGTCGGCATTCCCGGCTTTTCAAAGCGGCTGTTTGGTGCGCTCTCACAGGCTAGGATCAATGTCATCCTGATCACGCAAAGCTCGTCTGAACACTCGATCTGCGTGGCCGTGGAAGAGGCGTCGTCCGACCGGGCAAAGCGCGTCGTCGATCAGGAATTTGAATACGAGATCGTCGCCGGCCGGATCGAACCGCTCAAGGTCGAGACGGGCTTTTCGATCCTTGCTCTGGTCGGTGAGCGGATGAAGGAACACACCGGCGTCTCAGGCAAGATGTTCACCACGCTCGGGCAGAACGGCATCAATATCCACGCAATAGCCCAAGGTTCGAGCGAGCGAAACATCTCCGCGATCATCTCTTCGCGCGATGTCAGAAAGGCCGTAAACACGCTGCACGAGGAATTTTTCTCCGACGGCAGCAAGCAGGTGAATATCTACATCGCCGGCGTCGGCACGGTCGGCGGACGCCTCATCGGTCAACTCGGCAGCCAGCATGACCACGTCCTCGATGACATGAGGCTCAATCTTCGAGTCGTTGGCGTCGCGAACAGCAAGCGCTATGCCTACGACGAGGACGGGCTCGAAATTGCCGGATATCGGACCGCGCTCGAGGCAGCAGAACCAAATTCTGTCGAGGCATTCACAGACGCGATCATCGCCAACAACCTGCGAAATTCAGTCTTCGTAGATGTCACGGCAAGCGCTGACGTGGTCGAGATGTATCCGAAACTGCTTGAACGCAGCGTCTCGGTCATAGCCTGTAATAAGGTTGCCGCCTCCTCCGCCTACGATAACTATCGGCGCCTCAAGGGCCTCGCGCGCGAATACGGTACAAACTTCTTCTTCGAGACCAACGTCGGAGCCGGCCTCCCCGTCATCCACACGCTGGGCGATCTGCTCCGCAGCGGCGACCGCGTTCGGCGGATCGAGGCCGTGCTCTCAGGCACGCTCAATTTTGTCTTTAACAATTATGACGGCTCGCGGCCGTTCGCCGATGTCGTCCGCCAGGCCCAGGACGAAGGCTACACGGAGCCTGACCCGCGGCTCGACCTCAGCGGCACAGATGTCGCCCGCAAGATACTCATCCTCGCCCGCGAGGCAGGCCACGCGATCGAGATGGACGATATCGATAACGTCGGTTTCCTGCCCGATGCCTGTCTGTCAGGTTCGGTCGGGGATTTCTACGAGGCGATGGCCGCGGAAGAGGCCCATTTCCGCCGATTGCTGGACGGCGCAGTTTCAAATGGCCTGAAACTCAAATACATTGCCTCATTCGACAATGGCCGTGCATCTGTTGGGCTGCAATCGATAGGGCCCGACCACAACTTCGCAAACCTCGCCGGCAAAGACAATGCCGTCCTCTTTTATACGGACCGCTATCCCGAACAGCCGCTTGTCATCAAAGGCGCCGGTGCGGGAGCTGACGTCACCGCCGCCGGCGTGTTTGCTGACATCATTCGTGCCGCAAGCGCGAATTGAATGAATTCAATATCTTCTTGATCTCGATCAACTCCGCCTCATAAGGTCCATGAACCTCCGCTGATAAAAAATTCAGGTCCCTCGCCATCAAGGCGTAATATTCCAGCCGGTGACCCATTGCAACGGCCGCACTGAGAGATCGCGAAAACTCAAGATCATTCGATTTGCCGCAGCCCTCGGCGATCAGTGCCGGGATGTCGATCGCGGCCTTTCTCATCGAGAGCCGCAAGCCGAACAACTCCTCATTCGGAAACTCCGCAGTGATCTGGTAAGTCCTCAACGCCAACTCATGTGCCCGCTGCCAAACCTTAAGATTCCTAAAATCCTGCATGATCTATAAAAGTAGCTATTAGCCGTTAGCCATTAGCTCGTAGCAAGAAATTTGAAACTGGCTAATAGCTAACAGCTATCAGCTAATAGCTACATTCCAAACCTCTTACGTCTTTCTTGCTACCATCAACCCATCACGAACAGGCAGTAGCAGGTTTTCCACGCGATCATCTGCCAGTACTTTCACATTGTAGTCATGCAAAGCTTGTGCGTCCTCGTCCTTTTCTTCGTCCAGAACGCGGCCGCTCCAGAGGACGTTGTCGGCGATGATAAAGCCGCCGGGCCGTAGCTTTTCAAACACCAGGTTGTAATAGTTTGAGTAATTCGGTTTGTCGGCGTCGATAAACACCAGGTCGAATGTCTCGTCCAGCGTCGGAATGACGTCGGCCGCCACGCCGAGGTGAAACTCGACCTTGTCGCGATACTCACTCTTCTCAACAAATGATCGGGCGACAGCATTCGTACTCTCTTGTATATCCAATGTAATTACTTTACCGCCGTCAGCGAGTCCTTCTGCGAGGCAGAGGGCCGAATATCCAAGGTAAGTGCCGATCTCTAGCACGATCTGCGGCCGGATCATGTGCGAGAACATGGACAACAGGCGGCCCTGGAAGAAGCCCGAGAGCATCGCAGAATCTTCGTAATGCCCATAGCAATGCTCGCGAAGTGACCGCAGGACGTCGCTTTCGCCCGAGGTAAACCGTTCGGCGTATTCAGTAAGTGCGTTCTTTATCTCATTCATAATTCTGTTGACAGCAGGTCGGCTGCAATGGCGGCCGTGACAGCGGCTTCGGGGCTGGTCGTGTCTAGTTTTGAAATGATCTCTGCGACGTGGCCATCGATCGCAGTCTCAGATGCGTCGAGAGCAAAGGCGATCTCGGTCGTTTTCATCCCGCCCGCGATCATCCTTAGCACTACGGTCTCGATTTCGGTCAGTTGTCTCACACTTTTGCGAGGCCGGCGGCAAACTCTACGACCGGTTTGATCAGGTCGGTGTCATAGTTCGTCTTCACATTCTGCATCACCGCCGTGATGCGTTCGAGGCCCATACCTGTATCGACCGACGGTGCAGGCAGCGGCGTGAGGGTGAATGTGCCATCCTCGTTTTGCGTGCGGTTGTACTGCATGAAAACGAGGTTCCAGATCTCCATCGTCGTATCGCCCGGGCCGTTTACCCAGTGAGGAGAATTCTTTTCTGCGTCGGTCGGATCCTCACCCATATAGTAATGGATCTCTGAGCACGGCCCGCACGGGCCGGTGTCGCCCATCTGCCAGAAATTATCCTTGCGTCCGAAGCCCAGCACGCGCTCGGGCCTGGCACCGGCCGTGACCCACAGATCGCGGGCCTCGTCGTCGGGGCCGACCTCTTCGTCGCCCTCAAATACCGAGAACCACAGCCGCTCGACATCGATCCCGAATTCATTGACAAGCAAATCCCAGGCATATCGAATGGCGTCCTCCTTAAAGTAGTCGCCAAACGAGAAATTCCCCAGCATCTCAAAAAATGTGTGATGCCGCGCCGTCTTGCCGACCTCGTCGAGGTCATTGTGCTTGCCGCCCGCACGGATACACTTTTGCGATGTGGCGGCCCGTGTGTAATCGCGCTTTTCCAAGCCAAGGAACACATCCTTGAACTGGTTCATTCCGGCGTTTGTGAATAGCAGCGTCGGGTCGTTCGCCGGCAGCAGCGGCGATGAATGGACGATCTTATGCCCGTGCCGTTCAAAATAGCCGAGAAATTTGGCCCTGATCTCGTCACCTGTCATAGCTAAAATCTATCACAGGCCGATTGTTTTGCTATTTGGCAGGTTTGAATTTGAGCGAGACCGAATTCATGCAATACCGCAAACCTGTCGGTTCCGGCCCGTCGTCAAAGACGTGGCCGAGGTGCGAGCCGCAGCGGGCACATTCAACCTCGGTACGGACATCGCCGAGCGAGCGGTCTGTCTTTTCTACGACATTCTTCTTAAAGATCGGTTGATAGAAACTCGGCCAGCCGGTGCCCGAATCAAACTTGGTGTCCGATCTGAACAGAGCAAGTCCGCAGGCGGCGCAATAGTAGATGCCGTGCTCGTGGTTGTCGGTGTATTCACCCGTGAACGGCCGTTCCGTGCCCTCTTCGCGGAGCACGTAAAACTCCTGTTGGCTCAATTCCTTCTTCCACTCGGCGTTCGTTTTCGCGATGGTCTTTCCGTCAAACTCGCCGTCCGTGAACGTGATCTCACGCACACGCCGGGCCGTTCGCGGCGTTGCCTCAGGCACCGCCGACCGATCATTTCCCGAAGCCACGGCCGAGCAGCCAAATTGATTCAGGAACAGCAGCGAGCCTACGAGGGCAAGAACTGCAAACGACGAGAATAGGTACTGCGGCCTCATAGCGTTTGGGTTGGGGGTCATAGCCTCAACTATACTTAGCCCGCAGGCTGAGCTTGAGCGTGGTTCGCCCGATGACCTGAGGACTTTCCCGCCGGTCAGGGCGAATCCCCTTCCAGATCACCCTGACCGGTCCTTGATCCAGGTGCCTCAGGTCATCGAGCTTAAAGGCTTGTCGCCTTTGCTGATACATTCGGCCCGAACACGATATTAGATTCAGAAACTCGGGAGATAGATGGCGGAGAGGACAGGACTCGAACCTGCAAGCGGCTACCCGCGGTAGTTTTCAAGACTACTGCCTTACCAATTAGGCTACCTCTCCGCATGCAAGAGGCGGAACTCAGAATACTAACCTATACAGAGTCGTTTAACAACCGACCATCGGGCGAGACGCAGCCTTGGAAAATGCGAGAGTCGCCTAGTTGCTGGCTACCAGCTTATCTATCGCTTTCGCCAACGGTTCGACGCTGCCGTAGCCGCTGCCGCGATACTGGATAATGCCGTTCTGGTCGATAACAAAGAATGAAGGAAAGCCCATGTCGAGGCTGCCATCCTTGGTCCGGTCAGCGTATTGAAGCAGCAGTCCAAAGTTGTCAGCGAGTATCTCAAACCTGACCGGATTGCGCCGGACAAAGGCATTTACGATGTCATCATTCTCCATCGTGGGGGCGAGAAACACCACTTTGCCCGTGCCGTCAAACTGGCCTGCGAGTTTGTTGAGCTTTGGCAACTCGGCGCGGCAGATCTCACATTTTGTGGACCAAAAGCTGAGAACGACGACCGTGCCGCGGAGTTTGGCAAGCTCATACTGGCTGCCATTGAGCGAGATGCTTGAAAAATCCGGTGCTGACGCACCTACCTTGAGGCTCGTCTGGGCCGCGGCCGAGGTGGCAAGCACAAGCATAGCGGTGGCCAGAAAAACTCTCTTCATAGCGGTCGGGAATCGATGGGAGGGCCGTGCCAATCGATATTAGCACCTATTTTAAACAAATCAACAAATGCGAAACATTTTCAGAAAAGGCCTGCGTGCTAGAATCCAAGTTCATGCTGCTCGAATCGCTCGAGGCCATCAACTTTCGCAATCTGTCAGGACGCCTGGAATTCTCGCCGGGCCTCAATGTCTTTGCGGGTGAGAATGGCGAAGGCAAGACAAACTGGCTCGAGGCGATAGCCCTGCTTGCATCGGCGAGGTCATTCAGGACATCTCGGCTGCCTGAGGCCGTAAGGTTTGACGCAGACGAGGCCGCTGTCCGGGGCAGCGTCCGCGAATCGCCCGGAATAGTCCGGCAGCTTCAGGTCACTATCGCGGACAACACAAAGGTACTGGCCGTCAACGGCAAAAAAGAGGCGGCAAATCGATATCTCGGCCAACTTTACGCAGTTGTTTTTACGGCCGACGAGCTTGAGATCGTTCGCGGCACGCCGGAATCGCGCCGCCGCTTTCTCGACGAGGGTATAGTCGGGCTTCATCCGCCCTTTGTGCAGGTCCTCGCTGACTACAGTCGCGTCATTCGACAAAAGAATGCTTTGCTGAGCAATGCGGCAGAACAGCGGCTTTCTGCCGACAGTATTATGGAACGCCTGGCCCCGTGGAATGAGCACCTCGCTCAGCTTGCGGCGCGAGTTCACCGTGGACGGACGCGGTTTGTCGAGCGGATCAATCAGGTCCTCGAGCGTCGTCTCTTCGGCCACGAGGAACTGGCCATCGAATATCATTCAGCGCTCGCCCGTCACGGCGACGTCACCGATTACGAGGGCTTGATCACTGAGCGGCTGCAGGCCCGGACACAGGCCGAGCTCGCTGCGGGGCATTCGCTCATCGGCCCGCACCGCGATGACCTCGAGATCCGCTTTGACGGCCGCGACCTGCGTAAATTCGGTTCAGCCGGTCAACAGCGAAGCGCCCTTATGCTGCTTTTGCTATCGAATATTGCCGTTTTTTACGCGACACGGGGCGAATATCCGCTCTTCCTCATTGACGACATTGACGCCGAACTCGACTACAAACGTATCGGTAAACTGCTCGAGTTTCTTGACGGCAAGACGCAGACCTTCGTAACGACGTCAAAGGAGAGTTTTGTCGAGCGATTCGCCTCGTCGGGAGCAGTATTCCGTGTCGCCGCCGGCCGTGCCGAAATCCAATAAATAAAGCTACTTAATGCGGCCCGTCCGCTACGAAACGCCGCCAAGAAATGGTAAAATATAACTTGGATAATGAGCTCAAAGGCGTTGTCTCCCGCACTGTGACGGTCTCGGTATGATTGCAATTGCGGAGAGACAATTTAAGGCAGGAATACGAGGTTTACAATAGTTTTGGCTAAGGCAAAGAAAGAATACAGTGCAGATTCGATAACCGTCCTTGAGGGGCGCGATGCGGTGCGCAAGCGGCCCGCGATGTATATCGGCTCGACGAGCGAGATCGGACTGCATCATCTTGTTTACGAGGTCGTCGATAATTCGGTCGATGAGGCCTTGGCAGGTTTTTGCGATCGCGTCGAGGTCGTGATACACATCGACAATTCAATCACCGTTATCGATAACGGCCGTGGCATCCCGACCGACATCCACAAGCAGGAAGGCCGCTCGGCGGCTGAGGTCGTGATGACGGTGCTGCACGCGGGCGGCAAGTTTGACTCGAATTCCTACAAGGTCTCGGGCGGCCTGCACGGCGTCGGCGTGTCGTGTGTCAACTTCCTGAGCGAATTCCTCCGCCTCGAGATCTGGCGTGATGGCAAGACGCACGAGCAGGAATACGAACGCGGCATACCCGTGGCGCCGCTCAAGCAAACCGGCACGACGACAAAACGCGGGACAAAGGTCACGTTTCGCCCCGACACTGAGATATTCGAGACGACCAATTACAGTTTTGAGAAGCTGTCAGAACGGCTCCGCGAAAAGGCGTTTCTCAACAAAGGCATCCGTATCATCATCAAGGATGAGCGCGAGGAGGAAGAAAAGTCGCACGAGTTCTATTACAAGGGCGGCATCGCGGAATTCGTAAAACACCTCAACCGCAACAAGCAGGTCCTGCACGACGAACCGCTATATTTCGAGAGCGTTGCCGACGACCTCTCGATCGAGGTGTCGATGCAGTACAACGACGGCTACGACGAGAAGATATTCACCTTTGCCAATAACATCAACACCGTCGATGGCGGTACGCACCTGTCGGGCTTTCGCGGGGCGTTGACGCGCACGATCAATGCTTACGCCGAGACGTCGGGCATGACGAAGAATGCCAAGGTCACGCTCTCGGGCGACGATGCGCGTGAAGGCCTGGTGGCCGTGATCTCGGTCAAGCTGCCGCAGCCGCAGTTCGAAGGGCAGACGAAGGGCAAGCTGAATTCGCCCGTCAAGGGGCCTGTCGAATCGTTCCTTAACGATAAGCTCGGCGAGTATTTCGAACAGCATCCGGCCGTTGCCAAAAAGATCGTCGGCAAGGCCGTCGAGGCCGCTCGTGCACGCGAGGCCGCACGAAAGGCCCGCGAGATCGTCCGTAAATCTGCGATGGGCGGCTCGGGCCTGCCGGGCAAGTTGGCCGATTGTCAGGAAAAGGACCCTGCACTTTCAGAGATCTATATCGTCGAGGGCGACTCGGCCGGCGGGTCGGCCAAGCAGGGCCGCGACCGCAAGAATCAGGCCGTCCTGCCGCTCAAGGGCAAGATCCTCAACGTTGAGAAAGCGCGATTCGACAAGATGCTCGGCCACGGCGAGATCAAGGCGCTGATCACCGCGCTCGGCACCGGCATCGGCAAAGAGGATTTTGACGTCAGCAAACTTCGCTATCACAAGATCTGCCTGATGACGGACGCCGACGTTGACGGCTCGCACATCCGCACGCTGCTCTTGACGTTCTTTTATCGGCAGATGCCGGAGCTGCTTGAGGGCGGCTACGTTTACATCGCCCAACCGCCGCTCTACAAGGTAAAACGCGGCAAAAAGGAAGAGTACATCAAGGACGAAAAGGCGATGTTCCGCTACCTGATGCGTCAGGCGACCAGCGACGTGCAGGTCACGTCAAATGAACGCGGCGTCGAGGGCCGCGAACTCTCAAAGGCACTCGAACAAACGACCGAGCTCAAGAACTACAAGGAACGGCTCGCCCGACGTCTGTTTAACGATTCGCATCTCGTGCAGGTGCTGCTTGAGGCCTTTGGCGGGCGTGACGGCATCCTGAGCAAGCATTCCGTTCGCCTGCGAAAGATATTCGGCGAGCAGGAGATGATGGCCGAGGTCGAGGGCCGCCTCGCCGACGCCGGCTACAACACAGAACTCACCTCTGACGAAGAGCACGGCCTGTGGGAGATCGATATCTCGTATCCTAACGGCGGCCGGCTCAAGATCGACTGGAACCTCGCCAGCTATGTCGAATTCCAGAAGGCCGTCGAGCTAAAACGCGACCTCGAAGACTATTTCGCGGCTCCATTCGTCCTCGGCGAGAACGGCAAGAGCGAATCGCTCGAGACTCGCGAGGACCTCCTCGAAAAGGTCATGAATCTGGCCAAAAAGGACCTCACCATCCAGCGTTACAAGGGCCTCGGCGAGATGAACCCCGAGCAACTCTGGGAAACCACGATGGACCCCGAAAAACGCACCATGCTCCAGGTCCGCATCGAGGACGCCATCGAGACCGACGGCATCTTCACCGTGCTAATGGGCGACCAGGTCGAGCCCCGCCGCAAATTTATCGAGGACAACGCGCTGGATGTGAAGAATCTCGACGTTTAAGGAATAATGGTGAATGGTGAATGGTGAACGGTGAACGGTGAACGGTGAACGGTGAACGGTGAATGGTGAACGGTGAACGGTGAACGGTGAACGGTGAATGGTGAACGGTGAACGGTGAACGGCCCATCACCCATCACCCATCACCCATCACTCATCACTCGTCCCTCGTCCCTCGCGCAGCGCTCGGTATGACCAAACGCCGTTTCGTATGACCCACGGTATATAAAAACGGACCGTTTTCCGACCCCTCACGCGCAACATCGTCAACATCGACGAATTCAACAGCACGGCTGTGAGATCGACAACATCCTGTCGCGAAAACTACCCTTTCATCGACGGCAAGAAAGATACCTCACCCTGGCCGCCGGCGACCTGTCGGAAGAGGAATTGGCCGCCTGGATCCGCGATCACGTCAAAACTGCTTGACTAATAACTTGAATTATTCTTGACTTACGCTCGGCGGCACGTTGGAGATTTTAATGATACTTGGGTTGACCAGGAGGCATTATAATGATACTTTTTTGCGAGAAAGTATCATTATCCCAGAGAGATGGTACAGAAGTAACTTTATGTCAGTTCGTCTCTGATCATGCGGATAAGCGACTTTACAGACGCAAAACACGGACGTTTGATCCATACTTTACATGGGTATGACGCCTATCTGCCCGGTGACCTGCCGCCGTCGCTTGATCCGTCATGGAGCTTAGGTCAAAAGATATCCGAGGCGGACCGTGCCCTGAGTGAACTGGCCGGCGTGTCGCGAACACTTCCGAATCCTCATCTTTTCATAAATAGTTTCCTGCGGCGTGAAGCCGTTCTTTCAAGCCGGATCGAAGGGACGCAGGCGTCACTGTCGGAACTCTTTTTTTTCGAAGCCGCAGGTGAACAACGGCCTCAGTCCGACGTGCAGGAAGTTGTAAACTACGTTAACGCCTTAAACTACGCTATTGGCCGGCTGAATGAACTTCCGCTCAGTGTCCGGCTCCTCTGTGAGATCCACGAGCGGCTAATGAGCGGCGTCAGGGGCGATGAAGGGCACCTTACGCCCGGAGAACTTCGGCGTTCGCAAAACTGGATCGGACGGCCGGGCTCTTCTCTGTCATCCGCGACATACGTGCCGCCGCCTCCCGACGAAATGCACCGCGCGTTGGGCGAACTCGAAAAGTACTTCCACGCGACATCGGACTTGCCTCATCTTGTACGCCTCGCGATGATACATTACCAGTTTGAGGCGATCCACCCATTTCTTGACGGAAATGGTCGCGTCGGCCGTCTCTTGATCACGCTCTGGCTCCAGAAGGAAGGTCTCCTCACCCAGCCTGTACTCTATCTGAGCGCTTTTTTTGAAAGAACGCGGGACGAATACTACCGGCTGCTGTTGGCCGTTAGCCAACAGGGTGTTTGGCAGCAATGGATCGAGTACTTTCTGTTCGGTGTTGCGGAACAGTCAAGGGATGCCATCGATCGAGCAAAACAGATAATTGACCTTTGGCTCTTTTACCGACAAAGATTTCAGAACGAGCGACAGTCCGTTTCGGTGCTCCGCCTGCTCGACGAGATCATCGCCGTGCCGGTAATAACCTATCGAAAGGCAGAACAAATTCTCGGGGTGACCCCGCGCGCAGCGAGACAAAATGTAGATAAGCTCGTCGAAGCCGGCGTAGTGGTCGAGGTAACACAACGCGCGCGGTATAAGATCTTCGCCGCCTCAGAGATCATCTCAATTCTCGACGCCCCAAGCGAATAGTCCGCCCGCCGAGATCTGGGCCGCTCTGGACATCTCTCGCCAAGGCGCCATGGACCTCATCAACCCACTGCTGGATGCTGGCCTAATGGAAAGAACCGGCGGCAAAAAGACCGGCCGCTACACCCTCCGCAAGAGCTGACCGCCGGACCGCGCGTCTGCCAGCCTGCCGGAAAAAAGACACGCAGGCAAGCTGCCTGCGTTTCCGACAAGTTCTCCATTCTCACTTCTCACTTCCGCCCTTCGGGCGGTGCTACTCATTGTCTGTTGATCGCCTGCATACAATGCGTATAGTGTTGATCTCACCGTCGGAAACACGTTGCAGCGGCGTAGCACTGGCCGCGCATTGCCAGGCCAGAACCCTGCACGTCAGTCGGTTGCGGCGTTCCCGCGACACTGGCACGTCTTGTTGGGCCAGAACGGCGTAACACTCAATGGCGAATAAAGAACTCCTCACCGCCTTCGGCACCCGCATCCGCGAACTCCGGCTTGCAAAAGGACTTTCACAGGAGCAGCTAGCCGAACAGACCGGCTTTCACCGCACCTACATCGGCATGGTCGAACGTGGCGAACGAAATCTCTCGCTATCGAACGTCGGGACGTTTGCAGAGTATTTTGAACTGTCGATTTCCGACCTGCTCGATTTCGGAGGCGAACGATGATGCCCGAGCAATCGTTCACAATAACCCTCTCGAATAACCTGACTGAGAAGGCGGGAATCGACTATCTCATCGCAAACGAGACTGGTTTCTTCTACGCCAATAGCGAAACGCGAAAAAAGATTCTTGAGTTGCTCGAACTTCCAAAGACTTTCGCCCGAGCGTTCGACATGATCTACATCCCTCGCTTCGCGGGAAAGGTCGTGACTGAGGAAGTCATCAAGGCTCATCTGGACGAGATCTTTCTCGTCGAGTTAAAGACAACAAGAAAATACTTGCCGGAAAACCCTAAAGGGTTCTTCTTCGGAGCTACACAAAACGAATTCGACTTCGGCGAACGTCTCGGCGACAAATATCGCTTTTGCTTTGTCTGTCTGCACCCCAAATCACCGTCGCACGCCATGCTTTCAGTGCCCGAACTCGAGGCGATCATGCGCACGAAACGGGTTCAGTATCAAATAAATCTCTAGCGTCCTCGAGCATTCGCACACATTATTTTGGATAGCTACTTATTGTCTGTAGATCGAGCTACGGCTTTACGGTACTGTGCTCACGTCTATTACTCAAAAGGTAATCAGATGCCTCGATGGCAGGTTCGCCTCTATCGTTGCTAAATCATCCAAAAGGAGACTTAAAATGTCAGAAGAATATTTCACATACCCGACTTCCCTCTATCTTCCAGTAAAGCCCGAACACCTTCGCAAGATCTCGGACCCATTGGGGCGCGTCGAGAGTTTCTTTGCGCTCGTTCCGGTCGAAAAAGTACCGGATATCTCCGTCGAAGATACGAATCCTCGCGAACAGAACCTAAAGAGTCCAGTTAGCAGGAAGATTCGTGAGAGTCTGTTACAACACGACGGCAACTTTCATCTGCTAAATCGCGGCATAACTCTTTCAGTGGCAAACGCTGCATACGATAACAAGACTGAGCGACTGCGACTTGACCTCGACGTGCGGGGTGTACATGGGAACGTAGATGGCGGACACACACAACGAGTCATACGGGAGACCGTAGCTTCAAAGGAGTGGGAAGAGTTTCGCCAGTCACGCATCGATTTTAGCCAAGATGTCGTACCGCAGTACGTCCGGTATGAAATCCTGACAGGCCTTACTTCAGAACTTCTCGTAAAACTGGCCGAGACAAGAAATACATCCGTGGCGGTCAAAGATTTTTCGCTCGATAATCTCGCCGGAAAGTTCAAATGGCTGAAGGAACAACTTCCGGAATACGATGGAATCGTCGCGTACAAGGAGAATGAGAAAAAGCCCGTAAACGTGCGTGATGTAATTGCCCTTTTCACCCTCTTCAACATCGGGATTTATCCAAATGCAGGTGCGCAACATCCTATCCAAGCGTATTCTTCAAAGATTCGGCCTCTCGAACTTTTCGATACAAAGCAGGAGACCTATCGTGCTCTTCGTCCGATTCTGAAAGACATTCTAGGTCTGTATGACTATGTTCGGGCTACGATGCGCGACATCTATAATGATAACGGCGGAAAATTCCTCAAGTGGGAATCCATCGATCAAAGGTCGGTGATGAACTTTCATTTTGATCACGCATTGCCCCAGACGGACCACAAGATTGCTGACGGAATGGTCTATCCGATGTTGGGTGCATTTCGCTTTCTTGTTCGGGAGAACGACGATGGAGAGTGTGTTTGGAAAGTCGACGACGTTCGCAAATTCTATGCTAGATTCGGCGAACGCTTGATACGCACGGCCCTCGAAGGAGTTCGCACAAAAGGAAATAATCCAACCGCTGCAGGAAAAGACGGTGCCTTGTGGGACCAACTCTACAATCAGGTGAAGCTTGCCTATTTCGAGTTGCGGGAGATTGATGAGGACAGGTCGGTTTCGGTTTCCGCGTAGCTGACCTACTTTTAACTCTCATGAGAACGGCCGAGTATTCGGCCGTTCTCGCTCTTTTTAGAGCCCCGTCCACCAGAGTTCTAAGGGTTCCCATTTTGTCCAGACGAAGGCAGTGTCTTCATCCTCGAGGACGTCTTCGGTTGTGAGGCCGTCCCAGAGATTGTCGTCGCCGTAGCCTTGGGATCGGATGTCGAGTAAATCCGGGCCGTCGCCGGCGTGGCCGTCGAGGAAGAGCATTGCAACTTCGCCGCGGGTGAGCGGGATGCCGCCGCCTGAGCCGTTTCGGGGGCGGGCGAGGATGGTTTTGACAACGTCGGGATATTCGGGTTTGTTCATCGGTTTGTCTCCGACGAAGAATCTACCGATCTCGAAAAGGATAGTCCAAATTCGACTAATGTCGATTGTTGTACCTGTCGATCAGGGCCAAAACGTACGAGGCATTTGCCGTAAAGCTCTTGTAGTCCCGACCCGAATAGGACTGGGTTTCCGAAAATTTCTCGCAAATTTGTTTGATGACTTTATAGTACTGATGTCTGGTCTTGCCGGACGACGTCGGGGTATAGTCCATGCCAACGTCGGTTACTTCAACAATAAAGGTAGCTTTACCGGTTCTGGTCGATAGAATTTGACCTTCCAGGGTCTTTGCATATGCGATGAGTTCATCTGCGGCCACTTTCATTGAGCTTCCTCCTGTAGCGAATATACCTCAAAAGCAATCCGAATGCAGTGCGGTGATGACCTTCCAGCCGAGGTGTTTGAGGTCGGCTTTTTTTTGGGCGTCGCGGGTGGTGTTGCGGGTGAACTTGGCTTGCCAGAATTCGGTGTTGTTCTTTGGGAGCGGGTAATTGCACCTCGGACAGCCGTGCCAGAAGCAGCCGTGGACAAAGATCGCGAGGCGACGGCCGACGAAACTGATGTCGGGACGGACAGAAGTGTGATGAGTAATGAGTGATGGGTGACGAGTGGAAAGCCCTAACCTGATCCTGAAATGCAGCCGATAGCCTCGGTGGCCGGCGGAGCGGAGGGCGCGGCGGAGGGTGAGTTCGGGCTTTGAGTCTTTGGCGCGGTTCGCGCTCATTACGCGGGAGACGGTTTCGCTCTTGGGGGCGGGAGATCGCTTGTCGCGGATGTACGCCACGGGGATAGGATACAACGAGCGGTAGGCAGTAGGCAGGAGCCAGGAGTCAGTAGCCAGTAGCCAGGAGCCGGTAGGTTGACACTAGTGCAAAGACGTGCTATGTATGATACATGCCGTTGGACAGGGATTTTGAGAGGTTTTTGGGTGGGGCCGGGGAGCCGGCGTCTAAGAGGGTGCATGTTACGATCAGTCCGCAGAATTTGATATTGCTGAACCGGAACGCGTTTGAGATGTTTGGCAGGCCTGAGGCGGTTCGGTTGAGTTACAGCCGGCAGCGGGACACGATCGCGATCGAGCCGACGAGCCCGCGCCTCAACGATGCGTTCCCGGTGATCGCGAACAACCACAACTGGCGTATAAACGCGGCGCCGTTTTGCAGGCATTTCGGCATCAAGATCGACGCGCAGACGAAGTTCCTTGCCCCGGTGATCAAGCGCGACGCGATGCTACTAAAGCTCTCTGAGACCATCTCTGTCGCCCGCCAAAAGCGAAGGAAAAGGTAGCCGTCGGCCCCCTGACGTCTGCCGGCTTGCCAGAGCCCCGACATATTTGTTGACCAGATATTATAACATTCGTTATAATCGCACCATGACCGCTAAACTCAAGATCACCACCGTCGGCAACTCAGCCGGGATCGTCCTGCCCCGCGAGATACTCGAACGACTCCGCGTCGGCAAGGGCGACACGCTTTTCGCCGTCGAGACGCCAAACGGCATCGAGCTGACGGCATTTGACGAGGAATACGCCGAGGACATGGCGGTTGCTGAAAAGATCATGCGCGATAATCGTGACCTTCTCAGGAAGCTGGCCGAATGATGCGCTGGTTACGAAGCGATCGCGTCCTCGCCATTCATCGACGTCAGATCGCCGAACACGGCGGCTCGGACGGAGTGCGCGATATGGGCCTGTTAGAGTCTGCCCTCGCAAGACCGCTGAACCTCCATGCTTACGAGCCTGATTCTGACATCGCCGCTCTCGCCGCGGCGTACGGGTTCGGCATCGTCAAGAACCATCCATTTATCGACGGCAACAAACGCACCGGCTACGTAGCGATGGAATGGTTCCTCGTCCGAAACGGGCACACGCTAATCGCAACCCCAGAAGAAAAATACCTAACCATCCTCACCCTAGCCTCCGGCGACCTGTCGGAAGAGGAATTGGCCCAATGGCTCCGCGATCACATCGCCTAAGATCTTCGGCCGCAAAGCGGCAAGCAGAAAATAGCCGGATGCGAAGCTTCTGGATGTTCCAAAGATGGAAATCAGATCACCGAGGTGCATCTACGGGAGTTTGTGGGAGCTTCACTTCGGCGGGTTGCGGAACTTAAACGTACTCGCGCAGACCACTTCGGGCTTTTCCAGCCAACTGTTCTTGCGTTTTGGACGACATCAGATTTTCACAAAAGCGCAAAGGCATACGCGAAGGAAATGGGCATTTGGTATCTCGGTGGACCGGCACTCTGCCAACTCGCTACGTCCCTAGGCTTTGCGGATGAGTAGATGACTGTTGCTGTTAGGAGTAGCGTGGAACTTCGTTCCGTGAGGGCAAAGCTATCGGTAAATGTATCTGCTGATCAGCGCCAGAACATATGAGGCGTTCCTTGTGAAACTCTTGTAATCCTGACCAGAGAATGAGCCCGTTTCCGAGAACCGGTCACAGATTTTCTTTATGACCTTATAGTATTGGTGTCTGGTTTTTCCAGTTGATAACGGGGTATAGTCCATTCCCACGTCCGTTACGAGAACCGTGAACTCAGATTTTCTTGTCAAGGTTTCCAGTGTTTGCCTTCGAGGGTTTTCGCGAAAGCAATCAAGTCGTCAGCGTCTACTTTCATAGTCGGGATTCGTCGCGTCACTCAGACTTCGCGATCAGTTACACCGTAATAGGCCAATCTAGACCTCGTCGTCTCCACAATCTTATTCGTATCGGATTCAACTAACCAAGAATGATAGCGCCAGGCCCCGTCGTCGCTCAAGGCGAAGCCTGTCATGGGAACAAACCTGTCAGGTTTTCCCTTTGCCCGATACCTTCCCATCGTGCGGGCAACGTTGCCATGGCAGTCGCCTACTCTCTGCTTCCACACTCGCGCTTCTGCACCGTCCCTGAACTCGCCGTCTTTAAGTAGCTGTCTGTATTCAGCTTTTGGAACAAGGATCACGGCTACGCCGCCAACTTCGAGCAACCGCGCTTTCAGAACTTCGACCTTTGCATACGGATAAACGGTATCCGCCGTATACCCGAAGTCACGCAGATACTCCAGACGAGATTCTGACATCGGGGCAGTTTTGATTCGTAGCGTCATAGTGTTTTGATTATCGTACTAAAGTCCATACGGAGCACATCCTCCTTATGCAACCGTAGCCGCGGAGGGCGGAGCGGTGGGGGGCACGGCGTAAGGTGAGTTCGGGCTTTGAGTCTTTGGCGCGGTTGGCGCTCATGACGCGGGAGACGGCTTCGCTCTTGGGGACGGGAGATCGCTTGTCGCGGAGGTACGGCATGGGGATAGGATACAACGAGCAGTAGGCAGTAGGCAGTTGGCCGCTGCTTATCGCTCACTACTGCTGCCTACTGCCGGCTCGTGCCTTCGATCTCGAGGATGAGGTCGGCACCGTAGGCTTTTGCAGGGGTTTGGTAGCCGGGCGTGAGGTTGCCGGCGAGGATCTTTTCGGTGATGTTGAGGGCGGCGAGGGCGGTTAGGGTGTAGCCTTCGGGGCCTTGTTGGTGGGATTGGACGCGGTTGCCGTTTAGGTCGGAGGCCTCGCCCCACATAAGGGTGCGGCCTTTGGCGCGTTCTTCGTCGGTCGGGCCGCCGGGCGGGATCTGTTTTTGGAGATAGTTGTTGACGGGCTTTGATGCGAGCAGCCAGCCGAGGTAGCGGCTGAGCTTTAGCATCTTGAGCTGCGGCGGCGGGACGACGGTGAAGACCTCGATGTTTGGGATGCCGGTCGAGTGGTAGGCTGTGGCGACATCGCCCCACGGGATGGTGACGCCGGCCTTTACGACGCCTTCGCCAAAATCGATCTCGCGCGTTTTCCACGCCGCGGGCACGCTAGTGATCTTGCCGTCCTTTCGAATGGCGCCGCCTTTGCCGACATTCATCGTCATCGTCGCCTGCGTGCCGTGCGAGATGCGGCCCATGCCGTAGAATGCGAGCGACAGATGCGTCGCTGATGGCAACAGGTCTTTTAGATGTCGTGCAAGACAATCGCTCGGAACAACGTCAAAGCCGACGCCCGGCATCAGCATTACGCCGGCGTCCTCGGCCTTTTTGCCCATCGCCGCACATGCCTCAAACACCGCGATCTCGCCCGTGATGTCGGTGTAATGCCGCTTGTTCCGGATGCACGCCTCGACCATCGCGCGGCTGGTGAGCGAGAACGGCCCGGCACAGTGCAGCACCATCTCGACCTCTTGCAACGCCGCATCCAGGCGGTCGGTCTCTTCGAGTGAAAAGACGCGGTATTCGAGATGGTGCTTCTTAGCCAACGCCTCGATGGCGACCGCATTGCGTCCGGCGAGGATCGGTTTCATCCCACGCCCGACAGCGTAACGAACGATCAACTCGCCCGTGTAGCCGTTTGCGCCGTAGATCAGTACTGACATTGGTTTCAAACAGGATAGACAGGATAAATAGGATTTTCAATTCCAATCCTGCCTATCCTGCGTATCCTGTTTGAGTTTGGCTAACGCCTGCGTCGCCGCGAGTTTCTTGAGGAACTTGCGGCGGCTGATCTCTTTCGCGCCGAGGGCTTTCATATGCGGCGTCATCACCTGGCAATCGAGCCAGGTCGAGGCGCGAGATTTGAGGTGGTCGATGAGGTGGAGAAGGGCGAGTTTGGAGGCATTCGGGCGTTTGTAAAACATCGATTCGCCGCAAAACACGCCGCCCGCGTCGATGCCGTAGAGGCCGCCGGCGAGATCGCCGTCAGCGTCCCATGCCTCGACGCTGTGGGCCATGCCTTCGCGGTGCAGTTGGCCGTAAACGCGTTCGAAATCGGGCGTGATCCACGTGCCGCCCTGGCCGGGGCGATACGCGAGCGAGCATTGGCGCATGACGTCGGCAAAGACATTGTCGATCGTGAACGTAAACTCGCCCTTTCGTCGCTCTTTTTCGAGACTTCGTGGAATGCGCAGCTCAGCGAACTCAAGTATCGCCCGCCGTTCGGGGCAATGCCACGGAAGCGGCAGTCCTTCGGTGAACCACGGGAAGATGCCTTTCAGGTACGCTTCGCGAACATTCTCCGCCGTCAGCGGCGTGCCAAAGACAACGACGTCGCGCGAGCTGTAAAGATACTCCCCGATCTCGACCCACTCGGCGTAGTCATGGGTGAGTGGATCAGGGAATATCATTCAAACAGGATATACAGGATAGGCAGGAGAAGAAAGAAAATCGTGTTCATCCTGTCTATCCTGTTTGCATTCTCTTACACCTCTTTCAGCTTCCACTTGCCTCGGCGGAACAGCAACGCTGCGACGACTGCCAGGACCGAGAACGCTATCGTGATCGACCAGAACACGCCGTGCGGGCCGAGACCAGCGCGGTAGGATAGGTAATACGCCAGCGGAATCTCGAAGCACCAGAAAACGCCCAACGCGATATACGTCGGCGTCCACGTGTCGCCGGCGCCGTTGAATGCCGTTTCGAGCACCATCCCGATCGCGTAGAAGAAGAAGCCATACGCGATCACGCGCAGCGCATCAGTCGCAAACGCCAGCACCTCGGGCTCGCTCGTGAATATCGCCGCGATCTGCGGTGCGAATATCACAAAAGCGATACCGATCGACGTTTGGGTGACGGCGTTGTAGCGGGCGGCAGTCCAGACAGCCTTTTCGGCGCGTTCGGGTTTACCGGCACCGAGATTTTGGCCCACGAGCGTCGCCGCGGCGTTTGCCAGGCCGAGCGACGGCAGCAGCGCAAAGATCACCACGCGAATACCGATCTGATAGCCTGCCAACGCGATCATCCCGAAGCCGGTAATGACCCTTATCAGCCCGATCCAACTCGCAGTCTGAACAAAGAACTGAAAGATCGCCGGGCCTGACACCTTCGCGAGTTTCCATAGCAGCGAGCCGTCAAACGTCCAGTGCTCCCGCCGGATAGTGACTCGCCGGCTGCCAAAGAACAGCGTGTAGGCAGCCACGGACGCACCGACGCCGCGGCCGATGACCGTGCCGACAGCGGCACCTGTCACGCCCATCTCCGGAAAGATCCAGACGCCAAAGATAAAACACGGCGCAAGGACCATGTTCAGAATGTTTGCGATCCACAACACGCGCATCGCGACGGCCGCGTCACCGGCGCCGCGAAAGATCGCATTCAGCAAAAATAGCATCATCACAACGACGTTGCCGCCGAGCATGATCCGCGTAAAGTTAACACCCTCAGCGATCGTCGCCGCGTCGGCACCCATAAGGGCGAGAATGTCCGGCGCAAAGATCGCACCGATCGCCCCAAGCACTATCGACGCACCGATGCCGAGATAGATCGAGTGTGCGGCGGCGCGCGATGCGCCATCCGCATCTTTTTCGCCGATGCGGCGTGCAACGGTCGCCGTCGCACCTACGCTGATGCCGATCGCGACCGAGTAAATGAGATACATCATCGATTCGGTAATGCCGACGACCGCGACCGCATTCGCACCCAGATGCGAGACGAAGAAGATGTCAACCACCGCGAACAGGCTCTCGGCGAACATCTCGATGATCATCGGCACCGCCAAAATGACGATAGCCGCACCGAGGCTGCCTTGTGTAAAGTCGCGTGTCGAACCCCACAAAGATTCCCTGAGGATCGAGCGAATTGAATTGTCAGCCGCCTGCGTCGGCGGCATTTCGATAGACATGACGTTTCACCTTAATAGTAAAAGACCGGCACAGAAGAATATGCCCGGAGACGCCCCATTCGTAAAGGCGCACTTCGACGAATCAGAGCAAGACTTGCGGTGGATTATTTAGCGGAGGGCAAGCTTCATAGTTTGACGAAGGTAACACACGCTAGCCGAGGATTGCAATCTCTTGCAGCCATTTTTCAGCACAGGTCGTTGCTTTCTCGCTTCGCCAGAAATTACAATGGGGCGTCTGCTCCTCCCCGCGTAAGATGTCGTGTCAAAAGACGAATTCTGCCTGTTGCAGGCTGAGTGCCGTGTTGTTTGCGGCCATCAGCGTGTTTGTCGTCGGGGTCGCCGTCGGTCAGGCCCCGGCCGAACTCAACATGCTGGTCGTCGGCGATTCACATATTGCGGGACAGGGCCTCAAGAGCGAGCACAAGTTCTACACGCTCGTAAAAGAATGGCTCGAACGCGATTCTTCAGCATCGCCTCGCAAGGTCAACCTCAAGGTAAAGGCCCACGGCGGAGCGCGTCTCAACCTGCACGCAGACGAACTCGCCGCCATGCAAAAGGCCGGCGATGACATCACGATTTACCGCTATCCTGAGGCAAACATCTCGCAGCCGAGCATACGGATGCAGATCGATGATGCGCGGCGCGAATACGCGAGCGGCGACGATGTTGACCTCGTCATGATGTCAGGCTGCATCACGGATGTGCTGGTCGGGAATATCATCAATCCGTTCGTATCGGAAAAGCGCCTCGGCCGGGACATCAAGCAGTATTGCGGCGAGGCATTGCAGGGAATTCTCGAACACATCGCGGCCACCTTTCCGCGAGCCCGCATCGTCGTAGTCGGCTATTTCCCGGTCGCCTCGCGCAAGGCAAAACTCAAGAAGATACCGCCGTATTTCCTCAGGATCGTGAGCTATCCGCGCGCGCTGCAGGGCATCTTTACAAATGTTGTCACGCGACAGATTTTCAGGCCGTTAAGGCGCAAGCTAGCCAAGCGATCAGCTCTCTGGATGCGTGAGTACGAGCGCGAGGCACTCGGCGCCATCGATCGGGCCAATGCACGTTTTGACAAGCCTCGAGTGCTCTTTGTCCCGTCACCAATAACCGCAGACCGGAGCTACGCGACGAAGGATTCTCTGCTCTGGGAGGTCGGCATGGACCAGCGGCCGAATGACGAGACCTATGAGGAAAGGCTCGTGGGCTGTGCTCGCGTATTCTCAGAACTCAAATTTCAGCACTACGGACGCTTTTCCCGGCGAATGTGTGAACTGTCGTCGGCTGCCCATCCCAATATTGAGGGCTCGCGTGCCTTTGCCGAGGCGATAGAGGATAAGCTAAAGTCTATCTACTGACGCAATGAATGATCCGCCCCAAGCGACCTCGCCGGGGCCGACAGCAATTGGCTGGCGGCATGCCGTGATCGCCGCCATCGTCTTTGGCTCGCTGGCGACGCTGCTTATCATCTGGCCGCCGTTTGGCCAGTATCAGGAGTATCACAATTTCGCCGACAAGCGGCCGCTCATCGGCATTCCTAACTTCGGCGATGTGGCGTCAAACCTCGGCTTTCTGTTAGTCGGCATCGCAGGGCTCTACACCTGTTTCACCCGCCCTTTGGGAGCGATGAAGGCCGCGTGGATCGTCATGTTCGCCGGCATCGCCTCGGTCGGCGTCGCCTCCGGCTATTATCACTGGGCCCCGACCGATGCAACGCTCGTCTGGGACCGTCTCACGCTGACCGTCGGCTTTATGGGCATGTTCGTCGCACTGCTCGGCGAATACATCAGCCCGCGGCTCCGCGTGCTGCTGGTTCCCGCAATTGTTATCGGGGCCGGCAGCGTATTCTATTGGGACCAATTCCAGGACCTGCGTTTCTACTATTGGGTCCAGATGATGCCGCTGCTGGTAGTGCCGGTGCTGCTGCTGCTATTCAGGCCGATGTATTCGCACGGATGGCTCATCTTCGCCGGTGCCATCTGGTATGGCCTGGCCAAGCTCGCAGAGCTGTGGGACAGTGTGATATTTAATGCCGTTGGCGGCGTCATCAGCGGCCATACGATCAAGCACTTTTTAGCGGCCATCGGATGCCTGTCGATCCTGATGGCACTGCGGATAAGAAAGATAGCTAATAGCTGACTGCTAATAGCTATCAGCTGCTTTTATTATGTTCGAGATCGACCGCCGCAACTTCCTCAAGGCCCTCGCTGCATCCCTTGCGGCCATTCCGGTGCGAAGTCTTTTGGCGGCTGACGGTGAGCCGTATCACCTGCTTGTCATCGGCGATTCGCTCATATGGGGCCAGGGCCTCGCGGAGGCGGACAAGATCTACAGCCGGACGGCCGAATGGCTGCGGCGCGATGCATTTGGCTCGCCGCGCGACGTCAAGCTAAAAGTAAAGGCCCATTCCGGTGCGACGATCCGCTTCGATGCCAAAGAGGCAGAAAGATATCGTCGGGCCGGCAAGGACGAGGACCACTACTACAAGGGCGAGGTCAATGTCTCGACGCCGAGCATGTTCAAGCAGGTCGAGACCGCATCGGCCGAATACCGCGATGCGGGCCGGCCGCGCGGCGCCGATATGGTGATCCTCTCGGCAGGCATCACGGACATCTCGGTCGAGGGCGTGCTCGATCCATTCGGTGACAACAAGAAGCTGACACCGCTGATCGAGGAGGTTTGTCGCAAGCGTGTCGGTGAACTGCTCGAACACATATCGACAAATAATCCCGACGCTCTGATCGTCCTCATCGGCTACTTTCCGATGGTCAGCCCGCGTTCGTCCAAGGGCAAGGTCTTTAACGGCTGGCTCGAAACACTGAACGCGCCCGGCCCGCTCCAGTCGCTGGTCAACAACGGCCTGATGCGGCCGCTGTTGTTTAACCGCCTCTTCAAGAAGGCCGTAACGCGATCGCGACTATGGCTGACGGAATCCGACCGCCATCTTAGGCTCGCCGTCGATGGGATCAATGCTAAGGCCGGGCGGCCGCAGGCCGTCTTCATCCCGTCGCCGCTCACCGAGGAGCATTCGGTCGAGGCCCCTGACACAAAGCTGTTCCGAATGCGTGCTGACGGCACCGTGACCGATCCGCTGTATCTCGAGCGCAAGGCTGACTGCAAGGCCGCATTTGACGAACTAAAACGCTCGACGGGCATCGATTATTCATCACGGCGGTGCTCGGTCGCGGCCGTTGGCCATCCCGACCCAGCCGGTTCGCTCCTCTACGCCGATGCCGTTATCACTGCTCTGCGTCCGCTCGTTAGCGGCACGGCCTGAGTCTGTTTCCACCTGCGTATCTCGATCTGCGCCGACGTCAAAGTTTTAACTCCTACTCCGAGCCTTGCTGGCCGAACGGCAGTGCGAGCAACGGATTGATACAATAGTGACCGGTTATGAAGATCGCGGTGGCAATGAGCGGAGGCGTCGATAGTTCGGCGGCGGCTGCTTTGTTAAAGGACGAGGGGCACGAGCTGGTCGGATTTACGATGCAGCTATGGAACCAGCGTCACGGCGTGTCTGTCGATGAGAACGGCGACCCGCTTCCGAGCCGCTGTTGTTCGCTCGATGATGTTTACGACGCGCGCCGTGTTGCCGAAACGCTCGGATTTCCCTTTTACGTACTCAATCTCGAAAAGGACTTTGAGCGTGACGTGGTCGAACCGTTCGTTCAGAGCTATTTAAGCGGTGAAACGCCGATACCATGCGTCGCGTGCAATTCGCGGCTCAAGTTTGCGTCTTTAGACAAGATGGCAGTGTCGCTCGGCTGTGATAAGGTCGCGACCGGCCATTACTCCCGAGTAATTTATGACGAATCGGCAAACCGTTACCGCCTGCTCCGCTCGACAAACCATTGGAAGGACCAGAGCTACTTCCTTTGGGAACTCAATCAGGAGCAGCTCTCGCGAGCATATTTTCCCCTCGGCGAGATGCAGAAAGAAGAGGTCCGCGACATCGCCCGCGGAGCAAAGCTCTACACCGCCGAGAAGCAGGAATCACAGGAGATCTGCTTTGTGCCGGACGGTAAATACAGCGAGTTCATCGACCGCTATCTTGCCCACGAAGGCCGCGACGCCGACGCACCGGCAGGCGGCGATATCGTTACCACGGCGGGCGAGGTCGTCGGCATGCACACTGGCATCCACCGTTACACCATCGGCCAGCGTCGCGGCCTCGGCATCGCGAACGAGAAGCCTCTATACGTAACACAGATCGAGCGTGCCCGGAACCAAATAATTGTCGGTGAGGAAGATGAGTTAGACGCTGCCGAGTTCAGCGCCAAGGGCGTCAACTGGATCGCCTTTGGCGAGCCGTCTGAACCCGTTCGCGCACTTGTCAAGATCCGCTATCGCCACGACCCCGCACCGGCGACGATCACGGCTCTGAGCGACGCGCGGGCTCGCATCGTCTTTGACGAGCCGCAGCGTGCGATCACGCCCGGCCAGGCGACGATCTTCTACGATATCGCGACCGGCGATGAGGTTGTTGGCGGCGGCTGGATCGTGCGAGACTGACGCAGGTTATTTCGGAGGAACTATTACTGATCAATGGCGGGCAAAGCGGAGCTGCGAAAACTCTATCTGGAGAAGCGAGCCTCGCTCTCGCCCGCCGAGGTTGTGATGGCAAGCCGACGGATTGCCGATCGCTTTCTAGCGACCGTCGTGCTGCCACCGGGTGGTGTTGTTCATACATTTATCCGAATGGCCAAGTTCAACGAGATCGATACGTCGATGATCTACTATCGCTTGTGGCGTGACCGGCCTGATATCGCGACCGTCGCGCCGCGGACCGACCTAAGGAGGGGCGATCTAGAGAGTGTTGCGTTTAGCGCGTCGTCACACTGGCACGAGAACGCATTTGGCATTCGTGAACCGGCGGACGGTGAGGTGATCGAGCCCGAAGGCCTTGACGTCATCGTCGTCCCTCTGCTTTGCTTTGCCGAGGACGGCCACCGCGTCGGCTATGGTAAGGGAATGTACGACCGCTTTTTGGCCGGGTGCCGGCCCGATTGTATCAAGGCCGGCGTGAGCCTGTTTTCGCCGGTTGACGCGATCGATGACGTAACAACGTCAGACGTCGCTCTCGACATGTGCATTACACCGGACGCGGCCTATCGTTTCTGAGTGACTGATCTTTGACAACCTGTCAGGCCTTCGCCTTGAGGATATCGCGGATCTCGCCGAGCAGGGCTTCCTGCGGCGGCGGCTCGCTCTGCGCGGCCAGTCGTTTGAAATAGTCCATCGCGAGCTTGGCAATGACAAACATCGTGAAGCCAACGATCAGGAACGTGATGATGTCGCTGATAAGCTGGCCATATCGCAGGACGGGCAGCCCTGCTTTTGCCACCGCATCGAGATCGACCTGGCCATCCTTCATCGGAAGGGCCGCCGCGCTGAGATTTATGAACTTACTCTTGAAATCGAGGCCGCCGGTCAACATGCCGACCACCGGCATCACGATGCCTTCAGTAAATGTCGTCACGATCTTGCCAAATGCGGCTCCAATGATGACGCCGATGGCCAGATCGAGCACGTTGCCGCGTGCGATGAACGCCTTGAATTCATTCCACATGATTCCATTCTCCTTGTAGTTGGTATGAAAAAGGCGGGACGCGAGCCCGCCTCAGTAGTCAAACAGAATACTTATTGACTAGACCTTAGCCGCATCGGCCGACTCATCCTCATCGTCGTCCTCGTCGGTGAGATAGGCGGCATCGTCGTCATCTTCTTCTTCCTCGACCAGGGCGATCTGGGTCGATGTGGGCTCTTCATATTCGGCGGCGGCCGATACGGCCTCTTCTTCCTGGCTCTCGCGGGCCTTGAGCATCGAGCAGCTGCCCTCAAGAATGGCGCCTTCTTCGACGATCAGCCGCGGGCTCTGGATATTGCCCATAACGCGGGCCGTACGGCCGAGCTGGAGCTTTTCGCTGGCGATGATATCGCCATTGACGGCACCATTGATCATCGCTGCTGCCACGGTAATGTTCGCATCGACCTGGCCGTTAGTTCCGATGATGAGTGTTCCCGATTCCGATGCGACCGTCCCTATCAGGTGTCCGTCAACGCGGAGCATGGCATGGAATTCGGTCTCGCCGGTCAGCGTCGTGCCGTGGCCCACAAAGCCGGAAAGTCGGCCCTCCTTGATGTCGCGGGCCATCGAATCGCTTTCTGAGATGGCGCGCCCGGCGGGTTCGCTGGCGTAATTATATGGGTTTGGTTGTGTTTGCGGCTGCTCGGGTGCGCCGTCGTCCTTGTTTCCGCGTCCCATTCTGATCATGATGTGTTACCTCGCTGGTGAAAATTTGCCGAAAAGCCTCGCGCGGCGTCAAGCGCCGCGGACGGCGAGCCCAAACGTGCCTTATCTTCTCTAACAAATAGATAATAGGTCACTTTTCGCAGGCGTGTCTAGTGGTTTTTTGTGGTTGTAAATGTCGGCCCGAAGTGGCAAAATTCATAGTTTTCGGCGCGCCGAAGAGGTAGATTTTGAAGGCTGAGACCAAAACCAAGACGAAACTGCTCAAAAAGATGGGCCGCGCGATCGAGGATTTCTCGATGATCGCCGAGGGCGACCGCGTGATGGTGTGCTTGTCGGGCGGCAAAGACAGCTACACGCTGCTCGACCTGCTGCTCGACGTGCAGCGGCGGGCACCGGTAAACTTTGAAATACTTGCGGTTAACCTCGATCAGAAGCAGCCCGATTTTCCCGAGCACGTGCTGCCCGATTACCTCTCCGGCCGCCGTGTGCCCTACCGCATCGTCGAGGAAGATACATTCTCGATCGTGAAACAGCACATTCCAGAGGGCCAAACTTACTGTTCTCTGTGCTCACGGCTTCGCCGAGGCATCCTCTACACGACCGCGGTCGAGGAGGGCTGTACCAAGATCGCCCTCGGCCATCACGCCGACGATATCATCGCGACGTTCCTGATGAACCTCTTCTACGTCGGCCAGCTAAAGGCAATGCCGCCAATACTTAAAAGCGACGACGGCCGCAACACGCTGATCCGCCCGCTCGCTTATGCCCAAGAGAGCGAGATCGCCCGATACGCCGAGGAACAGCAATTCCCGATAATTCCCTGCAATCTCTGCGGCTCGCAGCCCAACCTCAAACGCGCCCGCGTCAAACGCCTCGTCACCGAGCTCGAACGCGAAACGCCCCACATCCGCCAGATCATGATGACCGCCCTCACGCAGGTCACCGCGAGCCACCTGCTCGACAATAAGTTGTATGATTTCAACAACTTCGAGCCGCTAGTAAAGGCCATCCCGCCCGGCCACGGCTCAGTCGAGCGTGAGCTCGACGATCTATTCGATCACAGCGAACAAGAATACAGAAGCCAGAATCCAGAATTCAGAAGGACTTTGGAAGTAGTAGCCGGTAGGCAGTAGCCAGTAGCAAGAAGCCGGAAGTCAGTAGCAAGAAGCCGGTAGCCAGTAGCAAGAAGCCAGAAGCCAGAGGCGAGCAACTTCTGGCTTCTAAATTCTCGCTTCTTTGCTTCTCCTACGTGCGGTCGTTCCGGATCTTGGCCATATATGAGCCGAGCATTCGGCCGATCTCGTCGAGAGCACTGCGGAGATCGGTGGTGTCGCCGTAACCGAGGTCTTTGGCCAGGATCATATAGTAGCGGCACTCTTCGAGCGAGCCTTGGGTAATGCTGTAAAACCTGAGTTTATCGGGTCTCGTCGCCTTTCCGAAGCCTTCGGCAAAGTTCGCCGGGATCGAGACAGCGGCTCGCCGCAACTGAGACGTCAGCCCATAAAGCTCATGATTTGGGAACGCTTCGGTAAGCTTGTAAACACCCAAGACGAAGTGATGGGCTTTCTTCCAGATATCGACGTCTTCAAAACCTCTGGCCGGCATGAGATGAGAATAACGAAGCCGGCGGAAAGAAGCCAGAGTCCACCGCCTTCCCCTGTCCGCCTTCTGGCTACTGAATTCTGGCTTCTCGCTTCAGGCCTCTCCGCCTTCTTGCTTCTGGCTACCGGATTCTGGCTTCCCAGTGACGCATCCGTATGACCAAACGCCATTTCGTATGACCCACAGCATAGAAAAACGGACCATTTTTCATCCCTCATCCTTCGTCCCTCATCCCTCCATTGACTAAACGCCTCCCCCCGCCTGACCACACCCGCTGATCGTGCCGGTGACCTCTGTCGTAAACGTGCCAATGACCAGCCTACGTCTCGATGGTTTCAGTGTATAATGCGCGGCATCGCCAAACTGCGAAAGACGAAGGGCGGGGCACTTCAGGCGCTCTTGTCTAGGGATTATGACTGAACAAGAAGGACACTGGTTCGATGCGTTGACAAAGGACCGAATGGACAGCGCTGCCACGCTCGAGAAGCCATCCATGCGTGGGGTTCAGCGCAGCGTCGTCGATAAGTATTCCGACCAAGCGCATTTCATCTATGAGCTTCTGCAAAACGCGGATGACGTTAATGCGACATCAGCTCGATTCCGCCTTGAAAAGGACGGGCTTTTCTTCTTTCACAATGGCTCGATTCGATTCACGGTGTCGAATCCAGAGAATGAAGATACAGATACCAACAGTGGTGGTTTAGGGCACATCAATTCCATCACATCAATCGCCAACTCAAACAAAACCGAGGCTTCAATCGGCAAGTTTGGCGTCGGGTTTAAGGCAGTCTTTCAATACACGCAGACTCCGCACATATATGACCCGAACGTTCGCTTCAAGATTGACCGGTTCATCGTGCCCCATATCCTTGAGGAAGATCTCGATTGGCGTGAGCCATCGGAAACCGTCTTCTGGTTTCCGTTCGACCATCAGGCAAAGACGTCCCTGGAGAGCTTCGAAGACATTTTTGAAAAGCTTCAAGCCTTGGATCTCCCTACGCTGTTCCTTTCAAATCTAGAGTCTGTTTCGTTTGAGGGGAATGGTCTCAATGGTACTTACACAAAGAAGGTCAAGGAAGGGACTCAGAAACAAGATATGACGGTGCGGCGGGTCACCGTAACTTTGGACTTGAATGGGAAAAAGACTTCCCAGCGACTGCTGGTCTTTGAGAGGAGTGGCGACCATGGCTTGCCGTATTGTATCGGATTTGCTTTGGGCAGAGATGGGAAGCTTGCGCCCGTCGAAAAGCCGGCATTTTGCTACTTCCCAACGAAGGAAGTAACAAATCTTAACTTCATTATTCACGCCCCATTTCTGCTCACGGATAGCCGCGAAGGAATCAAAGCGGGTGAAAAGCACAACAAAGAACTAGTTCAACAGTTGGCGCAACTTGCGGCCGACAGCTTGCACATACTTCGGGATGAACGGCTGATAGACGACAGCATCCTAGACATCATTCCATACGACGAAGCGAGATTCAGCGAGCTCGAGGATAGGCGCAAAATCTCTTTTAGGCCGTTTTATGCCGCTATCAGAGAGAAACTCCAGACCGAGACCCTTTTGCCAGCAGCAGATGGACGGTGCTCGTCCAAGAAATGTTCTTATTGGGCTTCCGACACCGAACTGGTCGAACTCTTCTCCGACAACCAACTTGCGCAGCTGACAGGAACACGGAATGCCCGTTGGGTTTTCCGAAGTCTCGGAAAGAAGAACACTGAGAAGAACCCTGTGCTTGCCAACTATATTGATGGCGGCGACGCTCGGCTGTGGAATTATAAGGAGTCGAACCTGATTGTTTCGAGCCTTGACCCCGAAGCTTTGCTCAAAAGGATCACCAGTGAATTCACCGCCGCCCAGTCACAACAGTGGCTGCACAGGTTTTATGCTTACCTTTTCGAGCGCGTTTCTTATCAAAGATTTGTGAAGGACAAGGCCATCTTCCTCAATCAAGAGGGTGAGGCGGTCCCCGCCTTTGACGACAACGATCAGCTAGTCCTTTTCCTGCCCGACGACGATATTGACGGCTACACAACCGTCAAGAAGGAATTGTTGACAAAAAAGGCTACTCGTGACTTCATCGAACGGTTCGGCGTCAAGAGGCCAAGCCTTCGAGATGAGATTTACAACAAGATTCTTCCGGCATACGACACTAACGAGGGAGTTGACACCTCGGCCCATTTTGCTAAGTTCTTTCGCTACTTCAAGGAATGTAAACACGAAGAAGTTGGCGAATTTATTGATCTGATAAGAGGTCAGAAGTTTCTTCGGTGTACGAAGGCGGGTGACTCGAAGGTCTATCGACAGGTTGGAACGCGCCTGTATGTGCCGACAGCTGAGCTACGAGAATGGTTCAAGACCAAGCCTGAGACGCTCTTTGTGTTCTTTGACGAATATCGCGAAATCGTCGGTGAGAAAGATTTACTGCGTCTTAAGGAATTTCTGTTGCTGCTTGGGGTCGCAACCAGCCCACGGATTGAGGAGGCCAAGTCCGACAAGAAGATTGATGGACTCGATGAACTTCTATCAAAAATCGATGCTGAGCGATCCCTTGTTCTCTGGAACATGCTGATTGGATCGTGGCGTTTCTATGAAGACTCAATGCGCGTGTGGAGGGGGCATTATGGTCCGAGAGGTGGTTACAAGGGTGGTGCCTATTATGACTCAAGTATATGCGAAGATTTGCGAACTCAGGCGTGGATACTCACTAAGGCTGGAAGGTTTGATATTGCCCGTGCCCTGACGCTCGAATCCCTTTCGGATCAGTACGATACAGCGAGCCCAGGTGGTGAAGCATTGATTCGTTTTTTGGGTATTCAAGACGAGCTCGTCGATACCTCACATCTAAGCGAGGAAGAGGCTAGAAAAATCAAGTTCGCCGAAGAAATTGAACAGTCTGGGTTGTCTGAGGAGGAAATTCTAGCTGCGATCGAGGACGCCAAGCGAAAGAAAGCCGCGCCGTCCCCGTCAGAAACCAATATGAACAAAGGCGAACGGACTGCGCCCTCTTCCTCCCTCATCGATGACATTGAGAGTCGCCGTTCGTCACAAAGGGGAAACAGTTCACCTAAACAGCCGGACAAATCCACTGAGAAGACACCAGGAGAAAACGACGATACAGACGATTTCACACCCCGTCTAATTGACTATGGCAAGAAGCTTGAGCGCGCCAAAGATCGTTACGCAAATGAACTCGACCGTCTCGAGCGTGAACAGGCACTTAATGAAAAAGCTAATGGACTGCCCCGGTACTGCTACGGTTGGTTCCTAGCCTTGTTGGAATTAGAGATGATTGCAAGCAGCGAGAAGAACGCTGATGCCAAGACGATTTCCATCGGTTTCGGTAAGGTTGAAAAGGACGCCAAAGCGTCGAGAACCATAGTATTAAAGGAGCCGAGCCGGTACATTCCGCAGTCCATCGAAGAGTTTTCAGGTGTACGAGTTGATCTCAATTTCGGAAATGGCCGGACAGGAAAGCTGCATATTGAATCATTCACGGCAAAAGAATTCTTCCTCTTTGGCAAGTTGGAATCCGGGAACGAACTCGATGGAGTTGCCTTAGATGAAGTCGTCGAGGCACGAATCGAGGTTCAGAACCCCTCGTTTCTGTTGCAGGAACTACTCGATCGATTTCGGGAGTTGCGGCTGGATGAGAGCTTCGATATGAAGGAAAACCTAACGCCCAATATCGAGTTTGTGTTCGGACCTCCGGGGACCGGAAAAACAACACACCTTGCGGAGCGGGTGTTGATACCGATGATGCTGGGTTCGGACCGGGCAAAGGTGCTCGTATTGACCCCGACTAACAAGGCTGCGGACGTCCTAACGAGCCGCATAATGGAAAACCTGGGCGAGGACACCTCTTACTTGGACTGGCTCGTTCGCTTCGGAACATCCGCGGACGAGCGTATCGAGAGCGCCGGCGTCTGGCGTGACCGGTCATTTGACCTCGGGGCTCTAGACCGCTCCGTCACTGTAACGACGGTCGCGCGCTTTGCCTATGATGGATTCGCGGGCGAACGTGGCAAAAAGCTGCACGAAATAAAATGGGATGCGATTGTCATTGACGAAGCGTCAATGGTTTCGCTTGCGAGTATCATCTACCCGCTTTACCGGCAGAAATCCACGCGGTTCATCATCGCCGGAGACCCTTTCCAGATCGAGCCGATTGTCGCTGTTGAGCAATGGAAGGACGAAAACATATACAAGTTGGTCGGCCTTGATAAGGCGGGGTCTTTTTCTGAGCCTGTGACTGACCCGCACGACTATGCGGTAACGAATCTGGAAACGCAGTTCCGGAGCATTCCGGCCATCGGCGAAGTCTTCAGCCGGTTCACCTACGACGGGATCCTGAAACATCATCGCGACACTGGGGAGCAGCGTCCGCTGAAACTCCATGGCTTCGACACTAAACCTATCAATCTCATCAAATTTCCGGTGAGTAAGTTCGAGAGCATCTACCGGGCGAAGAAGTTGGAGAGTGGCACTTCCCACCAAACATATTCGGCTCTATTCACTTTCGAGTTTGTGAGGTGGCTTTCGTGTCAGGTTCAGCCCGACGATGCGGGCACGTTTCGCATCGGTGTGATCGCTCCCTATCGAGCCCAGGCGAACTTACTGAACAGGCTAAATGACTCATGGGTAGCCAAGCCTGATGCCATAGAGATTCAGGTGGGAACCATTCACGGCTTCCAAGGCGACGAGTGCGACGCAATTGTTGCCGTGTTTAATCCACCTCCGACCATCTCGACCAACCCGCGAATGTTCCTGAACAAGCAGAACATTCTCAACGTGGCTATCAGCCGTGCAAGGGATTACCTGTTCATTGTCATGCCAGACGATGCGACCGAAAATGTCAGAAATCTGCACAAGATCGCGAGGATTGAAAAATTGGTGAAGGCGGGCGGAGCGTTTAGCGAATCTGTTTCCCACAACATTGAAGAAAGGATTTGGGGCAATCCGAATTTCCTCGAAGAGAACACCTTTTCGACCGGGCATCAGATGGTTAACGTCTATCGCAAGCCGGAGCGGTATTACGAAGTTCGTAGCGATGAGTCGGCTATAGATGTTCAGATCCACGAGAAATATCAAGACGAACCTGAATGACGGCGTGGACTCTTTCTCCAACCGCTTCCGCGTCCTGAGCCGACTAGTCGTGCTCAGGACGCGGAAGCGGTTGGAGGGTTTTGGGGTGGTGGCGGTGGCGGTGGCGAAGAGAAGTCAGAAGTAAGAAGTCATTAGCCAGTAGAAGATCACACGCAGGCTGGTAGCCTGCGGTCCGACTTCTCGCCCGTTGCTTCCGTCGCGGAAGACGCGACGGGAGCCGGGCTCCGGGGTTGGGTGGTGGCGAGTGACGGTAAGGCAAGCCTGACCGCGGTGCGGGGCGGCGGAGCCGGGGAGAGATTCCGTGGATTGGGGTTGTTATAGATGCAACAGAAAGGTGAGTGTGCTACAATTGGAAATTGGGTCTTAGGTTTTGGGGTTTTGGTGTTAGAGAGGAACCGAACCTAAGAATCACAGAACACAAAAGTTACACAGGAGACAAAACTATTATGAAAGCGGATTGGGAGGTTATAAAGCGGGGGGATGTGATGCCGCAGTATGCGGGGATTTATGTGACGTTGAATCCGAAGGGCGATATTGTGATGTCGCGCTTTACTTGGGAGACGATGGGCGGGCCAGCGGCGTTTTTTATTATGTGGGACGCTCCGAATCAGAGGATCGGGCTGCTGCGGACGGTGCCGGAGAAAAGAGACGCTTATCCGGTGCGGATCGCGAATTCGCGGACGAAGTCGAGGCTGCTCAGGGGGCACAGGCTGTTGAAGGAAAAGCGGATCGAGCTGCCGTATACGGTGCAGTTTAAGGATGCTCGCGTGGATGAGGAAGGCGTGCTGGTGCTTGATCTCAGGACGGCGAAGGAATCGAATCGGGCGAAGAGACATTATCGGAATAGAAGTCAGAATTCAGAAGCCGGAAGTCAGTAGAAGAATGCAGATCAGTGTCCCTGAAAGGGACAAATGTAATAGCGTTGGGTGTAACCCTACGATGCAGGCGGTAAAGATCGCGCTCCCTGAAAGGGAGCAATTGAGCACGCAGAGAGTTCGTCCCCGTCAGGGACGGCATTTCGCGGCAATGAGGATCGTAGGGTCGCACCCTACGCTATTGAAGTTGTCGCCTTCAGCGACGAAGAGCAGGCTGGCAGCCTGCGGTCCGACATCATCGGAAGAAAACACGTAAGGATGGCAGCCTGCGGTCCGACTTGTCGCCCGTTGCTCTCGTCGCGGGAAGACCGCGACGACTAGAGAGACGCAGGGGCGGCTATTTTTTGAAGCGGAGTTTGGCGAAGGCTGTGGGGACGTGGAAGTTTGGTTTGGGCGTTTTGGTGGGCCGCCAGGCTAGGTAGCCGCGCGTGGGGCCTGAGCCGACGCAGCGGAAGAGATTGCCGAGCCAGACGGCGCCGTTTTTGGGCGTCGCTCCGAGGGCGGTGAACGGTATCCTGATGGCCATGATGACGCGGCCGTTTTCGATGCGGGCGGCTGAGGCCATGCCGGAGCGGTATTCGAGGTCGGTCTTGCGGCCTTTAGGCGTGGCCTCGATGGCGAGGTCGATCCATTCGCCGGTCGGTGCGATCTCGAACTCGAAATACTTGTTGGCATCATTCTTGTCGGGTGCGATAAAGATCTCGCAAACGTCGCGGTCCCAGAGGCCGACGACCTTTTTGCTGAGATCGGGCTTCGGGCTGACGACGAGCGGTTCGCCCTGCACCGCATCGAATTGCACATACAACGCCGTGTCAGACCACAGCAGACGCGCTTCGAACGCCCGAGCGTCGGGCGCGGCCTCGCCAGACCAGTATGTCCCGACCTTGACGGGCGACGCATTTTTCCACGCAGCATGGTCGAGCTGGTCAATGGGTATCTCGTGAGCGATGTGTTTGATCGTGACCTGTTCGGAGGATGGCATGACTTTCTGTGAAGCGGCGGTGCCGACCGAGATAAGGACGACGAATGCGACAGCTAGGCTTCGGCAGATCACGCTGTAATTTACCCGACAAGCGCTTCAGGAGCAACCGGTCAGCCCGTATTCAGCACGGTGCGGAACGCCATCTTGGCGAGTTTCCAGGTGCGGTCCCAGTCGATCTTGCCGTCGGGGTCGCGGCCCATGACCTTGTTAACAAAGGCTCGGCGAAAGTCCTTGCCCTCGCGGCGAAGCATGAATTCCTTGGCGTAGGGCTTGGCCGTTTCGAAGAAATTGAACTCCGGATCGGTGATGATGCCGATGCCCTCGAGTGTCATCAGGGCACGCATTATGTATGTAAAATTTGACGGCAGGCGGAATGGATAATCGTAGATCACGTCTGCCAGGTCGTAGGTCAGCTCTTTGAAATTGACGTCTTTGAGCTTCAGGTTGAAATGAAACTCGAACATCCGCTCAACGACCGGTTTAATGGTCGAATGCGGCGTGCCGGGCTTGAGAAAGTCGAGATCGATCAGGTCCTGGGCGATACCGCCGGGGTCTTTGCCCACGACGTGAAAGAACGCGTCGATCATCTTTGCCTGAAGCTCCGGCGTGATCCGGCCGACCATGCCAAAGTCGAAAAAGGCGATGCGGCCGTCCTGCATGATCAGCAGATTGCCCGGATGCGGATCGGCGTGGAAAAAACCGTCCTCGAGCAGCTGCTTGAGGTAAGTCTTTATGAGCAAACGATTTACCTTTGACGGCGAGATGTTGCGGCGGGCCTGTTCCTCGAGGTCGGTGACCTTGGTGCCGTGGATGAATTCCATCGTCAGCACTTTCTTGGTCGTCGCATGCCAATAAATTGCAGGCACGTGAATATTTGACCAGTTCTTGAAATTCTCGCGAAACTGTTCTGCGTTGCGGCCCTCGGCGGCGTAATCCATCTCTTCGTGGATGGTCACGTCAAACTCGCGAAGCATACCCGTCCAGTCGGCGTTCTCGTTAAGCTGCGGAAAGCGTTCGGCAAACTTTGCGACCTTTTTGAGGATGACGATATCGCCGCTGATCGTGGCCTCGAGGTTGGGCCGCTGGACCTTTACGGCGACCTCTTCGCCGGTGTGCAGCCGGGCGCGATAGACCTGTCCGAGCGATGCGGCGGCAACCGGTTCGATCTCGAATTCGGCGTAGGTTTCGTTGATCTTGTTGCCAAGCTCGCGCTCGATGATCGCGAACGCAACATCGTTAGGGAAAGCCGGCACCTGATCGACCAGCGTTCCGAGCTCTTTGACAAAAGGCAGCGGCAGCAGGTCAGCGCGTGTGCCCATCGCCTGGCCGATCTTGATAAAGGTCGGCCCGAGCTTGATGAGCTTTTCCTTAAGCCACACGGCCTGCTTCGCTTGTATCCGCTCACGATTGGTCTCAGATCCAAGAAACAGCCGCCTGAGCAGCCGCATAAATGCCTGTTGAAACCAAAGCCGGACGGCGTAGAGCTTCTCGCCGTAAACGGCAGCCCGCGTCAGGAGCATCGCCCGGCTCAGCCGTTCGCGCCTTACCTTGTGCTGATGCTTCTGATGAATGTCGAGCTGGTCAAGGTACAGGTAAAGCGACAGCATCGCGATGACCCGCGAGATCTGAAAGAGCCGAAGATAGCCGCGAATGCCGTGGGAACGGGCCTCAATACGCGATTCAGCGGCCTGGAGTTTTCGCTCATCAGTGAGAGGCTGATCGGTCGACGGCCTGGTGGCAATAGCCAACTCGCCCGTCGACACGAGAGGCCCCTCGACACGGTGGCCGGACAGTCGATCTTTAAGTGCGGTTTCGCTCATTCTATCGGCGCCCGGCTTTACAGCAGCGCAAGCATGTTCCTTACGCCCTGATGGTGGAAATAGTTCCTTGCGGTCGCCGTGTCTCGCTCGATCTGGGCCTTTAGCTCATCGATGCCGGCGAACTTTCGCTCATCGCGAATTCGATGGAGAAATCGGACCCTGAGAACGTCGCCATAAAGGTCGTCGTCAAAATCGAAGATATACGTCTCGATCGACGGCTCAGTCGTATTCTCGAACGTCGGCCGGACGCCGATATTTGTAATGCTTTTTCGCCAATGGCCGTCGATCAGCGTAGCCGTAGCATAGACACCAAACCGGGGAATGACACGATTGTGCGGCTTAAGATTTGCTGTTGGAAAGCCGATGGTATGGCCGCGGCGCAGCCCTCGAATGACCACGCCCTCGACGCCATACGGCCGGCCGAGCATTCGGCGGGCGAGATTTACACGGCCGTCATCGAGGAGACTTCGTATAGCCGAAGAACTGATCCGTGCTCCGCGAAGCTGCACTTCATCGACCTCGTCCGCCACAAATCCAAGCTCGCTGCTGACGCGACGCAGCAGCTCGATATCGCCGCCGCGGTCTTTGCCAAACGCGAAGCCTTTGCCGAGATAGACCTCTTTCGCATGAAGTCGATCGCGGATGATGTTTGACAAGAAATCCTCGGCGGGCTGGGCAGCAAACTCACGGTCGAACGCCACGACGATCGCTTGCTCGATACCCAGCAGCTCAAGATTTGCCAATCGCTGGTCGAGCGTCTGCAGCAACGGCGGCGCCGATTCGGGATGGAGCACGGTGCGCGGATGCGGGTCAAAGGTGATCGCGGTCGGAACGGCACGGATCTTTTTCGCTCGTTCGACGACCGTTTGCATGATCCTCTGATGCCCGAGATGCAGCCCGTCAAACACGCCGAGCGTAAGCACAGTCGGCTTGGAAACGTTTGCGTTGTCGGTGCCGTGAAAGATCTTCATTTCTCAGGTCTATTTTAGCCGATTCTATCAGGCAGACGCTCTGACTGTCTCTTATTCCCAATGGCCGACGAGCTTTTTCATCTCATCTGACGTCAAGAGCCGGTATGCGGGGCGATTGGCACTCTCGTAGGCCACACTGTGATGGATCGCGGGATAATTCTTAGCTTTCATCTTGGAATCGAGCATTGTCCACGCCTCATGATCGAGATTACCTGCACGATTGTTCTTTAGCCTTCTGCCGAGCTCAAGCCACGAATCAACAAAGGCCGATTGCTCGGTGATGTATGCGCGGCCGCTTGCAAGGAATGCGTCGAGAAGCTCGTTCACATCGCCGCCCCGTGATCTAAATGGCCGCAGATTCAATCGCCCGATCTCACCGTCGGGGCAGAGCGGTTCCCAAAGCTGCTCGTTCTTGTTTGGCTCAGCTAGCGATTTCCATTCATCATCGAGCCATTTACGGGCAGTGTCTGCGTCAGGAACTGCGTGCTCGCCGCCACGTGTTGCCTGATATGTCCATTTGTAAGCGTCTTCGATACGGAGATCCGGATCTGCCCTCCAATGGGGCATCGCATAGTCGAGCAGTGCGGCCGCAGTACACGAAAGCGCGAGCATGGTCGAGAGCAACATCACCACTAATGATAACGCAGTTAGGCGACAGGCTCTGCAACTTGCGATCAAGATCGGTCAGCTACGACGGGTCCTGAGCGTTTTGCCGTCGCGATTCCACGTCGGAGCAAAACCTGTTAGGCTATGAAACCCGTTCGATATGTCAGCGAATCACAGGCCAACTGTAGATGAACTGCACCACCATAAACGCCGTATGGGCGGGCGCGATCGCCACGAAGAGCATCGTGTTGCGACACCGCTCGAGCTTTTGTTTGACCTGACATTTGTCATTGCGTTTGCACAGGCGGCGTCGCAGCTTGCACATGCCGTTGCCGAAGCGCACTACGGCTCGGGGTTGCTGAGTTTTGGATTTGCCGCGTTTGCCATCTGCTGGGCGTGGATCAATTTCTCGTGGTTCGCCTCCGCCTATGACACCGATGATTGGATATTTCGCCTGACGACAATGGTGCAGATGATCGGCGTGCTGATGGCTGCGCTGGGGTTGCCGCCGATGTTCGCATCGATAGAGAAAGGTGACCTTCTGGACAATAGGATCATGGTGCTGGGCTACGTGATCATGCGCGTGGCGATGGTATTTCAATGGCTGCGGGCGGCAAAGCAGGGCCCAGCGCGTCGCAAAACCTGTTTGACCTATGCAAAAGCAATAACGCTTGCCCAGTTCGGCTGGGTGATCCTGATCTTTCTGGATTTTTCGATCGGCGTGACGGTTGCGATGTCGATCCTGTTCATAGTCGTCGAAATGACCGGCCCGTATCTCGCCGAACGCATCGACGGCGGCACGCCGTGGCACGCGCATCACATCGCCGAACGCTACAGCCTTTTCACGATCATCGCACTCGGCGAAGGCGTCGTGGGCACCGTCGCAACGCTATCCTCCGTCATCGAATCGCAGGGCTGGACCGTGGACGTTGCTCTCGTCGGCCTGGCCGGAATGGGCCTGACCTTCGGAATGTGGTGGGTATTCTTCATACTTCCGTCGGGCCACATCCTGCACGCAAAGCGTTACAAGTCCTTTGTATGGGGCTACGGCTTGATGATCACGATCTCCTCGATCGTTGCAACGGGGGCCGGGCTGCATGTCGCCGCCTATTACATAGAACACAAAGCGAAGATCGGCCCGCTCGCAACCGTGCTGTCCGTAGCAATTCCGGTCAGCATCTTCCTCGCATCGATCTACGCGCTATATGCATATCTCGTCGAAAACTTCGACCGCTTTCACATCTTGCTCTTGAGCGGAACCGCCATCGTCATCGCACTAGCCATCACCGCCGCCGCGTTTGGGCTATCGACGCCGATCTGTCTTTTGATCCTAATGCTCGCCCCGGTCGTTACCGTCATCGGCTACGAAACTCTTGGCCATAAACGTCAGGCCAAAGTCCTTGAACGTCACAGTTAGCGATAAGCTCACCACCCCAGAATATAGGCAAACATCAGCGGTGCGACGATCGAGGCGTCGGATTCGACGATGAATTTTGGTGTTGTTGCTTCGAGTTTGCCCCAGGTGATCTTTTCGTTTGGGACGGCGCCGGAGTAGGAACCGTAAGAAGTCGTCGAGTCCGAGATCTGGCAGAAGTAGCCCCAGACTGGAACATTCTCGCGCTGCAGATCCTGATGCAGCATCGGGACGACGCAGATCGGAAAATCGCCCGCGATGCCGCCGCCGATCTGGAAGAAACCGATGGTCGAATCATCGGCCGCGTTGCGTGTGTACCAATCGGCGAGCATCGTCATGTATTCGATGCCGGTCTTGACCGTGTGGACATTCTCAACGTCGCCGGTGATCACGTGTCCGGCGAACATATTGCCCATAGTCGAATCTTCCCAGCCGGGCACGACCATCGGCAGGTTCTTCTCCATCGCCGCGTACATCCACGAATCTTTCAGGTCGATCTGATAAAACTCTTCGAGCGATCCGTTTTGCAGGACCTGATACATGAATTCGTGCGGAAAATATCGTTGCCCTTCCGCCTCGGCGCGTGTCCAAACCTCGACCATCGCCTTCTCAAGCCGCCGCATCGCTTCGTGCTCAGGGATGCATGTATCGGTCACGCGATTCATATGCCGATCAAGTAGCTTCTGCTCGTCATCGGGCGTCAGATCGCGGTAATGCGGCACGCGTTCATAAAAATCGTGCGCGACCAGATTAAAAAGGTCTTCCTCAAGATTGGCACCCGTGCACGAAATGATCTGCACCTTGTCTTGGCGGATCATCTCGGCGAGGCTCAGCCCCAGTTCCGCCGTCGACATCGCCCCGGCAAGCGTGATCATCATCTTCCCGCCGCCGTCAAGATGCCGTTTATAAGCCTCAGCCGCATCAATCAACGCGGCTGCGTTGAAGTGTCGATAGTGGTGTTTGATGAAACTGGTTATCTGGCCGTTCATAATCGCTTATTCTGCCTGCAGGTTTCTGCCGTCGCAAATGATCGCCGCCCGAAAAGCCTGCGTTTCGTCCTAAGAACCAAGCGGTGGAAGGGCATCCTCGATAATCAGCCCGTCGTATGCGAATGATACGTTGTCCGGCAGAAGCCGCGAGTCGCGCGCATGTAGGATGTCGTGATTCAGATGTGTCAGGAATGCCCTCCTGGGCCGCAGGTCCTCGATTATTGCGAGAGCCTCGTCAAGGCAAAGATGTGTCGAATGAGGCTTGATCCGGACACAGTCGAGTGCAAGTACGTCGAGATCGCGAAGGCCATCCATTGAACTGGTCGGTATTATCTTTAGGTCGGTCGCATAGGCGAAATCGTTAAATCTATAGGCGATAACGGGCAGCTTGCCGTGGATCACCTCGAGCGGCGTGATGGTCAGGTCTTCGCCGATCATGAATGGCGCGTTGTGATGGACAGTGTGCGGGATCAGCTTTGGCAGACCGCCACCGAAATGCGTCGGATCGAAGATGTATTGGAATATCCGTCGCAGGTCGGTCCACGCCGGTTCATTCGCAAAGATTGGCATCGGGCCATGTCTGAAGTTGAGCGGCCTGATGTCGTCGAGTCCGAAAACGTGATCGACATGGCAGTGCGTGATCAGCACGGCATCAAGATGGCTGATGCCGACTCGCAAGGCTTGCTGGCGAAAATCGCTCGATGTATCAATGAGCACCTTTTTGTCGCGATGTTCGATCAGCACGGAGACGCGCAGCCGCTTGTCCCTCGCGTCGTCTGACCGGCACGTCTCGCAATCGCACCCGATCGAGGGGACGCCGGTCGATGTGCCTGTGCCTAGGAACGTGAGCTTCATTACAGCGAGCCGCTACTTTTTGCCCAGGATATCGTCGCCCGAGAACTTGGCTGCGGCCTGGGCTTTCAGCTTCTCTTCGGTCGCTTTGACGATGTGGACATACTGCATACGCAGGTCGCTGAGGAGGCCGTCGAGCAGGCGCTGCTCCTGCGGGTGCAAGTTGCCGGCGGTCTTTTCCTTGATCATGCCCAACACGTCGAGCCAATACTTTCCGGTCTCTAGGTCGAGCGACCGTTTGCCGGTGGCCGGATGCGGGACGGCGCCGAGGGCAGCCGCCGCGTTGGTCGCAAGCGTTGACAGGAAATTGACGAAGCTCGCCGGGTCGTCTGCTCCGGGAATTTCGCCGTCAGCCTGGTCATCGACAGGAACTTCAGCTTGGGTGCGGCTTTCGACGTCCGACGGCTGCGGTCGCACGGGCTCGACTTGTTCGACCGGTGCTGCCGGCCTCTCAGGCTCGTCTAGCGAGACGCCGTCCTTTAACGAGCCGTCCGCGTTGAACTTGCGCCGGTCGGCGACCTTAAAATTGACCTCTTCGCGATCTTCTTCTTTTCCTATCATCGTCATAGTAGTAACCAAATCTTAACACCTTGCTGAAACCACTTTCCAGACTTGCTAGACTATCGCGTATGTCAGAACCATTCGATGAGCTTGTCGCCGTGATGGCCAGGCTGCGTGCCCCCGGCGGCTGCCCTTGGGATCATGAACAGACTTACGCATCACTCGCACAGTACCTTCTCGAAGAGGCGTACGAAACTTTTGACGCCATTCAAGAGGCCGACGCGACAGGCGACACTGCGAACTTGAAGGAGGAACTCGGCGATCTGCTGCTGCAAGTGATCTTTCACTCGACCATCGGGGCCGAACGCGCCGATTTTACGATCGACGACGTCTGCCGGGGCGTTACGCAGAAGCTGATCTTGCGGCATCCACACGTTTTTGGCGACAAACAGCTCGCACGAGCGCAGGACGTTCTCGATAACTGGGACCAGCTAAAGGCCGATGAGCGTGCGGCATCGGGAAAGGCCGAGAAGCCGAGCGATTCGATCCTCGACGACGTTCCGGTCCACTTTCCGGGCCTGCTCGAAGGCCTAAAACTCACCAAGCGGGCCGCCAAGGTCGGCTTTGACTGGCCCGACAAGGAGCCGATCTTCGCTAAACTCGATGAAGAGACGGCGGAGCTGCGAAAAGCCATCGACAGTGGCGATACCGACGGCGCAGCCGAGGAGATAGGCGATCTGCTGTTTGTCATTGTAAATCTCGCTCGCCACCTCGACATCGAGCCCGAAACCGCTCTGAAGCGGACTAACCGAAAGTTTCGTTCGCGATTTAAGTTCGTCGAACGAGAACTAAAACGCCAGGGCCGAGCGCTCGACGATGCGAGTCTGGACGAGATGGATTCACTGTGGGATAAGGCCAAAGCGACAGGCGCCGGCTGATCTGGTGCCTTTCACTCTGCAAACATCTCATGCAGCCGTTCGATCAGTTCATGCTGCGTAGCCTTGCCAACTTTGCCGATGTGCTTTACCAAGCGGTCTTTCTCGACGGTGCGAAGCTGATCCAGGACGATCGAACGTTCGCTATTTAGGAGTTCGACGGGTATTCGTGTCGGGTATCTCTGGCCAGGGGCTGAGATCGGAGCGATCATCACAGAGCCGAGGTGTCGATTCATCTCATCGGGTGAGATAACGACGGCCGGCCTTGTATTTTTTGCATCGTTTGACGGCTCATCGTCGAGATTGACAAGATAGATGTCAAAACGGTTTACCATTGCCATTCCTTCTTATCAAACGTCGTGGTGCCCACGGCATCGAAGGCCTCGGTCTCGTCATTTTCGGCCATGGCTTGGAACGCCTCGTCCCAGCCGCTGCGAGGCCGTTGGATATTCCGGATAAGGATGCCCTCGGCGTGCATTTCGAGATCGACCTCGCCGGTAATACCACTTTCTTCGAGTAATATCTTCGGAATTCGAATGCCTTGCGAGTTACCGATCTGTATGATCTGGCATTTCATAATTACATCGTAATTACATTCGTTCTGCCCGTCAACCAATCCTGTCGATACCACCCATAAAGGGCCGCAGCGCCGACGGGACCGTGATCGAACCGTCCGCCTGCTGATAGTTCTCGATGATCGCGATCCACGTTCGCCCTACGGCCAAGCCGCTACCGTTGAGCGTGTGGACAAACTCGGGCTTGCCGCCACCCGCGCGGCGAAAGCGTGTATTCATCCGTCGTGCCTGAAAGTCGCCGCAATTCGAGCAGCTTGATATTTCACGAAATGTGTTTTGCGAGGGCAGCCACACCTCGATGTCATATGTTTTCCGAGCACCGAAGCCCATGTCGCCGGTGGATAGCACAACGGTTCGATATGGCAGCTCCAGCAATTGCAGGATGCGTTCGGCATCGGCGGTCAATTTCTCGTGCTCGGCTTCGGAGTCCTCAGGTCTGCAGAGCTTTACAAGTTCTACTTTCTCAAACTGATGCTGCCTGATCAGCCCTCGCGTATCGCGGCCGTAGCTGCCGGCCTCGCTGCGAAAGCACGGAGTGTATGCCGTGTAATACATCGGCAGGTGGGCCTCGTCGAGGATCTCGCCGGCGTGATAATTGGTCACAGGGACCTCGGCAGTCGGGATCAGTGCAAAGCCGCGATCATCCTTGACATGAAAGAGATCCTCCTCGAATTTTGGCAACTGATTGGTGCCAAACAGGGCTTCGCGATTGACCAGAAACGGCGGCAGCGTCTCGGTATAGCCATGCTCTCGCGTTTGAACATCGAGCATGAAATTGACGAGCGCACGCTCCATCCGTGCTCCGGCTCCATTAAGTATGGCAAACCGTGCGCCGGCGATCTTCGCGGCGCGTTCGAGATCGAGGATGCCGAGAGCCGTGCCGAGATCGACGTGGTCCTTAACCTCAAAATCGAAGCTTCGTGCGGTGCCCCAGCGGCGAATTTCTTTGTTAGCCAATTCGTCCGGGCCGACCGGGACATCGTCGGCCGGAATGTTCGGCAATCCAGCAAGCAGGCCGTGCATGGCCGCGTCAGCCTCGTCGCGCAGGCGTTCAAGTTCGGCTTGCCTGTCCTTAAGGCCGGCGACCTCGGCCTTCTTGGCTTCGGCCTCACGGTTCTTTCCAGACTGCATCAACGCGCCGATCTCTTTGCTGGCGGCGTTTCGCTGTTGATTGACGGAATCGGCCTCGCCGTTCACGCGACGGCGTTCGGCGTCGAGATCGGTAAATCTGTCGAGGTCTGCCGTGGGAAAGCTGCGGTTTGCCAGCGCCGTGCGGACGGCGTCGATATTCTCCCTTACAAAGGTCAGGTCAAGCATTATTTGGCTATAGTAACGATGTAATTACAATGTTATCACCGAAAGTCGATGGCGACTAACCGGCTCCATTTAGATACCAGATAATAGATAATAACTCAGAGACACCATTATGTTTGTCTATCGGTTCCAACTAACCTAAAATCAATCCGTCGAATGTAGCAAACATCGCTATGGCAAACCAAATTCGCAAGGCTGTTTTTCCCGCCGCGGGCCTGGGGACGCGCTTTCTGCCGGCAACAAAGGCGAGCCCAAAGGAAATGCTCCCGCTCGTCGATAAGCCGCTGATCCAATACTCGGTCGAGGAAGCTGTCGCGAGCGGCATCGAATCGATCCTGATCGTCACGGGCCGCGACAAGACGGCTATCGAGGACCACTTTGACATCTCGTTCGAGATGGAGCAGATGCTCAAGGAACGCGGCAAGGACGATCTGCTTCGTGAGGTCCACGCCGTATCCGAGATCGCCCGCATCAGCTATACGCGGCAGAAGCAGGCGTTGGGCCTTGGCCACGCGATCTATCAGGCAAAGGATTTCGCCGGTTCGGAGCCGTTTGCCGCTCTTCTCGCCGACGATATTGTCGATTCCGAGGTTCCCGCTCTCAAACAGATGATCGACGTCTATGAAAAATACGACGCACCGGTCATCGCAACGATGCAGGTCGCGGGCGAGGCGATCTCGCGATTTGGCGTCATTGATGCCGAAGAGGTCGAGCCAAATGTGTTTCGCATCCGCGATATGGTCGAAAAGCCGCCGTTTGCCGAGGCTCCCTCAGACCTTGCGATCATTGGCAGGTATATCTTTACGCCCGACATTTTTGCCGCGATCGAGCAGACCAAACCAGGCTCGGGCGGCGAGATCCAGATCACCGACGCAATGCGGATACTGCTCAAGGAGCGGCCTTTCTACGCGCTAAAGCTCGACGGCATAAGGCACGACGCAGGCGACAAGCTCGGCTTCCTGATCGCAACGGTCGAGTTTGCCCTGAAGCGTGACGACCTCGGCAGCGATTTCCGCGAATATCTCAAGAGTCTCCGCTTGGGCTGACCTCGCGCGTCCCTAGGATCATCTGAAGCACGATCAGCAATACAATGCCGACAGCCAGGACATAGAAGCCGGAGTGAAGGCTGCCGGTGCGGTCGGAAACAAGCCCTATCAGCCATGTGGATGAGGCGGCCCCGATCGTGCCGGCGACAAACATTGGCGTCGCCCGCCGTGTCGATGTGGGGCCAAATGTTCGCGAGAATCTGGCGACGTTTGTCGGAAAGATCCATGAGGTGCCAAAGCCGGCGGCGACTGCGCCGATGCTCAGGGACGCAACCGTCGAGGCCGACAGGACCAGCACCATTCCCGCGAGGACGATCGCAAGGCCTAGGAGCAGCATCCGATTCTCATTAAGGAAGCGAAACAGCACCGGCGCAAACGCGCGTCCCAGAACAAAGAACAGGAAATACAGGAACGTCGGCGACAGCCAGGCGAGCAGAGGCTGCCCTTCGACACGCTCAGTATAGGTCGTGATCCATCCGCCCATTCCACTCTCGAAGCCAACATGAATGAGGTTGAAGAGTGCGATCCCCCACGCGATGGGCATTGTCCAGATCGGCGCATCCCTTTGATCGTCCGGCGGTTCTTCGCCGGGCTTCGCTCGGCCCAGCCGGACGTTTGGCAGAATGATCATCGCGGACATGATGAGCGGAACCGCAAGTATCCATGTTGTCAGCCCGAGCGAATCGCGCGTCCCTGAAATATCGACAAAGGGCTTTGAGATGATCGCGCCCACGCCCCAGCAAAAATTCAGGATGCTCAGTGCCGATGCCGCGCGTCCCTGGCTCATATCGAGGATGAGCATGTTGATCGATGGCAGCGTCAGGCCGATGCCGAGCCCGTTGATAAGAAAGCCGCCAAGACATATCGAATAGCTGTCGGCATTGAGCAACATCAGGCCGACGGCCATCGACACGGTTCCCGCGACGGCCGCCGCTGAATAGTTGTTGCGGCGTGCAAGCCGGCTGCTGAGAAGCGTCCCTGAGATCGAGCCGGCAAATTGAGCCGGAAAGAAGTAGCTCATCTCGATATCACTCAGCGAAAAGTGCCGTGCCATGATCGGCAGCACCGGGCCGATCAGCACCGTCGCGATGCCCGAGAGAAAGAACATCACATGGAGCACGATCCGCATCAACTGCGACTCTTCGGGCTTCGGCATAAGAGGGTATTGTGACAACTTACGATTCGACCGCCAACTCTGGACATGGCTTTGCCTTCGTAATAACGGGCTTTTGTTCGCGTAAACTAGCGGTTTTCGTTAGAATCGGATTCGATGCCTTTTTCACGGATCGACGATGTGGTAAACGACATTCGCGACGGTCGAATGATCATTATTGTCGATGATGAGGACCGTGAGAACGAGGGCGACCTCGTTTGCGCGGCCGAAAAAGTGACGCCCGAGATCATCAACTTCATGGCCGTGCACGGCCGCGGGCTGATCTGCCTGCCGATGACCGAGGAGCGGTGTGACGAGCTTCAGCTTTTCCCGCAGGTGAGCGAGAACACGTCCAGCATGGGCACTGCGTTTACAACGTCGATCGAGGCGCGCGAGGGCGTGACGACGGGCATCTCGGCGGCGGACCGTGCAAAAACGATATTGACGGCAGTCGATCCACATTCGCGCGCGCTCGACCTTGCACGGCCCGGACATGTTTTTCCACTTCGTGCAAAGCGTGGCGGTGTGCTCGTGCGCGTCGGCCAGACCGAGGCAAGCGTAGATATCGCCCGCGTTGCCGGATTACAGCCGGCCGCGGTGATCTGCGAGATAATGAACGACGACGGCACGATGGCACGTCTGCCGGAGCTTGAGGTTTTCGCCGATAAACATGGATTAAAGATCATCTCGGTGGCCGATCTTGTTAAATATCGCGTCGAGCGGGAAACGCTCGTCCGGCGAGTCATCACGAGCGACCTGAATACGAGCTACGGCATCTTTAGAACGGTCATTTACGAGAACATCATTAATGGCGAGACGCATATTGCGTTGGTAATGGGTGATGTTTCAGGGACAACGGGGCCGACGCTGGTGCGCGTCCAAACCGAGAATGTGACCTTTGCGATGTTCGGAGCCCAAGCGGGCGAGGCCGCAGGGGCCATTCAAAACTCTCTCAAGACAATAGCCGATGAAGGTCGTGGCGTGCTGCTTTATCTAAGACAGCGCGACAATGATCTCGACCTCGTGAATCAGCTCAGGACGTATGCCCTGATGCAGGAACGCGGAGTCGGCCTCGATGAGGCACGGCAGGAAACCGGCTATGGCAAGGTCCACGATCACGGCATTGGCGCACAGATATTAAAGGACCTTGGCGTGAAGCAGATACGCCTACTGTCAAACCATCCGCCGCGTGTGGCGGCGCTTGAGGCGTTTGGGCTAGAGATCGTTGAGACCGTTAGGCTTTAAGAATGGCGAGCGACGAGCCAGACAGATCCGAAGGCGCACGGCGACGGTGGCCGTGGCGAATACCGCTGTTCTTGCTCGGTGGTATCGCGGCGACGATCCTTTTCGTGGCGCTTATTGGCATTATTCTCTACCAGACCGGTTATGCGAATAGTTATGTAAAGGACGCATTCACAGCCCGTTTGTCGGAGATGGGCATAGCCTTTTCGGCCGAGTCGTTTGACCTCAAAGCATCACCGCTCGAGCTACATATACGGGAAGCCGCGTTTAACGATAAGCTCACCGGCGAGAGGCTCTTTGCGATCCGCGAAGCGCATCTCGGCATGACGATCACTGATCTGTTTGCGTTGCGGCTAAAACGCGAGATCAGGATCGACACGACCGATATCACCGGTGCAGACGTGTGGATAACGTTTGATAAGAACGGACGGTCAAACTTCTCAAACCTCAAGCTTGTCGAGGACGAGGAAGGTGCGGCCGTGGATCTTCGATACGAGTCGGTGAAGTTTAGCCTGCGCGAGAGCGTCGTTCATTTTGGCGATCTCAAGCGAGATATTGCGGGTGACGCAAAGAACATTGTCTTTTTGCTTTCGCCGGTCGCGAGCCGATCAGGCAGTGATCCGCTGCGGTTTTCGTTCGACCTGACATCGACCGATTCGACCTTCACATACGACGAAAAAATGGTCGAGGACATCGACATTCGTGCTCAGGGCATTGCGGACGATAAGGGTGCGGACATCACCCGATTCGAACTCACGACACCGATCGGCAAGTCTACGCTCGCCGGCCGCCTGAACGATTGGGCCGCGCCGAAATATACCCTAGATATTGAATCAACGATCGACATGACGCAGGCATCGGCCGTTTTCATGACGGGGACGCAGTTGACGGGCGTCGGCAATTTCAAAGGCAAAGTTACGGGTGAAGGCGAGACGTATGCGATCGAAGGCACCGCCGGCAGCGAGGCGATGCGGATAGACGGCGTCTATCTGAAAGCCCTGAATGTCGAGGCGACCGTCGCCGGAACAAACACGAACTATGAGGCCAATGGCCGAGCGATCGCCGAGATGCTGACCTACGACGATTTTCGCGTCGATTGGCTCAAGATGGCAGGGAATGTTCGCGGCACGGGAACCGATCTGCGGTGGGTCGGCGAGCTCGATGCGGCGGCCGCCCGGGCCGGTGCACTATCGCTCGGCGGCCTGTTTCTAAAGGATGCGAGGGCTGAATTTCGCGACCGGCAGATCACGGCCGAGGCCGGCAGCGGCAGGACGCAGCGGTTCGGCGTCGGTGATACGGAATTCGAACTCCTTGCGGCCAGGAATCTGAAATTCAGCCGGCGCGACGGCGCCATCGACCTGTCGGCCCCAAGCGCAAGCGCAAGCTCATTTAAGGCAAAAGCCTACAGCCTCGGCGGCGTGACCGGCTCGAACATCCGTGTTAAGAATTCGAACCGACGGACCGATATCGATATCGATGGGCTGCGCTCTGACACGGGCACACTTGGCGGCACAAAGCTGCGTGGCCTCAAGGCTGACAAGTTTACCTTTACCGACGTGCCGGATTCGACGTCGGTGGCGGCAAAGAACTTTCGGGCAGATGGGATCGATACGGGCGATTTTCGCATTGATGGCCTCGAAGCTCCGCAGGTCGATCTAAACGACACGACAGCCGAGACGATCGTCTATTCCGACAGCGTCCGCGTCGCAAAGTTCGATACTGATGCGGCGGTGCTGGGCAGCCTGAACATCGGCGGCGTTCGGCTGACGATCAGGCAAGGCAGGGTCGAGGCCCGGTCGGATGACATTGACGCCGGAACGGTAGCAATTAAGAGGTCGGATACGATCGCGGACGGCGGAGAATTGAAAGGTGTGCGATTCGCCCGGCCGGTCTACATTCTCGAGCCGTCGGGCCGTTACCGCGCAACGGCCGATATGAGCATCGGCGGCGGCACACTCGGCAGCGTTGCATTGGGCGCAGCCACAGCGAAAGTCGACGCCTCGAACGACCGTGCTTCGATAGCCGACGTGACGGCGGCCGTGATGGACGGGCAGTTTGCCGGCGAAGCCGTAATTGGGATGAAATCACACATGTCATCCCATATCTTTGGCCGTTTCACCGACCTCGATGTCGCGAGGCTGATAGCCCTGCCTATGGGCCGCGTGACTCCGATAGATGGGCAGGCGACGGGCAGCATCGATCTCACGTTTGCGGGGACGGACCTTCGGACGGCGAGTGGAACGATAGGAGCTTCGGTAGCTGCGAACGCGGGCACTTCCGGCAGCGGGACCATTCCGGTCAGCGGGCAGATCAAGCTGAAGGCGACCAACGGGCTCTTTAACGTGGAGCAAGCCGACCTGCGATCCGCCAATAGCCGGCTGAACGCAACGGGGCGGCTCGACGCGAGACGCGACGACACGGACCTGGCTGTGACGATCCGTTCAACGGAGGCGAGCGAGATCGACAGGATGATGCGTGTGCTGAGCATTTCGCCTGAGTTTGAAGAGCAGCTCGATTCAATGCAGGTCCAGTTTGCCGGAAACCTGACGTTTGACGGAGCTGTGACGGGCAGCACGTCGAGCCTGACGATCACAGGGCCGCTGGCGGTGGACCGCGTTACCATGAGGGAGCGTGAATTGGGCAGTATCGCTACCGACATCGTTATCGCTCCTGCGGGCGTCGAACTGCGGAATGGCCGCCTCGCCGAATCGGGGGGCGGCAATGCGGCATTCACCGTCGTGATCCCTGCGTCGGGCATCAATAACACGACGGTCGATGCGACGCTTACTAACATCAATGCGGGGAATCTGCTAGCGGCGTTGCCGGTCGACCTGCCGGCTCGGATCCGCGACCTGAACGGGAATACGTCGGGCCGCATCGATATCAGCGGCCTGCCGAACGAAGCAAGGGGTACGATCGATCTCGCGGCCCGGAATGGAATACTCGCGAGCCATGCATTTGACGGCCTTCAGGTGAAGGCGGGCTTTGCAGGGACGCTCGTCGAGATCGAACGGGCTGAGATCCGGGTTGCGGCCGGCCGGCTTTCAGCAACCGGGAATTTTGATCGAGCGTCTGAGGCCTTCAATGTGGACCTGGCGGGGACGGCCGTGCCGCTGACGCTGGTGACGGCACTGCTGCCGCCTAGCGAGAGCATTCCGGTGATGACGGGCGACGTTAGCTTTACGGCCCGGGCGTCCGGAGTTTATTTCAGGACACAAACCTACAACATAGCCTTTAGCGGATCGGCCCCTGAGGTCGTTGTGACCGATAGTTCCATTGGACGGGTCGAGTTCTCGGGCCAGACAGTTGACCAGCAATTGACGGCCCAACTGAGTGCAGGCCTGAATGGCCGGCCGCAGGTGATCAATGCGTCGATTGACCTTCGTTCTGACAACATCCCGATGACGGCGACGACCGAGCTCCAACAGAGTCCGGTTGCTCCATTCCTCTCGTTTGTTCCACAGCTTAAAGGAGTGCCAATTACGGGCACAGGCACCGGCCGCGTCGAGGTGGCAGGCGACCTTGGCGTGATCAACGACAATGGTGAGCGGGCCGTCTCATGGACGAACCTGAGCGGGACGGCAACCTTCTCACAGCTTGCCCTTCAGATAAAGGACACGCCGCTGTCGGCGGCCGAACTGGTAGTGGTAAGATTCGACCCGAAGCGTATCGAGTTCGTGCAGGCAAAGTTCGCGGGCAGCGGGTCGAATATGACCATCGCAGGTTCAAAGGCCCTCGCCGACGGCGTCGAAAACAACCTCACGATCGACGGCCGTGTGAATCTAAATCTCCTAAATCTTGCTACGCGCGACACGTTCTTTGCGGGCTTTGCCGATACATCGGTGAGGCTCTTTGGGCTGAACTCTAACCCGCGGCTCACAGGGATATCGAATGTAGTGAACGGCTCGGTCGCGACGTTTCTCGGCTCAGATCGCTACTCGATGGAGCGCGTGCAGGCCCGCATCATTTTCACGTCCGATCAGGTAGAGCTCGAACAGGCGAGCGGATATCTCGGCGGGGGGCGATTTACCGCATCCGGCGGCGGACTACTCGGTGCGGGACGCGGCCAGACGCTGTTTGATTCGCTGGCGATGCGATCGTTCCGCTTCTCGCTCGACGGGAACAACGTGACAGTGCCGCTGCCGAAGGACTTCCTGACAACGGGCGACGCCCAGCTTGAGGTGACAGGCATTCGCCGAAGCGCGGCCGAGAAGATCGAGATGACGGTGACGGGCCGCGTGCTCGCCCGCCGCAGCCTATATTCGAAGGACATCGACCTGGCCAACGTCGTCAGCTCGCGCCGCGATCCTGTGCTGACCTCGGGCGGCGGCGGAATAACGGCGCCGCGGTTTGATATCGTCATCGAGGGCCGCGATTCGCTTATCGTCAGAAACAATATCGCCGACCTGACCGCATCGGTATCCCTTGTGCTGACAGGCGACGCTAACAATCCAAGGCTGACCGGCCGCATCACCGCGAACAGCGGCACGATCCTATTTCGCAAGGACCGTTACGATATACAGCGAGGGGTGCTCGAATTTCCGCCCGAGACGTCGATCGATCCGGTGGTCAATCTGCAGGCCGAGACCGATATCGCGGGCTATCAGGTGTTTGTTACATACAGCGGGCCGCTGCGCGATTCAGAGCTAGCGACGATGACGGTCCGCTCGAGCCCGGCACTGCCGCAGGCTGACGTTGTCTCGTTGATCACCACCGGAAGCCTCGCGAATACAGGCATGGGTATCCCGACATTTGCCGAAACAGGGATCAATACGGCGGCCGAGATCCTTACTGATACGATAGTCAATAACCCGGTTCGCAGGGCGACCGACAAGCTGTTCGGGTTGAATGTTTTTGAGATCGATCCGATCATCTCCGGCTCGCAGGCAAATCCCGGTGCTCGTCTGACGGTCGGCCGGCAGATCAATAACAACCTCAGAGTGACGTACTCGACCAATCTGTCGCAGGACCAGAACCAAGTACTCGCCTTTGAATATCGCGTATCAAACAAGCTCTCGCTCGTCGCCCAGTACGAACAGCGATCCCTGACGAATGTGACCCGTGACCGCGACAATTTCAGTTTTGAGGTGCGGTTTCGCAAGCGATTCTGAGCGCACGAATGCGGACGAGAAAGTACATTTATCTGGCTCTTCTGCTCGCATTTCTTGGCGCGGCAGCACCGTTGCCCGTCAACGCGCAGAGCCGGTTTGAGAAGCGGCGCTTGTCCCGTATAACGGTGGCCCTGCCGGGCGTCGATCCGGCGTCGCGCCAGGTGAAGGAATACACCGATATCGTCACCGATGTGCTCGGGCCCGTTTACTCAGCGCCGCGGATCAGGGAAGCGATCGAGGAGTTGTATTTTCGCGCGCGGACGATGAATACGATCGCGGTGTCGGCTGAGATCGATGCGGCAGGCGATGTCCGGTTGACCTTCGATCTGCGGATGAAGACGCAGGCGTCGCGAGTCTCCATCGACGTGGCGGACGCGATCGGCGACGAGGTAACAGAGCAGGAATTGCGGTTTAAGCTCAACATTCTTACGGCCGGATCGGTCGTCACGGAGCAGGAGCTACAGAATAATGCGGACGAGATCCTCGCCTTTTTGCGTGAGCGGGGCTTCTTTCGGTCGACGGTGACATTTGAGCGGCAGCCGACAACTAATGCTGGTCAGACGGCGGTCGTATTTCGAGTCACGCCGGGCGCGCAGGCCAGGGTCGAGCGTTTCGAGGTCAACGTCACAGGACTTGAAAGCCCGATCGATGCCAACGCATTTAAGCTGAGGCCGGGCGGACTTTACTCTCGCGAACGTTTGACTACCGATGTCGGAATGATCAAGCGTGTGCTCCGTCAGGCCGATCTCTTGTCGCCGATGCTTGATGAACCGCGGGTGGTATTTGACGACGATACCAATACCGTCGCGGTCAGCCTAGGCGGGAAGGTAGGGCCAAAGGTCGAGGTCATTGTCGATACCGAAAAAGAAAAGGTCGGCCGCGGCACTGAGGTCAGGCTGCTGCCGATCAGGAGCGAGGGAACGCTCGACTTTTCGGCGATCATCGAGGGTGAGCGGCGGCTCGAGAACTATTATCAGGAACAGGGGTATTTCTTTGCTGATGTAGTTTCGGTATGTTCTGCGACGCCGCAGCTTCTCGATAACGAAGACAATCCGATCTCGAACGACACCGAGTTCCTTTGCTCATTCCTTGGCGGCGAGGACCTAATGGGCCGCCACATCACGGTCAAATACCGTGTCGATCTTAACCGCCGTTTGTCGCTCAACAAGCTCCGCATTCGTGGAACCGACGCGATAACGATCGAAGACGTGAGCAGCGTGCTTGGCTCGCAGGAGGCAAATGCGCTCGGCATCATCCCATATCTCGGCTACGGCCGCGGCTATACGAGCGAGGCCATCCTGGAAGAGGATGCGTCGACCATCCGGACGATCATGGCCGAACTCGGCTATCGCGACGCGGAGGTGCGGGCCACTCAGGGCGTATCTCCGGAAGGAGAGGAACTTATCATCACGTTCGTTGTCGAGGAGGGCACGCCATCGGTCGTGACGGATGTCAGAATATCCGGGAACTCGGCCATCCCGACTGACGAGTTGACGGCTGTGCTGCCCCAGCTGGTCGGGGGAAACTACTCGCGGGCCAGGGTTCGCAATGCGGTCAGAAAACTATCACAGTTTTATTCGGAGCGAGGATATTTTGATGCTCGCGTGACATCGTCGGTAACCGATCTGCCGGCACGTTCGTCCGCAGCGCAGCGGGATGTCGGCGTTGAATTCAAGGTCGAGTACGAGGGGCAAAAGGTAGTGATCGGCCGCATCCTGATCGACGGCAACGAAAAGACCGAGCGCGATGCCTTGATGAAAACGCTCGCATTGAGCGAAGGCGAACTGCTTCGTTCGCCGGATATCTACACCAGCGAGCAGAACCTTTATGGCACGGACGCCTTTTCGCGGGTCGCGATCAAACCGCAGCCGGCGGGCGAGGATGCTAACGGGAATCGCGTCTCGGACGTTCTGGTCAGCGTAGAAGAACAGCCTCCGCGGCTGATGTCATTCGGCGGAGGCTTCTCGACCGATCTCGGCCTTAGTGGATTTTTTGACATTCGCCATGTCAACCTGTTTGGCAAGCTGTGGCAGGGCGGAGCTCGTGTAAAAGTGAGCCAACGGCAGCAACTCGTCCAATTTGACCTAATCAACCCCCGCTTCATTCCGGACGGACGGAAGCGATTCTCGCCGCTGACGCTCTCGCTTCAGTATCAACGCGATACGACGGTGACACGGTTCTTCAGATCAGCATTTGATCGCGGCACGTTTGGGATCGTCCAGCGCGTGGACAAGAATGGCAATCCTATTGATGAATTTGGACGCAAGGTCGGCAGCCCGACGATCAACCGTGCCGCCTTTTCGGCGGAGACTAGCCGAACCATCAGCCGCAAGGACCGCAGCATCCTCTTTGTGCGATACCGATTTGAGGACGTCAGGCTCTACAACATCGAAAGCTTGTTGATCAAGGACCTTCTCCGGCCTGATGCGCAGAATCGGATATCGGGTCTTGGGGCCACATTTGTCCGTGATACGCGACGGAATTGTGCAGTGAAATATTCGCTGCTCGAACTCATAGACAAGGGCGAGCCGGCCGACAAATGCCGCTACAATGCATCAGATCCGACCAATGGTGACTATCTGACGGCAGATTACAACCTGTCGGTGCCGGCACTTGGCGCTAACGTGGGATTTCAGAAGTTTCAGGTCAGCTACAATCGATATTACACGTTCAAACGGACAACGCTGGCGGCGCGCGGCATCTTTGGCGCCGGACGTGTCTTCAAAGGCGGCGACCGATACACAGGATCACCGTTTTCGTTCCTTGATGGGCTGCTGCCCATCAGCGAGCGATTCTTTGCCGGTGGTGCAAACACGCTGCGGGGCTTCGATTTCGAAGAGGCCGGGCCGCGGGTGGTCATTGTCCCGACCGGCAGATTCTTTAACAGCAGCGGGCAAGAAGTGTTTCTAGATCCGTTCACGATCCCGTTCGGCGGGAATGCGATAGCGGTGTTGAATCTCGAGGCTCGAATACCGCTGACGCGGTCGATCAGGGCGGTGCCCTTTTATGACGGAGGAAACGTCTTTAGAAAGGCGAGCGATATCTTTCGACGGCCCGACATTGCTCCCGGCGACGTTGCCGGATACAACCAACGGGCTTTTTGGACGCATTCGGCCGGCCTCGGCCTGCGGGTAAAAACGCCCGTAGGCGGCGAGTTTGGTGTCGATTACGGCTATCTGCTCAATCCGCCTACATTTCTCATTCCGCAGGCGATGGGGCCGCCGACAGGCTATCGGCTAAATCAGGGCCATTTTCATTTTCGATTTTCGCAAGCCTTTTAGTTGACCGCGTCGGAGGCAACGACGTGACGCTCATCAAGTTCTACGATAAGGCTGCCGGAGCTTTCGGTGCGGCCCTGGACCGCAGCGGGCGCATCGGCCCTCGTTAGTCCGCGCATTCCGGCAAACTTCTTGCGCATCATTTTTCGGCTATACATTGCCTTATCGGCAGCGATGACCATCTGGTCAAAGGTCTCGCCGCCGCGTGTGTAGCCGGCTCCGCCGAGGCTGACGCCGACCGAGGCCTCCCGGCCGTTGGCCGTCAACCGGAACTGCGAGACCGCTTGCTCGATGCGATCACACAAGTCGGCGACGTCCTGCGCCGATGTCTCGGGGATCAGGGCGACGAACTCATCACCGCCATATCGAGCCAGAAAATCGTAGTCGCGAAGCTGTTCCTTGATCACCTTACCGACCTCACGGAGCATCTGGTCGCCGACCTTGTGGCCAAAATTGTCGTTCACCAGCTTGAATCCGTCGAGGTCGAGCATCAGAAGCTGAAAACTGTTCTCATTGCGCTTGGCACGGGCCACTTCCTTCTCAAACTGCATCTGCAGGCTGCGTGCATTTGGCAGGCCGGTCATCGGGTCGGTTAGGGCGTATCTTTTTGTCTCACTATGCTTGAGCGATTTGCTGATTGCGTCAGACGCGATGCGAGATATCGTTTCGAGCAAACGGATGTGTTCCTCGCCGTATGCCTCGAGCTCGGCGGAGTAGAGGGTGATCGCGCCGATCAACTCGTCGTCGGCCATGAGCGGAACCGAGGCTATGGTCGAGAAACAGCCGGCGAGCTCGACCTGCGAATAGGCAAAGTCAAGATCCGGGTCTACGTTATAAGCGGTCTCTCGCGACCGCATGGCGAAGCCTGAGACGCCCTGCCCGATCCGCATCTGCCGAGAGAGCATCGCATTCGCCGCATGCCCTTCGGCGTGGACGGCGGTGGCTACGGCGCGTTCGGGGTCAGACAGGTAGACGGCACACGTGTCGAAGGGAACAAATTCCGAGACCTTCTCGGCAAACAGAGCCAGCGTCTGCTCGAGGGTGACGCGCGAGCCAAACTCGCGGGCCAGTTCGTAGAGGCTGAATACTTCTCGATTGGCGAGTTTGATCTGCTCGACGAAGCATTGCTTGCCGCTTCGGTGGGCAAGGTCCTGCTCTTCGCCGTATGAGAGGCCTTCGGCGGCCAACTCTGCTTCAAATGCCGTCAGATGCCGCAGCAATGTTGAGACGACCAGCGGGTCAAATCGCTTGCCTGACTCAGTTTGGATCGCCTTTCGGGCGTCCTCGCGCGAGAGCCCCGCGCGATATGGCCTTGCTCCGCGCATGGTGTCGAAGGCATCTGCAACGGAAAGTATCCTGGCCGTGATAGGGATGTCATCGCCCTTGAGGCCGGCGGGATATCCGCTGCCGTCCCAGCATTCGTGATGATATCGAACGGTCGGAACGACGGGATGGTCAAAGCCGACTTTTTCGAGGATCGACGCGCCGACATCCGAGTGGATCTTGGTCTTTTCAAGCTCAGCCGGCGTGAGGTCTCCGGGTTTGTTGAGAATGTGGTCGGGAACGGCGAGCTTGCCGATATCATGCAGCAGAGCTCCGGTTCGCAAAGCTTCGAGCTCGCTCTCGGAAAGGCCGAGAATTCGGCCGATGCCGACAGCGTAGATGCGCGTGCGTCGAACGTGGCCGACACCGACCTGATCGCGTGCGTCAATGGCCGTAGCCAATGCTTCGACAGTGGCGAGATGGATGCGGCTGGCCTCGGTAATGGCTCTCGTCTTTTCCGCAAGGAGCCTTATGTGCAAACGGTATGCGAGCGTCAACGCGGTCCCGAGGGGCAACAGAAAATAGATGATGTCCAAACCAAAGTACGCTACCAACGCACCACAGACCGCTATGCCGACCATACCGGCGGCGATAACGGTTTGCGAGATCCCGTTCGGGGCGATTGAAGAGATTCTCATGGTCTGTACGGACGCTAAGCTGTCGTCCTGTGGCACTCGGACCGGATCAAATTCCAGGCGGACGCATGGTTCCGCCGCAGGCATACTTTCAAATGGCGTGCCACACGGCGGAGCCTGTAAAATGTTGAGGAATCAGGGAGTTGTCGCCGGATCGATGATAGATATTCGGTCAGAATGACGGCCGAATCGGTCAGGCTGAAGGTGTCCGCTCCGCAGAACGGGCACGGAGGAAGTAGGCGAAATAGCCGTACATCGACCAAAGGGCCGTGATGACCGACACCCAGAGAGCGCCGCGGCCGACGAGATAGCCAAAGACCTTCCAGTCGTTAGACGTCAGCGACATCTGCGTCAGATCGGCAAAGGCCGTCCGGACCTCAGGGACCTGCCAGAAGAAGGCCGGGTAATCGAGGCCGAAGTTCGACACCGGCGGATTGCCGCTGGCTGCGGCTACGAGCAGGGCAACGATGGCGACGCATTGGGCCCACATCTTGAATTTGCCCATGCCCTGAGCCTGTATGACGATGCCCTCGCTCGCCGCGACTGAACGCAGGCCCGTGATGATAAATTCGCGGCCGATGATCACGACCACGGCCCACGACGGAGCCAGGTGCTTCTCGACCAGAACGATCAGGGCGGCCGAGATCAGCAGCTTGTCAGCTATGGGATCGAGAAACTTGCCGAGCGTCGAGACCTGTTTGCGCCGCCGGGCAAGCTGCCCGTCAAAGATATCGCTGATCGCCGCGATCAGAAAGATCACGATGGCAAGAACATAAGCATCGAGCCCGAACCACTGCTCGGCGACAGGCGTAAGGAGCACGACCACGAGCAGCGGCACTATCACGATGCGGCCAAGCGTAATGTAGTTGGGCAGGTTCACGGGCTACATCCTAGATTTTACGCATTGCCCTGGGATATCAAAAACGGCGGGCACATGTGGCCCGCCGTTCGAATCGTGGCTGATGCTGATCTAGGGAAGGAAGCCCAACGCGCTATTGGCCGCGTCGTGTTGGGTGATGAGCGGATTGGCGAGATTTGGGAAGACGAGCGTCTCGTCGGCGGGGGCGAGGCCGAACCAACGCGCAAGTCTCACGGCATACATCTCGACCGACGTCGTCGGTATCCACCGGCCACGGCCTGACGCCGTATTATCTGTGTCGTCCGCGCCGCTTGGGCCCATGACCAGTGTCGGGAAGTAATTGCCCGTGCCGTCGGGGCGATGGCTGCCGTAAAAATCGCCGCCCGAGACCGAGCCGCCCATCACGAACATATGATTGCCCCAGGCGTGATCCGATCCGACCGTGGCACCGGAGCCCGCCGGATTGAGCGTGCGGCCAAAATCGGAGAGAGTGAAGGTCGTCACGTCATTATTGACGCCCTGCACTACCATCTCGTCATAGAACGCACGCATGGCCTGGCTGAATTCCCGCAAGCGGGCGTTCTGGCCATTGTTCTCATTCAATTCGTTGGTGTGGGTGTCAAAACCGCCGATCTGGACGTAAAAGACCTGCCGATTGACGTTGAGGTCAAGGCGCTTCTTGATCAGCCGGGCGACCTGCTTGAATTGCTGGCCGATGTTCGTAGTTGGGAACTGAACCGTGACCTCCTGCGATGTCTGCAGGGCCGAATTCGCCTGCATCGCGAGGTCAGTGACGTGGCTCGCCTCCTTGATGAAGTTATTTGACAGATCCTGCTGCCTGAGCGTGTTGAACGCCGTAAGGCGCGCCAGCGTCGAGCCTGTCGGATTCGAGCCGAAACCGGCCGGATTCAGGACGTTTGCCAGCGAAGTCTGCGCGTTCGCAATTGCCAGCGGCAGCGTTGTCTGCCCGGCGGTGAACAACTGAGCTCCGGAGATCGATGTGATCATCGGTATCAGCCCGCTCGGATTGCTGCCCATGGTCATTTTGTCGGACAAGCGGCCGCCCCAGCCCGTAAACGCCTGCGTGTTTGAGACGCTGGTCTGCGACTGCGCGACCTGGTCGGAGTGTGAAAAGAGCTGGTAGGGCTTTTTGAATTGCGAGCTCAGGTACTGAGCCTTTGTCAGCGGCTGCACGAGGTTGCCGACATTACAGACGACGGCGAGATCGCCGCCGGCCCAGAGTTCGTGGATGCCGTTGTTGACGATCGTCGTGCCGTTCGGGGCGCCGACATTGCCGAGATTTGGATGCAGGCCATACGTCAGGCCGCCAAGCCGCGGCACCGCGATCGGCAGCAGCGAGCCCTGCGCTATCGCGAGGCCCTGAGTGCCGCGGGCAGCATTGTATGCCGCATAATTGCTGATCGACGAGTCGCTATGGTTTGGTATGACCACGTTGTTGCCGTCGTTGCCGCCGGCCCAGAAGCAGAGCACCAGCGCCTTGTAACTTTCGCCGCCTTCGCCGCTGTCGATCACCCGCTGCGCCATCGCGCTGATCGCTCCGAGGTGATGCATCTGCGTTGCGAGCGAGACCATGCCGAGGGCACAGCCGCCTGACTTTTTCAAAAAATCGCGTCTTGTTTCTTTCATTTTGATCACCTCTGAACTTGATACTGCGACGATGTCGCGATCAGGTAAACAGCCTGCCGCACACGATTCAGGGCCTGTGTCGCGGTGGGCGGATTTGATACCGAAATGGAGTTGATAGCCGTTTGCAGGGTAGCCCGATTCTCAGCGGTCATCGTGCCGTGAAGCATACGATTGTTGAGGTCGTCGAGCAGCATCGTGTTGGTCGGATCGGCGATCACGAGTGCCTGCAGGTCGCTGAAATCATACGATGTTCCGTTTGGCGAGTCGGGCATCGACACCGAATACGCCGGTGCGGTAAACACCATTCGATTAAAGAAATTTGCCCTTGCGATGGATGTGCCGGTGGTCATGATCGCAAACTCCGGGCCGTTCAGCGACGTGCCGGGGATGACGTAGTCCGGCGGAAAATAATTGAAAACGGTAGGGGACAAGAACGGCAACTGACCCGCCGCATTCAATTCACCACGGCCACGGACGAAGTTGCCATCGCTCAAGCCCAAACCGTCCGCAGAGCGAACATTAAACGCCCGAGCGAAATTGGTCATCAACTGCACCGGTTCGCGGAGCTTACCGTAATTTGGGTCGGTCTTCGCGTCGCCGCGTGCCTCGGGATCGAGCAGGATCGCCTTGACGACGGCTTTCATATCGCCGCGTGTGCCAAATCCGTTGTCATTGAATACGCCCGCGACGCGGCCGACATATGCCGGTGTCGGGCTGCTCGTGACCATGTGCTGGATCAGGAGGCGGCTGATAAATGGGCCGACATTTGGATGATTAAAGATATTGTCCAATGCCTGGACTATCGATGCATTAGCATAGGCCGCCCGTAGAGCAACCGTGTTGCACGGGGCCGCGCAGGCCGGGACGTTCGTGGTGGTCGAGCCCGGATAACTCAAAAGCGTCTTGGCGTTCAGGTCGTGATTATTCGTGTTGAGCAGCATCGGGTCGATGTAGTTCTGCGTCCCGGCGACTATGTTCGGGCAGTTCGCAGCGTTATTGCAGAACGTCCATCCCGTCAATACTTTGGTCAGATCATTGACAACCGCCTGATCATAGGTCGGCACGGGGCTGCCCTGTCCATCGACCTGAACTGAGCCGTCCTGATTCAGCATGAAGAGCCCAACCGTGAATAGCTGCATGATCTCTCGCGCGTAGTTCTCGTTCGGGTTATTTTTCGTGCTGATGGCCATGTCGAGGTACTGACCCATCGTCGGGTTAAGCGTCATTCCGCAGGACGAACAGGTATTCAGGCCCGGCGTTGCCGTCGGCACATCGAAGACCCTAGGGCCCATAAGGTCGCGGAAATTGCCAAAAGCATACTTGCTCAGGACCTTGTGATACTCAACCATGTGCCGGCCCTGCTGAACGTCGGCCCCGGACGTGACCCAGATCTGGCTCAGTGCCCAGGCGACACGGTGCCGCAACTGAGGGTCGCCGTAGAACGCCTCTTTGATGAACCACGTCTGCGGCTGATACATCGTGTAGTGGTCGCGCACACAGTTGACCGGAATGTTGTTCTGGCAATCAGCAGTTGCGTTTCCCGGCATGAGCGGAAACTCAGGATAAGGGAACGCCGTTCCCGGGTACGGAGCTTCGAATTGCTCTGCAAGCCACGTCCTTAGGCCGATTCGCCGGATGCGGTCGTCGAGTGCGGCGGTCGGGCCAAATCCGGCTTGTTCAAGGAATCGTTTGCGGTCGCCCGACCAGCGATAGCCAACGTATTCGGGAGCACGCGTCTCTGATGTCGCGAACGGTGTCGGCAGCGAGCCCGGTGGGTCGGCGATCTTGCCGCCGGTTGTGCCCAGGCCGAGTCTGAGTCTGTTGCTTATCAGGCCGCGCCAGGTCACACCGACAAGGATGTCACCATCGGCCGTCGGCGGTTCCCAGAAGCGATTCTGGTCTGTCAACTGAACGGTCAACGCGTAGATGCCGCGGCCCGCTGTCGGGTCGGTGTATGGTTCGATGCTCAGCACCGGGAACGTGTAATTGCGACCGTTGGCATGCTCGACATACACGCGAAACGCATTTGCCCCTTCATCCGGCAGCAAGCTCAGATTCCTGACAAACAGAACGACGCGCGAATCTGGCCGAAAGGCACTTTCGGTAATCCTATTGATCGGAACCTTGCCTAGCCGTTCGGCCGGAATGGCCACGGCGCGTGTGGAGCCCTGAATGCTCAGCAGGATCGGCGTCGGCGAATTCGGATCTGGGTCAGAAATATTCTGGCCAAGCCCAATGACCGATAAGACAGCTACGACGGCCGTTGTCGACATGATCCGCAAGAAACGCTGCGAATATCTACTCTTCATACCTTTCCTCCTAAGGCAACTACGCGTTGTATTTCTCGAATGGTCCCGGCGATGCAGTGGAGCGGCGTCGCGGTTAAAACAGTTTATACAAATTCAAATCTACAACATTTCCAAGGCAAAAGACAATACTTTTTTTGCTATTTCTAATGCTGTTAGACGTGGAATATACTGCGATAGCCGAAAAAAATATTGGATGCAAGATGCCGGTTTCTCTTCATAGTTTCTACACATGAGAATTTCAGCTTTCGCTCGACCGTTTACAGCCATGGCTGGTCGGAGCTTACGCCGTTCGAGCTTGACGATCAAGACTGGCGTTTGAAAGCGGTTTTTACCGACAATTGCGGCCTCTCGGTGTGCGGCGTGCTATATGAGGACAATGGCGGCGTACGGATCGATCTGGCGTCGTCGCGGATCGATCTCGATAAGGTTGAGCGCGCGGCGCGGCACATTTTGCGGCTCGATGACGACCTTACAGGATTCTATCAAGCAATAGACGGGCACGGACATTTGTCGTGGGTTGCGGAAAAGGCCGCCGGACGGATGCTGAGATCGGCAACCGTTTTCGAAGACCTTGTAAAAACGATCTGCACGACAAACTGCTCGTGGGGCCTAACAAAGATTATGGTCGCAAATCTCGTCGAAAAGCTCGGCCGCTCGGCCGTTGGCGGCAGGAAAGCGTTTCCGACGGCCGAGGCGATGGCATCGGTAGATGAATCGTTTTATCGAAGCGAGGTCAAGGCCGGTTATCGGTCGCCGTATTTTGTGGAATTGGCCGAAGCTGTCGCGTTGGGCAGGTTTGATCCTGAAGCGTGGCTCGAGTCGCCGCTGAGCGGGCCGGAACTCAGAAAAGAGATGAAACGCGTCAAGGGCGTCGGCGATTATGCCGCCGATAATCTGTTAAAGCTCGTCGGAAAATACGACGGCCTCGCGCTCGATTCCTGGCTGCGGTCGCAATTCTATAAGAAATACAATCAAGAGAAACCGTGTAAAGACGGCCGCATCGAGCGGCATTACAAAAAGTATGGTGATTGGCGCGGCCTCGTGCTATGGTGCGAGATGACGGAGCGGTGGATCGTTCCCGACGCATAATGCACAGCTAAAAAGAAATCCATCGCTCTCACGTTTCTTTGCGTCTTATCTAGGAGAAACCGAGGGACTTGTCTTTATTGAACGTGTGACGGTGTTTTGTAGTATTATAAGCGTCATTCCCGTAAGGTAGTGCAATGATCGAGACCGGGACAATCCTCCAGCAGCGTTATCGCATCGACAGACAGATCGGACAGGGCGGTATGGGCGCCGTCTATATCGGGACCGATGAGCGCTTTGGCAGCACCGTGGCGATCAAAGAGACGCTCTGCATGGATGAGAGCTTTCGTAAGGCCATCGAGCGCGAGGCCCGCCTGCTCAACAGCCTGAAGCACAACGCGCTGCCGCGTGTCTCGGACCATTTCGAGGAGCGTGACAGCCAGTTTCTCGTCATGGAATACATTCCTGGCGAGGATGTGGCGACCATGCTCGAGTCGATCCATACACAGTTCTCTGTCGATCAGGTGCTGAGATGGGCGGATCAATTGCTCGACGCGCTGGACTATCTGCATAATCAGGATGTTCCGGTCGTCCACCGTGACATTAAGCCGCAGAATCTAAAGGTCAATTCGCGCGGCGATATCGTCCTTCTGGATTTTGGGCTTGCCAAAGGCAATCCGACCGACGCCGGACATCAGACGGCGGCGAAGAGCATCTTTGGCTATTCGCGCAATTACGCTTCGCTGGAGCAGATCCAGGGCACAGGGACCGATCCGCGCAGCGACCTGTATTCGCTTGCCGCGACGCTCTATCACCTATTGACGAATGCTGCCCCTGAGGACGCTCTAACCCGAGCAATGGCCGTGCTGAGCCAGAGGCCGGACCCGCTCGCTCCCGCGAACAAGCTCAGCACCGACGTGCCCCGCGGCGTTGCAGGCGTTCTACATAAGGCAATGGACCTCAACGCGGATTCCCGGCCCGCAGATGCTACCGAGATGCGGCGGATGCTTCGCGAGCATCAGAACTACGGCTATCTTGCTGACGCTCCGGCCGCCGCGGGCATTGCTGTCCCTGTCCCGGGCACCGGCGAGCCGACGAAGCTGATGCCCGAGGAAACGCGGGCTGCGGCGGCGCTTGCCGGTGGCGTTTCCGGGTCAACACACCCTGAGAACGTTTCTCAGGTAACGTCGATAAGGCCCGGCCTGATAGATCAAACCGCGTTTACGCCTGCGGCCATGACGGAAGCTCCGTCAAGCGTGCATCGCGGACTGGCGATGGCGGCCGGTATGGTCGTGGTCCTGCTCGTCGGTGCGGCTGCGGCGGGCGGGCTGTATATGATCAAACCGTCGGTTTTCGGCCTTGGGGCCGACGAGAAAGCTGTCGAGACGCCGGTGTCATCGACCGATGCGAATGCCGCCCCGTCGGGAGGTGAGGTTTCCGTGACCGGCGGAGATGCCGCGAACGCAGCGAACAGTGCCACGTCCGATCACACGGCGGCCCCCACGGGCGAGCCGGGCCGCACTCTGGACACAGGCCAGACCGACCCGGCCAAGGCCGCAAAGGCCCCAGGCAACGACCGTCTGGGAAAACAGACGGGAACGGATGAGATGGACGATGGTTTTGATGAGGATATCTCAGGGCCCGACGAGATCACGATCACGACCAGCGATGCTGACGGAACCGTTACGACGCGTAAGATCGGCAAGCCCGACCGACAGCCGCCGGCAGGAAGTGAGGACGATTTCACACGTATTCCGCGAGGGTTCGATCCCAACAGGATGACGCCCGAGCAAAAGCGGCTGCTTCAGGAGAGGATCCTACGACAGGTCGTCAGGCCAAACATTCCGCGGCCACCTGCCAGGCCGAAGAACTGAGCGCTCAAGCGCTCTCAATTACTTCCTTTAGCTTTGCGGTCCACCGGTCGAGGTTTTCGTGCGTCTCGATCGATGCGTCCTCGGTGACATGCATCAATGGGTGATACGTTACCGTCACGCGCCGGAAAAATCGCGGGTATTTCCAATCGCGGGGCCAGATCCGGTTGCCGCCGCGGATGGTGACCGGAAGGATAGGCACGCCCGCCTGAATAGCGATACGCACGACGCCGCTCTTAAATGGCAACAGTTCGCCGTCCGGCATTTCGCGGGCCCCCTCAGGAAAGACGACCAGCGCGGCTCCGCTGCGTAAACTTCGTAGGGCCTGCTTCATTGCCCGGATCGTGCCGCCAGTCTCGAGCGATACCGGAAACGCGCCGAGATAGGAGATGAATGGCCCGATGAACCGCCACTCGAATGCGGCGTCCCAGGCCATGAAACGCATCGGATGCTTGATCGGGATACCGATCCACCCAGGATCGATATAGGTCTGATGATTTGCGGCGATCAGATAAGCGCCGCTGTCGCGAGCGGGAATATGCTCGCGGCCCGAGAACCGGATGAACCAGAGCGGCTTGCTGACCAGCCAAGCAATAGAACGAGCCAGCCAATTCACGATCCGCGGAGGATTAGCGTCGGTTGCAGTTTCTGCCATTAGAAAAAGACCGGCCCATCGATACCGGTCTTTCTAGAGTAAGCATAGCAGCATCTCTGCTGCAAAGCCTGTTTCAGGCCGCGCTCCGCTGAAGAGCCATGAGTCTTTCCATCGGAAACTGTGTTTCTTCGAACTCAAGGTGAAGCGTCGAAGTATCGCCCTCGACCGTCTTTTGGTTGCGAACGATCGCAATAGAATAGAAATCAAGGAGCTTGCAGGCAAATTTGACCTTGTCGCCGACGTTCGCCTTCAGCTTGGTTGTGACCGACACGCCGCCTGCGCTGATGTTCTTGGTATAGGTCTCTTCGCGAGCGAGCGATTTTTCCTCGCGCTGGATAAGAGCGATGGTGACCGGCATCGTTAGCCACGTGCGGGGCTTCTTGCGTTTGGTGAACTGCGATTCCGACTCGGTGATGGCCCAGAAACCGTCGCTCTTCATTCCTGAGATCCGATAGTTCTGGGTCGGGTCAGCCTTAAAACTCTCCGGTATCTCTTTGCCGATCAGGCCGATGCCGACATGATAGACCGTGAGCCCATCGATGGTTGCGGCATTGCAGTGCTGGACGATGCCCATTACCTCGTACAGGTCCAGATCGTCGTCGTATGAGCGAAATTCTTTTGGCATCGGCAGCACAAGATTGACGAGCCGGCCGACCGTGCAGCTGCGCGAGAGGCTAACACCTACGCCATTGCGTGAGACTGTGTTGACCTTCGTGACCTCTTTCCAAAGCTGTTCGTCGCCCTCGTTGACCTGGACGATGGTTTTGAGGTCAGTGAGGGCCCGCTCGCTACGGCGAAGGTCCAAGATCGGATCTTGATCGATTATCGGCCGTTGCTGCAAGGCCGGTGGATTGAATTCGATAACACTCATGTAAATGCCGTTTTGGCTAGTTTGATCAGGATGTTGAGGGATCAGCCGATGCCCTCAAGCGGATAGAAGCGGTCGATAAACTCGAGATGGAGCCGTGTGATGCCGTCCGGGCCTACGCGAGAACCGCGAACGACCGATAGTATCTCGATATTGTGTCGGGGGCTGAGCACCCTGAGGAATGTCCCGGTATCGGCATTGAGCGTCGTAAAGACGGCCGCACCGCCGAGACTTATATTTTCCGTCACAGTGGTCTCAGAAAGCAAGACATTTCCTGCTTCGTCAACTTGTTCGATCGTGAGAGATTCGGGGATGAAATATCTGGTTTGCTTCCTGAGATCCTTCGGCAGGTCCGACTCATCGGCGTGAAGGTTGGCGTCCGTCAGGTGCCACATTCCTTTGCCGTCCTCCTCGCGGTGGGCGAGGTCGTAGAGCCGCGAAGGATGCTCGATATAGTCGACCGGCGGGGTTTTGCCCGTAAACGCGACACCGATCGAATATTCAGGTTCGGCGGAGCTTTTTCCGATCGAGATGCACCGTCGAACCAGCGCCCAGACCTTGTATTGCGGCTCGCTGTAGTCGAATGAACGCAACTGACGCGGCATCGGGACGGTCAGAAGCACCAAACGGCCGCGTTTAATCGGCCTTTTAAGCGTAAAGCCGGCGCCAAAGGCCGATACGTCGTTTAGCCGCGTGATCTCGTACCATCCTACTTTTGCATCGATCTTTACCTCGACGCGGACCGGCAGCGGCAGCGAAATACGCTGAATTCGCCGGTTCTCTTTCTCGACCGTCGGCTTTGGCGCCGCACGGTCGATGGCACGAGTATCTTGTGATGGCGAGGTCAACATCTCAGGTCAAAAACAGGTCTGAAAAAGGGGCCTTTGTGGAAGAGGCTCAGGTTTGCGTAACAGGCTTTACGCCTGTAAAATATAGATACGTTTAAGACGCTCGTAATTCCAGATTTTCCGGACGTCACGCCTTGTCCAAGACCCATTTTCCTGAGCCTGTTTGACCAATGGATTCACTGATAGAACGCAACCAGATCAATATCGAAGACGAGATGCGCCGGTCGTATCTCGACTACGCGATGAGCGTCATCATCGGCCGCGCATTGCCGGATGTGCGCGATGGGCTCAAGCCGGTTCATCGCCGCGTGCTGTGGGCAATGCACGAGCTGGGAAACACGTATAACAAGCCTTACAAAAAGTCTGCGCGCGTCGTCGGTGACACCATTGGTAAGTATCATCCGCATGGCGACACGGCCGTTTACGATACGGTCGTGCGGATGGCGCAGGATTTCTCGATGCGGTATCCGCTCGTTGACGGACAGGGGAATTTCGGTTCCATCGACGGCGACAACCCCGCCGCGATGCGCTACACAGAGGTCAGGCTCGCAAAGATCACGAATGAGGTCCTCGCGGATATCGAGAAGGAGACAGTCGACGACCAGCCAAACTACGACGAATCGCTGTCAGAGCCGAAGGTCCTGCCCACAAAGGTGCCACTTCTATTGGTCAATGGATCGGAGGGCATTGCCGTCGGCATGGCCACAAAGATACCGCCGCACAATCTGACCGAGATACTGGATGCCTGCGTGGCATTGCTCAAGGAGCCGACGATCAGCATTGATTCGCTTATCAAGATAGTGCCCGGGCCTGACTTTCCGACGGCGGGCTTCATCTACGGTCGTGAAGGCATATTGAGTGCCTACCGGTCGGGCCGGGGCATCATTCAGATGCGCGCCCGCGCCGTGGTCGATGAGATCGGACGCGGTGAACGAATACGGAATGCGGTCGTCGTTACTGAGTTGCCGTATCAGGTCAACAAGGCCGAGTTGATCGAGAAGATGGCCGCGCTCGTCCACGAACGCAAGCTCGACGGCGTCGCAGAGATCCGCGACGAATCGAGCCGCGAGGGCATGCGCATCGTCATCGAGCTAAAGCGAGACGCCGTTCCACAGGTTGTCCTCAACAAGCTCTATAAGCTGACGCGTATGCAGGCGTCATTTGGCATCATCAACATTGCCATCGTTGACGGCCAGCCGAAACTGCTGAATCTCAAGCAGCTTCTTGAGCATTTTGTCGATTTCCGACGCGAGGTCGTGAGGCGTCGCACCGAGTTTGACCTCAGAAAGGCGCAGGCTCGCGCACATATCTTGGAAGGGTTGAACAAGGCCATTGACGCGCTCGACCACATCATCCCGCTTATTCGGAATTCACGTTCGGTGGATGAGGCGAGGGCATTCCTGACGGGAAATTTTGCCGGGCTGGACGAGATAAAGAAGTGGCGTGGTATCACGGGCAACAAGACCGAAGAGCAGTTCTTAAAGGACCTGCGAAAGGTAATTGGGAGCCTCGAATTCAGCGAGATACAGGCACAGGCCATTCTCGATCTGCAATTGCGCCGGCTGTCGGCCCTAGAAAGGCAAAAGATCCTCGACGAGTATGCCGAGATCATCAAATACATCGCCGAACTCGAGAATATCCTTGCCAACGAAGGCGTTCTGCGGCAGGTGATCGTGGACGAACTGACCGAGATCAAACGGCTCTACGGTGACGCCCGCCGCACTGAGATAGTTGACGCGGGGATTGAACTTCGCATCGAAGACCTGATCCCGGATGAAGAGGTCGCGATCACGGTGACGAAAGCCGGCTATATAAAGCGGACGCCGACGGCAACCTATTCGCGTCAGGGCCGCGGCGGCAAGGGCCGCCTTGGGGCAACGGCGAAGAATGAGGACTTTGTTGAGCACCTATTTACGGCATCGACACACGACGCATTGATGATCTTTACCGACGACGGGCAGGTCTATAAGATCAAGGTCCACGAGATACCGGAAGCGGCCGCCGCCGCACGCGGCAAGGCCGTCGTAAATCTTGTTCAGTTGTCACAAGAACGGAAACTCGTGGCGGTGATGCCTGTTCGGGATTTTACCGAAGAGGTCTATCTCACGATGGTCACGCGCAATGGCGTTATCAAGAAAACGGCGCTCAGCGATTATCAGAACATCCGTGCGAATGGGATCAACGCGATCAATATCGATGATGGCGACGAATTGCTCGACATCATCCGAACCGACGGCAAGCGGCAGATCCTGATCGCAACGCATGACGGAATGGCCGTGCGGTTTCAGGAGACGGACGTGAGGCCGATGGGCCGTGCGGCACGCGGCGTCCGCGGCGTGAATCTTCGCAAGGGCGATTACGTCGTGTCGGTTTGCTCCGTCTCGCAGGAGGGTACGGAGAAGATACTCTCTGTCTCAGAAAAGGGCTTTGGCAAGCAGACGGTTGTCTCGAGCTATCGCCTCGCGAAGCGCGGCGGCATCGGCGTCATCAATATGAAGACGACCGAAAAGACCGGCAAGGTCGTTGCATCATTCCCGATCGAGGAAGAAAGCGAGATCATGATCATCACGCAGCAGGCGAAGCTAATTCGCCTCGGCGTCGACAAGATCCGCGAGACCGGCCGTTCGGCACAGGGCGTGACGCTTATCAAATGCGGTGAGGATGATCTCGTAACGTCGGCATCGCTGCTCGCTGCTGAGGACGAGGAGTAAGAATTAACCGGGAAGCACGCGAAAGACGATCGCGGTCATCTCTTCTTCGGTTTTCGTCCGAGCAATTTGTAAACGGAATCTATTGCACTATTAAATGCTTCGGTGTCGGTCTGCGGGCTGCAGGTCACTGCGCGGTCGTCGATAAAGGCCGCGACGCGCGGTTTGCCCTGGCTGGTATAGACATCGGTGTATGGGATCTTGTGCTTTTCGAGCCATTCGATGATCTTGATCCGGAGTTGCCCTGTGGTCAACAGCGGCACGTCGCCGCCGGGGCCCGGATCACTTGAGCATCTCGCCGAGAAAACAATAATATCTGCGATCTTGTTCAGGTTCCTCGCAAAATCGACCGCGCCGGGAACCGGCGGGCCGATATGGTCGAAGCCTTTCCATTCGGTGTAGGTCGCAAGAACGCCGTCGAGATCAACGCAGACGCGCGGTCGATTTTGAACCTGCCCGGCGGCACCCTTTTTCGGCTTTTGTGTGACTTGCCGCAGCGTCGATCTTTTTTCCTTCTTCTTTCCCAATGTTGGCAGCGGCGACCTTCGGGCGGCCATCATCGCTTCGATAGCATCGCCACCGTCGAGCCACTCGGGTTCGCCTTCGTCCGTGCGGTCAAAGTTATATACGCGTGTGTAATGCGGCCGCGTATGATGGCGCCCGGCGAGGCGGAGCGTGTAGGGCAAGTCGCCCGGCCCGACCTCTCGCTTTGGTGGAAAGATCTCGGGCCGGCGGGGAAGTCCCTGTTCTTTCCAGTCCGAGCGAACTTGATCGGCAAAATCGAAGGTCTCCGCCAGCGGATACTCATCATCGAGCAGGACCCAGATGTGAAAACCGCCGGCACCGTTAGAGTCGAAGACCAAAGGGTCCATTCCTTTTTCCCGCAGCCGGCCGGCCCATTCGAGCGTCGCCGCCCAATTCGCCTCGATGATCTCGTCAGCATTCGGAACGTCGGGATTGTGGAGGTCGATGTCTATGGCGAACCATTTACAGGTTGAGTGGTCCGAGATCGAATGAAGTCCGATGAGGTGGGCGGGCGAGCGGCCGGAGAAATGCCGTTCGAGCTTTGTGATCGTCACCATGTCGGTGCCGAGGTGACGACGTTCCCTGATAGGCAGCATCACGACCGAAATGCGGTCGTTCTTGATGGTGTACTGGCTCCAGACATCGCGTCGATTGACGATGCGTTCCATCGCCCATTCGGCGAGCTGCGGTGCGTAGCGTATCCACTCCTCAGCGATCCAAAGAAGGCGCTTGTTGCCGGCAAATTCGACAAAGGGCGGTCGGGCCATTGCGCTATTCTACACGGCGACAGCCTGCCTTTTCACTTTCGAGAGATATCAATTATCCTTAGAGGAAATGTCCTATCAGGTGATAGCCCGCAAATGGCGGCCGCAGACCTTTGACGAGGTGACCGGCCAGGAGGTAATTACGCAAACGCTGCGTAATGCCATTGAGCACGACCGGCTGCATCACGCGTATCTCTTTTCGGGCGCGAGGGGCGTAGGGAAAACGACGACGGCACGCATCCTTGCGAAAGCTCTGAATTGCCACAAATCGGACAAGCCTACGCTTACACCATGCGGCTCGGATGAGAAAGACATTTGTCCGTCGTGTCAGGAGATCGCCGAGGGCCGCTCGATGGATGTGCTTGAGATCGACGCAGCCTCGCATACCGGAATTGATGACGTTCGCGAGACGATCATCAACAGCATAGATTTTAGTCCCGCTCGCGACCGTTACCGAGTATTTATCATCGACGAGGTGCATCAGCTATCGAAGCCGGCCTTCAATGCGTTGTTAAAGACCGTCGAGGAGCCGCCGCCGAATGTCGTCTTTGTAATGGCGACGACCGAGCTGCACAAGGTGCCCGAGACGATCACGTCGAGGTGTCAGGAATTCCAATTTCGCACCATCCCGCTGCAGAAGATATTCGACCGGTTAAAGCTGATCGCCGATGCCGAGAAGGTCGATATCGATGACGATGCCCTGCGCGAACTCGCCCGCTCCGGTGAGGGCTCGATGCGCGACGCGCAGTCAAACTTTGATCAGGTCATTAGTTTTTCGGGTGACAAGATCCGTGCCGCCGATGTGACGGGTGCACTAGGATTTGCCGGGGCCGAGGTCCTTGCTAAGGCTGTCACCGCCATTGCCGAGCGACATCCCAAGGAGCTGTTGGCTGTGGTCGATGACTTGATCGTTCGCGGGCACGATCTGCGGAACTTTTGCCGCGACCTGTTAGGCCTCTTTCGGGACTTGCTTGTATTCAAGGTCGCCGGGAGCGAAAGTCAGCTATTCGAAACGGCTGTATTTACGGGTGAACAGATGACACAGATGGCTTCGGGCTTTACCGAGGCCGACCTTCTCCGGTTTTTCAATTCGCTTGCCGCCACCGAGGTCTCGCTCCGTGAGGCAGCCCACCCGCGATACGTCCTCGAGATGGGCCTTATCAAGCTTATCGAGATGCGAAAGGTAGCCGACATCGAAGGCCTGATCGAGAGAATGAATGCCCTGACAGGCGGCGAACGGACCTCCGTCGCTGCCTCCGCCTCGGCAACGGCCGCTGAGGAAAAAAAAACTTTAATATCTGAGCCGACTCCTGTAGCTCCCGAAGAGGTCACGGAAACCAGGCCCGCAGCTGTTGGCTTTGAGCCAATCCCCGAGCCGTTTTACATTTCAGAACCTGCTCAGCCGCGTGCCGCGTGGCTTCCGCCGCCGACCACCGAGATGCTTGCCCATATCGATGACAAGCGCCTCGACGGTGGCTACGAGCTACAACTCGAATGGAGTGGTGACGACCTGTTGCCTATCGCAAACGTGTCAGCGATCGTTCGTGACTGGTTGGGAATCGCCGCGGTCGAGGATAGGCCTCCGGCCGTCGCTGCGTCGTCAGGACGGGCATTCGCCCCGGCATACGAACCGAGACCGTCATTTCAGAAACCGATCGACCTGCCGGTCCTGTCGACTGAGCCGAGCGACGAGGAATTGCTCGAGTATGCCAAGGCGCATCCTGCAGTCCGCGAGGCGATTCGCATATTTCAGGCGGAGATAATCGAAGTCAAGCGCGTATGACTCCCTGCGAACATAGTATTTAGGAAATCGTATATCAGGTGCGACAGAGATTGATCTGATGACAAGCCGATCGGTGCAAAAGTTCAAGGGGTTAGCCGCAGCGGTGCTGCTGATAGTTGCAGCGTTCAGCGCGTTTGGGCAGGAATCGCAGTCGTGGTCGCAGAACGTCTCGCCGCTGCCGTCGCCGACCGGTTTTGTGAATGATTACGCCGGCGTTGTCGACGGCGGGACCAAACAGCGGCTCGAAGCTCGATTAGCCGACTTCCGCAACAAGACGAACCCGTCGGTCGAGATAGCCGTGGCCGTCGTGAAGACGACCGGCGACCGGCCGATATTCGATTATTCGCTTGCCGTGGCACGCGGCTGGGGCATCGGATCGAAACAGGATGATAATCCGAGCGCGCTGCTATTTGTCGCGATCGACGACCGGAAATACTTCACCCAGGTCAGCAAGGACCTCGAGGATGAGTTGCCGGACGGCGTTGTGGGCAGCTTGCAGCGCCAGTACCTCGTGCCTGAATTCAAGAAGGGCAATTATGCAAAGGGCATCGAGGACACGATCAATGCCTATCTTGCGACGATCGAGAACAAGGGCAATGCACCGGTCAACCAACCACCGTCGAAGCCCTCATCAGGCAGCACAGGCGTGAGTAGTGGAACATATGGGTTCGTCTGCTGCGTGATCATCGCCATCATCCTGATCGCGATCATTTTTGGCGTCGCCGGCCGGCGAAAATCGAAAAAGGACAATGACCGCTGGGGCGGCGGATTTGGCTCGTCCGGCGGCGGCGGAAGCGGTGTCAGCGATGCTCTGCCGTGGATCATCGGCGGCCTCCTGAGTGGTGGGGGCGGCAGTTCGAGCAGTTCGTCATCGAGCGATTGGGGCGGTTCGGGCGGTGGCGGCTGGGGCGGATTTGGCGGCGGCGGCGACTTTGGCGGCGGCGGAGCAGGAGGCGATTGGTGAGGGCTGGTTCAAGGTTCAAAGTTCAACGTTCAAAGTTCAAGGTTCAAAGTTCAACGTGACATTATGGCGAAAATTGAACGGTTTGAAGACATTGAATCATGGCGGCTGGCTCGCGAGGTTACAAAGCTGCTCGCAACCAGTCGTCGGCTGGCCGGATTCATGAGATACCTCAGACAGAACTACAAGGCAGCAAGTTTCGCTCCGGCAAACCTTGAACTTTGAACGTGGAACTTTGAACAATTCTTATGAGACATCACTTTGAGGCATTCATCGACGATCTTAGCTCAACTCACGGCGCTAACTTAGCGGCGGTCATTCTCTACGGTTCGGCCGCGGCGGGCGATTTCGTGCCAAACCGGTCGGACTACAACATTCTCGTTGCACTTGAAAAGATCGGCCCGGAGGATCTGCGAAAGTCGCACGCGTGCGTCCGCGAATGGGCCCGTATGCGCAATCCGGTACCGGTGTATTTCACTGTGTCGGAGCTGCAGAATGCGGCCGATGTTTTCCCGATAGAGTTTCACCAGATGGCGACCGCTCATAAGGTGCTGTATGGCCGCGACGTGCTTGCCGGCCTTGAGATCTCTGACAAATTCCTTCGGCATCAGGCTGAATTTGAGTTGCGGAGCAAGCTGATCCAGCTCAGGCGGCAGTATATTCCGGCCTCGGCGTCCGTCGAAGGGCTTAAATCACTGATGTCCGAGAGCCTGGCGAGTTTCGCGGTTCTCTTTGGCGCGGTCCTGATACTTCGCGGGGTCCAGCCGCCGGCGACCAAGCACGAGATCGTCGCGCTGACGGCCCAGCACCTCGGTATCGATGGGGCAGCGTTTGAAAAAATCTTTAATATCCGTGAGAATAACTTCACCGGAGACCTCGATGACGCGGCCGCCAACGGGCTGTTTGGCGAATACATGGAACAGATCGAGCGGGTCATCGACGCGGTCGATATGGCGGGAAAATAAGGAGAATTATGAAAAGAGCAATTCTATTGTCGATCTTCGCACTGGCCGCATTCGGCCTCTCGGGCTGCAGCTACAACGAGCTGACGGCCCAGCAGCAGCAGGTCAAAGGCAAGTGGGCAAATGTCGAATCGGCGATGCAGCGTCGAGCCGACCTGATACCTAACCTGGTCGAGACGGCGAAGATGACCGGCATTCAGGAGCAGGAAGTTTTTGGTCAGATCGCAGACGCGCGTTCGCGGCTCCTTGATGCGTCAAAGGCTGCAGGAACCGGTGCCGATGGCGACAAATCGCCCGAGCAAAAGCAGGCGATAATCGACGCGAACAACAGCTTTGGCGGGACGATCGGACGCCTGTTGAGCCTGAATGAGCAGTATCCTCAACTGCGCTCCAGCGAGGCGTTCATGAAAGTGCAGGACGAGCTGTCGGGAACCGAGAACCGCATCAATACGGCTCGGCTCGATTTCAATGACATCGTGACGAAATACAACACGACGCGAAACTCGTTTCCCGCCGTTTTGACCGCCGGACTGTTGGGATTCAAGGAAGAGCCGTATTTCAAGGCAGACGAAGCGGCCAAGACCGTGCCCTCGGTAGGAGATGCAAACTCGCTGAGGAAAACGCAGCCCGCGGCCCCGGCCGCTCCGGCTCCGGCAAACAAGCCGTAGCTAGAAACCGCGCGAATTGCACATCGAACAGTGGTCACAAGGCTTGCCGGGCTCAAACTGGCAGGCCTTTTCTCTGAACTCAGCACCGAATATCGAATCCGCTATCGCCTCGGCTATGTTGAGCTTGTCCAGACTCGGATGAACGGACGGTGAATGCATGCTCGCCGTTCGCGGATTCGCCTGCTCGATCTTGTCGAGCCGATGATTGATCTTCTCGATCGCCGCGAAGAGAGCGGCAAGATCGGTCTGACTATCCTGTCTGTGTCCGCTTTTCATAGTTTCGGAGCATGCTGCCGACTATTGCAAATCAGAATACCCTAATCGAAACCTATGGGTGAAGCGACGGCGTCATGAGTGTGCCGTAACGGCCCGCCTCGGTGATAAACTCCTACGGCACCGGAACTCCAAAGTTCGGGAAGCTGACAAAAGTCCAATCAAGCGTTTCGACAACGGAATATACTTCATTTGACATCTTAGGACGTGTGACGGGGCATAAGCAGACGACAGACGGACAGCAATACACGACGGGCTACAGCTACAATCTGGCCGGTGCGTTGATCGAGGAAACATATCCGTCGGGGCGGGTTGTAAAGAATGTGCTCGACAACTCGGGCGACCTTTCTATAGTCGAGAGTAGGAAGAATGCTTCGTCGGGCTATTGGCACTACGCCGACGCATTCACCTACAACGCCGCCGGTGCTGTTACGGCGATGCAGCTTGGGAACGGACGTTGGGAGTCGACTACGTTCAATTCGAGGCTCCAGCCGACGCAGATCGCTTTGGGAACCACGCAGGGAACGACAGACAAACTCAAACTCGAATACGGCTACGGCACGACGGCGAATAACGGGAACGTCTTAAGTCAAACGATCACGGTGCCGACGGTCGGTTCTGATATCGGTTTCGCGGCGGTGCAGACCTACACCTACGACGAGTTGAACAGACTAAAGTCAGCCACCGAAAACCTCACACCAAACGGCGGTTCGCAGGTCCAAACATGGAAACAGACCTATACCTTTGACCGATATGGCAATCGACGGTTTGACTTCACAGGCGGCAGCACCACCTTTCCCAATCCCAGCTGCACCGAGGCCGTCTGTAATCCGACGGTCAGCACGTCGAACAATCGCTTGACATCTGCGGGCTGGCTCTACGACGCGGCGGGCAACACGACGCGGGACGGCGGCTACCAAACTTTTGCCTACGATGCAGAAAACAAACAGCTCGAAGTCAAAAACTCATCCAGCGTCACGCTAGGCCAATACTGGTATGACGGCGATGGCAAAAGAGTAAAGAAGATCGTACCGGCAACAGGCGAAGTCACCGTGTTCGTTTACGACGCGGCAGGTAAATTGGTGGCTGAGTATTCGACGAATGTCGAATCAGCCGAAGATGCAAAAGTCGCATACCTAACCACCGACCACCTCGGCTCACCACGCATAAACACCGATGCCACCGGCAGAGTCAGTGCCCGTCACGATTATCATCCTTTCGGTGAAGAGATCATCACTTCCCAGCGCGCGTCTCACGGCGAATATACCCCGGACTCGATACGGAAGCAATTCACCGGTTATGAACGGGACTATGAGTCAGATCTAGACTATGCGATAAATCGATATTACAACGGAAGCCACGGAAGATTTACCTCTCCTGATACTCTTTTATCTAGCGGACGAGTCGAAAATACTCAAACTTGGAATCGATACGCTTATGTATTAGGAAACCCATTAAGATATTCAGACCCATTAGGTTTATTTGAGTGGGACGAAACTGCCGGAGGTAGCGCAACGGATGAAGAACTGCAAGCTCGATCAACTGATAAAACCCGCCGTAAAAAGGAACGAAAGGTAGCGAGAAAAGCGCTGGATTTCAGAAATAAATTTAGGGCTGCAAGAGGTCAGGCGATACAAGCTGCAAGCAATCCGAATCTCACTGAGGAACAAAGAACACGAATCCTAAGCTCGGTGGGTTCTTATGGAGATGAAAATGACCACAACGGCGTTTTTGTTGCGGTTAAATCAAAACTTGGAACCGGAATAGGGGCCTCAACCGAGTTACGCGACGACGGGAGCATCCTGGTAAGTTTCCGAGAAAATGCGAAAGCAAAGGGACTTGCAATTGATATAGCACATGAAGGACAGCACGTTTATGACGCAGATCAATTTCTCTCCTATCGTTTCGCAAACGGAGAAACCGATCTAACACAGTATGACCGCGAAAGAAGGGCCTACGAAATAACCTCCTTTGTTGCACAAGGACTTAGCCAGAGCTATGCCCTAAAGGGATTCGAAGCGAAATACCTTGTTTGGAACAAAGGATGGAAGGGTGCTGAAGTTGCCGACAAGCGATCAAAAGGTATAGACAGGCTAATCTCCAACTACTATGGTTACGATCCGGCAACGAATACAGGCAAGAAATATAGTGAGGAGTTTAATCCGGGGCCATGAAAGGAATAATTGCAAGAATCAGCTTGATCGTTTCTTTGGTTCTTTCGGTTTGTCTGGCGCAAGAGCATGTGGTTTTCTCCGAGACCTATATGAAGGTTGATTATTGCGAACTTATCAAGAACCCGACTGCTTACGATGGTAGAAAAGTCCGGGTTGAAGCAACGTACCGGTTCGGCTATGAATGGTCAGAACTTTATTGCGCCTCATGCTTTGACCTAGCGAAGCGAACTTGGGTTGGATTCGACAATCTCGATGAAACTTGCTCTGACAAAAAATTGTTAAAGAAATTGAGAAAGGAGAGCCCCAGGGGCAGAACGCTTTCGGTGGTCTTTGCGGGGACGTTCGATAGTTCGAAAACTGGTTACGGACACTCGAACGATTTTAAGTTTTTGCTAAACGTGTCTTGCATTGAAAAAGCAAAGGTGCTGTTCGAAGACAGTAGATTGCCGACCAAATCAAGACAATCCGTGAAGGCTACGCAAAGCGGATTGGTCAGAGGTGTGAAATTTCGAGATTTGAGCAATTGATGTCACATTCGATTACAACGAGCTATGGCTATGATGCTCTGAACCGCGTAGCGCAGCGAAGCTACGCGACACCAAACCCGACGCCGAGTCCTTCGCAGTATCAGCATTCGCCCACCGTGATCTACACTTACGGCACAAGGGCTCCTAAGGTCGGTAAACTGACAAAAGTGGAATCAAGCGTCTCGACAACGGAATACACCAGCTTCGACATCTTACGGCACGACCGCGAACAACGGCAACGTCCTCTCGCAGACGATCACCGTTCCCGGTCTCACTCATTCGTTTGTTCAAACCTATACATACGATTCATTAAACCGATTAGATGACGCGAACGAAACGTATAACGGCACACAAACATGGCGGCAGGACTTTACCTTCGACAGATACGGCAACCGCAATTTCAACGAGACGAACACGACGACGATCCCAAAGAACTGCGGCGGCGCGGTCTGCACAGCCGACCGTTACATTTACAATCCGGGCATCAACTCAGCAAACAATAATCGGATGAATTCCGGTCAGGGCTACACATACGATGCCGCCGGTAACACCCTCACCGATGCTAACGGGCAGAGCTACATCTACGACGGAGAGAATAAACAAACAAAAGCCTCAAACGGCGGCGGGACGTTGGGCGAATACTGGTATGACGGTGACGGCAAAAGGGTCAAAAAGATCGTCCCCGACACCGGCGAAGTCACTGTCTTTGTTTACGACGCCGCTGGCAAACAGATCGCCGAATACTCGACCATCGTCGAGTCTGTTGAAGACGCAAAAGTAGCCTACTTAACGAGCGATCATTTAGGTTCGCCCCGAATAAACACAGACAGAGATGGGGCCGTCACCTCCCGCCACGACTACCACCCCTACGGCGAAGAGATCATCACCGCCCAACGCACCTCCCACGATGAATACACGCCGGACTCGGTTCGTAAACAATTCACCGAATATGAGCGAGACTCAGAAACGAATCTCCATTTTGCGCAGGCTCGGTATCAAAGCTCTAACTTGGGCCGATTCTCAAGCCCCGATCCGTTGATGGCGTCTGCGGACATTGGCTTGCCGCAGACGTTCAATCGATATGCGTACGTAATAAACAATCCTCTAAACCTAGTTGATCCGACGGGTATGGCCGCTGACGATTGCCCAAAGGGTAAAACATGTAAGACTGATGAAGGGGGCAATCTGGTTTATATTAACGACGATGGGCAGGAGATAGTTGTGGGCCCCACGACAACGATACCGGGTGTCAAACCACAAGCCCCGCCTAAGATCCCGCCAAATACGCCAATCATTGAGCCCAGCCGTTGGGAAATGTTTCGCTACTATGTTAAGAAAATATTCCAGACGCAGGCTAAATCCGTCGTCACTGTCGGTCGGGTTGCGGGTGCCGCAGCAACGATTTTGCTGAATCCGACGACGACAGGTTGCGGCGCTTCCCCCGGAATGGTTTCTGATGGAAATGGCGGATGCAGATATGACCCGAACGTCGATTTGAGACAGACCCCGGACGTGGACACCCGAGCAAATCCAGATACCACGACGAATAGCCCAACCACCGATCCAAACCGCATGCCCCTAAGGTGGTGGACGTGTCTTGCAAGAGGCCATTTAACTCCGATTCCACCAACGCCAGGTAAGCAGGAAAAGGTAGAGGCGACGGGAAGCGGTCCGAGCAGGCCCGACGCTGCTAGAAATGCCAGGAACGCCGTACAATCGACCCGAAGGGATGGGTGGTATGTTCGCCACATTCACATTGTTAGGTGTTGGCGCGGAAGATAGGATTTTAGGTGATTCCTATTGTAAAGACACGATATGAACAACTCATCATTTACACACGAGATTACAAGGTTGTTAGATTCATTCCCAGAAGATATCCAGGAATCTATGCAACCAAAAATTAACCAGCTGATTGAGCATGGGGTAGATTCTTTCGATACATTACTCCGAACAATCGCGGACCCGACCATAGACGTCACCTCGAAAATCAACGCCATTTGGCTAGTCAGCCAAATGGGAAACAAAAGGGGATCCCCCTCTCTGATAAAGGCATTTCAACTGGAAGATGTAAGTGTCGCGTGGGAGTCTGCCATTGCTCTCGGCGTATTGAAGAGTAAGGGCGCTGTCGCCCCACTTGTCGCTGAATTAACATCTGGCTTGAATCAGAATAAACGGGCCGCTGCCGCTTACGCACTGGGCCTAATCGGAGACAAAACTGCCGAGCCACCACTAATCAAGCTAATGCTCCAACCTGAGGTATCAAGTCTGGTGAGGAGTCACGTGGCCGAAGCTCTGGGCCGTCTGCGGTCAAAAAAAGCGCGCGATGTGTTGCTGAAAGCACTTGCTGACACTTCTGAAGAAGTAGTCTATTCATCTGTGTATGCATTAGGCGAGATAGGTGATAAGACATCGATAAACGGATTGGAGGATTTCATCCGAACAAATCCGGACGCTCCACCCCGTGCGAAAGAGGAAGCAATGAGAATCCTTGCAAGCTAGAACGGACGGTAAAACGGACGGGGTGAAAAGCGGTCGGGTTCCCTCGACGGACGAGACGACGATCTTTGTGTATGACGCGGCGGGCAAGTTGGCTCCCTCCACCCCGGCCCCGAGGTGGGGCCACCCCTCCTCAGACAGGAGGGGAGCAGAATACTCGACCGTTGTCGCCGACGTAGAGGATGCAAAGGTCGCGTACCTGACGGCGGACCACCTCGGCAGCCCCCGCATCAACACCGATCAAAACGGAGCGGTTACGTCGAGACACGACTATCACCCCTACGGCGAAGAGATCATCACCGCCCAACGCATCGCCGCCCTCGGCTACGCAAGCGACACCATCCGCAAACAATTCACCGGCTATGAGCGCGACAGTGAAAGCGGACTCGATTTCGCACAGGCGCGATACTACTGGAAGAGTCTCGGTCGGTTTAGTTCTTCGGATCCGATCTTGCTGTCGATTGACCGGCTTGGCAATCCTCAGCTGCTAAATCTTTACGCATATGCTGGGAACAGTCCCCTGCGATTTCTCGATCCTACGGGCGAAGAAATCCTGCAATTGGGGGATGAAGGCGTCAAAGCAATGCAGCGTCAAATAGAGAAGCTGAAGGCTGAGATGAACGAACATAAAGAACGAGCCTCGGATTTGACGTGGAAATTGAAGGAGTTGAGCGCCAAGCTTGATTTCGTTAAGCAAGCAAACAAGATCGTCGGCGGCTGGATCGAGACGCTGAAGAAGCATGGAGGAAACCAGAATCTAACGTTGTCGGAGTTGAAGATTTCAACGACGCCCGGTTATGACCTCGCAACAATCGATGGCGAAATGGCAAAAAGGCCCGGAGCCACCAGCAGAATGTCTACAGATTTGGCGCAAAAGCTAAGAAGCGACGCGTCTACAATTGCTGAGGTTCTTGATGGACAGATATATGTATTCTCAATGTAACCATCCCCTAAAGTAGTACCGATCAAAAGTGGAGTAAACCGGCTGATAGAATAACGGAAAAGGAGGCCGGGAATGAAGAGGAGCAAGTTTAGCG